>ERZ1643246.2304-NODE-2304-length-18485-cov-13.379761_pt1 | contig 18485 bp, 24 predicted proteins | sample MGYA00579265_ERZ1643246 | MGnify/ENA primary metagenome ERZ1643246 (study PRJEB29033, sample SAMEA4952261) | chicken gut metagenome | biome: Broiler Chicken; feature: Gastrointestinal Tract; material: Caecum | place: Ireland | collected 2018 | study: Broiler...
CTCCGGTAGGTCCAGTGGGTCCGGTGGCACCGGCCGCTCCGGTAGGTCCAGTGGGCCCGGTAGCTCCAGCCGCTCCGGTAGGCCCAGTGGGCCCAGTGGCACCGGCGGTTCCTGTAGGTCCAGTGGGCCCGGTAGCTCCAGCCGCACCTGCAGGTCCAGTGGGGCCAGTAGCTCCAGTAGGACCGACAGTGCCGTCGGGCCCGGGGATGCCCTGGGGACCAGTAGGCCCGGTGGCTCCGTCAGGGCCGGGGATACCCTGAGGACCAGTGGGGCCAATCGCCCCGGTAGGTCCAGTGGGTCCGGTGGGACCAGGGGTTGCGGGTCCAGTAGGGCCGGTCGGTCCGATTGCTCCGGTGGGTCCGGTCGGACCGGGGGCCCCCGTACCGGCAGGTCCGGTAGGGCCAGTAGCTCCCATAGGACCTGTAGGCCCAGTGGGGCCAGGAACAGGGCGGGGAGGGGGACAGGGGGGCGGGCAGCAGCCTGGCGGACAGCGGCAGGCTGCGCCCTCTTGCTTCCGGTTCCACTCCCAATCGGTGGGATGATAGTGATTCATGATATACTCCTTTATCCGCTTGGCTTGTGGCTATGCCACATGACCAATTTATGCCGTGCATAATAGGATGGTGCGTGGGCAAAAAAGGATTGACAAAGCAAACTGTAACTGTTATAGTTACAGTACAAATTGAAACCAAAAAAGTTACAGATGGAAAGGATGTTCTATATGACTCCCATTACGATTACAAAAGAGAATTTTGAATCTGAGGTCCTTCAGTCCAAGCTGCCTGTGCTGATTGACTTCTGGGCGCCTTGGTGTGGATACTGCCGCCGGATTGCTCCTGTACTGGATCAGCTGGCTGAGCAATATGATGGACAGCTGGTGGTTGGAAAGGTGGACATTGACGAGCAGCCTGAGCTGGAGGCCCGGTTTGGGGTAGAAATCATTCCAACTTTGTATCTGTTCCGGGATGGAAAAGCCAGTGAACCCATTGTCAACCCCGGGTCTAAGGCCCAGATCGTGGAGTGGGCCGGACTCTGATGGAGGAGGGATTCCTGTGAAAATCTATGATGTGCTGATTGTCGGCGGTGGGCCGGGTGGTTACGCGGCGGCACTGTATGCGGCCAGAAGCGGACTGTCTACGGTGGTTCTGGAGAAGCTGTCTGCCGGAGGCCAGATGGCTACGACCAGCCAGATTGACAATTATCCCGGATTTCCGGATGGAGTAGACGGGTTTGAATTGGGGCAGCAAATGGAGCGGCAGGCCCACAAATATGGCGCGGAAACCATTTATGGCGAGGTAACCGGCGTAGAACTGCAGACGGATCCCAAACTTGTACACAGCAGCGAGGGGGATTTTGCCGGCAGGACGGTGATCCTGGCTACCGGGGCCTATCCCAGGGAACTGGGCCTTTCTGGAGAGCAGGAACTGAGAGGCAAGGGGGTGGCCTACTGCGCCACCTGCGACGGCATGATGTTCCGGGGCAAGACAGTTGTGGTAAACGGCGGAGGCAATACAGCGGTGGAAGACGCGCTTTACCTCTCCAAGCTATGTGCCAAAGTCTATCTCGTTCACCGGCGGGACCAGCTCCGGGCCTCCGCTGTATATCGCAAGGCTCTTGACGAGCAGGGCGTGGAAATTATATGGAACAGCCGGGTGACTGGTCTGAAAAAAGAGACCAGACTGACCGGTGTGGAGCTGGAGAATGTGCAGACCGGGGAAAAGCGGGAGCTGGCCTGCGACGGCATCTTTGTGGCCATCGGGCGGGTGCCGGATACCGGAGTATTTGCCGGTCAGGTGAAACTGGATCCTGCTGGATACCTGGAGGCAGACGAAACCTGCCGCACCAGCGTCCCTGGTGTGTTTGCAGTGGGGGACGCCCGGACCAAGGCGGTGCGCCAGGTGGTTACGGCGGCGGCAGACGGTGCCAACGCCGCGCATTTTGCGGAGGAATATCTGCTGAACAAGATGTAAAGGGGAAACACCTAACATGAACGGAGTGTTTTGTGTGGCGGTGCACGCCCTGATCTTTTTGGACAAACGGAATTGTATGCTTTCCAGCGAAGAGCTGGCAGCCAACATTTGCACCAATCCAGCCAGAGTGCGGCGTGTGATGTCCAAGCTGAAAAAAGCGGGATTGGTAACAACCAAAACTGGAAATGAAGGTGGCTATCATCTGCTGCGCAAGGCTGGAGAAATCACGCTGAAGGAGATTGCGGATGCGTTGGAGGTCCGGTTTGTGGAGCCGGCCTGGCACAGCGGGGGAACGGACCTGCCCTGCATGGTGGCCTCCGGCATGGCGGAGGTTATGGACGGGCTATTTGATGACTTAGACCAGCGCTGCCGGGACAGGATGGCTCAGCTTCGGCTGTCAGACCTGGAAACCCAGCTGGAGCACGCCGCCGCCCGAAAGGAGATGACCCATGGGCTTTGATCTTGAAACCAGCGTACCGGCCATTACCGTCTTTATACAGGGCGTGCTGAGCTTTTTCTCTCCTTGTGTGCTGCCGCTGGTACCTCTCTATGTCAGTTATCTGGCGGGCGGAACCGGCGTGGTGGATGAAAACGGGAACATCCGCTATCCAAAGGGAAAAGTGCTGCTCAATACGGTATTTTTTGTGCTTGGAATAAGTTTTGCCTTTTTCCTGCTGGGATTTGGGTTTACTGCTTTGGGTCGGTTCTTTTCCGATTATCAGACCTGGTTTGCTCGGGTCAGCGGAATCATTATGATCCTGTTCGGTATCTATCAGTTTGGATTTTTTGGACAATCGGCCGCCCTGGGCCGGGAACGGAGGCTGCCGTTCCGCCTGGATCGCTGGGCCATGAATCCTCTGGTGGCCCTGGTTCTGGGTTTTACCTTTAGCTTTGCCTGGACCCCCTGTGTGGGTCCCACCCTGAGCAGCGTGCTGCTGATGGCCTCGTCCGCCTCCAGCGCATCCAAGGGTTTTTTGCTCATCGGGGTCTATACCGCCGGCTTTGTCATTCCCTTTTTGGCGGTGGGGTTGTTTACGGGCACGGTGCTGGGATTTTTCAAGCGGCATCAGAAGGTAGTGCGCTATACCGTCAAGATAGGAGCAGCGCTGCTGATTCTGATGGGTGTAATGACGCTGACGGGATTTATGAACGGAATTACCGGTTATCTGTCCAGTGCAGTGGGCAGCGTTTCGCCCCAGCAAACTGAGGCAGCGGAGAGCGCGGAGCCGGAGGCCAGCCAGCGTCCCGTGGTACCCGCGCCTGACTTTACCCTCACCGATCAATACGGCAATACCCATACCCTCTCTGATTACAAGGGCAAAACGGTGTTCCTCAATTTCTGGGCCACCTGGTGTGGGCCGTGCAAAAGCGAGATGCCGGACATTCAGAAGCTTTACGAGGACTATGGGGAAAATGGGGGAGATCTTGTGGTGTTGGGTGTGGCCAGTCCTAGAACAGAGCAGAATCCTTATACCAACGAGGGAACCCAGGAGGAAGTGGAACAGTTCCTGGAGGACAACGGTTACACCTTCCCGGTGGTGATGGACCTGACGGGGGAGACCTTGTACTACTATGCCATCTCCGCCTTTCCTACCACGTTTATGATTGATTCCAACGGCAATGTATACGGGTATGTACCTGGCGCGCTTACCGGAGATATTATGGAATCCATTGTGCAGCAGACCATGGACAGTGTATCATAAACAGCAGGAGGGGACTTCGCTGCGGCGAGTCCCCTCTTGTTATTTGTTCCGCGGTCTGGTATGATGGAACCAATTTATGATAAAGGGGTTTTCTTGACTGTGTTTGAAGTGATCCGGACAGAAGGCAAGGCCCGGCGGGGCGTGTTTACCTGTGCGCACGGTACGGTGCAGACGCCGGTGTTTATGAATGTGGGAACTCAGGGCGCCATCAAAGGGGCCGTGTCCGCTCTGGACCTGAAGGAGATTGGGTGTCAGGTGGAGCTGTCCAATACCTACCACCTCCATCTTCGCCCTGGCGACCAGATTGTTCGCCAAATGGGAGGGCTACACAAATTTATGAGGTGGGACGGCCCCATTCTCACCGATTCCGGCGGCTTTCAGGTATTTTCCCTGTCTGGACTGCGGAAGATCAAGGAGGAGGGGGTCACCTTTGCCTCCCACATTGACGGTCGGCGTATTTTTATGGGGCCGGAGGAATCCATGCAGATCCAGTCCAACCTTGGCAGCGACATTGCCATGGCGTTTGATGAGTGCGTGGAAAATCCAGCTACCTATGAGTATGCCAAGGCTTCCTGTGAGCGCACCCTGCGGTGGCTGGAGCGGTGCAAGGCGGAACATGACCGGCTGAATGCCCTGCCAGATACAATCAACCCCAACCAGATGCTTTTTGGCATCAATCAGGGGGCCACGTTTGAGGAACTGCGGGTCTGGCACATGAAGGAAATCTCCAAAGTAGACTGCGAGGGCTATGCCATCGGTGGCCTGGCGGTAGGGGAGCCCACCCAGGTGATGTACGACATCATTGACGCAGTGGAGCCTCATATGCCCGTGGACAAGCCCAGATATCTGATGGGGGTTGGTACCCCCTCCAATATTATCGAGGCGGTGGCCCGCGGCGTGGACTTCTTCGACTGTGTGATGCCAGCCCGCAATGCCCGCCATGCCAAGCTGTTTACATGGTCGGGCGCCCTGAACATCCGCAACGAAAAGTACAAACTGGATGAGCGGACTATTGACCCCGACTGTGATTGTCCGGTATGCCGCAATTTCTCCCGGGCCTATCTGCGCCATCTGTTTGTGGCGGAGGAGATGCTGGCTATGCGTCTGGCGGTGCTCCACAATTTGTATTTTTATAACAAGCTGGCACAGCGTATCCGGGCCGCGCTGGACAGTGGCGTATTTGCCGCTTTTCGGGAGGAATACAGCGAGAAGCTGGCGGGACGGGTATAAGGTTTTGGAAAATTAGCGGAAAATGCTTGTCAAATCCTGAGATTCGTTTTATAATGTCCCATTGATGACATACCACATCAAGTAACTATCGGAGGGGATCAATTTGCTGACACAGGTTGCAGGCGCGATGCTGACGCAGAGCGGAGCTGCGGGCGGTGGCGTGAGCATGATTATTATGGTCGTGGCGATGCTCGCGATCTTCTATTTCCTGCTCATTCGTCCCGAAAACAAGAAAAAGAAAGCAGCGGCCCAGATGCGCTCTGAGCTGGCGGTGGGGGACCAGATCACCACCATCGGCGGCGTCGTAGGCACTATCTGCGCGGTGAAGGAAGATACCATCGTGATCGAAACCAGCGCCGACCGGGTCCGTATGGAGTTTACCAAGTGGGCCGTTTCCACTAAGGGCACTCAGACCACTGAGAACGGCGTCAGTGAGACGAAGGACAGCAAGGACAAAAAGTAAGACATAAGAACGCCCTCCCTGCATAGGTTTCAGTAGGAACCGATGGTAAGGGAGGGTGTTTTTATGCGGAAAAAAGAGGAAGACCAGAGCGCCCGCCTCATCCGCTGCGGATTGGGTGTTCTGCTGGGCGGTATACTTGCGTTGGCGATCTGCTGTCTGTTTTTATTGGGTTGCTCGGTAGCCATCTCCAGCGGCGCGGTAGGGGAGGGGCTGGGGTATCAGCTCACGATCGTGGGGTGCGTCTTGGGTGGCTTTGGAGGCGGTTTGTTTGCGGTGGGACAGTGCGGAGGGGGCTTGTTTACCGGTTTGACGGTGGGCGGGATCCTGTTTCTGTTGCTCCTCACGATCGGTGCACTTTTCTTTGAGACTATAGCGCTGGAAGCGGGCGGGATCGGTCTGCTGTGCGGTGGGCTGTGCGGAGGCGCCGCCGCCGGACTGCTGGGCCATGAAAAAGGAAGGCCATCCCGGAAAAAACGCAGAAAACGTTGAAATCCCCTGGTCCATATGCTATAATACCTTCAACCTTTGTTAGAGGAGGGAAATCGAAATGAAGCATGTTAAGACGCTCAACGGCGCGACGTTGAAGAAGAGCGCCGCCCACGGCGGCTGCGGGGAGTGCCAGACCTCCTGCCAGTCCGCCTGTAAGACCTCTTGCACCGTGGCGAATCAGAAGTGCGAGAATCAGTAAACATACAGGGGAAAGGGTGGGTGTGCAGCCCACCCTTTTCTATGCCCTGAGGAAGGAATCAAATATATGGTACATACCTTTCGTTGCCTCGGCGTGAATATCGCCGTGGATGTAAACAGCGGCGCTGTTCATGTGCTGGACGGGCTGATGTATGACCTGCTCACCGCACTGGCGGAACGGGATGAGAGCGGCAAGCTTCTGTCCGGTCCCATGCCGGAGGAGCTGTTGGCGCGGCTGCCTCAGCACGACCCCGCCGCGCTGAAGGAGGGCTGGGCTGAGCTGGGTGAGCTGCGGGAGCAGGGGCTTCTGTTTGAAGAGGATGATTATATAGACCGGGAAAAGGCTGCCTCCATGCAGCAGCAGGCTCTGGTAAAGGCGCTCTGCCTCCACGTGTCCCATGACTGCAACCTGCGGTGCAAATATTGCTTTGCCTCTACCGGCGACTTCGGCACCGGCAAACGCATGACCATGGATGTGGAGACCGCCAAAAAAGCCATTGATTTTGTCATTGCCAAATCGGGGAATCGCCGCAATATCGAAGTGGACTTCTTCGGCGGAGAGCCACTGATGGCGATGGATACCGTAAAGGCCACCGTGGAGTACGCCCGCTCCATCGAGAAGGAGCACAATAAATGTTTCCGCTTTACCATTACCACCAATGGCGTATTGCTCGATGATGAGAATATCGCGTACATCAATCGGGAGATGTCCAATGCGGTGCTCTCTCTGGATGGGAGAAAAGAAGTCAACGACGATCTGCGTCCCACTGTCAACGGCAAGGGTTCTTACGATGTGATCGTGCCCAAGTTCAAAAAACTCATTGAGGGCAGAGGCACCAAAGATTATTATTTGCGGGGCACCTTCACCCGCTTCCATAAGGATTTTGCTGAGGATGTAAAGGCCCTGGCGGCCATCGGAAAGCATGTTTCTGTGGAACCTGTGGTAGGGAAGGAGGATGATCCCTACGCTCTTCAGGAGGCCGATCTTCCGGAACTCAAGGCAGAGTATGAGCGGCTGGCGGAATATTTGAAGGATCACCGGGAGACAAATTTCTTCCACTTTAATGTGGATCTAGCCCAGGGGCCTTGTGTGATCAAGCGGCTGCGCGGCTGCGGCGCGGGCTGCGAGTATGTGGCTGTCACGCCGGATGGGGATATTTACCCCTGCCATCAATTTGTGGGCAACGAGGACTACAAGCTGGGCAGTGTATATGATGGCACCTTTGCCAAGGAGCTCTCCAGCCAATTTGCCGCCCTGAATATTTATACCAGGGAAGAGTGCTCCCACTGTTGGGCAAGATTTTACTGCTCTGGCGGATGCTCGGCCTCCAACCTGCTTGTCAACGGCGACATAAAGCATCCTCATAAAGTGGGGTGTGAGCTGGAACGCAAGCGGCTGGAATGTGCCATTGCGCTGCGCGCCCTGGCTGCTGGTATGGCGGAGTGACCTATACAAGATGTAATTATACATTTCGTAATCGTTTGCGCAAATGGATCGGTATATATAGACCTGTAATCACCTAAAAACACAAAATATAGAAGCAAGGGCGGCACCTCTAACGGGGTGCCGCCCTTGCTTCTATATAAAGTTTACATAAATAAGTATACATAATTCGTTGTCATAATAGACAAAAATAATATTTTTCCTTGAGACTTCTTGCACAAATCCAGTTGGTGGGATATAGTAATATAAAATTGGGTGCGTTTTCCGGTTCTGGTGCCGTCTGCTCAGGCATAAAATGCCTTGAGGTGATTCAGATGCGCAGAGCGGTAGGTGGCGCCTGGAACATGCCGGAGGAGCGTATTCTGCCTGCTCTGGCAGTGATATCGGTCAGCTTTTTGGTGGGCGGCCTGGCAGGTTCTCTGATGTCCACATTTGTGGGAGGAGCGGGGCAGGAGAGCCTGAGAAATTATTTGGAAGTGTTTTTAGTCTCTGCTCAGAGCGGTGAAATGTGCGTCCCGGGTCTGGCGGTTCAGCTTTGGGACCTGCTCCGGTGGCCTGCTGCCGCGTTGCTGCTGGGATTTACAGCACTGGGCGTGTTGGGGCTTCCGTTGCTGTTTGCGGTTCGCGGTTTTTTACTGGCCTTTTCCATTGCGGCCTTTGTGCAGATATTTGGAAGTGCCGGATGTCTGATGGCTTTTTTAGTCTTTGGAATCGGTGGCGGTATTTCGGTATCCGCCCTGTTTGTGCTGGGCGTTCAGAGTCTGGCGGTTTCCCGCAGATTGGCCAGCCGTTTTTTGGGCGAGGGGAAGGAGCCTTCTCCATATGGAAGGGCCTATTTCCTGCGCTGCGGCGGCTGCGCCGTCGCCTTGTGTGTGTGTCTTTTTTTGGAGCGCTTTGCTGTACCTGTGCTGGTATCCGGTGCAGCTGGTGCGATTTTGGGTGGATAGAGAAAAGTAAGAAGGTGTTGGATGGATGGAGTATCTGACAGAATATGAAAGGTATTTGGCGGAGCGCAAGAAAGCCTCTCCCAATACGCTCAGCTCCTATTTGCGGGACATCCGGCAATACCTTGCCTGGCTGTCTGAGGAAGGGCTCACCCCGGAACAGGCGGCTCAGAGCGATGTGGAGCGCTATATCAAGGTGCTGACCAGCAAGGGGAAATCCGCGGCCACAGTGACCCGTTCTCTGGCATCTCTGAAATCCTTTTATACATATCTGCTTGGAACGGGAAGAGTTCTGGTCAATCCCGCCAAGGGTCCCGCTCCCGCCAAGGTGGAGCGAAAGCTGCCCCACATTCTCACCGCAAAAGAGGTAGAGCTGTTTTTGGAGCAGCCGGACGCTTCTGACGCCAAGGGGTGCAGAGACCGGGCTATGCTGGAACTGCTGTATGCTACGGGCATCCGGGTTTCGGAGCTGATCGGCCTGAACCTGGATAACGTCAATCTGTCCGCAAGTTTTATCCGCTGCTCCAGCCGGGGAAAGGAGCGGATCATTCCGCTTTACCCTGCAGCGGTCAGGGCGCTACAGGACTATCTGGAGCACGTGCGTCCACAGGTGATTGAGCATGTGGATGAAAGGGCCCTGTTCGTTAACATGAACGGGGAGCGCATGAGTCGCCAGGGCTTTTGGAAGATCATCAAGCACTATCAGGAGACGGCGGGTATCCAGAAGGATATTACCCCTCATACCCTCCGCCACTCCTTTGCTGCTCATCTGCTGGAAAACGGCGCGGACCTCCACTCCATTCAGGAGATGCTTGGACATGCCGATATTTCCTCCACCCAGATTTATGCGCAGCTGGTTAATCAAAAATTGAAGGATGTTTACCAAAAAGCCCATCCCAGAGCATGAAAAGAGAGCCGGCCCCATCTGGGCCGGCTCTCTTTTTCGTCTTGCGCAAGGGGTAAACCCCGTGGTAAAATAAACTCTGTATGGATGCAGGAAAGGAGCAAAACCGATGCTGATTCTGGGGATTGATCCTGGCTTTGCCATCGTGGGGTTTGGACTGGTGGAAACCGCCGGCAGCAGACAGCGTCTGGTACAGTGCGGCGCCATCACCACGCCGGCAGGGGAGCCTCTGCCCGCCCGCCTGAAACAGATTTCCGACGACATGGGGCTTCTCCTGAGTCAGTTTAAGCCGGACGTTATGGCCATCGAGGAGCTGTTTTTTAATAACAACATCACCACCGGAATCGGTGTGGCCCAGGCCAGAGGCGTGCTTCTCCTGTCCGCAGAGCAGCACGGGGTTCCAATCTATGAATACTCACCCAGCCAGGTTAAGCAGGCGGTGGTTGGATACGGAAAGGCAGAAAAGAGGCAGGTCATGGATATGACCCGTCGGCTATTGAATTTAAAGGCTGTTCCCAGGCCGGACGACGCCGCCGACGCTGTGGCGATTGCCCTCTGCCACGCCAGATCCTTTACCTCTCGGCTTCAAAGCCCTGACGCTGCCCGGCCGGGCAGCGGGCGTTACGCAGTACATCATGATTAGGAGTTTGCGGTATGTTTTATTATGTAAAAGGAGTAGTGGCCCACACTGCGCCATATTTGGCGGTTATCGACTGTAATGGTGTGGGCTATGCCTGCCGTACCACCAACAATACCCTTTCCAGGCTGAAAAAAGGGGAGAGCGCCAAGCTGTTTACCTATCTGAATGTCCGGGAGGACGCTATGGAGCTCTATGGCTTTGTCTCCGAGAACGAGCTGAACTGTTTTCAGCTGCTGATCTCGGTGTCCGGTGTGGGTCCCAAAGCCGCTCTGTCTATTCTGTCCGCCGCCACGCCGGAGTCACTGGCTATGAGCATCATCACTGGAGATGAGAAAGCGCTCACCGTCGCCCAGGGCATCGGAAAGAAAATTGCCCAGCGGATCATTCTGGAATTGAAGGATAAGCTGGCCAAAGGTCAGATCACGCCCGGTGGAGAGGCTTACGGCGGCACCGCTGTCACCGTCATTCCGGAAAACAAGTCCTCTGAAGCTGCCGCAGCCCTGGCGGTGTTGGGCTACTCCCAGACCGAGATCGGTATGGCCCTCAAGGGTATCGATTTGGAAGCCCTAAGCCTGGAGGAAATCATCAAGCAGGCCCTCAAAAAATGGTGAAATAGTAGAGGGAAAGCGACTATGGACAAGATCATTGCATTTGTCATACAGTTGGCTTTCATCGCTCTGCTTGTCATTTTAGGAATTGTATTTTCCAAAAGGAAGGGGAGTTTCCTCATCGCGGGCTACAATACCGCCGGCCCGGAGGAAAAGAAAAAGTATGACGAAAAAGCGCTCTGCCGGTTTATGGGTAAGCTGATGTTTATTCTGGCCGGCTGTTATGCCGTGATCATGTTTGCCACTGTTCTGGATCGCACGGAGTTCATATGGGGTGGAATTGTCCTGATTCTGGTCATATGTGTTTGGGCGGTGATCTACGCAAATACCGGAAACCGGTTCCGGAAAAGGAAGTGAGACTTTGAGTATCGCGTTTTCTGAGGATGGATTTGAGACTGAGGAGCCTCTGGTAACCACCTCCCTGACCAGGGACGATGAGAACGAGGGTTCTCTGCGGCCCAAGACATTAAATGAATATATCGGTCAGCAAAAGGCGAAAGGGAATCTGGAGGTGTTTATCCAGGCAGCCAAGATGCGCAATGAACCTCTGGACCACGTTCTGCTCCACGGCCCTCCGGGACTGGGCAAGACCACCCTGAGCAATATTATTGCCAATGAGATGGGGGTCAATATCCGCATTACCTCCGGCCCTGCCATTGAAAAACCGGGAGACTTGGCCGCGCTGCTGACCAACCTTGCGGAAAACGATATCCTGTTTGTGGACGAAATTCACCGGCTGAACCGGCAGGTAGAGGAAATCCTTTATCCTGCCATGGAGGATTTTGCCATTGATATTATCATCGGCAAGGGTCCGTCCGCCAACTCCATCCGGTTGGATCTGCCCAAGTTCACCCTCATCGGTGCTACCACCCGGGCAGGGCAGCTTTCCGCGCCGCTGCGGGACCGCTTCGGCGTAACCCTGCGGCTGGAGCTGTATACGCCGGAGGAGCTGGCCCTTATCGTCACCCGCTCAGCGGGTATCCTGGGGGTTCCCATTGAGGCGGACGGCGCTATGGAGATTGCTAAGCGAAGCCGTGGGACGCCCCGTATTGCCAACCGGATGCTTCGTCGGGTACGGGATTTTGCCCAGGTGAAGGCTGGAGGCGTTATAACCCGCGATGTGGCGGACGCCGCACTCACCGCTTTGGAGGTAGACCATCTGGGCCTGGACGCCATTGACCGCCGGATGCTTTCCAGCATCATCCACCACTACGGCGGCGGCCCGGTTGGCCTGGAGACGCTGGCTGCCACCATCAACGAGGAGGCGGTCACCCTGGAGGATGTGTATGAGCCCTATCTCATGCAGATGGGCTTTCTCACCCGTACGCCCCGGGGCCGGTGTGTCACCCGGCGCGCCTATGAGCATCTGGGCCTGCCGGTTCCAGGCGGGGGAGGGATGGAGCAGCTTACCTTTTCTTAGGAGGGCTTGGCTTGATGAGCTTTTGGATTTTTTGTCTGGTAATGAACCTGCTGCTTCCTGCCACCATGCTCTGTTTCGGCAGGCGTTTTCAAAGAAAACCGCCTGAAAGGGTCAACAGCGTTTACGGCTACCGTACCGCCCGCTCCATGAAAAGCCAGCAGACCTGGGACTTTGCTCATCGGTATTGCGGCAGACTCTGGTTCCGTTTGGGGCTGGTTCTGCTGCCAGTGAGCATATGTGCTACGCTGCTGTCTCTGGGCAAGGAAATCGACACAATCGGCATCTGGTGTGCCGTGGTGGAAGGAGTTCAGCTGGTAGTGCTGATAGGGAGTATTTTTCCTGTGGAGCAGGCATTGAAACATAATTTTGATGATTTGGGCAGAAAGAGGTAATCAATTATGGGTAAACTGTTTGGAACCGACGGTATTCGCGGCGTGGTAAACGCTGGCTTGGATGCGGAACTGGCTTTCCAGGTCGGACTGGCTGCCGCTTATGTGATGGCACAGGAGAAGGAAGGGGGGCAGCCCCGTTTTGCCATTGGTAAGGATACCCGCATTTCCTCCGATCTGCTGGAGGGCGCGCTCATTGCCGGACTGTGCTCCGCTGGAGCGGACGTCCTTCATCTGGGCGTGATCCCCACCCCCGGCGTGGCCTGGGTGACGGTGGACAGCGGCTGCGACGCCGGTATCGTCATTTCCGCTTCTCACAACCCCTTTGAACATAACGGCATTAAAATCTTCAACAGCCAGGGCTTCAAACTGTCCGACGAGCTGGAGGGGAAAATCGAAGATATCATCTTGAATAACGTGCAGGTTCCACGCAAAACCGCCGGAGAGATCGGCAGAGTGGTGTATGCCGATCAAAAGGAGAGTCAGGACTACATTGATCACTTAGTGTCCACCATTGACTCCGATCTGGCTGGCCTGCATATCCTGGTGGACTGCGCCAATGGAGCCTCTTCCGCCACCGCCGGACGGCTGTTTGATCAGTTTGATGATCTTCACGCTGATATCATCAATGCAGACCCTGACGGGGTGAATATCAACAGCGGCTGCGGCTCTACCCATCTGGACAGTCTGAAGGCCATGGTAACGGCGGGAAACTATGATCTAGGCATTGCCTTTGACGGTGATGCCGACCGCTGCCTGATGGTGGACGAGACAGGGGAGGAGATTGACGGCGACCAGGTGATCGCCGCCTGCGGTCTGGACCTGCTGAGCCGGGACAAACTTCCCGGGAATGCCATTGTGGGCACGGTCATGAGCAATTTGGGCCTGCATGTGTTCTGCAAAGAACACGGCATGGAGCTGTTCTGCACCGCTGTGGGAGACCGGAATGTGCTGGAGAAGATGGAGGAGAGCGGCTATGTCCTGGGCGGGGAACAGTCCGGCCATACCATTTTCCGCAAATATGCCACTACGGGGGACGGTCAGTTGACCGCGCTGCAGTTCCTGGCGCTGTTGCATCGTTCCGGGAAAAAGGCGTCTCAGCTGGTAGAGGGCTGCAAGCGGTATCCCCAGGTGTTGATTAACGTCCCTGTGGCGGACAAGGCAAAAAAAGAGGCCATCATGGCGGCCCGGACGATTCAGGACGCGGTGGCGGAACAGGAGGCTATGCTGGCCGGTTCCGGACGTGTTTTGGTCCGCCCCTCCGGCACGGAAGCGTTGATCCGGGTCATGGTAGAGGCCAGCAGCCAGACGGATGCACAGAAAATTGCAGAGCACTTGGCAAATGTGATAAAAAATTACTGAGGAATTGGAAATATTTTTCGTAAATGCTTGACAAAATGGCAGCGCGACGCTTATAATGTGCAAGGAGAAACAGCATGACACCAGAACAGATTTACCAGGAACCCAGTGATGAAATCCTGTGCGCCCAGGCCGCGGCGGGTGACCGCATGGCGGAGGAGACCCTTGTTTTGCGCTACAACCGTTTGGTGCGGATGTACGCCCGGCCATATTTTCTGGCCGGGGGGGACAGCGAGGATTTGATCCAGGAGGGAATGGTAGGCCTGCTCAGCGCAATCAGAGAATATGATCCGCAAAAGACTGCGTCTTTTCGTACCTATGCGGAGGTTTGCGTAAAAAATCGGCTGTTTTCCGCCGTCAAAGCAGCAGCAAGAGATAAGCATACACCGCTGAACAACTCAGTTTCATTCGAAACCCCTCTTTTTAGCGGAGCCGGTGAGCGTTTTGCCTGTGGTACGCCCGGCCAGCAAGCAGAGGACCCGGAGGAGATTTTCCTGAGCAGAGAGTCGTTCCGAGAGCGCATGGATGCGCTTAACGGCCAGCTGTCTGGTTTCGAAGCAAGTATACTCAGGTTGTATCTGAAGGGGCTGTCCTATGCTGAGATTGCGGTCGAGGTAAACAAGTCCCCCAAATCGGTGGACAACGCTGTCCAGAGAATCCGTCGCAAGCTGGCGCAGCAATCTGTATCTGGCGATATCAGCGCAAGCTGATCGCATATTACAACTGACCCAGCACGATCGGATCTTCCGGAGGACCTGGGCAAAGAAGCAAAGAGAGGGTATCATCATGTACGAAGACAAGACTCTGGTATGTAAGGAATGTGGCCAGGAGTTCGTGTTCACCGCCGGTGAGCAGGAGTTCTACGCCGAGCGCGGCTTCCAGAACGAGCCCCAGCGCTGCAAAGCCTGCCGCGACGCTCGCAAGGCTGCTTCCCGCGGCCCCCGGGAGTACTTTACCGCCACCTGCGCTGCCTGCGGCGGTGAGGCGAAGGTTCCCTTTGAGCCCAAGTCCGACCGTCCTGTGTACTGCAGCGACTGCTTCGCCCGCATGCGCGGCGAGCAGCACTAAGCTACGCAAGAGAAGGGCGCCCTCTGCGGGCGCCCTTTTTGTTTACGGAAATTGTAAAATCGCTTGCCAAACGGAAGAAAATAGGATATACTACTGATATCCTAGAAATTTGGAGGTATTACCCCATGGCTCAGATTACCAAAGATACTATCATCGGCGACATTCTGGATATTGCCCCTGAGACCGCTCCCATCTTCCTGTCTATCGGCATGCACTGCCTGGGCTGTCCCTCTTCCCGCGGTGAGACCGTGGAGGAGGCCTGCATGGTTCACGGTGTGGATGTGGACGAGCTGCTGGCCAAGATCAACGCCAGTGTGGGCTCCGCCCAGTAAAACGCCATAAAAAAGGAGCGGTACAGCCGCTCCTTTTTTATCAGGAGGTGCTACCAATGCGGACATTGGAACTTTCTCCAAGACTACAGTCAGTGGCGGGCCTGGTGCCCGAAGGGGCCCGATTGGCCGATGTGGGGACGGATCACGCCTATCTTCCCGCCTGGCTTATTCTGCGAGGCATTATCCCCGGAGCCATTGCCACCGATCTGCGGAAAGGCCCGCTGGAGCGGGCAAGAGCCACAGCGGAGAGATATGGGTTGACCGATGTTATGGATTTCCGGCTGTGCAATGGGCTGGCCGGCGTTTCTCCGGATGAGACGGACGCTGTGGCCATTGCCGGTATGGGCGGGGAAACTATTGCGGAGATTTTGTCGGCGGCGCCCTGGCTTCAGATGGGAGGTAAGACGATCCTGCTCCAGCCCATGAGCGCCCAGCCGGAGCTGCGCCGCTGGCTACAGTGCCATGGGTATACCATCAAGCAGGAGCTGCTGAGTAAGGAAGGGGAGACCATTTACGTTGCCTTCCAGGTATATGCCGGAGCAATGGAACCGCTGACGCCCGGGGAACAGTGGGCCGGACGGCAGCACCGGGATATGGATGCCCCCCTGAGAGGCGCGTATCTGGACCGGCTGGCCGCACAGGTCCGGCGGGCGCTGGATGGACTGAACCGCTCCAGCCGGAGCTCGGATCAGGTCCGTCTGACAGAAATGAAGGCGGTTTATCAGGACCTCCTTCGGCTAAGTGAGGAGTGGTCAACATGGCAACAGTAAGAGAGATCTATCAGTACCTGGACGGACTGGCTCCGTTTTCGCTGCAGATGGACTTTGATAACGCCGGATTTTTGGTGGGCAGGGGAGACCGGCAGGTGGACAAGCTGCTGGTAAGCCTGGATATCACCGAGGAGGTGGCGGTGGAGGCGGCCGGACTGGGCTGTCAGCTCATCGTCTCGCACCACCCGGTCATTTTCTTCCCGGCCAAATCCATCACGGACGGCGACCCCACCGGACGGATCCTGCTGTCTCTGGCGGAGCATCAGGTCGCCGCCATCTGCGCCCACACCAACCTGGATGCGGTCCACGGAGGCGTCAACGATGCTCTGGCCCAAAAGCTGGGACTCACCCAAATCGAGCAGCTCAAGCAGGATGGGGTAGACGCCTCTGGCCGGCCATACGGCATCGGACGGGTGGGCAATACCGCCGGTGTCCCCATGTATGCTCCTGCTTTCGCCGCCTTTGTAAAGGAGGCCCTGGGGGCAAACGGCGTACGCTATGTGGACGCCCGCCGTCCGGTGCGCCGGGTGGCGGTGGGCGGCGGCGCTTGTGCCGATATGCTGCAGGACGCTCTGGCTATGGGTTGTGATACCTTTGTCACCGCAGATGTGAAGTATAACGGCTTTCTGGATGCCAAGGCCCTGGGGGTCAACCTGATCGACGCCGGCCACTATCCCACCGAGCAGGTGGTGGTGCCGGTGCTGGCAAAATGGCTGGTGTCCGGGTTCCCCAAAGTGGAAGTTCTGACCACACAGCAGCACAAAGAGGCCTTTTCCTATCTGTGAGGGGTTGCCAAGCGGAAGTAAACGTGATAAACTAGATGCGCTGATTTTCGACGAGGAAGGGAACGAGTACCAATGTCAGGACATTCCAAGTGGCATAATATCCAGAAGACCAAGGGCGCGGCCGATGCCAAGCGCTCCCAGATTTTTACCAAGATCGCCCGCGAGATGATCGTGGCCGTCAAGACCGGCGGCAGCGGCGACCCCAACAATAACTCCCGCCTGGCCACCGTTATCGCCAAAGCCAAGGCGGCCAACATGCCCAACGACAACATCAAGCGCACCATTGACAAGGCGCTGGGTTCCGGCAACGCCGACGCCTACGAGAACGTGGTGTATGAGGGCTATGGTCCCTCCGGTGTGGCTGTTATTGTGGACGCCCTCACCGACAACCGCAACCGTACCGCTCCCGAGGTGCGCCATCTGCTGGACAAGTACGGCAAGGGGCTGGGTGCCACCGGCTGTGTGTCCTGGTCCTTTGACCGCAAGGGCGTTATCGTCATTGAGAAGGAGGACCTGGACGAGGACACCGTTATGATGGATGCGCTGGACTGCGGCGCCGACGATATGCAGGTGGAGGATGAGGTGTTTGAGGTATACACCGATCCCGACTCCTTCGGCACTGTGCTGGCCGCTATGGAGGAAAAGGGCTACACCTTTGTTCAGGCCGCTGTGGAGATGGTCCCCCAGAACTATGTCAAGCTGGAAAATGAGGAAGATATCAAGAACATGGAAAAGCTCATTGACCTGCTGGAGGATAACGACGACGTACAGAACGTCTGGCACAACTGGGATCAGGACTGAGTTTGAGTAACTGCAATCGAAAAGCGGGAAAGCTCCGTGCTTTCCCGCTTTTTCCGTTTGATTCAGAAGGGGGTACTTATGGATCTGTCACTGTTATGGATGCTTGTACTGGAGTTTTTTCTGTTTTCCTGCCTGGGCTGGGTGATGGAAGTCACCTTGAAGTACATTCAATTTCACCGCTTCATCAACCGGGGGTTTCTCATCGGTCCCTATTGCCCCATCTATGGCTGGGGTGTGGTGACAGTCACTCTGGTGGTGGGCGGCCTGGCCGTCCGAAGGGGAACATTGGGGGAGACATTTTTGGCGGGTATGGTGCTCTGTGGAGCGTTGGAATACTTTACCTCCTGGTACATGGAGAAAAGGTTCCATGCCAGATGGTGGGATTATAGTCAGAAGCCAATGAACCTGCACGGCCGCATCTGGATCGGTAATCTGCTGCTCTTTGGAGCTGCCTGTGTGGTAATTGTCCATGTTATCGACCCTGTATTTTTTCGATGGATGGACAGCTGGGATCCGCGTCTTCTGAGACTGGCCGCATGGGGCGTGCTTGCCCTTTTGGCCGCGGACTATATCACCGCCCACTTCCTGATGGGCGTGGTTCGCCGGGAGATCGACAGCCAGGTTGGGGACAATACAGAGGAGATCAGCCGGCAGATTCATGCGTTGCTCCATGACCGGAATCTGCTCATTCGCCGTATTCATCAGGCATACCCCAACCTTCAGGCCCGTCCCAACCGCTTGACCCAGCAGCTGCGTGAGGCACGAAAGGTGTATAAGCAGGCTGCCAAACAGGCCAAGCAGGCCCTAAAGGATATGGCCCGGAATACCAGGGAAGATATACAGTCTGATCTGGAGCTGGGGCTTCAGCAGGCTGTTGCTGCCCGCAAAGCCGCCCGTGCCCGCCTGCGGGAGATGAATACGCCGCTCTGGGACGGACACCTTAACCGCCCGAGTCAGACACCCTAACC
>ERZ1643246.2308-NODE-2308-length-18478-cov-41.462900_pt1 | contig 18478 bp, 15 predicted proteins | sample MGYA00579265_ERZ1643246 | MGnify/ENA primary metagenome ERZ1643246 (study PRJEB29033, sample SAMEA4952261) | chicken gut metagenome | biome: Broiler Chicken; feature: Gastrointestinal Tract; material: Caecum | place: Ireland | collected 2018 | study: Broiler...
ATTGGTACTTTGAGAAGACATATCAATTTTTTAATGCAGTTTGCGAAAACTCAAGGTGGTTCTCTTATGAAATGTAATTTTTACAGCATTTTTCCCAACTTCCGTTATGTATTTATATAAATTTATTCACACTATCACTATATGCTTCATAAGAACTTTCTAAATTTGCCTTTCTTGCTTTATATTCCTTACTATCCAAATACTCTTTATTCATCCCTATTCCAGCCTTTGCTCTGAAATATTGTCCATAACATTCAAGAAACGGCACATAATCTGAAGTACCTGCGCACATTATGTATGCATGGTTTTTGCCTCTTTGCTCTCCTAAATAAAGCCTTAATTGCCGCAAAGCTAATTTTCGAAAACCTTTCTCGAAAAAAATATAATTCTCGCCATTTTCTCTTGCATGCGAATCATAAACCAAACAGTCTGGCTTTTCTTTCATAATTTCTCTTAAGAAAATTTGTTCTTTCTCATTCAGTCTCTCTCCAGCATCTGCTTTGTCTATCAATTCCTGTATTCCGCATTTTCTTCCATCTATAATAACCAGAATTTCCTGCTCTCCTAAGCAAGGGAATGTACTAGAAACGTCATCATAAGCCCAAAAGGTAATTATATTTTTCGATGATTTATGCTTCTTAATTTCAGCACGCGCTGTCTGTGGGCTATCCGCCCAATATGATATTTTTTGGCCTTGAAAGAGGGACGAGTACCGTCCTGTGCACATTCTTAAATTATTATTAAATAACTCACTTGCTGTTTTCCCATAAAAATCTTCTTTGAATTCCACACAGCGATAGAAATTAAATTCATCTGTTTTATATATTGGCAGTTTCCGGTGCTTATAGGTGGGGCGTCCCCAGTCTTGACTAATAAATGATACACTCACAATTTTTAAATTCCCTTTTTATTTGTAATTAACTAAATATATTGTTATTTTACTATACCCCCTGAATACTATGAAATCAAGATGTTTTTACTCACTAACTTTTTAATAATAAACTTTCCTGATTAAGCAAATTCATTGAGCATTATAGCAAATGAGTTCGAACATATGCAAGTGATGTTGATCCTATGCTTCAACATCACTTGACTTCAGTCCTTCTTAAAATAACATAAATTTCTATAGATACGTAATAAAACAAGGAAATCCTTATATTTTAACTCATTATTCTTTCACGCAATTCCTTTCAAAAATATTTTGAGCATTCTGATAACTATCATCTAAACAATATCTAAAATATGGACTTTTTAATAAATAGCAGTCTTTGCAAATAAGAGGAGGTGTATCAAGGAAGTTACGATTATACCAGTATTCGTGAAAATCATTAAATATCTTTTTACTTTTAATATCATCCAGTTCTTCCTCAATTAAATTACCAAAAATCTTATGATCTCGTGTATGTAGACCACATGGTGCAAAATCGCCATTGTGATTAATAAAATACAACGCAGTCCCGCAATATTTGTAATTTGACATATATGGATAATTTGCAAAATCTTTTAAATTAATATGTATATTCTTTTTTATAAGTTCATTTTCCAAAAGATTTCTTCGAACAATCCACTCCTTTTCTTCTATACTTCCTGATTCCACTAATGGAGCGAAAGTAATTTTGTTTACACCTTTTTTTATATAAAAATAATTGATATAATTCAGTAAATCTTCTGTTGAATCCTCATGAAAGACAATTTTGTGCGTCACAAGATACAAGTAAGGATATTTTTCATTTCTTACTTTAATTAAATAATCTAAATTGCGTATTAATCTTCGGAAATCGGAATACTTCCTTATTTGATTATACTTATCTTCTCTATAATCATCTATTGATAAGGCAAACCAAGTTACTCCTGCTTCTATTAGATTTTCAATTCTTTCTTGAGTTAAAGCTGTACCATTCGTCACAATTGCAATCTGCTCAGTATGCTTTTTCGAACACCTTACTAATTCCTCTAGGTATGGGCTAAGTGTAGGCTCACAATCTCCCTGAAACACAACATTAGTTATGTGTCCATCTAGTTTATTCAAAATGATTTCAAACTGTTCTGGAAGCAAGTATTCAGCTTCATTTATACCAGCCTCCACTGTGCACTTTGCTTCACACATAATACATTTCAGGTTGCATATATTTGTAGGTTCCACTAAAACTGTTGAATTGAAATAATTCATATCATTATCCTTCTTTCGTTCCTTTATAAAATTTCATCATAAATTCCCATGTAGTTACAACCTTTTATTGTTTGGATATTATTAGATATAAAGCTTTTAACTCCGTCTATAAAATTAATCCTATATCGGTAGCCCTTAACTAATGTTTTTAACTTTTCGGTTGACTGAATCCAATCATATCGAGTATATGTATTCAGGAAGTCAAACTGTACTGGATCCTTTTTTATAACATCTGAGGCATCTTTATAAACAATTTTGCTTTCACTCTTTAGAATCTTTTTTTCTATCTCGTATATTTCATTCCAAGTCATAATTTCTTCACCAGCAATATTGAAAATTTCTTCATATGCAGCTGGTAAAGCACATGACTTTGCAAATGCAATTCCCAAATTGTCTGCATGGCACGCTTGAAAATAGCGTTTGCCATTATCACATAATACTATCGGCTTATTATTTAGCATACGGTTAAGTAAATGTAGACCCTCTAGATCAAGATTACTTACGCAAAATTCTTGACCATAAATGTGGCCGGGTCGAAAAATTGTCAAATGAAATGCTTTATTCTCTGCGGCATCTCGAAATACTTTTTCTGCTTGCATTTTTCCAAGACCGTAATCAGTATTAGGACATGTCGGACTATCTTCAGTGATTTGTTCTTTTCCTACCCTTGGCGTATACACACAAGAAGTCGAACAATATATATATTGTTCAATTTTTCCTGCAAAAACATTGACCGCCATTTCTGCATGGTGCGAATTAAAGCAGAGCATATCTATAATTATATCGGGCTTGTACTGTAAAATACGCTCTAAATCATTAGTTCTATATCTGTCTCCAATAATAGTTGTAACTTCTGTTGCCTTTCTCGTGCTACCCCTATTGAAATGTAACACCTCATACCCCTCTTTAATACACATTTTTGTTATACTAGTAGAAAGTACTCCAGTTCCTCCCATAATAACAATTTTCACAACACTACCCCCCTCAGTTTTTTCAGTAGATTATTCTTATAATAACTTTCCACATCTTCTAAATGTAACATAACTTTCCGAGCTATATCCTCTGGGGAATCATGCGCTATTACATAGGGTTCAAGCATATCTGCTAATACATGATACATATGGGTCACTTCTTTTTTAGCAGGAAGAATATAAGCACTTTCATAAACAGAATAGCTGCTTCTCAATAAATCACTAATTTCAACAGCATTCATGTCATAATCTTTGATAGCAGGCATTCGCTATAGGTTTTTCATAATTTCAGTTTGCACATCTATGCTAAAGAATATTTTGCACATTTCTTTGACATTAGAATACAATTCCGGTTCCAAATAACGTGATAAAAATAAATAACTCGCATTTGCAGTTGAACGGCAGCATCGATCCAATGCCGGTATTTCACAAATTCCTAAATTATGATTGGTTGCTTCATCAAATTCCCTGATATTCCAATCTCCACCAATACAATACGCTGCTTTTTCTTCAGTAAAACATTTGATACTTTCTGCCTGTTCCCACTTAATTGGCAATGATTTCTTGTCATAAATAAGCACTCTCAGCAATTCAATAGTCTTAACCAGAGCATCAAATGGTATGGGTTCTCCTTTATCTGCCCATAATGGCGCACCAAATCCATATAAAAAAGGAAGAATAAAATAGCAAGCGCCTGTCGGTAATACAAATCCATAATCCAAATTAAATTGCTTCTTTACTTCATCAGCTGTAACTATAAGTTCATCCATAGTTTTAGGTTCATCCGATACGTACTTTTTATTATAAAATAGTAATTGATGATTACCTCCAAACAATGGAATTCCCGTCTTTTTTCCTGCAATAGTCGATCCTTCCGCCAAAGATGGTTTCACATAATCTAATAAGAAATTAAGCTCCGTATCTTCTATATACAAAAAATTATCTCCCGTCCATTTATTAAAATAATCATTTGCTCCAATTGTAGAGAGTTTATTTTTCAAATCTTCTTGCTCCCATGCGTTCGGAAAGTCCTTTAAGTATAATGATTTCATGACATCACTATAATGGAATGTTGCATACTCTTTTACTCCCCACTTTTCCGGGACAATCCCCAAAGTCTCTTTTAATAAATATACTTGAAGCTTTTCCATAAAATCATCTCTCCTTATACTTTATAATTCTCCGACTTGTATTAATGCCAAACCTATCTTTCTTTGCTTTATTTCAATGTCAATACAATCTTCTTTGACAATATAGTCAAGAGCACAAATTTCATGAATATCTGCATAATTAATTTGGTTTGTGCCTGAAAATTTATAGGCAAATACAGACGTTAATCCATTTTTCCATGTTTCGCTCAAACAGCTGATAATCACCTTATCCTCAAAAGATTCAATTGTGCTTGTCTTCGATATTGCAGGGAACGGAATTGGCATAATGCCAATCAATCTCGGGCATCCTTCCATGTTTCCAAGTGTAAAGACAACAGATCTTGTTCCAATTGAATAAGAGAGAAGTTTATATTCCTGAAGTTTAATCCTAAATCGCATATATTCCGTCTCGATTGCATTGTAGACCTCTAACAGTTCTTTATCACTTTTCCAATATATACTTTCCGGGCGATTATTTGCTCTATATATTCCAGTGGATAGATCTTGATTTCCGATCACCTCATATTTAGGCTGTCTATTTTTTCCGACATTTACAAATCTACTCATAAAAAATCTTACAATGGTTCCCAGCTTTCCTTCTCTATATGCTAATTCTTTACCCAGAAACAAAGGATGCGCCAAATCTTGAGTATCAATCGCCCACAAGCACCTGCAATTCTCTTGAGCAGTATTTTGCCTCATTTGATCCTGAAATATCTTTTCTAAGTTTATATCATTTGTCTCTAGCGCAACATTAGAATCAATTATTAAATTAAATCCGGCCAATGCATATTTCTCTGGATCACGCCCCAGATGGTCAGCTTGGAAACCTAAGCCAGGCCATTTCAGCCTTAATTTTCCTATAATACCATTTAATTCTTTAGGTGTAAGTGTTTCGGTTAAAGCAATCTCCGACCCGTTATTGTCTATCACATTGTCAAAAATATGATCTACATAATCAACTCTAATATAGTCAAATGAGAATTCAGTAATAATCCAAAAAAGATAATCTGTGATATACAAAAAGAAATCCTTATTTTTCGAGAAAATATCAGGATTATGAATAGGCAACTTATTTGCCTTCATACCTTTATGGATATAAAAATTTGAGTGTAACCATATAGCGTGTTGTCCTTGGTCTTGTCCATATTTATCTTTATATTCCCAAATGGGACGCCTCATATTATAGGAATACTTTTTGATTCCAGGAACAGAAATACCATTCCAAGTATGAGGCGGTACAGTATAATACCCTTGTGAATATACTTTTTCATTAATTATATCTAGTAACTTTTCACAAATATTGTCAGAATTGTCTGGACCATCTATTTCCTGAATTGAAAATTCTTTTTTACACTTTTCTACAATTTTCTTTACTTTTTCATGACATTTTTTTTGAAAACCATCTTCATACTGCTGATCAACGCTCATTGCTGAGTATAATTCTTTTTTATTTTCATCCAGTTTTACCCACCTAAATAAATCAGGCCGTTGAAGTCTCAATGCCGAATCATAACTGGTATGTGGAACGCAATCAAACCCAACAGCAATATTTAATAAATGGCAGCAGTCAATAAAAAATTTCATCTGTTCTTTTGCCGATACGCCTTCTACTAAATATTTTCCACTTACAATTTCATGATTTATTTGATAGAAAGATCTCTGGCAATAAATTATTCCGTTTGAACATTCAAAAAATGGAGCCAAATGAACTCCAGAAACTCTAAGTGCTGGCAAGATCTTAACAGCATCCATAATATTCCCCGTCTCTTCAACTGCAGTACCAACAGCTCTAATATTAAAGAAGCAGTAATCTCTTTCAAACATCCATTTAGGATTATTCTTCTGTTCTAAAATAGAAACTGGACGTGAATTATCTTTTAGATTTTCTTCAAAAAGTAATAAGTAAAACCAGACAATCGAAGGATCCGAAAAATCTAGCAATTCCCGGTAAGTATATCCGTCAATATAGCCTTTCAATTTATACTCACTATATAAATAATTCGAAACGGATTCGTTGTTCTTATATGCTTTTTCCATTTGGACACACTTCAATATTTTCCCCCAGTAATCCGGCAGTCTTGACTCTATATCATTCTTTATCAGTTTCATTCTGCTCATCCTTTGTATAAATCCCTTTTACAATTTCTTCCAGTTTAGGCTCTTCAACTGTAATATCGCTCACCTCATATTGTTCTACAATATTTTTAATTAATTGAGGTAAATTCATATTTCTATCAATTTTTATTGAAACTCTTCCGTTGCCTGTTTCATGGACTTCCAATATTCCCTTTGTGTTCGTATTCCAATTAAATTCGGAGCATACATCACAAAATTCAAAATGGACTATTCTTGATGTAGCAAATTTATTTTTAACATCGTCAATATTCCCGTCAAAAATTTTTTCTCCTTTATCTATGACAATAATGCGATCACATATTTTTTCAATATCATCAAGGTCATGAGTAGTCAAAAAAATAGTTGTATTCGTCTCCTTATTTATTTGTTTAATTGCAGCTCTTATACGTTCTTTTACAATAATGTCTAAGCCAATTGTAGGCTCATCCAAAAATAATACTGACGGACTATGTAACATTGATGCTGCCAAATCAGCCCTCATCTTCTGTCCTAAACTCAGATTTCTTACTGGAGTCATATAAAACTCTTCTAGTTCCAGAATATCTTTCAAAAAATCTAAACGCTGTTGGAATTTTAAATCTGGAACTTCGTAAATTTTCTTTAAAACCGAAAACGACTCTGATACCGGTAAATCCCACCAAAGTTGAGATCTATTTCCAAAGACAACTCCTATATTTTTCGTATATTCCTTTCTCTCTTCATATGGCACAATCCCGTTTATTAAACATTTTCCTGAAGTAGGTTGCATAAGACCCGATAATATTTTTATCGTTGTCGATTTTCCAGCTCCATTAAGTCCAATATATCCTACCATCTCACCATCATTAATCTGAAAACTAATATTATTGATAGCCCTTTTTAAATCATATTTTCTAGAAAAAAAAGACCGAAATGTACCCCCAACACCCTCATACTTTTTATGTATTTTAAATTCTTTGGATAGATTTTCTACTAGAATCATATTAACCTCCCGCATTTATCCTGCTATCATTTTAAGTTCCTGTTGGCTCAAATCGTTTTAAACCTATATACCAAATTTTTATGGATATAAATAACAAAAAACAGGCTATGATAATAGAGTATAGTACAATCTGTTCCCCCGATATACTTATACCCAGTACACCAAATATTACGGATTTTTGACCCAAACAATAAATTGTTGGGAAATATGCCGCTAACGGGAATGGAAGTAGATATAGTAAAACATTCTTTATAATATTATTTTTATATAACGATAATGGATAGCGGGAAGAATTACTAATTTCCAATCCTGCAGTCATGAATTCCCCACAGCAAACCGTCCAAAATGCTGGTGCTGAAAATAATAATTTTACGCTAAAGAAAATAGATAACCCACATAATAAAATAACTATAAGGCCAATTATATTTAATACACTTAAGGATAAACCGATAAGTTTTGAAGATATTATAACTATACCTATACCAATAATCATTTCGCTCAATCCACTAATTTCTATCCTCTCCATAACAATATAAAATATTGGATTTATAGGCCTTAATAGTATTTCAGTAAAACGGCCATCCTTAATTTTATTCCAAGCAAAACTCCATATATTATCATTGTAAAAATGATCAATTCCTTTTACCAAAACATAAAATCCATACATTAGAAATATTTCAACTATAGAGAAGCCAGCCAATACATCAAGCTGAGTAAAAACCACTAATGTCAGCAAAAATGTATTAATCTGCCCCAATATTACAGAAAAAATTCCAATCCAGAAATCCGTTTTGTACTCTAAGATTGTTTTAAACTGTAAAATCAAAAAATGAAAATATAAACTTATGTATTTCATTTTAGCCTCCAAGAATCATTATTTTTCTTTGCGCCCTTTTCCACATGATTGCGGTTAAAATATTGAGTACCAAAAGCCATATTATCTGTAGAACAATGTGAGTGCCTATGTCTCTTGGTGTTTTTATTATTCCAGACAATATAGACATAGGTGTGTAGTACATACTTTGAAAAGGCAAGCAATATGCTAATTTCTCTAAAAGCGTAAAAAAAGTAGTAAAAAATGGATTCTGAAGAATGCTTAATCCACTCAAAACCACTTCTCCACTTCCTAATTGATGAAAAAATTCAATTGCTACTAATTGACCAGAAAAGAGCCCCATGATTGAGTTAGTAAAAAATTGTATTCCCCAATAATTGGTTGTCCAAAACGTAAAAATGCCTACCATATAATAAAAACTAAACATCAGCAGAAAAGCAAATAATGTAGAAATCGAAAAAAGTGCTAATCTAAACAAATCAAACGATGTATTGTTTGTTAATAAAAACGCAACTAAAATTAGTGGTATTAAACCAATAAACTCCCCGGCTTTTGAGCCGAGATGTCTAAAAAAAACCATTGTCTTATAGTTAATTGGTTTACATAAATTCATCGCAATATTACCTGATTTTATATCCTCGGCAATATTCATATTCTCCATACAAGAAATGACATTATAAAACACTACACCGAAACTTATATAAACTAAATATTCCTCTTGCGTAACACCTAAAAAATTACCATTTACCTCTTCATAAACTGATCTCCATAAATAATACTGCACCAACATATTAAACAAGGTCGAGAGGGACCACATTAATGCTTTAAACCTATAAGTATATTTTTCCTTTAACGCATTTGTTGTAAAAGCACTATACTTTGATATGTATTCAATCATGGTTATAACCTCTGCTATCTATATCAACCTCACAAATATTGATTCTCTCCATTTCACGATACATGTCCAATATATCTTTTTCTTCGCAAAAACCTTCTGATGCACCATTAAAGGCAATTTTACGTGAAGCAAAAAATTCAGCCAATTGTAGTGCTTTTAGTGGATGGGTTCCTTTACTATAAAAATTTAAGAAGGCAGAAAATAATGCATCTCCTGCTCCAACGGTATTTACTACATTATTAGTTTTCACTGCATCTAAATGGTAAATTTTATCATCTTCTTTGACATACAATAATGCACCTTCTTTGCCCATTCCTATAGTAATGACCTCACAACCATATCTTCTTTTTAAATCATAAATAAAAGATTCCGGTTTGTATGGTAACTGTTCATCACTCAAAAAAAGGATATCGGCATACTCCATAAATTCTTTATTGAATTCATCATTGATACTATTTATTACATGTACGTCAGACGCAATAGTGATTCCCATCTTTTTAGCTTGCTTTAATAAGTTTCTATTAAAATTAATATTACATGCTACTACAATGTCAGTATTAATGAGCATGTCACATAATATATCCTGATCTATGTGCTTTTCCTGTATATCTTTTAAATCGCAATAAATCTGTCTTCTACCTGTTTTATCTACTAAAACAACTGTTTCTGATGTCTCAGTAAGCGTTTTGCAAATCAACTCACTTGAAATCCCTTCATTTTCAATTGTTGTGCATATTCTTTTTCCAGCTGAATCTTTTCCTATAAAAGAAAATAACTCCACTTCGTTTTCCAACTTTTTCAAAGCTTTTCCCACATTGTATGCTACTCCTGAAACAGTAGATTTTATTCCCCAAAAAGGATAATCTATTGGATAATATGGTATGGGAAAATCCCTGATTTTCACTGTCGTTTCTATATTTACTAATCCAGATACCATAAATCTCATATCTATCGCTCCTTATTTGCAGTATTTAAATGCTATTTTTATTGATTTCCTCTTCTTTTGTTCTTTTTTCAAACTCAGTATGTACAAACAAAGATTCTTCGTATATTTCTTTCCCATACTTGTCTCTCAATTTAAGAAGGTATATATCATTATGAATGTGCTCTGATAAAATTTTAATTAATAGAGTATTATTGCTAATCGTCCCCTTCCAGAGTTCTTCGTTGCCACTACCATCAGCAATTAGCGCTACTTTTTTATCAGCTGCTACCATTAATCTAGAGGCTTTATGATTTTCGGTTATCTTTCTGTAATGTGAATAATATTCGATCTTAGATGGGGCAGAACATATATCATAAAAAGAAAAAACCACAACCTTTATATTTTTTTTATTCAATTCTTCTATTTCATCTTGTAAGAAGTCAATGCTAAAATCTGCATTAATATATACTTCCGCTTCACTTTCACGCAATATTTTTTTTGTCTTTTGTATCATTGTTTCATAGCCGCGAAAATTCAGAATAATTTCATCATACTTTTGACTTTCATACTCTCTTAATGCCACTTCCGCCTCACGTAAGTTTTTATCAGTTTCGGATTTCACTTTATTAAATAAAACTTCAGGATCCTGCGCTACATATAGAGCAGTCTCGTTCGGAATTAAATCCACCATTCCTTTATCCAACATATGTTCTAAACAATTGTAAATAGATGGTCTTGACATATCTATTTTTTTTGCCAACTGATATGCTGACATAGGTTTTGATTTTAACAACGCTAAATAAACTTGTGCCTCTAATCGCGTAAAATTCAGTTTTTCTAAATTTTCAATTAGTTTCATAATCCCTCCATATTATAGTTGTATAATTTATGCAACTATAATACATTTAATTTTTTATTTTTGCAAGCTATTTTTTGTTAAATCAATTACTTTACGCTTTTACATAAATTCCAACGTTTTTAATAACAATTTATTGTATAGTATTCCGTAATATATTATTTAAAAGCAATATACATTGCTAACTTAATCTATATCCTCTACTTCTCTTTGACTATATTGTCCATAGGAAAGGAGGTTACTTTTGTATTACTTGACGAAAGCACTTATCTCATAAATGGTAAAATCATCTCTTAATGAAAAAAAGAGTTTGTTATTTAGCTCCTGCATATTTAACTTCATTTACATTACGCTATCTTCTTCATAATTTCCCTTCCACTCTGACCTTGAACTACAGGTGGATAGAATCAGTTCTTTATCTTTATTATTTTTGTCTGCAGTTCATGTACCTCTCCTGTAGCCTTCACCTCTCCCCACTATCTCATAGGCCTGCACACTACCACCTAGCAGATAAAGCCAGATTTTTCGGTTTAACTGATAAAAATTATTCGGAAGGTATGGTGAAGATGATAGGAACTATCCCCCCGTACCACTGGATAATCCAAAATGCCAGGAATCCGTATCCATGCCACGATATCTGGATTAATCTGCTGTCCCCCCTCAAAGCCAATGGTAAAAGTAAATCCCCCTGCACTGCTGGCTTCCCCACTTTCTTTTTCATCCTGCTTTTTCGGTTTCCACTCCTATGAATCCTGTTGTTTTTCATCAACCTTTTGTACATCTTCCTTCAACGCCTCATGTTCCGAGTCTCCTCTCTGATACTTTCGGATGAACTGGAATATCCAGAGCCCTGCTGCAAGCAGAATAGCAACCATTATTCCAAAAAAATATATTTATTTCATCTTCTGTCTCCAATCAAAAAAGAGCGCCAGAACTATCTAAGCGCTCTCGATCCTGTAATTCGTTTTAAATTTTAAATAAAATATTCTAAAACTATTTTTCCATATTTATATCATTGATTCGAATAATTTTTGAGCATTTTCCCGCAACATATGGATCATGCGTTACCAAAATAATTGTTTTTCCCTTGTTATTTAGTTCAATCAATTTTTGTATTACATAATCTCGATTTTCTAAATCCAAGGAGCCAGTCGGTTCATCCGCCAAAATCAAATCGCAATCTTGTAAAATTAATCTGATGATTGCAACTCTCTGCTGTTCGCCACCACTTAATTGACATACTTTTTTGTCAAATAAATCTCCCATGTTAAACTCATTTAGCAATTCTAAAATTTTTTCTTTCTTTTTCTTTTTAGAAATTTTTTTATATTCTAGTGCTAAACTAAGATTCCACCATACGCTCTCATCGTCAACCAGTCCATAATTCTGAAAAAGATACCCTATACGGTTTCTCCTCAGCAGCATAGAAGTTTTAGATTTGGGGTCAATATTGGTCTGCCCCCAAACATCAAGATCTCCCTCTGTTTGTGTATCTATCAATCCTAAAATATTTAGCAGAGTTGTTTTTCCACCACCGCTTTTTCCTACTATAGCTACAAATTCACCCTCTTCAACTTTAAACTGGAGATTTTTGAATACAACAATATCTTTATATTTTTTCCCTAACTTTTTACATTCAATCACTGTCTTCATACATTAAATACCACCTTTTATTATCTTCACGATATTTCGCCTTATATAGATACTGTATAAAATCAGTAAAGTAACAAGATCGATTAGAATGCATCCTAAATATATTCCAATATTCATTGGAAGAAAGGTCATCGGAATTGCACATACCAATAATAGTCCTGTTATCATCAAATTGGTCCTCAAATTGTTTTTTCTAGTATATCCCAATAATATTTTTATTCCTAATGCTTTTCGGTTTATCACCATATCTATATAATTTGATACATAAATAATAAATAATAATGTGAGCATAAATAAAATCGAAAAGGTTATTGAGGTACGTAACATAAATTTATATGAATTTATCAGCGTAAAATATGGAGTCAAAAGAGTTACCGCATTTAATAATGAATCAAGTTCATATTCCTCAAATATAATTTTTAATTCATTTCGGTCTGTTAGCTTGAAAACCAATCCATTACCACCGATCATTTCAAAATAATAAGCGCTTCCAAACTTTCCACTATCAACTAAAATAATTGCATTTGATATTGATTTTCCAGTACTACTACTGCTATAGTTTAAAATATCTATATTCTGATTATCCTTTATATATTGAATGGACAAATTGTCTATCGATTTTTTTTCTTCTTCCAAACCATAGTATATATTATAATTATACAAATCTTCATATAAAGCCTTGTAGTAAGAAAGTACTTCCTCTTCCCTATTTCGATACATTTCAGGAACAAGAATAGTATGCGAATCCAATTCTTGTGGATTTATAATTTCTCCTGTTGTCGAAACTATTTCACAAAAATCTTGTATATATTGCTTATTTGCAATGATATAATTCTTTTCATATGAAGTTAAAACTTCACTAACGTCCATGCTCTGCCCACCCAAAAAGTTAGATTCTAAATACTGAGTAGCATTTGCATTAACCAGATAAGAAGTTCCTCGTTCCTCAAAAATGTCCTTGATTTCAGCTACACTATCAAAACTTTTTTCAAGTCTATCTGGATCGTTCATAAGCTTATCATATTCATCTGAATTATACCCATCAGATGTATATAGGTTATTCCAACTGGCATATTTCTCGGCTTCTTGCCCACTAGATTGATACTTTTGAAATGTATCAACCGATAAAGAAATCATACCTGATATAACAAAAATCAAAACTAGTTTCGTCACGAACAGAAAGGTGTTCAACTTATTTGAGTAAATACTATTTTTAATTGCATCTTTAACCGTTACCAAATTTGTAAATGGTTGAGAAAACCAGTATAAAATAAAATTTATTAACATTGTAATGGCTAGGGTTATACCTAATAGCAGTAAATAAGTCGTATTCAATCTATTAATATGAACTAAATAAAATACATTTACCAATAGCGAAATCATATAGGAAAGTATATTATAAATACAAATCTGCCGAAAACCTCCAGCCAAAATCTTTTTACCTGAAAAGCCAAGTATTTATTTGACAGCATACCCTTTAATTCCCAGTAAAGCATTAATTATCAGCATAATTTGGGTTAATATCAGTAAACATATAAATTGTATAACATTATTTTTTATAATCTCTCCATAAGGAATTGTTTCTGGATCGGTTTTATTTATACTAATACCTACGTTATCAGAAATCCTATAAATTTCTTTTTCAGCTAGATTACTTTGAAATACTCCATTTGAATCAGTAAACTCATCACGATCTAGCGGATAATATCTAAATTCCGTATCCTTCGCCACAGAGAATTGTTTATTGACTCTTTCCAAGTGATTATGATAGATTTCATATAATGATGTATATTCCTCACTGATAGGCATTTTTACAACCTGCAAACTATAGTCTGAATATTGATCTTCAAAACAATCGTAAAAATCCCCTAATGCCTGAGCATTTGCATCTTCAATACACCATGCCTCTAATCCTTGTTCGCCTTTATTATTTATTGTATATATATCATAAATTGATTGATTAAATATTAATGAAATGAGAAGCATCTGTCCCACAAAAAAAGCAAGTAATATTTTTTTCATTTTAACTACTCCTCTTAGAATTTAGAAAAGGGTAAAACCTGATTTTTTAAATGTTATCTCTGATAATAATCATAACCGCTGGTTTCATTTGCATACCATACTCTTTCAATCTCTTTATATGCCTGATCATCTTTCCATCCGCTTGTATATTTATTTGAATTTCTCTTAACAATAGCTAATACTTTATAGTATTTATCATTTGATGGTTTCGAATCACGAATGTCCGAATAAACGATTGTGTCAGTCTGTCCTCCGGTAAAATTCAATTCTCCTCCTGCTACGCTTGCTGCATTAACAACTGTTGATGCCATCAATACTCCCATAACACCTAAAGTCGCTATACTTTTTCTGATTTTTTCTTTCATTCTTAATCCTCCTGATCCCCATGATTAATATGTATTTTTTATAGGTTTTACCCTTTTCTTTTAATAAATTAGATATATGTTTTTAAAAATAAATTATTTTATTCTATCTTTACTCTTGATGCTGAAATTATATACTAAATCAGGTAATTGGTTCCATAAAACGAAAAAGAGTCCGCTTTTTCCGAATTTCCGTTTATTTTCCATTGCTATTTTTACGCTTTTTCCGAATTAGTGTTGCGCATATTAAATTTATATCGTTCTTTTTCAATTAGACAATATATAAATAATTTAACAACGAGAACCGGACTGTCACACTAAACAATTTAAAGTTTGATATGGGAAACCTATGCTTTTTTGACTACCCTAAAAAATTTTGTTTCGCAGTAAAAACAGATTGATCTGGCAGTCCTTATACCATGAATTATTTTCCATGTTCAGGTTTTTGACTATGATAAAAAACGGCCATGCCCTAACAAGAAAAGTAAGGACCTTTCTTTCGGCAACAAGCAATTTCATAATGAAATGGATAAAGTCCATATTACAATTTATAACGATTATGTTGAATTATGGCACCCCATTGAAGGGCGTTCCCACGCAAGAGAACTATCCCCCAATAGGACTTTATCTCTTGAGCAAAAAATTATTGCTGCTTTAGACTGCTGGCAAACATATTACAAGAGCTAAGATATCTTCTCTCAAAAAATGTTCCCACAGCCACTCTATAGAAAAGGGGCGTTCTTATGCCCCTTTTATAAATGATGTTTTAGTTTTCCTTTCACAACTACTCTCCACGCAGACCGTGAACTGCAGGTAGAAAGAATCAGTTCCTTTTCCTCTTCATTTCCATTTCCCAGCTCATATGCTTCTCCTGCTGCCTTCACCTCTTCACACCCCACAATCTCATAAACCTGTACGCTGCCATCTGGCAGGTAAAGCCATATCTCCCGGTTTGCCTGATAGAAATCCAGATCCTGAAAGTTCCGCAACACATGGAACATACTGCCGTTTCTCATGTTATGGCCGTAAATGATGTTCTTGCTGTCAGAAAAATCCGCCGTATTTCTGGCATCCAGAAAAATACTCCCGGCAATGTTATATTCTTTTCGGAAGGTATGGTGCAGGTAATAGGAATTATCCGTTCCCTGTACCACCGGATAATCCAAAACGCCAGGAATTCGAAGCCACGCCACGATATCCTCATTGATCTGCTGTAAGGACGCAAAGTCAACGGTAAATGCTTCTGCGCTGCCGGCTTCTCCGCTCTCTTCTTCCTCCTGCATTTCCGGTTGTCCTTCCTTTTGGTCCTGCTCCTCTTTCTCTGCCTCTTTTACATATTCCTTTAACTCTTCATATTCCTGGTCTGCCCGCTGGTATTCGCTGATAATCTGAAAGATCCAAAGCCCTGCTGCCAGCAGAATGACAACCAGAATCCCCAATAAGATATATTCTTTTTTCATCCTCTGCCTCCAATCAAAAAAAGAGCGGCAGCATACCGAAAAAGTACACTGCCGCTCCAGCTTATCCGTTTTCCTGTAGGTTATGATCCCACAGGATTTCTCTATCTACTTTAAATTTCTCTAGGTTCCTCTGAACGCCTCTTACCTCTTACTGCGGCGGATCCGGATGATCAGCACAATGATTCCGGCCACTGCCAGGATCCCGATGATCACCGGAACGATCAGCAAGGTATTGTCTCCGGTCTTTACTTCTTCCGGTGCATCCGGCGCTTTCTCATTGGTGATCTCCTGTACCACTTCGATCACTTTTGTTTCTGCATCCTGATAGCTGAAGGTGATCTCATAGGACTCCTCATTTGCCACATAGCCCTCTAACGGCTTGGTTTCTGTCAGGATATAAGTAATGTCCCCAGCTACCTTGCCTTCCTCATAGGTTGCGATGGGAAGCAGGTCACTGGTCACGGTGCCATCTTCCCCGGTTGTCAGCTCTGCCACTACTTCTCCAGTCTCTTTATTTGTCAGGGTAAATCCTACGCCGGCTAAAGCGGAACCGTCTGCCGCATCCGTCTTTTTGATCACAAGCTGGCCCATAGGAACTTCATCCACCATAGATACCTGCTGGACTTCTCCTGTCTCTTCTACGGTAAATTCTACATCTGCTGCGATCAGGAAGCCCTCCGGCGCAGATTCTTCATGGAGGATATAATCTCCAGGCGCTAAGTATTCCACCAGATGGGATTCCTTCTCTGAGGTCCATTCCTCCACCACTTCCCCATCCGGAGTCAGGATCTGCAGGTGGGCGCCTTCAATCTCCTGCTCCCCGGTAATGTCTGTCTTGCTAATCTCCACCTTTGTATGGTCATCCTTCATAGAAACCTGCTGGATTTCCCCAGTTTCCTCTACCGTAAAGGTCACATCTTCCGCACGCACATAACCGGATTCCGTAGGTGCGCTTTCCTCATGCAGAGTATATTCCCCTACCGGAAGATATTCGATCAGGTGAGGCTCTTTCGTAGAGGTCCATTCCTCTACCACCTCTCCATCCTTATCAAGGATCTGCAGATGGGCGCCTTCAATTTGCTCTTCGCCAGTAATGTCTGTCTTACTGATCTCCACCTTTGTATGGTCATCTTTCATGGAAACCTGCTGGATCTCTCCCGTTTCCTCTACCGTAAAGGCTACATCCTCTGCCCGGACATAACCGTCTTCTGTCGGTGCAGATTCTTCATGGAGGGTATAATTTCCCGGCGCCAGGGCATAGATCACGTGAGGCTCGGCAGCAGATACCCATTCTTCTACCACTTCTCCGTCTTCATTCATTACCTGAAGCGTAGCGCCTTCTACTTCTTTCTCCCCGGTAATATCGGTCTTCGTGATCTCCGTCACGGTCGGCTGATTCTCCACTTCCTTGGTGATCTCGATCACTTCCAGAGTCGGATCTGTATAGGAAGCGTCTACCTCGATTGGCTCTTCATTTGGCAGGTATCCAGGCAGATGTTCGATCTCCCGGATCTCATATTTCCCGTGGGGAAGGTCCGAAGAAAAGACAAGGGTTCCGTCTTCCCCGGTGGCTGCCTTTTCGATCAGAGCGCCAGCTTCCACCAGAACGCTTCCGTCTGCACCGATGATATCCTCAGCCGCATACAGGCCGAACACAACGCCTGCAAGGGGTTCCCCGGTCTGGGAAGATTTCTTCACCACCGTAAGATCCACTTTCTGCCTCTGGTTCTCAATCTCTTTTGTCACATAGTCCACAGCAACTTCCTGTCCCTGATAAGTGATGGAAAAGTCTTTCTCTTCCGGATCCAGAACAAAGGAATCGCCGGTCTTGATCTCTTTGATATAGTAATCGCCTACCGGAAGGTTATTGAGCGTGCCTTTTCCGTCCTCGCCGGTTACAATGGTTCCTACTAAAGCGTCCTTTTCATAGCGGATCACCGGATTTCCCTCTTCATCCGTCTGGCCATCTGGGGAATAGATGGTCTCTCTTGCGTAGATGGAAAATTCTGCGCCGGCAATTCCCTGCTCCTCATAGGTAAAGGAATAGCCTTCTGCGACTTCCATGGCATCCTCTC
>ERZ1643246.2309-NODE-2309-length-18466-cov-29.996035_pt1 | contig 18466 bp, 16 predicted proteins | sample MGYA00579265_ERZ1643246 | MGnify/ENA primary metagenome ERZ1643246 (study PRJEB29033, sample SAMEA4952261) | chicken gut metagenome | biome: Broiler Chicken; feature: Gastrointestinal Tract; material: Caecum | place: Ireland | collected 2018 | study: Broiler...
GCTGCATCGTCTCCACCCCCACCTGCGGCCCCTGCCTGGGCGGCTACATGGGCATTCTGGCCGAGGGCGAACGCTGCGTTTCCACCACCAACCGCAACTTTGTGGGACGCATGGGACATGTGGATTCCGAGGTGTATCTGGCCAGCCCCGCCACCGCCGCCGCCAGCGCGCTGACCGGCTATATCACCGACCCGCGGGATGTGTGAGAGCGTGTCGAGTTTCTCGACACGCTTCAAAGAGGACAACGCTGCGGGTCGGCTGCGCCGAGCCTCCGCGTTTTCCCCTTTGGATTCCCTTTTCGACAAAATATCAGTCAAAACCGCGCACTCGTCGCATACGCTCCTCGCACACAATTTTGACTGATATTTCCCTGGTGGTGTCACCATCGTCGGCGCATGTCCGCCGATGGTGATGGATTTGGAACGGATTTCGATCGTTTGCTATTTTGACTGCCTGGAGGAGTATTATGAACGCAAAAGGCACTGTTTTCCGCTACGGGGACAACATTGACACCGACGTCATCATCCCCGCCCGTTATCTGAACACCCAAAACGCCCAGGAGCTGGCGGCCCACTGCATGGAGGACATCGACAAGACCTTTGTCACCCGCGTGCAGCCCGGCGACATCATGGTGGGCGGCGAGAATTTCGGCTGCGGTTCCTCCCGCGAGCATGCGCCGCTGGCCATCAAGACCGCCGGCATCAGCTGCGTCATCGCCAAGAGCTTTGCCCGCATCTTTTACCGCAACGCCATCAACATCGGCCTGCCGATTTTGGAGTGCCCCGCTGCCAGCGAGGCCATCCGGGAGGGCGACGTGGTCAGCGTCGACTTTGACACCGGCGTCATCACCGACGAGACGACCGGCCAACGCTTCGAGGCCGCGCCCTTCCCGCCCTTTATCCAAAAGATCATCCGGGCGGGCGGGCTGATGGCCTCGCTGAAAGAGAAAGAGTGAGAGGGTGTATCAACCATGCAGAAAACCATTGCTTTGATCTACGGCGACTGCGCCAGCCCCGAGATCGTGGCCCAGGCGGTGCGGGTGCTGGACAAGGTCGCCGAAAAGCACGGCCACACCTTCACCTACACCCGCGCCTGGATGGGCGGCGAGGCCATCGACAAGTTCGGCGATCCCCTGCCCCAGAGCGAGCTGGACAAGTGCCTGGCGGCCGACAGCGTGCTGTTGGGCGCGGTGGGCGGCCCCAAGTGGGAGGGCCTGCCCGGCGACAAGCGCCCCGAGAAGGGCCTTTTGCGGCTGCGCGCCGGCATGGGCCTGTACGCGAACAACCGCCCGGCCAAGATCTGGCCCCAGCTGGCCGACGCCAGCCCGCTGAAGCAGGAGATCGTCGACCGGGGCATCGACTTTATCGTGGTGCGGGAGCTGATCGGCGGCGTGTATTTTGGCGAGCATAAGACCGAAACGGAGGACGGCGAGGAGAAGGCCACCGACGTGATGAGCTACGCCGAGCACGAGATCGAGCGCATCGGCCGCATCGGCTTTGAGACCGCCATGAAGCGCCGCAAGCGCCTGACCTGCGTGGACAAGGCAAACGTGCTGGACACCAGCCGCCTGTGGCGCAAGGTGATGCACCGGCTGCAGGCCGACTACCCGGAGGTGGAATACCGCGAGATGTTTGTGGACAACGCCGCCATGCAGATCTGCAAGGACCCGTCCCAGTTTGACGTGATCGTGACCGAGAATATGTTCGGCGATATTTTGTCCGACGAAGCCAGCGAGATCACCGGCAGCATCGGCATGGTGCCCTCCTCCAGCCTGGGCGACGGCACCCGCGGCCTGTACGAGCCTATCCACGGCTCCGCGCCGGACATTGCCGGGCAGGACGCGGTCAACCCCATCGCCTGCATCCTGTCCGCCGCCATGATGCTGCGGTACAGCTTTGGCATGGCCGACGAGGCCGACGAGGTGGAGGCCGCCGTCAACGCGGTGCTGGACCAGGGGCTGCGCACCGCCGACATCTGGCAGGAGGGCTGCACCAAAGTGGGCTGCACCGCCATGGGCGACGCGATTTTGGCCAGGCTGTAAACCGCCTTTGCCGCGCCGCCCTGTGCGGGACGGCGCAGCCGGGAGTTTCTGCTTTTATTGTAAACCCGCGGCCGGCGGGGCGTACCCCCGGCCGCAGCCTGGGCATTTTAGAGGGAAGAATGCCGCTTGACGCCGGCGGTTTGCCGGCAGACAGATTCGGCTGCCCCGCCGCAATGTGCGTGCGGTACGGGGCGGCACGAAAAAATTGACCCCCGTTTTGCGCCATGTGCGGGCCAAAACGGGGGTTTGCTGTGCCTGTGTCTGCGCGCCGGTCCGGCAGGCCGAAAGGCCCTGCCCTTTACCGGGCGCGCGGTGCCTGGGCGCTTTCCCGCCAGGGCCGGCGGCGGGCGCAGGCGTTGTACCGGGCGGTACGCACCGCCCAGCTGGCGGCAGCCAGGGCAAAAAAGCCCAGGCTCAGCGCCCAGGTGGGCGCCGGCACGTCAACGGGGCGCACCAGCCAGGGAACGGCGACGACCAGGGCAAGCGCCAGCAGCACGCCCAGCCCTGCCAGCAGGCGCGGCGAAAGGCTGCCTTTTCCGGCGGCTGGCTGAACTGCCGCCGGAACAGCGCCGACGCCAGCAGCCAAAGGCTGTACACCGCAAAGACCGCCGCCGTGCCCCACAGCGGCCAGGACTGCCGCTGCACCGCCACCCCTGCCAGAAAAGCGCCGGACGCCGCCCCTGCCGCCGGCCACCAGGTCAGCAGGCGGTCCAGCGGCGTGCCGGGGTCAATGGCGGCGCACAGTTCGTCCACGGTGCCGGCCGGCTCTTTGCCCAGGGCCTCAGTCAGCGGCCTGCCCTCCTGCCCGGCGCGGGCGGCCAGGTCGATCAGGTCGCGCAGCACCCGTTGCGCTTCGTAACTGTTCCAGGTGGCGTCGTCCAGCCGGCGGGCAATGCCGCGCAGCACCTCTCGGTCCCCGTCGGCCAGCGCGCGCAGGTCCCTGCGGTTTTGGCGGCGCAAAAGAAAGTACTCGTCACAAAACATCCGGCGTTCCCCCTTTCGGTCCCCCGTTCAAAATGGCCTCCACCCCTGCCGACGTTTCCCGCCAGGCGTCGATAAACTGGACCAGATAGGTCTTGCCTGCCGGGGTCAGCAGGTAATACTTCCGGCTGGGGCCGCTGGGCGAAGCGCGGTACTCGGCCCGGATCAGCCCCTTGCGCTCCAGCCGCAGCAGCAGCGGGTAAAGGGTGCCCTCGGTCAGGCCGGCAAAGCCGCTTTGCCGCAGCAGCGCCGCAATGGCGTAGCCGTAGGCGGGCGCGCGGGCGATGATCTGCAAAATGCAGCCCTCCAGCGCCCCTTTGCGCAGCTGCGCGCGGTCAAACATCGGCGTCCCCCCCCTCTCCCCTGCGTCCTGGCGGCCGCAGGGCGGCGCTTGATCTGCCTTGCATGGCAAGGGTCTTTCTTTAAGTACATGGTATCACAAGGTAGTCCAAGCGTCAACACCGGAGTGCCGTTTGATCCGGCAAGAACAAAACCCTGCCGTTGGGGAACTTTCCCCCGGCAGGGTTTTGCCTGTATCCCGGAACCCCTGTTTGGGCCGGGCCTGTCCTTGCCGTTTCACAGCAGATCGTGCTGCACCGGCTGTTCAAACAGGGCGCGGGCGGCGGCGGGGTCGCGGGTCTGGGCCAGCACCCACATCAGCTTGGTGACCACCGCCTCCGGGGTCATGTCGCGGGCTTCCAGCACGCCGGGCAGCTCGCGGGCAATGCGCCCCACCTCGTACACCGAAAGGTCGCTGCCCTCGTGCTGCACCTGGGTGGAGAACACCGCCAGCCGGCCCGACGCCAGCCAGTCCCGCACGGCGCGCAGCAGCGGGCCGTCCTCGCCGCCGGGCAGACCGCCCACGCCGAAGCCTTCAATGACCACGGCGCGGTAGTGGTCTTTCAGCGCCGCAAAAATGCCCGCCCCCATGCCGGGCACCAGCCGCAGCACAAACACCGCCGGGTCCAGCCGGTCGCAGAACCGCACCGGCGGCCGGTCCTGCGGCGTGGGCAGGAAGCGGATCAGCCGGTCGTCCCGGAACACCGCGGTCTCCGGGTAGTCGATGCTGGAAAAGGCGTTCAGACTTTTGGAGCGGACTTTTCGGGCGCGGGTGCCCAGGATGACCAGGTTGTCGAACACGATCTGCACGCCCCAGGCCCCCTCCGACACCGCGTAGGCGAAGGCGTGCAGCAGGTTGTTGCGGGCGTCGGTGTCCCGGTTGTAGATGGACTTCTGGCTGCCGGTCAGCACGATGGGCTTGGCGGGGTTTTGCACCATATAGCTCAGCGCCGCGGCGGTGTAGGCCATGGTGTCGGTGCCGTGGGCGATCACAAAACCGTCGTACTCGCCGTAATGGTCCCGGATGGCCTTTGCCATGCCGCACCAGTGCTCCGGGCCGATGTTGGTGGAGTCCAGGTCATAAAGCTGCATCGTGTCGATCCGGCACAGTCCTTCCAGCTCCGGCACAAACTGCAGCAGCTCGGCCGCCGAGATGGCCGGCGCCAGCACGCCGCGGCTGGTGGGCTTGCAGGCGATGGTGCCGCCGGTGGCCAGCAGCAGGATCTTTTTGGTTTTGGGCATGGTCTGCATCCTTTCGGCATGGGGTTAGGGCGCAAAACGGCCCGCCGGGCGGTTATTCCCCCGCCGGGCGGGCGCCGATATCGGAGAGATAAATTTTATAGGGCGGCTCTGCGCCGGGTCAGTCCATCTCTGTCATCACCAGAAAAGTCTCGCTGCCGGCGTCGGTCGCCACGGTGATGGCGTAGTTATACACCGTGCGCAGCTGCAGCGTCAGGGTGTCACCGTCCTGCTCGGCACGGTAGTCCAGCTTGGGCATGACGGTGTTGGGCTCGTACAGCTTGTAGCCGCTTTCCTGGGGTTCGGCAAAGCGGACGGTGACGTCGTCCTCCGTCACGCCGGTCAGCGCAAGGGCAGGGCGGCCCGCGGCGGCAAACAGGCGGGTCTGGGCGGGCGCGGCGGTCTCGGCCGTCTGGTAGGCCGTGCTCTGCTCGGTGACCGCGCAGCCGGAGAACGCCAGCTCCACGCCGGCAGTCTCCAGTGCCGTGGACAGCGTGGGGGCTGTGCTGCGGGGCGTGCAGGCGCACAGCAGCGCCAGAAGCAGCGCCGCCAGCGAAAGTGCAGTTCGTTTCATGGGCAGTTCCTTGGTATGTAACGGCGCGCAGCGCGCCAGCTGCGCGTTATTCGTAGGGGTCGTAGGGCGGGTCGGGCAGCTCCCGGCCCAGGTCCAGCGTTTTGGGGCGCAGGCCGGTCTCGGCCAGGATCAGGCCCATCAGCAGGCCGATCTGCCGGTGCAGGCAGCGGTATTGGGACAAAATCAGCGTAAAGCGGGTCCAGGGGCAGTTTTCCGGCCGCTGCAGCAGGTCCTCGTCATGCAGGGAGGTCAGGTAGAGCGACAGCCTTGCCTTGATGGCGGCAAAGTAGTCCTCGACGTCGCGTCGGGTCAGGCGCACCGGCGGCGGGGCGTCCAGCGCGTCCAGGCCCGGCGTGTGGATGGGCGGCTCAATAAAGCCGGGGTCGCCGGGGTCGATGAACCACTGGTCCAGCTTGTGCAGCGTGTGGTACAGGTACTGCCACAGCGGCGCACCGCCGTAGAGCTTGTCCCAGAGCTCGTCGGGGATGCAGTCGATGGTGTTCTGCGTCTCCCACAGGGCGCGCACCGTCATCTCAACAATGACGGCGGTGTACGAGTTTTCCCGCATGGCCTGCGCCCCCTCCCTGCTGTGTGTCCGGGCATTGCCCCAAATTCAGTATGGGCAGGGGCCGGGCGCATTATGCGGCGCTGCTGCGGTACTGTAATTGTACAACAAAAACCGCGCGGGGGCAAGACTGAGGCGCGGGCGCCGCCCCTCTGTCACGGCTGGCCGGTCTGCTCCAGCATTTCCCACTCGTCCTTGAAGGCGATGCTCTCGGCGTAGTACCAGGCGCTGCCGCGGTAGGGCCCGGTCAGGTCAAAGTGTTCCAGCGGCCACAGGCCGGCCAGGTCGGGGGCGGCGCCGTCCGGCAGGCGGAAGGTGACGGTATCGGCGCCAAAGCCGTCGGTCAGGGTGCGCCAGACGGTGTCCAGCAAAAACCAGTGCAGCAGGTCGGCGTCGTAGAACATATAGTCGGGGCCGCCGCCCTGGGGCATCTCGCCGCTCCACAGGGCCGAGCCGTCCTGCCAGGTGACGGTCCAGTCACCGCCGTCCCATGCCAGGGCAAAGTCAAACGGGATGCCGGTCTCGTCGGTCAGCGCGGCGCACAGGCCGTCGGCGGAGACAGGCGCGGGCAGTTCCACCGGGCGGACGTCCTCCACCTCGCTGCCGGCGGTGAAATCCAGGTACAAAACCGCCGTCTCCGGCGTGGCCTGCGGGGTCTCCCCTGCCGCGGTCCCGGCGGTGGCGGCGTCCGGCAGCGCAGCGGGGCCGGCGCAGGCGGCCAGCGCCAGGCAGGCAAGCAGCCCTGCCGCCAAAAGCAGGTGTTTCATGGCTGAAAAACGCTCCTTGCGGCACGCGGCGGATCGGCCGCGTGCAGAATACCAACATCTTACCACCAGCCGCCGGCGGTTTCCACCCCCGGGGCAGAATTTTACAACTCTGCGGCCGCCCCGGCCCGCTTTGGCGGCTGTTTCCCCGCGTTTTTTCCGATTTTTGGGAAAATGTTCACGCACTGTTTGGCTCCTGTTCACGATTTGACCACAAATTTGTGAAATAATAAGCCTGTTGACCGGGCGGACAGGGCGGGAGCCTGCCCAGTACAGCCCGTATTTTACCATAAGGATGGCGTTAGTTTTTATGAAAGCCTGGTTCCAGCGTTTTATGTCCGGCCGTTACGGCGGCGACCAGTTCAGCAGGTTCCTGTCCATTCTGGCCCTGGTGCTGCTGATTTTGGGCCTGTTTTTGTGGGGGCTCCTTTACTATCTGGGCATTGCGGTGCTTGTGTACAGCTATTTCCGCATGTTCAGCCGCAACATCCAAAAGCGGTATGCCGAAAACCAGTGGTACCTGACCAAGACCGCCGGTATCCGGGACTGGTTCGGCCATGTCAAGGTCCGGTTTGCCCAGCGCAAAAACTACCGCTATTTCAACTGCCCGCACTGCAAGCAGGCCATCCGCGTGCCCAAGGGCCGCGGCCGCATCTCCATCACCTGCCCCAAGTGCCAGACCCAGTTTATCCGAAAAAGTTGACGCTGTATGTTTGGATATGTTACTATCTATCGGAAGGACCTGCCGCCGGAAGTCATCGACCGCTACCAGGCGTACTACTGCGGCCTGTGCGAAGCCCTGGGCCGCCGGTACGGCGCGGCGGGGCGGATGACGCTCTCCTTTGACATGACCTTTGCGGCGGTGCTGCTCAGCGCGCTGTACGACCCGGAGACCGTCTATTCCACCGGGCGGTGCGCGCCCCACCCCCTCAAGCCGCGGCCCCGCGCCGCCAACCGGTACGTGGACTACGCGGCGGACATGAGCATCGCACTGGCCTACTACAACTTTCTGGACGACTGGCAGGACGAGCACCGCCGGGGCAGCCTGCGCAACGCCAGACGGCTGGAGCAGCACCTGCCCGGCATCCGCCGGGCCCACCCCGCCCAGTGCGAGGCCATTCGCGCCCGGCTGGACGCTTTGACTGCGCTGGAAGCAGCCGGCAGCGACGATCTGGACGCGCTGTGCGGCTGTTTTGGCGCGCTTTTGGGGGCGGTGTTCCGGTATCAAAACGATATGTGGGCGCCGGTGCTGGACCGGCTGGGCCGCGGCCTGGGCGGGTTCATCTACCTGATGGACGCCTACGACGATTTGGAGAAGGACGCCAAAAACGGCAGCTTCAACGCGCTGGCCGCGCTGCGCGCCCGCCTGGACGACGAAGCGTTTGAGACGCGCTGCCACGAGCTGCTGACCCAGCAGATGGGCATCTGCGCCGAGGCGTTCGGCCTGCTGCCCATCTTGAAGGACAGCCCCGAAGGGCAGCTTTTGTACAATACCATCTATTCCGGCGTGTGGTGCAAGTACACGCTGATCAAAGCACGGCGCGAGGACAAGCGCAGAGAGGCGGAGAAACGGCATGCGTGATCCATACAGCGTCCTGGGCATCAGCCAGGGCGCCGACGAGGAGACCATCAAAAAAGCATATCGCCAAAAGTGCAAGGAGTTCCACCCCGACCTGCACCCCAACGACCCCACCGCCGAGGACAAGTTCAAGGAAGTGCAGGCCGCCTACAGCGAGATCATGCGCGAGCGCCAGGGCGGCGGCCACGGCAACGCCAAGGCGTCCGCCGGCAGCCAGGGCGGGTACGGCAGCCAGGGCAGCTACCGCAGTGCCGGCGGCTACGGCAGCCAGCAGTATCAGGACCCCTTCGGCTTTGGGTTTGACCCGTTCGGCTTCGGATTCGGCGGGTTTTACGGCGGCGGGTTCGGCGGCCAGCGCGCCAGCAACGACACGCCGGAGATGCAGGCCGCCAACAACTACATCCGCAACGGCTACTACCAGGAGGCGCTGAACGTGCTGAACGGCATTGCCGAGCGGGACCGCAACGCCCGCTGGCACTACTATGCCGCGCTGGCCAACGCCGGGCTGGGCAACAACATCCGCGCCCAGAGCGAGGCCCGCGCCGCGGTGGACATGGAGCCCGGCAACTACGAGTACCAGAACCTGCTGGACCAGCTGCAAAACCCCGGCCGCACCTACACCACCTACCAGCAGGGGCACGCCCAGCCCGGCCGCGGAAACTCGGTGCTGCGGTTCTGCGCGACGCTGTGGGTGTTCCAGATCATTATGGCGTGCTGCTGCGGCGGGCGCGGATATTATTTCTGCTGCTGAGCGGAGCTGCGCCCCCCCCTTTAAGGGCAAATCCGCCGGGGCAAATCCTTACAGCGTTTGCAAAATTTTCTGTCCGCTGCAAAAAGCAGCCGGCAGGCGGCCCAAACGGGCGCGCCGCCGGCTGCTTTTTTTGCAGGGCAGGTATTATTCGGTGCGCAGGGCCGTGACCGGGTCCTGTTTGGCCGCCTTGCGGCTGGGGATCAGCCCGCCCAGCAGGGTCAGCACCACGCTGAGCAGCACCAGCACCACCGCGGCCCCCGCCGGAAGCGCCGCATTGATGGCGTCGGTCGCGGCCAGGTGATGGATCAGCTGGTTGCCGGGGATGAGCAGCAGCAGCGTAAGCCCGATGCCGATCAGGCCGGCGCACAGGCCGATCATAAAGGTCTCGGCATTGAACATCTGCGAAATGTTGCCCTTGGAGGCACCGATGGCCCGCAGGATGCCGATCTCCTTTTTGCGTTCCAGCACGCTGATGTAGGTGATGACGCCGATCATGATGGAGGACACCACCAGCGAGATGGCCACAAAAGCCACCAACACATAGCTGATGATGTTGATGATGTCGGTGACCGAGGACATCAGCGTGCCCACAATGTCGGTGTAGGTGATGACCTTTTCCTCCTGGCCCAGCGCCTCCATGCGGGCGTTGTAGCCGTCCAGGATGGCCAGCACCTGCTCCTTGGCCTCAAAGTCAATGGGGTAGACGCTGATGCCGCTGGGTTCCGCCGGGTCGGCATAGCCCAGCGTCTGCAGGTTGCCGTCCGGGGTGGTGGAGCGGGTGGTCATCAGGCTCATCAAAAGCTCGCTGAGTTCCTCCTCGGTCATGTTGACCTGGATGGCGTCGGCAAAGGCTTCGGGGTCCACCTGGAACGCATCCTCCAGCTGGGTCTGCAGCTGGCTCATGGCGGTCTGCATACCGGCGGTGATCTGGGTCTGCAGCGTCTGGCCCAGGCTTGTGCCGATCTGGGTCATGACCTGGGGCATCAGCTGCTGCATGATCTGCTCCATCGCCTGGGTCATGGCCTGGGTGATGGCGGTCTGCAGCGACTGCTGCATGCCGGACATCTGGCTGTTCAGCCACTGGGTGACGCCGCTGGTGTCCACCATGCCGGCCAGCCCGGAGGCAATGACGTTTTGGGCGCTTTCGGTCTGCAGGTAGGCAAGGAAATACTCGCCCACCTTGGCGGGGTCGGTCATATTGTGGGACGCGGCGTAGTCCTGGTAGCCGGCCAGCACGGCGGCGGCCAGTTCCTCCAGCTGTTCGGGGGTGATCTCTTTGCCTTCGGCGGAGGCCAAAATTTCTTGTGCGCCTTCCTCGATCCGTTTCTGCACCGCTTCATCCGTGTGCAGATATTGTACCAGGTGCTCGCGGAGCTGTTCTTCCGTCGCATTTTCCGGCGGCGGATTGCTCTCGGCCCACTCCTGATACCCCATCGTCACATCGATGATCAGATTTTCCAGCAGTTCCGCCGAGACCGTCAGCCCGCTTTCCTCCAGCAGCCGGTCCAGCGCGTCGGCCAGGGCGGCTTTTGCCTCGTCGCTTTGCAGATAGGTCAGGAAATACTCGCCCAGGCGGGTAAAATCAGCCTCCGGGTTGCCGGCCGCATAGTCCTTGTAGCCGGCCAGCAGCTGTTCGGCCAGGGCCGAGAGCTGCTCCGGCGTGGCGTTGAACTCCACCCGGCTGAGGATCTGCGAGAGATCCAGCCCGCTCATGTCCAGGCCGGACAGGTCCAGCCCGGACAGATCCAGCCCCGAAAAGTCCATGGCGGACAGATCCAGCCCCTCCAGGGCGGAGGCGTCCAGCGTTATCCCGGACAGGTCGAACATGCCGGACATATCCAGTTCCAGCGTGCCGGCGTCAAAGGAGAAGGCGTTTTCCAGCGCGTCCTGGTTGACGGTGAACAGGTTTTCCAAATCGACCCGGTCCTCGTCGCTGCTCTCGCCGAAGGGGTCGCCGGTAAAGACGTTGACGCCGGTGTCGGCCAGCTGCTGCTGCACGATCTCGCTGCCGGCGGCGGCGTCCATGATATGGCCGGTCAGGTCGGCCGTGTAGCCGATGCCGGGGCTGAGCATGGTGGCGGTGGCGCCCTCCACCGGCTGGACGATGCCCACGATGGTCAGATCCTCGCCGTTCTGCACCAGGCCGCGCATATAGGCCGCATTCTCGGAGCGGTCGGTCCAGACGCGGTATTCCTCGTCATACTCGTAGCAGTCGGCGGCGTTGACCAGCTTGAAGGTGATGCCCAGGATATCGTCGTAGGCGTAGCCGGTGATGTCGTCGGGGACAGATACTTTTTCCTCCTCGGCAAACTGCTGGACCATAGTGTCCAGCTCATCGCCGTCCCGCAGGCCCAGAGTGTACAGCATAAAGTCGCTGACGCTGCCGCCGGAGGTCAGCACCAGCACGCACTCGTTGTAGCGTTCCGGCCAGCGGCCGGCCTGCACCGTGTACTGGTCCCGGTACAGTTCCGGGTCGGCGGGCATCTGGTAAAAGACGTCGGTGCTGGTCATGGAGGACATCATGCTGTTGGAAGTGCCGGATGCCCCGAACCCCAGCGGCGCAAAGGAATTGTCCGGATTGACCTGGCGGTAGCCGCCGTCCTGCCACAGATAGATCTGCGGGGTGACGGCGTAGGAATACTCCACCGCGCTGGTGTAGGCCTCGATGCCGCTTTCGCCGCTGTCCAGGTAGGTCTTGAGCGAGGCCAGGTCGTTGGAGCCGATCTTGGAGAAAGTCTGGGTGAGCATATCCACCACGTTGACCTCGTACTCCGGCTCTTCCTCGTCGTCCTGGCCGGTCATGCCGGCCAGCATGGCGCTCATATCCATGCTGGAGCTTTGGATGGTAAGCGGATACTCGGACAGGGTGTCCTCCTCCACCGTCTCGATATAGTTGTTGACGCCGGTGGACAGCGACAAGATCAGCGAGATGCCGATGATGCCGATGGACCCCGCAAAGGCGGTAAGCAGCGTGCGGGCTTTTTTGCTGCGCAGGTTCTGGAAGCTCAGGGACAGCGCCGTCAAAAAGGACATGGAGGACCGCCGCGCCCACTTTTTATGTACGGCGTCCGTCTCCGGCGGCGTGTAGGGGGCCGAGTCGGCGCGGATGACGCCGTCGCTCAGGCGGACGATGCGGGTGGCGTAGGCTTCGGCCAGTTCCGGGTTGTGGGTGACCATGACCACCAGGCGGTCGCGGGCCACCTGCTTGAGCAGTTCCATGACCTGGACGCTGGTCTCGCTGTCCAGCGCGCCGGTGGGCTCGTCCGCCAGCAGGATGTCCGGGTCGTTGACCAGCGCGCGGGCGATGGCCACCCGCTGCATCTGGCCGCCGGACAGTTGGTTGGGCAGCTTGTGGATGTGTTTGCCCAGGCCCACCTCCTCCAGCGCCGCGATGGCGCGGCGGCGGCGCTCGGCACGCGGCACGCCGGAGACGGTCAGCGTCAGTTCCACATTGGACAGGATGGTCTGGTGGGGGATCAAGTTGTAGCTTTGGAAGATAAAGCCCACCGTGTGGTTGCGGTAGGTGTCCCAGTCGCGGTCGTTGTACTTTTTGGTCGAGACGCCGTTGATGATCAGATCGCCGCTGTCGTAGCGGTCCAGGCCGCCGATGATGTTCAGCAGCGTGGTCTTGCCGGAACCGGAAGGCCCCAGGATGGCGACAAACTCATTGTCGCGGAAGCTCAGGTCCACATGGTCCAGCGCCTGCTGCACCAGGCTGCCGGTTTTGTACTGTTTGCAGATCTGTTTGATTTGTAGCATATCATACTCTCCTGCGCAGGGCCGCCGGGCCCCGCCTGACGGAAAATGGCATATTAGAATTATTGTAGCAGGGCCGCGGCCCATATGCAATTCACAAAAAACGGCAAGTGTAAAAGACGCGCCGCAGTGCAGGGCATGCGGGCGGCGCTTTGGCAAAACGGCGCTGTCCGCCGAAGGATTTTTCTTGACCGGTAGCGGCTCCCGGAGTGTATGATACGAATATCCGGCCATGCCGGAGCACCCAAATTTCTATGCTATCAGGGAGGATTTGATCATGATCTTTTACTTTACCGGAACCGGCAACAGCCTGTACGCCGCCAAACAGCTGGACAGCGACTGCCGCAGCATTCCCCGGCTGCTGCGCAGCGGCCGGCCGCTGGACTTTTCCGCCGGGCGGATCGGCATAGTGGCGCCCATTTACGGCCATGAACTGCCCGGCATGGTCAAGGATTTTTTGAAAACGGCCCGGTTTGACACCAATTACTTTTTCCTGATTTTGACCTACGGCAACCGCCACGCCAACGCGGTGGAGCTGGCCCGGCAGTTCTGCGGCGGCTGCGGCCTGCGGGTGGACTACATCAACCAGGTGCTGATGGTGGACAACTGGCTGCCCAGCTTTGACATGAACGAGCAGCGCAGGCTGGACAAGCAGGTGGACGCGCAGCTGGCCGCCATCCGCGCAGACCTGGACGCCGGGCGGCATTTCTGCCCCGAAGTGACCGAGGCCGACCGCGCCGCCCACGGCGAGTTTTTGGCAAACATGAGCCGCCTGCCCGCCGACGCCTGGCAGCACCTGCTGCGCGTGACCGACCGCTGCATCGGCTGCGGCATCTGCGAGAAGGTCTGCCCTTCCGGCTCCATCCGCGTGGCGGACGGCCGGGCGGTGCACACGCCGGGCCGCTGCCAGACCTGCCTGGCCTGCGCCCACGCCTGCCCGCAAAAGGCCATCGCCCTGACCGTGACGGAGAAGAACCCCCAGGCCCGCTACCGCAACGAGCACGTCACCCTGCAGGAGATCATGCAGGCAAACGGCGTGCCCCGCGGCTGAGCCCGCCGGGCAAAAAGCCCTGCCCGGCCCTGCTGCCGGCTTGACAGCCGGCCGGCAGTGTGATACCCTACCGTGGGCTGCCCCGTTTGGCGGCCCGGCCGCAGCCGCCCGCCGGGCGCTGCCGGCAAATGTTCAGGGTCGGGAGGCGCCGGGATGACAACACTTGCGGTGATGGCCGCGGGCATTTTGGCGGGGCGCGTGTTCCCTGCCGGCCAAAAAAGCAATAACGAGCGGCTGCAGCTGCTGTGCACGCTGCTTTTGATCTTCTCGATGGGGGTCAGCCTGGGGCAGCGGGAGGATTTCTTTTCCGAGCTGGCGCTTTTGGGCGCGCAGGCGCTGCTGTTTTTTCTGCTGCCCACTGTGTGCTCCATCCTGCTGGTGTATGCCCTGACCCGGCGGTTTCTGCCGGAAAGCAGCCCCCGCACCGCCGGCCCGGAAACCGGCGGCGCCCCGGCCGCTGCCGGGCGCGCCCCGGACCCGATGCTGTTTTTGGCCCTGGGGGCGCTGGTTTTGGGCGTTTTGTGCGGGACGGTGCCTGCGGCGGCGCGTTTTCTGGCGCCGCTGGCCGGCCACAGCGACTGGGTGCTGCTCCTGCTGATGTTTTCGGTAGGGATCAGCGTGGGGCTGCACCGCGGCATCTGGGCCAAGGTGCGGCAGTACCACGTCCGGCTGCTGGTCATCCCCGCCGGGATTGTGGCCGGCTCGCTGGCCGGCGGCGTGCTGTGCGGCCTGCTTGTGGGCTGCCCGCCCCGCCTGGCGGCCGCCGTCGCCGGCGGACTGGGCTGGTACAGCCTGGCCGGCGTTACCATCACCAACCTGGCAGGCGCCGAGCTGGGCAGCATCGCCTTTTTGAGCAACCTGATGCGCGAGATCGGCTCGTTTTTTGCCATCCCGCTGATCGCCCGGCACCTGAATTCCTACACCTGCATCGCGCCAGCCGCCGCCACCAGCGAGGACACCACCCTGCCCATGCTGGTGCGCTACACCAGCGAGGAGACGGTCGTTTTTGCGGTGCTGAACGGCATCCTCTGCTCCGCTTTGGTGCCGGTGCTGATCTCGCTGTTCTGCTGAGGCCGGCTGCAAGGCGCTCCGCAAAGCCGCCGCTCTTGCAAAGCCTGTGGTTCCGCGCGGGTCTCTCTCGGTTTTATCATAACGGGTCGGCGGGCCGATTTTTCTGCCGGCCGGCACAGAAAAGCGCAGCCGATTTTGTGGTTCGGCTGCGTTTTTCTGTTGGTACAATATGTCAAAACAAATCAGCCCACTGATGCATTACCTCCATTGCTCGTGTGGAATCGTTTTCTTTGTAAGCAATATGGAGGTTATATAAGATCCCTTCGTCAACAATATACCCTTCGAGTTCTTCTAAAGCAATCGTATAGCGGCTGCTTCCTTTCTCCAGTAGATTTTGAGTGAAATGTTCCGAACGATTTTCACAATGTAGCTGAGCAGCGGGTCAGGCCGTACCGGGGGAATGGCGTTCCATGCGCCCAAGTAAGCGTCATTGACACATTCCTCCGCGTCCTGCCTGTTGTTCACGATGTTGTACGAGAGGTTGTGGCAGATTTTTCCGTATTTAATGTCCAGCTCCCGTATGGCTTGCTCCGACCGTTCAAAGAACATTTCTATGATTTTTTCATCGTCTATCATCTCACCGCCTCCTTTCCGGCTTCACCTATATACTACGGTTTTAGCGGCGAATACTACATCAAATCCAAAACTTTTTCAAAAAAATTATACCACACTTCGCGTGAGAGTACCCGCTGCCCGTCTGCGCTGTTTCTCTCCACCTGCCCCTGCGGCAAGCCCCCGTCCGGCCCAAGCCGGCATTTTTCTGCCCGCTCTCTCAAAAATACAGGCCCAAAGGCCGCCGCGGCATCCAACCTGCCGCGCCCGGTCTTTGGGCCTTTTTCGTATGCGGTTCCCCGCCCTTTTTCCAAGCCGCCTTTGCCAGCAGGGCGGTGTTTTGCGGGCCGGGCTGGGGCTTGCGCTCAGTTCAAGATCAAGCTGTCCGCCAGAGTAAATACGTCGGGCACGCCCTTGTAGCAGCACCAGCCGGGCATGCGCTCGTACCGGCGGGCCACCACCCGCACGCAGCGCGCCGGCCGGCCGGGGTGGAAGCCGATGTCCCGGCGGCAGATCTCCCGCTCGGCCGGGCGGCAGGGCAGCACCAGCGTGTCCGCCAGCGTCAGCGACGATTCGTCATCGCCCAGATACAGTTCCAGCCGCTCCGGGAAAACGATGCCGCTGCGGTGGTGGCTCAAAAAACCCACCTCCACCGTGTGCAGCATCCGCTCCTCCGGCAGCAGGCAGGTGAAGTCCAAATCCTGCAGCGTGGCCAGCCAGCGGCCGTCCTGGTAGTCCAGGCTGCCCCGCTGCGGCAGCAGCAGGCCGTCGATGCCCGCCCCGCAAAAGACCGGCCGGGTGTCAAACACCGTGCCGCTTTTCAGCTGCAGGTCCCGCCAGCCGAAGCGGTAATCCGCCTGCACCGTCTCGCTGCTGCGGCCGTCGGGCAAAAATGCTTTGGCGCGCAGGCAGGCGTCCCCGGTCAGCACCAGCGGCGACCGGTACAGCGGCGCGCCGGCGTCCGGCTCGGTGCCGTCCAGCGTGCAGCGCAGCTGCGCCGCGCCGTCCGGGCAGGAGAGCGCCACGGTAGCCGGGCTTCCCAGATCAAACAGGCGGTCCGCAGGGGCAAACACCGGCTCCGGCACAGGCGCCTGCGCCAGGTCGGAAGGGCAGCGCACCCAGCGGGGCTGAAAGTTGTCCGAGGGCGCCGGGTCGCGGCGGTAGTCCCCGGTCAGCACATCCGCGTCCGGCGCAGAGCCGGCCGCCAGGTCCAAGCAGATCTCGTCCCCCTGGGACAGGATCTCCAGCCCGTCCGGCGCGGTGGGCACCGGCTGCCCGGAGAGCACCGCAAAGCGATAGCCAAATTTTCCCAGCCGCAGCAGCACGCTGCCGCCGTCCAGCCCCTCCAGCACCGGCAGGGTGTCGAACCGCAGCGCAAAGGGCCGCCCCTCCCCCGCTCCGCCGGTGCGGCGGACGCACAGCGTCCGGCTGGTCATGGAAAATCGGAACCGGCCTTCCGGCGCGAACAGTTCGGCGCAGGCCGTCCACTCGTCCGGAGCGGAAAACCGGATCTCGCCCGCCGGCTCCGCGCCGTCCTGCATCAGCCGGACAAAAGGCCGCGGAATCGGCCTGCCCGCGGCCGCCGCGTCGGCCATCCATTTTTGGGCAAACAGCAGCGGCAGCGCCTCGCAGACGCTGGCCGCAGGGGGCGGCGTGCGCCCCTGGGCTGCGGCCTCCCGGCGCTGGCGCAGAAGGCCTTTTTCCAGGTAGCGGGAGGGAAAATTTTCGTTGTACAAAAACCAGTCGCGGATGCGCAGGCGGCCTTCCTCGGCCAAAAAGCCGACGCGGTAGTGCGCCCCTGCGTACCACAGCGCGCCGGGCTGCGCGTCCCTCGGCCGCCCGGCCGGGCGGCCCTGCCAGTCGGTGACGGCAGGCCAGGAGACGGGCGGCGTCAGGGCATATTTGCGGCCGAACCAGGCGGCGGACTCTGCCATCGTTTCGATGCGCAGCTTTCCCGCACGGCTCAGCGCCAGAAGCTGTTTCAGCTGCGGCTCAAAACCGGGGCGGATGTTCTCCCACAAAAAGTTGTTCTCCTGCCCCACCTGGGCGTAGCCCACGCCGCAGCGGTCAGTGCCGGTCAGGCAGGCAAAATACCAGCCGATGCGCTCCGGGTCCCGGCCGTTGGTGCAGCAGGGTTCCAGCGTGTAAACGCCGCTCAGCCCCGGCCGGGCGTCCTGCTCAAAGTTAAAGACCGGGTCCGGCGCCAGCAGCCGGAACATGGCCACCGGCAGCTGACCGTCCGCCGTCTGTGCGGGCAGATACTCGTTTTTGCGGCTGGGGTAGTAGATGCCATTGGGGAACCCGCCCCACAGCGTAAAGCCGTCGGTGCCCAGCTGGTCGCGGCAGATGGCCGCGCCGGTCACGCCGTATTTTTCCTGGGCGTAGGCGATGGTGACCGGGTCCAGCACCCAGGAACCGATGGTTTTGGGGTAATACCCGAACACCGCGGCAAAATCCTGCATATAAGCGTCCACCAGCGCCCGGCGCTCGTTCGGGTCATACCCCACACTGTAGGCGCTGTCCACCCGCTCGTCAAACTGGTCTGCCTGTGCCTTGGGGAACGCCACCCCTGCCCTGCGGCAAAGCGGCTCCGTGATTTCCCACCAGGCGGCGATCTCGTCGTTTTCGTCGGTCTGGCTGCGCAGCAGCTGCTGGTAGCGGGGTTCCATCAGCGCGTCGTACTTGAGGGCGTAGGTGGAGGGCAGCCCGTACTGCTTCAGCAGGCGGATCTGCCGGGCAATGGTATCGAAATCCGCCTGCAGAAACTCGCTTGGCTCCTGGTGGGACATGCGGATAAAGTTGTATATGTTGACGATGGTGGTCTTTTTGTCTGCCATGGCGTGCCTCCCGGTGTGGCTGGGTCCTATGCGGAACCTTCCGTTTTGCTTTGCCCTTAGCGTACCAGACTTCGCACAGGCTGTCAACCGGTTCCCCGCGCAGGGAGGGGAGGCATCCCGCCGGCCCCGCGGCAGACTTTTAGACAACAAACAGCAAAAATCCGAACCGTCTCAATCAGAGAAGTTCGGATTTTTGCTGTTCTGGTGACCCGTGCGGGAATCGAACCCACGTTAACGGCGTGAGAGGCCGCTGTCTTAACCGCTTGACCAACGGGCCATATAAAAAGAGAAACCGGCATCTACCTATTTTCACAGGTCGTTTCCAACCAACTATCGTCGGCACAAGTGAGCTTAACTACTGTGTTC
>ERZ1643246.2310-NODE-2310-length-18452-cov-4.561939_pt1 | contig 18452 bp, 18 predicted proteins | sample MGYA00579265_ERZ1643246 | MGnify/ENA primary metagenome ERZ1643246 (study PRJEB29033, sample SAMEA4952261) | chicken gut metagenome | biome: Broiler Chicken; feature: Gastrointestinal Tract; material: Caecum | place: Ireland | collected 2018 | study: Broiler...
TTTGGCGAGGATGTATCTCATTTCGCCGCTAGGCATACGCAGCGTGGCGTATTTGCCTTCTTTTGCCATGAGCTGAGCGGAAATGCCCGCCGCCCTGGCAATCTGGCCGCCTTTGCCCGGGTGCATTTCGATATTGTGCACGAAAGTACCCACAGGGATGTTTTCCAGCGGAAGGCTGTTGCCCACTTTGATGTCGGCTTCGGCGCCGCTCACTACGACGTCGCCCACGTTAAGCCCCACAGGAGCGAGGATATATCTCTTTTCGCCGTCAACATAGTGCAGCAAAGCGATAAAAGCGCTTCTGTTCGGGTCGTATTCGATGGTGGCGACTTTCGCCGGAATACCGTCCTTGTTTCTTCTGAAATCGATGATTCTGTATTTGGTTCTGTTGCCGCCGCCGATGTGTCTGACGGTGATGCGGCCGGTGGCGTTTCTGCCGCCGCTCTTGTTTTTAACGGCAAGCAGACTTTTTTCAGGCTTGTTCGTCGTGATTTCCTCATACATCGAAACTGACATAAAACGACGAGCCGGTGAAGTTGGTTTATATCTTCTTATTGCCATTTTGTTTGTCCTCCTTATGCCAGATTCTCGAAGAATTCGATTGCCTTGCTGTCTTTGGTCAACTGCACGATGGCCTTTTTGCGCTTAGAGGTATAGCCCTGGGTGCGGCCCTGTCTTTTGAGTTTTCCTCTGACGTTGATGGTGTTTACCTTTTCGACTTTAACGCCGAAGATTTTTTCCACCGCTTCTTTGATTTCTATTTTGTTGGCGTCAACCGCTACTTCGAAAACGTATTTTTTGTTGGCGATTTCGCTGTAACTTTTTTCGCTGAGCACCGGTCTTTTAATGATATCGTACTGTTTCATTCCGCGAAAGCCTCCTCCATGTTTTTAACCGCGTCGGCCGTCATCATGATTGTCGCGTTGGAAACGACTTCGTAAAGACTTACCAGTTCCACGGTGGAGATAGCCAGATTTTCAATGTTTCTGCCGGCGCGGAGAACCGCTTCGTTGTATTCCGGCAGCACGAGCAGAACTTTCTTGTCGAGTTTGAAGTTGGAAAGAATTTTCTGAACGTGTTTGGTTTTGATTTCCGGCAATTCGATTTTGTCGACAACGATGATTTCGTTGTGCTGCGCTTTATAGCTGATCGCGCTCTTGAAAGCCTGGTATTTTGCTCTCTTGTTGGCTTTTTTGCTGAAATCCCTTGGCTTCGGAGCGAACACGACGCCGCCCTTTACCCATTGCGGAGCGCGGATGCTGCCCTGTCTGGCGTGGCCCGTGCCCTTCTGCCTCCACGGCTTTCTGCCGCCGCCCCTGACTTCGGTTCTGGTCAGGGTGCTTTTGGTGCCCTGTCTGGCGTTGGCCAGCTGGGCGACAACTACCTGATGAATAAGTGCCTCGTTATATTCACAACCGAAAACGCTGTCGTTAAGTTCCAGCGCGCCGATTTCCTTGGCGCTTGTGTCAAACAATTTTACTTGCATTTTTCCGCTCCTTATTTCTTGACAGCCTCTCTGATGTAAACGATGCCGTTTCTTGCACCCGGGACAGCGCCCTTAATCAGAAGCACGTTTCTTGCCGTGTCGACTTTCACGACCGTGAGATTGAGTACGGTTACCTGTTCGCCGCCGTACTGGCCGGGCATGTGTTTACCCGGAAAAACTCTTGACGGGTCGCTGTTCGCGCCGAGAGAACCAACCTCTCTGTGCACAGGGCCGACACCGTGAGTTTCTTTAAGACGGTGGCTGTTCCATCTTTTGATTACGCCGGAAAACCCGTGGCCTTTGCTGGTGCCGGTAACGTCGATGACGTCGCCGTCGGCAAAGATGTCGCATTTGATTTCCGAACCGATTTCGAAACTGTCGATATTGTCGAATTTGAATTCTTTAAGCACGTCTTTCGCGCTGACGCCCGCCTTTTTCAGGTGGCCGAGTTCCGGTTTGTTGAGTTTGCTTTCCTTAACGTCTCTGAACCCGAGCTGCACGGCGTTGTAGCCGTCTCTTTCAACGGTTTTCTTTTGCACCACGGCGCAAGGGCCGGCTTCCACCACGGTCACCGGAATCACCGCGCCGTCAGCGGTGAAAACCTGAGTCATTCCCAATTTCTTACCTATGATTGCTTTATTCATTGATAAAGTTCACCTCCGACTCTCTGGTCAATTAAAGTTTGATTTGTATGCTTACGCCCGCCGGAAGATCCAGTTTGGAAAGACTGTCCACCGTTTTTGAGTTAGGGCTGTAAATATCGATAAGCCTTTTGTGCGTTTTGAGCTCGAACTGCTCGCGCGAATCCTTATCTTTATGCGGCGAGCGAAGTATGGTCACGACTTCTCTCTGTGTAGGGAGCGGGATAGGACCGCTGACTTTCGAACCCATTCTGTTTGCCGTTTCCACGATTTTCGCCGCCGAGGCGTCGATAAGGCTGTGGTCGTACGCTTTCAATTTGATTCTGATTTTTTGACTTGCCATGTTTTCTCCTCTCTATTTTATTTGAACCCCGTTTATGACAACCACGCTTCCGTGTGTGTCATACCGCCACATTAAAAATAAGCAACCTTGAATTTGACCGGTTTGCCGCCGAAACCCTGTCGGACGGCACCTTGCCGAAAACCGTTTGCTCACTCACCGAGGCCGCCGGATTGCTTGTTTTTCCGGCTCGTCCGCGGAAATTATCTCTTTTTTTGAGTAACTTTCCGCATCAACCTTTTGTCGCAGCCTAAATATATTATCACAGGCGTTCAATACCGTCAATCAAAAAATAATGTTTTTTCAGGCATTTTTGGCAAAAAAACAGCCGGAATAAAAAAAATCACCGGCGGACGTATAATTTCCGCCCGGAGCGCGCTCACTATAATCGCAGGGAGAAAAGGCGACCGACGCCCGGCGCCGACGGTAGAAAGGGATTTTTATTATAAAGGTTTCGGGAAAGAAACCGTACCGCCACGGACAAATTGTCATGACGGCCTTGCCCGCAGATTACAGGCGGTTGACGGAAAAGGCAATCGGAGCCGGATGTGGATTTTTATGTTATGGGTTTTCCCGTTCATAACCCACCGCAGCGAAAGAAACCCGAGTATCTTTGCGCCAATAAAAAAGACGCTTTCGTCTGAAAGCGTCTTTTGTTTTGTCCGTCAATCTTCTTTGTCTTCCCTTTTGTTTCTGCCGTGGAAGAAAAGCGCCACCGTGCCCGGCCCCGAGTGGGAACCGATGACAGGCCCGAGATGGTTGATGAGAATCTTTTCCCCCGGCACGCCGATTTTTTCGGTAACGAGTCTGGCGACGTATTCGGCTTCTTCCCGGCAGTCGCCGTGCGAGATAAACACGTCGTCGGACCAGCCGTCGTATTTTGTCTGCATATAGTCCACAAGGGCGTTGAGACTCTTGCGGCGCGTCATGACCTTTTTAAGCGGAATAAGCCTGCCTTCCAGATCAACGTGCAGCACAGGCTTGATTCTGAGCAGCGTGCCAAGCACCGCCGCGGATTTTTTGACCCTGCCGCCCCTGTACAGATATTCGAGGTCGTCCACCACGAAATAGTGGCAGATGTCGTCCCTTATGGACAGGGCGTATTCGTACGCCTCGTCAATCGAAACGCCTTCTTCCGCTTTTTTGTTGACGAAATGGACAAACAACCCCTCGCCGAGAGAAGCGGCGCGGCTGTCCACCACCAGCACCTTGTTGTTCGGATATTTTTTGCCGAGCGTCTCCGCGGCGGCGACAAAATTGTTGTATGTGCCGCTGAGCGCCGACGAAAACGCCAGGTGCAGAACGTCTTTGCCCTGTTTAAGAAAACTTTCCAGAAATCTTTCGGCTTCGGCAAGGTTAACCTGCGTGGTCATGGTTTTTTCGCCGTCACGCATGCGGTTGAAAAAATCTTTGATATCCAGCGAATTGCCGCTTGTGCCGCCGAATTCGAAATCACCGACCATGCCGCCCATTTCATAGCAGGCGACATTATTTTCCGTGAGATAACTCAACGGCAAATCGGAAGTCGACTCCGTCGATAAAACAAATTTTTTCATAACTCTCCTAAATACACAAAAAGACCGCTTTGAGTTTAACTCAAAACGGCCGTATTGTAAAGTCTTTTGCGGTTTGTCGCCCGCCAAGTCACTCCTGCAGACCCGCGATTTTCGGCAAAGAAATCTTGTTTTTGTCGATTTCGGGCGCGTTGCTGTCTTTAAGGCTGCCGGCGAGCAGAGCCTCGTAAGCGTACATATCGAAATAGCCGTTGCCGCTGAGGCAGAATACTATTGTCTTTGACACGCCTTCTTCTTTGGCTTTAAGCGCTTCGTCCATGGCGCACTTTATGGCGTGCGTCGATTCAGGGGCGGGTATAATCCCCTCCGCCTGCGCGAACGCCATGCCGGCTTTAAGGGTGTCGAGCTGGCTGTAAGCCGCCGCTTCGATTACACCGTCGTGATACAGTTTGCTGACAATCGGGTTCATGCCGTGATATCTCAGTCCGCCGGCGTGCACGCCGCTCGGCATGAAGTTGGCGCCGAGGGTGTACATTTTGGTAATCGGGCACATGTGACCCACGTCGCTGTAATCATACGCGTAAACACCCTTCGTAAGCGACGGGCACGCGGCGCTTTCCGCGGCGATTATGCGGGTGTCGGCTTTGCCTTGCAGTTTGTCTCGGACAAACGGGAAGGCCATGCCCGAAAAGTTGCTGCCGCCGCCGGCGCAGGCGATGACGATGTCAGGATACATATCTATTTTTTCAAACTGTTTCTGCGTTTCGAGACCGATAATGGTCTGGTGCATCGCCACATGGTTGAGCACGCTGCCGAGGGCGTAATTGGTGTCGCTTCTGCTCACGGCGTCTTCCACCGCCTCGCTGATGGCTATGCCCAGATTACCGTTGCTGTCAGGGTTTTTCGCGAGGTAATCCCTGCCGAACCGCGTCAGGTTTGACGGGCTGGCGGCCACGCCGGCGCCGAAAGTCTGCATAAAGGTGCGGCGCATAGGCTTTTGGTTGTAACTGACTTTAACCATATACACCTGACATTCCAGACCGAAATGGCAGCACGCCATGCTGAGCGCCGAGCCCCACTGTCCCGCGCCCGTTTCGGTGGTCAGCCTTTTGATGCCCGCCGCTTTGTTATAATACGCCTGCGGCACGGCGGAATTGAGTTTGTGGCTGCCGGTGGCGTTGTTGCCCTCGTATTTATAAAAGATTTTTGCCGGGGTGCCCAGCATTCTTTCCAGACCATAAGCCCTGTGCAGGTTACTCGGTCTGTAAGTGTGGTAGATGTCCTGGACTTCGTCCGGGATATCGATGTATCTCTCCTTGGACATTTCCTGCTTGATGATTTCAGGCGGGAAAATCGGCGCGAGTTCTTCCGCGGTGACCGGCTTCAACGTCTGCGGGTTGAGATAAGGCGGCAAATCTTTCAAATCCGCCTGAATGTTATACCATGCGGTAGGCATCTCCTTATCGGTGAGCTGCACTTTTCTTATAAGTTCTTCTTTCATGATTATTCTCCGTTTATTTTATTTTGTTTGCCGTTTGACGTCCCGGCGGACGGAGCGCTTTCCGCTCAAAAAACAAAAAAAGCGACGCCAGAGCATCGCCAGAATAAACATAATCTTTCCATCGGCTCGTCTCCTCTAAACTTTTTCTTATTCTTTTCTCTTCTCTTCTGGGCACACAAACCTCTCATGGTTTGTCGTGCGGCAAGCGGCAACCCGCCCGCTGACTGTATATTATCATATGAAAAACAATTTGTAAACGGTTTTCCGACAAGTTTTCGCCGTGATTTTTAAAGCACAACCGCCTCGATGTCCTCCACCGCCACAAGCCCTATTATTCTGCTGTCGGCGCTGTTGTTGCGGTTGTCGCCCAGAACGTACACGTATCCGTCGGGCACGACGGTGCGCTCCACCTGCACAATCATGCGGTCTATATCCCCGCCGCCGTAGTTTTCATCGGTCAGAATATGCGTTTCGCCGTCATATTCGAGGCACAGCACACCGTTTTCCGACCACACGATGTCGCCCGCCACCGCCACCACACGCTTGAACAGCCTGTCGGCGTCTTCCGGCAAAACTCCGCCGCCGCGATAGTTTTCCGCCCTGATGATTACGGCGTCGAAACGCCCGGCCCCGCCGACTTTGCGGGCAAAAACGCGCTGACCGTTTTCATATGTCGGCGACATCGAGGCGCCCACGACGGTATATATGTCTATAAAAAATATTTTGCATACTGTCAGCAGCGCCAGCACTATCAGCAGCGCCGACAGAACGCGCGACAGAACTTTGCCTCTCGTTTTTTCCATTTTACAGTTTCTTCTTGACTATTTTTTCGAAATCCAGCCTGTCCAGCATAACGACTCTGCCGCAGGTGTCGCACTTCATTTTGAAGTCGGCGCCCACCCGCACTATCGTCCAGACATTGCCGCCGCACGGATGAACCTTTTTCGAAACGATTTTATCCCCCACGACGAAATCCATACTTCACCTTTCAGTTCAGAATAACGTTGTTTATAATAACTTCTCGCTCAGCCTCAAAACAGAGTACTTCGCAAAGAGACCAGCTGCCGGGCACTCTGCCCCGTTCGCCTTTGAGTTCCGCCAGCGACACGCACACTTTCTGCCACAGTTCGCCGCCGACGAGTTTTTCCGTGACGCCGTAAATTTTCTGACCGTCGCCGTAGTCCACAACCACGCTGACGGTGAGTTCCTGCGGGTCTTTGCTGTACACGTCAAAAGCCAGTATTCCGTCGTCGTTTTTGAGATATTTCGAGTCGTTCAGCGCGAACGTGGCGAAACTTTTGCCGCATATGCCCCTGATTTCGTCGGGTCCCTGCTTTACTTCGAGTTTATCCTCATCGTAAAAACTTGTTTTGCCGCCCGCCGCCGGACGGTAAACCTGAAAACTGCCCAATCCCATCTGACCGTTGTAGATTATCTTGGTCTTTCTGCTTTCGGTTACGGCGGAGAGTTTGTCGGGACCTATTTCCATCAGGTTGCCCGACAGCACAAGACCGCCTTTGTACCTGACGTTGCAATAGGCGTAGCACGCCTGCTTTTTGTCGTACACGTCCACAACAGCCCTGTATATGCCGTCGGCGATGTTTTCCAGGTTGATTTTGTTCCAGTTGCGCACGCTGTTTTCCGCCGCCTCGCGCGCGAAATATATGTTGACGTCCTGCGCTTCTTCCTCGTCCGGCACACGCACGATGAGGTTGAGCCTGCCGCGCAACACCCTGAAATCCACCACCGGCAGCAGGGCGTTGTCTATCTGTTTTTTGAGCCTGAGCGTCAGCCATTTGTCAAGGTTTCTGACAAACACGTCTCCCGACGAGCCGGGCAGTTTGTCGGATATCCACAGCGCCCACGGCGTTTCTTTTGGTATCAGCCCCAAAGCGTCATATGTCTTGTCAAGGTCGGTTTTCGCCGAGTTCGCGGCGATGCAAAGGAAAAACGGCGTGTGCATATGCATGAGATAACTTTGCGGCGCGATGCCGGCAAACCATCTTTCCCTTTCCTCGGCTTTTTCTATCTGTTCGGCGGTCTGCCCCTCGACAATTTCTATGTCCTGGTAACACACGCCGAAAAGCACGGCGCACGCCGACAGCCTGTCGTCGAAAGCGGCGGCCATGCACGCCGTCACCGCGGCGTCGCCCGACGCCACAAGACCGATGGACGACGTGTCCACGCAGTCCTGCGCCGCCACGAAAGACACCGCCCTGCGGGTGTTTGCCGCCCAGTGATACCAGCATGTTTCCCTGGCGTTGGTGTCGCAGTTGGTCAGGTGCCTGCCGCTTTTAGCGTAATTGGCGTAAGAGGCGCTTTCGGGATAAACGGTGTGCTTGCCGCCGTTTTCCGTTTCGCCCATGTTGTCGAACGCCAGAACAGCGTAACCCTTTTTTGCCCAGAACACCGCTTCGCGCTCGCTGATCGGCTCGCCTATATGCCCCAGAAGGACAATGGCGGGCAGGTTTTTTTTGCCCTTTCTTCTGGCGAACACGCCGTAAACGCGACTCACCCCGTCATGATAGGCGACGCCGTTGAAATAAATATAAGACAATTCTATGCCGTCGTTTTCAAACTCGACGACGGTTTCGGTATCAAACGACGGCGACAGAGCGTCAAAACCGCGCCACAGCGTTACCGGACTGTAAACTATCTTTTCTCCTGCCATGATATCACTTCCTTCTGTACCAGTCCCACCAGACCGCTACAAGCGCGATGATGGGTAGTGCCACCACAAAAAACGCTTCCCAGTTCATACCGTTCTCCCGCGACGAACAAAAATCACCAGCGCAGCGTACCCACGCTGCCCGACAGTTCGTACAGTTTTTTGTAAAGACCGTCGCTCCGCATAAGCTGCTCGTGGGTGCCTTCTTCCTCCACGCCGTCGGCAGTCAGCACCATTATTTTGGTGGCGCCGCGTATCGTGGACAGCCTGTGGGCTATGACGATTGTCGTCCTGCCCTTGCTCAGCGATTCCAGCGACTTCTGCACAAGCACTTCGCTTTCGTTGTCAAGGGCGCTGGTCGCCTCGTCCAGAATAAGAATGGGCGGATTTTTGAGAAACACTCTCGCTATGGATATGCGCTGTTTCTGCCCGCCCGACAGTTTCACGCCCCGTTCGCCGACGTAACTGTCATAGCCGTCCGGCATTTTTTCTATAAACTCGTCGGCGCCGGCCATTTTGGCGGCGGCGATGACTTCCTCTCTCGTTGCGTCGAGTTTGCCGTAACGTATATTGTCGGCAACCGTGCCCCAAAACAGATACACGTCCTGCTGCACCACGCCTATATTCCGCCTGAGCGATTTGAGCGTCACGTCTTTTATGTCAAGACCGTCAACTGTTATGCTGCCTTCGGTTACGTCGTAAAACCTGGGCAGCAGGCTGGCGAAAGTTGTCTTTCCGCCGCCAGACGGGCCGACTATCGCCAGCACTTCGCCCCTTTTGACGCTGACGTTTATGTCTTTGAGCACGTCCGGGCCGTCTTCGGTATAGCGGAAACTGACGTGTCTGAACTCCACGTCGCCCTTGACGTCTTTGAGTTCCACGGCGCCGGGCTTGTCGTCAAGCCCAACGGGGATATCCATAATTTCGCTGTAACGCTCGAAAGCGGTGATACCCTTTTGAAACTGCTCGGTATAGTCGGCAATGGCTTTTATCGACGCCAGCAGAATATTGGCGTAAAGGATATAAGTCACAAATACCTGAACGGGCAGCCCGAACAGCGCGCCCAGCAGCAGAATGAGGATGTACATCACGGCGTCCATGACGCGCAGACCGCAGTTGTACGTCGCCATGTACTGATAGTTTTCACGTTTGATTTCCAGAAACCGTTCGTTGCCCTTTTCAAACTTTTCCTGCTCGACGTCTTCGTTGGCGAAAGATTTAACGACTCTCACTCCGGCGAGGCTGTCTTCCACCGTGGCGTTGAGTTCGCCCATCTGCACCCTGTTGATTTTGAAAGTGCGGCGCATTTTGCGGTTGTACACCACGGCAAACCAAATCATGAAGGGCATCACGGCAAACAGGCACAGCGTGACGGGCACGCTGGAAAACATCATGATGACGAATATGCCCACGATTTTTATAAAGGCGATGAAAAACTCTTCCGGGCAGTGATGGGCGAATTCCGTGATTTCGAACAGGTCGGTGGAAATTCTCGACATCAGCGTGCCTATTTTCGTGTTGTCGTAAAAACTATGCGGCAACTCCTGCAAGTGGCGGAACAGGTTTTCCCTGAGGTCGGTTTCGACATACGCTCCGGACATATGCCCCCATTTGACCATAAAGAAACGGCAAACCACTTCCACCGCGCGCAAAATAATCAGCGCGGCGCACACGATGAGCACAAGACGCAGATTTATGCCGCCGCTTGCCGTGGCGTCGCCTGTGATGACTTCCACCAGTTTGGGAAAAACCAGTTCGATTACCGTGGCGACGAACACACAGAACAAATCCCAGAAAAATATCTTTTTATACGGCTTGAAATACGGCACGAATCTTTTGATTGACGCCATAACCCCGCTCTTTTTTTCTTTTTTCTTCTCTCCCATGTTTTATATTATAACGGTTTATGCCCGACAGGTAAAATAAATAACCTGACTTTTCTTTTGTTCAATATTCAATGCACTTCGTCTTTTTATATCATCTGTGCCGCGCGTCGGTAGTAATCGTAACCCTTCCACGACTATCCAAAAGTGACTGCAACGTTTCATAAGCAAGATACTCTCCGTTTCGCTTGATAATACGCCATGCCCCAAACTCATTTTCATATTCTTCATAAAAACTTAATTCTGCCTTTCCATAACGTCGTGTTCTCGGGTCATCTTGACTGTATACTATACCGATATTTCGTTTCTGCTCGTCATAAGCCAGATATCCTGTTTTACCCCGGCAAACTCCCTTCTCCACTGTCACAACTACTGTAAGGGAAGGGTCAAAGACTGATGATGAAGTTTTGTTAGATAGCCCAAGTTTAACCGACTGAGAAGACGATTTCCCCGCACATACCGAGCACAGTTCATCTTCATCAGAAATATAATTCAAATCGCAGACAGGACACTTTTTATACTTCATGTTTAACACCTCTCGTGAACAGCAGGTAAAATAAATAACCTGACTTTTTGCGGCTCTCTCTTTAATAACGGCCATGGCTCTCGAAAAATTGCCTTCGTCGGCGTTGACAAACGGGTCGTCCAGCAGCAGAAACGGCAGGTCGTCGCCGTACATCACGTCGATAAGCGCCAGCCGCAGACAAAACATCGCCACGTCTTTCGTGCCGCGGCTGAAATATCCGAAGTCGTGTCCGCCGCCTTCTTCCACAAGCCTGATGTCAAATTCGTCGGACACGGCGGCGTCGTTGTATTTATCGTCGGTAACCACGGACATATATTTCAAAAAGTTTTCCTTTATGCCCGGCATGAAAGCGTTGGCAAGGTTGTCTTTCGCCAGAGTCAAAAGTTCCGCCGTTTTATCGGCGAGTTCCGCCCCTCGCACGGCGCGCGATATTTTTTCGCCGAGCGCGGCAAGGGTAACTTCGGCGTCTTTGACGCCGTCCGCTTCCCTTTCAAGAACGTTCAGTCGCTCGTGCAGTCTGCCGTCGGCACGGGTTATTTCGGCGACGCGGGCTTCAATATCGGCTATGCCGCCGGAAAAATCGTCCGCCCGCCTGCTCTCCGAAGCGGCGGCGAGTTTGGCGGCGCACTCTTCGAGTTCTTTTTTCGCCGACCGGTAGTTTGCCCTTGCTATTTCTAGCGCCAGGAGCGCTTTGTCAAAATCAGCTTCGTCTATGCCGTGGGCGTCGAAAACGCCGCGCAGTTCCCGTTCATAACGCCCGGCGCACCCGCGTTCCGCCGCGGCGGCGCGCGATGCCTCGCACTCGCTTAAAATGTCACGGTAACGCGCGCGCATTTTTTGCAGTTCGGCAAGAGCCACGGAAAAATTGCCGTCGGTTATGCCGCTCCGCGCGAAACTTTCGGCAATCTGACTATGGAGGACTGCTGCTTTTTTGAAAAGTTCGTCCGAATCATTTTGCTTTTTCAGCCAATATTCTTTTTTATTTTTCTGATACTTATGATAGAAAATCAACCCGACAATACTTGCGGCCGCAAGTATAAAGACGCCTATTTTAACGGCGAGCGTTGTTTGGTTCCAAAACAGAAAAAGCCCCACGAGAAGCAAAAGAGGAAGCAAAAGAGCCATCAGCATAAAAGCGCTTCGATGTGCTTCATTATGCCCCTCGCCGTATTTTCTACGCACATCAAACTCGGCTTTGAGCACTTCTGCTTTGGTTTTGGCGTCAACCGCTTCTTTATTTTTTTCAACCAAATCGTTGACGTATTCGTCGCAGACGTCGGCATGTCTTTCTTCGAGAGAGCGTTTTTCTTCGAGCAGACCGGACAGCCTCTTTTCAGCGTCCGCCGCGGCGGAGTCGCGCCGGCCGGCTTCACGCAGACTTTCCATTTTTTCCCTCAGTCCGCATATGTATCCGTCATCCACGTTTACGCCGCGCGCCTCGAAATCGGCGCACCGCGCCCTGAGTTCCTCAACACGGCGGCCGAGTTTTTCCTTTTCGGCAAGCCTGACACGCTCTTCCGCCGACAACTCGTCGTTTTGCCGCTGTTTCTCTTTCAGACGGGCGAGATTTTCTTCCAGCCGCAGTTTTTCTTGGTTATTGCCGCGTATTCTCTCACGGATTTCTTCCGCCTGCCGCCCCGCTTCCAGCGCGCGCGTCATTTCCCCTCGGGCGTAGGAAAGTTCCTGCTCCGCCTTTGTTTTGACGCTCAGGTTTCTGGTGCGCCCGGGACTGATTAAGCGGTTTTTATAATCGTTCAGCCGTGCCACGGCGGCGTCGTAGTCGCCGCCCTGCTCGGTGTTTTCCACAAGGCGGCGCAGTTTGCCCTTTATGCTTTCCTCACCGGTGACTTCAATGCCGCTTTGCGGAATATACAGGCAGCGTTCGAAACCGTCGGCGGAAACGTCCAGCAGTTTTTCGCCTATATCCTCGCCGTAATCACGGCACGGAATGCCCGCCCCGTCGGTCAGTTCGAAAATGTCGCCCGACGCCGTTTTGCCGAAAAACCTGGTTATTATGTATGTCTTTCCGTCGTGAATCAGTTCGAGACTGCCGCCGAACTTGCCGTCGGCAAGCCACGGCGTGTATTTTTTGCGGGCGTTGGCGTCCACCGCCCGTTTAGCGCCGCCTTCCAGCCCGAAAAACATCGCCTTGATAAACGCCGCCACCGTCGTTTTGCCGAAACCGTTTTCTTCTTTTATTTCATTAAACCCGCTTTCAAACGACATATCGAAATTTTTCAGTTTGCCGAAAGCGGTTATGCGTATCCTTTTTATCTCAGTCATCGCAAATCTCCGTGCCGTCCAAAGCGGCGAAACCCATTTTGAGAATGACTCTTTTTTCTTCCGGCGGCAGCGCGGCGGCTTTCACGGCGCGGAAAAACTCCCCTTTGAGGCTCTTTTCGGCGAGCAGGCGCTTTTCGTCCAGGCGAATCGTCGTTTCGTCCGTCACCCTGACGAAAAACCGCCCGCCCAGCCCTTCACGCACGGCGGCGACGTCGGCGGCGACGCCTTCGTCAAGTTCGCCCCGCAAAACGATTTTGAACATGTCGCCGTCGGGCATATGCTCCACCGCCCTGCGCGCGGCGTCAACCTGCGAAATGTAGTTGTCCAGCCCCGTTATGTCTACGCTGACCTCGCGCGCCCGCCGTTTGCAGAAAGGCACAAACTTTTCACCGCCGAAAGTGTCAAACAGCACAAAGCCTTTTTCCCCCGTTTCGTCAAAGCCCCTGCCTTCCGGACAGCCGCTGTACACCCACACGCCCCTGCCGTCTATTTTGCCTTTGGAGTAGGCGTGCAAGTGCCCCAGCGCCAGATAGTTGATGTTTTTGCCGGCAAGGCGTCTTGTGTTGATGTCTCCGCCTGTCTGGCCGTGCATTACGGTTATGTTAAACTTGTCCTTGTCAAAAACAGGCAAGTTGTCCCCGCCGTTGTAAACGCCGGTAATGGTAAAATCGCCAAAGTCAAGCGTTTTGCCGTCTTGCAGTATTACGGCGTTTTCAGGCAAAGCCGAAATAAACTCGTCGTCAAAGGCCTTTTTGTCGTGATTGCCGCTCAAAATAAAAAATGTCACGCCGCCGTGCGACCTTATTATCTCCGCCGTTTCTCGTTGCGCCGCGAAGGTAACGCTGCCTTCGTCAAACAAATCGCCAGCAATGATGACGGCGCATACGTCGTTGTCACGAGCGTAATCCGCCATACGCTCGAAAGTGTCTGTAAGTTCTCTCCTGCGGACAGCCGCTTTCGCGGCGTCGCCGAGATTTTTAAGGGCGGAGTCAAGGTGCAAATCCGCCGTATGCAGAAACAATTTCTTTTCCATTTTTTTATTATAACATATTGCCCCGAAATTTCAAATTTTTTAAGGAAACAGGCGGAGGCTGTACCAAAAAAAGCGCTTTAATAAAAAACGCTCCCTTTCGGGAGCGCGCCTTTTTTCATTCGGCGACTTCGTTAAGTTTTTCAACCAGAAAATCGACGTCTATACCGTGCACAGCCGCGGCCTGTTCCACGTTTTCGCCGCGCGAAGCCAGACAGCCGACGCACCCCATTCCGAAAGCCATAAACACCGGTATGGTCTTTTCGTATTTTGTGATGATGTCGATGATAAGCATATCTTTGGTTATTTTCATTTTTACCTCCGTCATAAAAATTTCATCAGCAGATATATTCCGACAATCGCCGCTATGCCGAGAAGCACCATCAGACCTATTTTGACGATTGACTTCGGCACGCTGCCGGCGACTTTGCCGCTTACGCCGTTGATATATTGATTGTATAGTTTATCTTTGTAATTTACCGCCGAAATATACACCGGCAGCATAAGATATTTGAAAGAACGCGATTGGTGCATAAGACTTATGCTCAGGCTCACCACCTCATCGGCGTTGTATTTGCGCACGATTTCGTTGTGGAAATACCCTTTCATGCGCGCCTCGGCTGTCTGCCACGCTTCCAGCGGTTCGACGGTATAATGGTTTGCCGCGTAGCCCGCCAGCATTTTGTCGTCATATTTGACATAAGTGTTCATGTCATAAGGCTGAATGCGCTGCAAATATTTTTCGTTGACGGCCTCGCTACCCTTGACGTATATGTCGTCGAACATCGTTCTCATCTGTCCCGACACGTTGAAATATCTCGTCTTGGTGACAGTAACCGTCTTGCCGTTGACGATTCTGGTTTCGGTATAATGTTTGCCCAGCCTGCCGCTGTAAACGGCGACGGTGTCGCTGTCAAAAGTCCACACAGGACAATAACAGCCTTTAATCTCGTTGAGGCGCACGTCTTTTTTGAATTTAGACGGTGAGAAGAAGCGCGATTTTATCCATTTCAGGCAACTGCCGCGCGCCTGCTTTTCGCTTATTTTGAAAGGAATCGCCGTATCCGGCTTTATGCCGCCCACCTCGCTGAGTTCCAGCACGGAAGACGAGCCGCAAAACGGGCACTTTGTGGAAATCTCATTTTTATCAAGCACTTCTTTTGCGCCGCAGTTCTGGCACTGCACGACTTTTATTTCGCCGTTCCACGGTTTGCTGTCAAACAGTTCCTCAAAAGAACGCTCGCGGACGTCGTCGGAAAAATCCACTTCCTTTTCAGTGCCGCAATGCCCGCACACCAACGCCTGCTTTTCAGGCGAAAACGTCATCTGCGCCCCGCACGACGGACATTTATACCCCGTCGCGGAAGCCGTATCGTCGCTGTACAACGCTTCCTGAATTTCTTCACTCATAACACACCCGCGCAAAAATCAATTTTATTTGTCTATTTTGCTACCGCATTCAGGGCAGAATTTAGCCGTAGGTTTAACCGGCTTGCCGCACTCAGGGCACACTCTTTCCGACGACAGTTTGTTGCCGCACTCAGGGCAGAACTTTGCGCCTGCGCCCACCGCAGCGCCGCAGTTAGGGCAGAATTTGCCGCCCGACTGCTGTTTCGGCTCGTCCTTGGCGTTTTGTATGTTGGAAAACACGCCCGACATCGCTCCGCCCATCGTCTGGCCTATGCCCATACCGATGAAAGAACCCGCCGCGCCGCTGTTTTTCGCGGCGTCGCCGAGGGCGTCGGCGGCTTTCTTCTGGGCGTACACACCCATTTTGTCGCCAAGTATGCCCAGCGTGGCTCTTTCGTCCAGCGCCTTTTCGATGTTCTCGGGGAAAGAAATATTTTCAATCGTCAGATTTGTCAGGCTGAGACCCAGTTCCTCGAACTTATGCTGAATGTTCGACTGGCACAGGTCGTTGAATTCCTGCAGATTGCTCGCAAGGTCAAGCGCCGACACTTTGCTTTCGGCGATGGTGTCGGTTATGCAGGAAATCAGCATGCTTTTGAGATATTGGTTTATGTCGTCCACCGTAAACTGGCTGTTGGTGCCGAACAGCGCTTTGAGGAACAGCGCAGGGTTTATTACCCTGAAACTGAACACGCCGTACCCCCTGATGCGGATTACGCCGAAATCGGCGTCGCGCATGGTTATCGGATTGGCGGTGCCCCATTTCTGGTTGGTGAACTGTTTTGTGTTGACAAAATAAACTTCCGCCTTGAACTTGCTGTCGCCGTCATAAAAGATATGCCCCAGCGAAGTCAAAATAGGCAGGGTTCTTGTTTCAAGTTTATATTCGCCCGGACCGAACACGTCGGCAATCTGCCCCCTGTTGACAAATACCGCCGCTTGGCTTTCTCTGACCGTGAGCGAAGAACCTCTCATGATTTCACGCTCTTTTTTGCCGTCGAACATCGGAAAGCGATATACAATGGTATCTTTGGTATCGTCCTTCCATTCGATGATTTTCAGAAGTTGACTTTTGAACCAGCCCATACTACAAACTTCTCCTTATGATTTATATATAAAATATATCACGCCGCGGCGCAAAATGCAATAACGGCGGTTAATTTTCCGCAAATTTCGCGCGGCTGGCGGCTTTTTCGCCTCATAACGACGGCAGTCGCCTAATATAATTTAACATAAACGGAGGATACCGATTATGCCGGGCACAAACGATTTTTTGTCAAAACCGCTCATAGCCGTAAAGGACGGCAAAAATTGCGGAATAGTCACCAATATGTTGTTTACCGACGATATGACGGCGGTCACGGATATTCTGGTTTTTGACCAGATAGAAAGCGTCTACAATATCATGCCCGTGGACAAAATAATAAACATGAACGGCGACGCCGTCACCACCGACACGGCGGACAATCTGTCGCCATACGACGGCAGAGTGTTCAACCCCGTCAATTTCGACGTGTTCGACGTCAAAGGCAGACACCTGGGCATCGTGTCGGAAATTTTATTAACTAAAAATTACAGGGTCAAAAGCATCGTCTGCCGCGGCGAGAGTATATCCCCCGCCCGCCTGATTTCCCACTCCGACGACACGCTTGTCGTCAAAGAACGCGCCGCGCGCAAAAAACAGCCGGAACCGGCCGGCGCGGAACGCTCTTCCGCCGCAAAGACGGCCGATCGGCCGACCGCCATGATTACAGGCTCTTTTCTCGTCGGCAGGCGGTGCGACAAAAACATTCTCAACCGCTTCAACGAAATTATTGTCAGACAAGGCGGCGCCATCACGCCGGAAACGGTGCGCGAAGCCAAACTCAGCGGCAAACTGCTGGAACTGTCCATGCACGCGGTAAAATAAAAGAGCGGCTAACAAGCCGTTCTTTTTTAATGCCGTCTTTGCATTTTGCGTACATTTTCGTAAAATCGTTTCGCGTCACGTCTTTATCCATTATCAAACTCCCGCTTTTATATATCCGTGCCGCCGAATATGCACTCGGCTAGTTTGACGCATTCGGGAGTACGTTTTTGAAACAACGAGCAAAAATAGTATTCGTCAATGACTACTTGCTTTCCAAATAACGTCGCGTACTCGCCTTTGGCGGCGCTATATTCGCAGCCGCGGCAATAAATACCGTTCGGCACAGCGTGTTTTTTACCATTCACATATATAGTTGCCATATTTTTTATCTATGCCCATCATATCAGCTGCCATGTACCGTTTCCGGGACGCACGCGCTTATTTTTTCCCTTTAATCGCGCCGGCAATCAATTTTACGATATTCCCTATTGTATATTTTACAAAGGCGATAAAACCCAGCACGACTATACAATATATAATCGGTGATAATATTGGTGCAACATATTTATCCGAAACAATTGTGATAAAATATACTCCCAACACGTTGATTGTAACTAAAGCTGCCGCTAACATTAGCAACATTCCGACAATCTGTTTAATTCTGCGCCGAACGCTGCTTTGCACAACCGATTTTTCAAGTTTTCTTTCCCCGAAAAACCAAAACAATAAGTTTGACAGTCCATATATTATAATTGGCGCGACGGCAAGCAGCACCATTATAAATAACGCAAATCCGGGAGTACTAATACTCGTATACGTTTCCGGGTCAAATAACTTTTCTATCGCTTCAAAAGATGCTTGAATAATGTCCCAAAACATAATCCACCCCTGTTTTCCTTTATAAAAGTATAGGCAAGACACATATTTTTGTCAATAGGTGTTGCACATATTTATAATATAATCGAAATGGAACAGAAAAAGTTCGGTGAAAGACTCAAAGCGTTTCGGCTGGAAAACGGATATACCCAAGCGCGGCTGGCGGAAATCCTCGGCATAAAGCAATCAAGCGTAAGTGACTGGGAAAACGACGTTTCGCGCCCTGAATATGAAAACCTGATTGCCCTTTCGTTTATTTATGATGAAACGCTGGACAGTCTGCTGGGAGTGGAACGTTTAAAATAAATATTGTTCAGCGGAGCGGTCTTTTGGCCGCTTTTTTAATGCCGGCATTATACATTTCGTGGGGCGGCGTATGGTTAGCGTCTTGCGGGCGGCAGATATTTTTTGCCGGGCGGGGGAATATCTAGGGGCAGAATTGCCG
>ERZ1643246.2311-NODE-2311-length-18448-cov-31.856032_pt1 | contig 18448 bp, 20 predicted proteins | sample MGYA00579265_ERZ1643246 | MGnify/ENA primary metagenome ERZ1643246 (study PRJEB29033, sample SAMEA4952261) | chicken gut metagenome | biome: Broiler Chicken; feature: Gastrointestinal Tract; material: Caecum | place: Ireland | collected 2018 | study: Broiler...
AGTCATCATCTACGATCGGAAGTTTTTCTTTTCTGGATTTTGCCAGGATCTTTTTCGCTTCCTCAAGAGTTACGCCTTCTTTTGCAGTAACCAGACCTTCGGAAGTCATACATTCTTTGATCTTTCTGGAAAAGTCCTCTTCAAATTTCAGGTCGCGGTTTGTAATGATACCTACCAGCTTTTTCCCCTCTGTAATAGGCACGCCTGAAATACGGAACTTCGCCATAAGATCGTTAGCATCTGCCAGTGTATGTTCCGGAGATAAGAAAAATGGGTCTGTAATAACGCCATTCTCTGAACGTTTTACCTTATCTACTTCATCTGCCTGTTCTTCAATAGACATATTTTTGTGAATAATTCCGATACCGCCCTGTCTCGCCATAGCGATAGCCATGCGGTGTTCGGTAACAGTATCCATACCGGCGCTCATCATCGGTATGTTCAGCTTCACCTTTTTTGTAAGCCAAGTTGATAATTCTACCTGATTTGGGATCACTTCTGAATACGCCGGAACTAACAGGACGTCATCAAAAGTAATGCCTTCACCAATAATCTTACCCATTTTTCATTCTCCCTTCAATTTGTTTATAGTACAGTAATATAACAAATTCCGACAAAACTGTCAATCCAGAAAAACTTTTCTCGGACAGCTTCTTGCAATATTATCAAGCAGCTCTTTGTCCGGCTCCAGAAGCACCCTGTATACAGTGGTGTCATCCGGAATGATCATAGCGAAAATCTTATGCTGAGAATTTCCTGAAGAGAAATCCAGAACCTTCATATTTGTATTATGATTCTGGTAATCCATTCTGTGAGAATTTACCGGAGCCATGATCTCCATCTTAGCCAGATCAAAACTCTTCATTCTCTTTCTCTTAGCCTTGGATGCGATCCGGTCTATGTCCAGCTCTCCGTTTACAAATACATATTCATATTCCAGATCTAAAAGCGGCAGAACAAAATACGCCGCAATGCCAAGGCCGATAGTCAGTACCCAAGCCAGAGGGGTAAGGATCAATCCTGCTATTGCTGTAAACACAAGTAAAAAGATCAGCAGAATCTTGATAGCCTGGTCTTTTACGGTCTGCTCCTTTTTCACTAGGAGCTCCGAATACATGTCCGTCATCTTACGTTCCTCCTGTTATTTCCTATGTTCTGATAAACAGTGTAACACAAAAAATTTTCTGTTGCAAGAAACCTGCGCAAATAAAAGAACTCCCTTCCCGGGCAGCAAGTTTTTTTATTTTTACTTGTCTGCCCGGGAAGGGAGTCAAACTGCGTTTTTTCTCTGCCGCAGGATTACATCATTCCCGGAGCGCCTGCAGGTGCAGCCGGTGTTTCCTCTTTGATAGTAGAAACAACTGCTTCTGTAGTAAGGAGTGTTCCTGCTACGCTTGTAGCATTCTGCAGTGCACTTCTGGTAACTTTGGCAGGATCCAGGATTCCTTCTTTTACCATATCCACATACTGTTCTTTCAGAGCATCGAAGCCAACGCCAACTTCAGATTCTCTTACTTTATTGATGATCACAGAGCCTTCCAGACCTGCGTTTGCTGCGATATGATACAGAGGAGCTTCCAGAGCTTTCAGTACAACTCTTGCGCCTGTCTTCTCGTCGCCTTCCAGTTTTTCAACTTCTTTTGCAACTTCTTTAGAAGCATGGATGTATGCAGATCCGCCTCCTGCGATGATACCTTCTTCAACAGCTGCTCTTGTAGCGTTGAGAGCATCTTCCATACGGAGTTTTGCTTCTTTCATTTCTGTCTCTGTAGCTGCGCCTACACGGATAACAGCTACGCCGCCTGCCAGTTTAGCAAGTCTTTCCTGTAATTTTTCTCTGTCGAAATCAGATGTTGTCTCAGCAATCTGATGTTTGATCTGAGCAACTCTTGCAGCGATCTCTTCTTTATCGCCCATACCGTCAACGATAACTGTGTTTTCTTTTTCAACTTTTACAGATTTTGCACGGCCAAGCTGATCCATGGTCACATCTTTTAATTCCAGACCAAGTTCATCAGAAATAACTGTACCATTTGTCAGGATAGCGATATCTTTCAGCATTTCTTTTCTTCTGTCGCCATATCCAGGAGCCTTTACAGCACATACAGAGAAGGTTCCTCTTAATTTGTTTACGATCAGAGTTGTAAGAGCTTCGCCTTCGATATCCTCAGCAATGATCAGCAGCTTAGCGCCGGTCTTAACGATCTGCTCCAGCAGAGGCAGGATATCCTGAATGTTGGAGATCTTCTTATCTGTGATCAGGATATATGGATCTTCCAGAACAGCTTCCATCTTATCCATATCTGTTGCCATATATGCGGAAATATAACCGCGGTCAAACTGCATACCTTCTACCAGATCCAGTTCTGTCTTCATTGTCTTGGATTCTTCGATAGTGATAACGCCGTCTTTGCTTACTTTTTCCATAGCGTCTGCTACCATTTCGCCTACTTCGTCATCTCCTGCGGAGATAGCTGCTACTCTTGCGATCTGCTCTTTGCCTTCGATATTCTTGCTCATATCTTTGATGGCATTAACAGCTGCTTCTGTAGCTTTCTTCATACCTTTTCTCAGGATGATAGGATTTGCGCCTGCTGCCAGGTTCTTCATTCCTTCATGAACCATTGCCTGAGCCAGGACTGTAGCTGTAGTAGTACCATCACCGGCTACATCGTTTGTCTTGGAAGCAACTTCTTTGATAAGCTGAGCTCCCATGTTTTCAAATCCGTCTTCCAGTTCGATCTCTTTTGCGATAGTAACACCATCGTTAGTGATCAGAGGAGCACCGAAAGATTTGTCCAGCACGACATTTCTTCCTTTTGGTCCCAGTGTTACTCTTACAGTATCTGCTAATTTATTAACTCCAGCTTCCAGAGCAGATCTTGCTTCTGCTCCGTATTTAATTTCCTTTGCCATGATGACATTCCTCCTATAAATTCAATGCTGTTTTCTATTTATTATTTTACAATTGCCAGAATATCGTTCTGTTTAACGATGATGTACTCTTCCTCGTTGATCTTTACATCTGTTCCTGCGTATTTGGAATAGATTACCTGATCGCCTACGGCAACTTCCATCTTTACTTCTTTGCCGTCAACGACTCCGCCTGGGCCAACAGCAACAACTTCTGCCTGCTGAGGTTTTTCCTGAGCCTGACCCGGAAGAACAATACCTGACTTGGTTGTCTCTTCTGCTTCTAACTGTTTTAATACAACTCTGTCTCCTAATGGTACTAATTTCATATCTATTTCCTCCTTACAAAATTTCCATTCTTTTGTTTTATTAGCACTCATTTCTGTCGAGTGCTAACCGTTAGTCATATATTAGTTAATTTACCGGGTTTTCGCAACTGGATTAATTGTTGCATTTTTTAATTTATTTCATAATTTCTTTTTTATACTCTTATTTTCTCATTTTTTCTCACTTTTATATTTTTTCAATAAATTCTGTGTAAAATCATAGACCCTCGCGGCAGGTCTACGTTCCACTCCGGTCGGTGCTAAACGTGTGCCACTGGCACACAGCACCGCCAAATGGACATGCGAGTATGTTCGCTTGGCTCGTTGTCCGCGGGAATAAAATTCCCTCCAGAGCTCCACTTTCTGCCTCAAAAGAAAAGGAACCATTCCTCAACAGCTTTCTGGCAGACAGTTTCTGAGGAATGGCTCCTTTTCTCTATAGTAATTCAATTTCCGACTATTTCTTCACTAATTTTCTCTTTTTGATCTCTTCCAGTTCATCAAAGATCACTTCATTGAGAACCTTGATATAGGTTCCTTTCATACCGGAAGAACGAGATTCAATAACTCCTGCGCTCTCAAACTTCCTAAGAGCATTAACGATCACGGAACGGGTAATTCCCACACGGTCTGCGATCTTGCTGGCTACCAGGATTCCTTCATCTCCATCCAGTTCATCAAAAATATGGATGATCGCTTCCAGTTCTGAAAAAGACAGGGTATTAAATGCGGATTTTACCACCTGGATCTTCCGGTTCTCTTCTGCGTTCTCTTCATGGACAGAACGCATCATCTCCAGACCTACCACTGTGGTCCCGTATTCGCTGACAATGATATCCTCAATATCATAGGTCTTCTCACTGCGGTACATAAACAGGGTTCCCAGTCTCTCTCCTGCGATATCAATAGGACTGATAATGGCTACATAACGGCCGATATTTTCGCTTTCAAATCCCAGGGTTTCCAGATTTACATTTTCTTTAGTGGACAGTACGCCCAGAAGTCTTTCATTTAACAGCTTGTCAATATAACCGCCTACCTCGCTGTCGATCAGTTCATTGATCTCCTCCACACCAGGACAGGTTCCTACTCCCAGTACCTTTCCTTTTTTACTGATTACCAGAATATTTGAATCCAATGTTTCTACCATGACTTCGCAGATATCATTAAAAAGGACTTTCGAGGCATGGTTATTATGAAGAAGCTTATTGATCTTTCTGGTCTTATCTAATAATTGTACGCTCATGGCGAACCTCCTTTCCTTTGATCTTGTTAAAACAGATCCAATCGCAAGCTGACAGCCTGACGGCAACTATACTTTCTGTTTATATAACCCATTTTAGCATACAACTATTCTGAAATCAATGTATAGTTTTTCTATTTTCAGTCTTTTTATCCGTTTTCTAATAATTCCTTCATTAGGTAATGTTTTCACCTTTTCCAGACTATTTCATCTTTTTGCACTAAAAAAGCGGAGCTGTCACATTAAACTTATCGAGAATATTTATACATTTTAATGCTCAGTCTGCAACCCTTTGAGCCTATGGTCTCAAAGCTATGCTGGACAAATTCGCATAAAATGTATAAATATTCCTGACATATGTTTAATGAGTCAACTCCACTCCCTTAGTATTTCAGGCGATACTGTTTTCCAGATCTTTTTCTTTTGGTTTCATCATCACATAACCGCACTGCTTGTTGGAACATACCAGTTTATTTCCTTTTTCTACCATATAGCTCTGGCAGGAAGGACATTTCTCTTTAGAAGGCTTCTGCCAGGACATGAATTCGCAGTCCGGATTGTTCTCGCAGCCATAATAAATACGGCCTTTTTTACTTCTTCTGATCACTACATCCTTGCCGCAGAGCGGACATGGAACACCGATCTTTTCCAGATAGGGTTTTGTATTCTTACATTCGGGGAATCCCGGGCAGGCAAGGAATTTTCCATGGGGGCCGTATTTTACCACCATATTTCTTCCGCATTGCTCGCAGATCACATCCGTGACTTCATCCTCGATCTTTACCTGTTCCAGTTCCTGTCTGGCTTTTTTAACCGCTTCTTCCAGATCCGGATAGAAATTACGGATCACCGTCTTCCACTGGACTTTTCCTTCCTCTACACCATCCAGAAGCTGCTCCATGGTGGCGGTAAAGTTTACATCTACAATACTGGGGAAAGCTTCTTTCATGATCTTATTGACTACTTCTCCCAGTTCTGTCATATAAAGATTTTTATTTTCCTTTGCCACATACCTTCTCGCAATAATGGTTGTGATGGTAGGCGCATAAGTACTTGGCCTTCCGATCCCCAGTTCTTCCAGAGTCTTGACCAGGGCTGCCTCTGTATAATGTGCCGGAGGCTGAGTGAAATGCTGCTGCTCCTTCAGCCCTTTCAGACTGATCTGGGTGTCTTCTTCCAGGTTCTTGGCCAACAGCTGATTTTCCTGTTTTTCCTCATCATCCTGAGTATATACCGCCATAAAACCGTCGAATTTCCTTTTAGAAGCAGAAGCTGTAAAATAGTATTCTCCTCCCTGTACTTTTACCGACGTGGTCTCATACCTGGCCTGCTGCATCCTGCTGGCAGTAAACCGTTTCCAGATCAGCTGATACAGACGGAACTGATCTCTGGAAAGAGATTCTTTTACCTGAGCCGGCAGTCTGGAAATGTCTGTAGGACGGATAGCCTCGTGGGCATCCTGGATCCGTTTGCCATTATCGCTTTTCTTTTCTGAATCTGCCACATACTCTTTGCCATACTGGGCAGCAATATATTCTCTTGCATTCTGATCTGCCTCTTCTGAGATACGGGTAGAATCCGTACGCAGATAAGTGATCAGACCTACGGTTCCGCTGCCCTTGATATCTACGCCTTCATAAAGCTGCTGAGCCAGCCGCATAGTCTTCTGAGTGGAAAAGTTCAGTACTTTAGAAGCTTCCTGTTGAAGAGTACTGGTAGTAAAAGGCATAGGCGCCTTTTTGCTCCTCTCTCCCTTTTTCACTTCGGCGATCCTGTAGGATACTCCCTGAAGTTCTTTTAAGATCTTATCCAGTTCTTCTCTGGAATGTATGGTGATCTTCTTGTTTTTGTTTCCGTAAAACTTGGCAATGAGGGGTTTCTTCTCCCCTTCTATATTGAATTCACCGTCCAGCGTCCAGTATTCCTCCGGAATAAAACGGCTGATCTCTTCTTCCCGGTCTCCAATGATACGAAGAGCTACAGACTGTACCCTGCCGGCACTTAGTCCCCGCTTTACCTTTTCCCAAAGGAGCGGGCTGATCTCGTAACCCACCATACGGTCCAGAAGCCTTCTGGCCTGCTGGGCGTCTACCAGATTCATATTGATATCTCTTGCTTCCTTGATAGAAGCTTTTACCGCACTTTTAGTGATCTCGTTAAAGGTGATCCGGCGCATTTTCTTCTTGTCCAGTTTCAGGGCATAGGAAAGGTGCCAGGATATTGCCTCTCCCTCCCGGTCAGGGTCCGTTGCCAGATAAACTTTATCTGCCTTTTTGGCCGCTTTGCGCAGGGCCGCCAGGATATCTCCTTTTCCTCTGATCGTAATATATTTAGGCTCATAATCATTTTCCACATCAAAGCCAAGCTGGCTCTTGGGAAGATCCCGCACATGGCCGTTAGAAGCCATTACCTCATAATTTGGGCCCAGAAATTTTTTAATTGTCTTTACCTTTGCCGGTGATTCCACAATTACCAGATATTTCGCCATGTCAACCTCCTGCTCTGGCATAGTAATTCTTGGCAGGCTCTGTGATGAGCCCGTCAAGCTCTAATTTCAATAAAACTTCTGCAATGATCCTTGTATTTAAATCGGTTTCCTGATGAATTTCTTCTATATTCTTTGGTTGGAAATCCAGACAACTATACACCATTTCTTCATGGCTTGCAAGTCTTATCTTTGAATTTTGCCTGAAATTAACCTTTCTTTCACAGCTTATTCCAAGCTCTTCCAGGAGCATTTCCGGGGAACATGCGATCCCCGCTCCGTCTGCGATCAGGAGATTACAGCCCTCGCTTACAGCATCTCCCACCCTGCCCGGCAGAGCATAGACTGTTTTCCCCTGTTCCAGGGCATAACTGGCAGTGATAAGAGATCCGCTCCTTTTTCTGGCCTCGATCACCAGTACCAGATCTGCCAGAGCGCTGATGATCCGGTTCCGCCTTGGAAAATTTTTCCCGTAAGGAGGAGTTTTTCCTGGAAATTCTGATAAGATCCCTCCCTGGCCGTCCTTCATTCTATCATAAAGTTCCCGGTGCTCAGCGGGATAGCATATATCTGTTCCGCAGCCCATGACCGCGAAGGTCTTTCCACCTGCGTCTAAAGCTCCCCTGTGTGCCATGCCGTCGATCCCCCTGGCAAGGCCGCTGATGATCTGAACGCCGTTTTCACTGAGGATTTTTCCAAACCGGTATGCCTGCTGCTCTCCATATCTGCTGCAGGCCCTGGCTCCAACCACCGCCACTGCCGGTTTTTCAGGATCCGGCAGTCCGCCTCTGACATAAAGCACCCGGGGCATGGATTTATAAACTTTCAGTTTTTCCGGATAACACGCCTCTTCTCTCCTGCACTTCCATTCTCTGCTTCTTTCTTCCATCATATGTATCCTCTCCTCTTTTATTTCCAGTATTTTTTATCAATCGCCCGGTAGCAGACAGCCTCGCTGACATGGTTTTCCCGGATCTTATCGCTGTTGTCCAGATCTGCAATGGTCCTGGCTGTCTTTAATATCTTATGGTATCCTCTCACGCTGAGGCCCAGTTTTGTATAAACTTTTGTCAGAAGTCTCTCTGCCGGTCTGTCCATCACACAGTACTTCTCTGTCTCTTTTCCTGACAGCCGGCTGTTAAACCTGATCTTTGTACCCTTGTATCTTTCTTTCTGGATCTCGTGGACCTGCCCTACTTCTCTGCGGATCTCCTCTGAAGTTTTCCCGGATCTTCCCTTTCTTATTTTTTCTCCCGGAACCTCCCGCATTTCTGTACAGATATCAAAACGGTCCAACAGCGGTCCGCTGATCTTTCCCAGATACGTTTCTACCTGATGACGGGTGCAGGAACAGCGGTTCCTGTCCGGATAATAACCGCAGGGACAGGGATTCATAGCCGCTGCCAATAAGAAGTCTGCCGGAAACTCATAGTTTCCATGAACCCTGGAGATACAGATTTTCCCCTGTTCCAGGGGCTGCCGCAGTATCTCCAGGGCTGATCTGGAAAATTCCGGCAATTCATCCAGAAACAGGATCCCTTTATGGGCCAGGGTAATTTCTCCCGGAAGAGGGTACGCCCCTCCTCCGGCCAGGGCTTTTGCCGTGGCTGTATGATGGGGATTCCGAAAAGGTCTTGTCCGTATCATAGATCTTTGCTTTCCCAAAAGCCCGGCCACACTGTAGATCCTGGACAGTTCCATACGTTCCTCTTCCTCAAGGGGCGGAAAGATAGATGGGAGCCTGCTGGCGATCATCGTCTTTCCTGCCCCCTTTGTTCCGATAAAAAGAATATTATGAAAGCCGGCCGCCGCGATCACCGCTGCTCTCTTGGCTGCCTCCTGCCCGAAAATATCTGCGAAATCCTCCTGGTACGCTTCTTCGTCATCCTGATCCCCTTCTTCTTTCCCAGACTTTTCCCCTTTATTTTCTTTCAACTCCGGCGGTTCCGTGATTCCCCAGTCTTTCATCTGTGCATGTTCCATAAATTCCCTCAGGCTTCTCACTCCCAATATCCTGATCCCGGAAAATTCCTGTGTTTCTGAAAGATTTGCCGCGGGGATAATGCAAAACCGGCATCCATTTCTCACCGCCGTATCTACAATGGGCAGGATCCCCCGTACTCCTTTAATCTCACCGTTAAGCCCCAGTTCCCCTGCCATACAGACTCCCCGGAGTTTATCTGTCTCCAGATATCCGAAAGCCCCCAGAAGAGCCGCTGCAATAGGCAGGTCAAATCTGGTCCCCTCCTTTCGTATATCCGCCGGCGAAAGGTTTACGGTGATCCTTTTAGGCGGGAAGGACAGTCCTGTATTTCTCAAAGCTGTCCATACCCGTTCCTGAGCCTCCCGGACTCTTGATGAAAGATATCCCACCATAGAAAATACCGGAAGGCCATTGCTTACGTCTGCCTCCACCAGTACCGGTACCCCTTCTACGCCGGAAATAGTCGCTGATAAAACACTGCTGTACATAGTGCCTCCTTTCCAGGGGGAGGTGGTTCCACACGAAGGCAGCAGAACTTTCTATGCGGAAGTATTCTGGCCCCCTTTATTCTATACTTTTTTCAGTTTTCTGATCTTTGGAAATTTTTCGGCAGAACTGCCATTTTAAAGAAATAATTTTGTATACTCAGTCTCTGTATTAGCGATATGATAAATATAGATTTTTTCTCCAAATTGACGGTATATTGAAACAAACCGTTGCCAGATGATCATCCTATATCCTTGGTCATTCAGCCACTTATCTCCCAGGCCGTTGGCAGGATCTCTACACTATAATGTTGTTCCTGCACGTTCTTTTAACTCCCTTCTTGCTTCCTGAATACTTCTGGTCTTTTCTCCTCTCAGGCGCTCTTCTTCCGCCTGAAGAACCTTTAACCGCAGCTCCAAAGCCTGTTCTCTCCTTTCAAAGGCATCAATATTCATAAACACACCATCACCCTCTCCGTTTTTTGTAATATAGATAGGTTCGCTGGTCTCCTTTGCCAGTTTTGAGATAGAACTGTAGTCATTTCTAAGGACTGCTGAAGCCTTGATGATCATTTTGCTGCGCCTCCTTTATATCAATTTTATATTATAATTATATCTTTATTTTTACATCCCCACAATACTCATTTTTCACAAAAGTATATTTCTGTTGGAAAAGCACAAAATACTCCGTCCTTACATAAACTAGAATTAAATTCCCCCGAGGTATGCTTGTGTGAAAACATTTCTAAAGCCCCTGACTCCGGAAGAAGAAAAATATTATCTTCAGGAATACAAACAGGGCAGCCTGGAAGCGAAAGATATTCTGATCCAGAGAAATCTGCGTCTGGTTGCACATATTGTCAAGAAATATCAGGGAGCTGGGGAAGAATTAGATGATCTGATCTCTATCGGGACGATCGGACTGATCAAGGCCATACAGACCTTTGATTTTCAGAAAGCAAGCAGGCTCTCTACCTATGCGGCAAGATGTATTGACAATGAGCTTCTTATGCTCCTTCGTTCCAAGAAAAAATCCAGTAAAGAAGTTTCTCTTTACGAGCCTATCGGCACAGATAAAGAGGGGAACGAGATCAGCCTTCTGGACGTGATCGAAACAGAACCGGTAGATGTGGTAAAAAACTATTCCCTGAAGCAGGATATCGACTATCTCTATCAGCTTCTTCCCAAAATCCTTTCTTCCAGAGAACAGGAGATCATCATTCTCCGCTATGGCCTTTATGGTAAAGAGGAGCTGACACAGAGAGAAATAGCAAAGCGGCTGAAGATCAGCCGCTCTTATGTGTCACGTATAGAAAAAAATGCGCTTCTGAAACTGCGTGAATATTTCTGAACAAAATCTGTGCCGGATACATCTGATATATCTTTCAGGACTTCATTTGTATCCGGTCTGAAGTACATCTCCCGATCCCTTTTAATCTTCTTTTCTTCTCAGGATATCGTACTTCTCCGGTACCTGGCTTAAAGCCACATAAAGTACCTGCTGAGGATGGGGCGCGCTTTCCTGCTCCCGGCCTTCCTCGTCCAGTATCTTTTCTACCTTCACTGACAGATTTCTTCCGTCCGGTTTCATGATCTCTATGGTCTCTCCCACAGAAAATTTGTTCCGCTGTTCGATCCTGCACAATCCGTCTTTCAATTCCCAGACGATTCCCAGATAGGTATAGCCCTTCTCGTAGGTATTGTTGTCATAGATCTGACTGGTCTCATCAGGCTTTCCGTAGAAGAATCCTGTGGTGAACTGACGGTAGGTACAGCTTCTGATCTGCTCCTGATACCAGGGCATATTCTCCCGGTACTTAGCCGGATCCTCCAGATAGTCGTCTATAGCCTTCCGATAGGTTCTGGCAACAGTGGCTACGTAAAGAGCCGTCTTCATCCTTCCCTCAATCTTCAGGCTGTCAATGCCGCTGGTAAGGATATCATCCATATGCTCGATCATGCACAAGTCCTTGGAATTGAAAATATAGGTTCCTCTCTCATTTTCATAAACCGGCATATATTCTCCCGGCCTGGTTTCTTCCACAATGGAATATTTCCAGCGGCAGGGATGGGTACAGGCTCCCCTATTGGCGTCTCTGCCTGTGAAGAAATTAGAAAGGAGACATCTGCCGGAATAAGAGATACACATAGCTCCATGGATAAAAGTTTCAATCTCCATCTCATCCGGGATATGTGCCCGGATCTCCCGGATCTCTTCCAGGGAAAGTTCTCTGGCGCTGACCACTCTTTTCGCCCCTAAGTTCCACCAGAACAGATAGGTCTCATAATTGGTATTATTAGCCTGGGTACTGATATGCCGCTCGATCTCCGGACATACTTCCTTAGCGATCATATAGATCCCGGGGTCAGATATGATCAGCGCATCCGGCTTGATCTCTTTCAGCTCCTGAAAGTATTCCCGTACTCCCGGAAGATCCTGATTGTGGGCCAGGATATTGGCAGTAACATAGACCTTTACCCCATGGGAATGGGCAAAAGCGATGCCTTCCTTCATGTCCTCCATAGAAAAATTTTTTGCCTTGGCTCGAAGTCCGAAAGCTTCTCCGCCAATATACACTGCATCTGCCCCGAAAATAACTGCGATCTTCAGTACTTCCAAGCTGCTTGCAGGTATCAGCAATTCCGGTTTATCCCTCATGGTTCTCCTCCTGCTGCTTTCTTAACACTAAGGGCCACCCCGTCTCCCAGAGGGAGAATGGCCGTTTCCAGCTCTTCGCTGTTTTTCAATACGCTGAGATATTCTCTCATGCGCTTATAAATTGTCCTGTTTCTTCTCTCAACTGCAAAGTGAGATTCTATAATATCGCCGCCCTGAAGGACATTATCAGAAACCAGCAGTCCTCCCTTATCCAGAAGCCGGAGGATCTCCGGAAAAAAGTGGATATACTGGCCTTTGGCCGCATCCATAAAAATAAAATCATAAGGTCCTTCCAGAGTTTTCAAAACCTCCTGGGCATCTCCTTCTAAAAGAGTGATCCTTTTCTCAGCGCCGGCCTTTCTGAAGTTCTCCCTGGCAATAGGGATCCGCTTCTCATAATTTTCAATAGTCGTGATCTGACAGTCTTCCGGCCCGTAAGTGTACATAAGGAGCGCGGAAAAACCTACCGCAGTCCCCACCTCCAGGATCCTGGAGGGCCTTTTGAGCTGCAGAAGCATCTTCAGAAGACTCTGGGTTTCCCTGCGGATGATGGGTACATAATCTCTCAGGGCCTTCATTTCCAGTTCGTTGAGAAAAGGTGTGTTTCCCTTATCCAGAGAATTGATATAGGTAACTAAACGCTGATCTACGATCACTCTCCGGTTCCTCCTGTCTCCTCTTCCCCTTCCTGGCTGTCCTCAGGCTGGGCATCCGAGCCATTCTGGATCTCAGAGCTGCCTTCCTGGGCCGTGCCATCTTCCTGGGTCTGGTTTGGCTGTCCCTTTACATTCTCTCTGGACAGGATCTCCAGCATTTCATCTGTAGTCATACTGGTATTCAGGATATAGGTTCCCGCCTGGATCTTACCGCTGTAGTTGGAAAGTTTTTCCTGTACCACGAAGACCTTGGCGTCCCGGATAAGTCCCCGGCTTTCCAGAGTTCTTCCTACCTGGTATACAGAATCCCCTTCGTCCACGACTACAGTAATATCTCTGCCTTCCTCTTCCGAATCCACAGGCTGCTGATAAAAAATATCATATCCGAAATCATAAGCTGACTTGCCAATATAGATCACTGCAATGGCTACAATAAGATAAAGGGCAAAACGAAAAAACCCGCCGGCTACAATAGACGACTTTTTCTGTTTTCTGATTTGTTTTCCCATAGTACTCTCCTTGGTTTACGATAATTCCGGGACATCCAGATTGATACCCTGATGAATGGCTGTACTGATCCCCTGAAGCTGTTTACACAGTGCCAGCTCAGCCTCAAGGAACTGGTTCACCTCTTCAATTTTGCACAGTTCCTCCATTTTTGTATCTAAGTCATCAATTACCTCATACAGGTTTTTATCTTCGTATTCATTCTGTACCCTGTAGTTCATACGGCGCAGATCATCCACCTGCTCCTTCAGGCCGGGAATTTTATTCACCGCCTCAAGGGCTGTGCAGTACTGTTTATAAACACTGCCGTTTTTAATTGCCGAGATCAGCATTTCTGTACAGGTATCAATAAAGCTCATTCTCTACGCCTCCATAATAATCGGCAGGATCATAGGATTTCTCTTGGTCCGTTTCCATAAAAAGTCTCCCAGGGAATCTTTGATGATATTCTTGATCTTTCCCCAGTCTGTAATGTGCTTATCCAGGCACACATCAATAGCGTCTTCCACTACGATCCGCGCTTCGTCCATAAGGTCTTCCGATTCTCTCACATACACAAAACCTCTGGACACAATATCGGGGCCTGCCAGCAGATTGCCGCTGTGTTTCTCCAGGGTAAGGACTACGATCATAATACCGTCCTCTGCCAGATGCTGACGATCTCTAAGCACAATATTTCCTACGTCGCCCACACCCAGTCCGTCTACCAGGATAGCCCCTGTCCGGACTTTGCCGGTTACTCTGGCCGGCTCCTGCTCGTTAAGTTCCAGAACATCTCCCGAGGAAAGGATGAAAATATTCTCCTTGGGGATACCCAGATCTTTTGCGATCCCTGCCTGGGCCTTTAAGTGACGGTACTCCCCGTGGACCGGAATGGCATACTTAGGTTTCACCAGGGAATAAATCAGTTTGATCTCTTCCTGACAGGCATGTCCGGATACATGGACATCCTGGAAAATAACGTCCGCCCCTTTCCGGCTCAGTTCGTTGATAACCTTTGACACTGCCTTCTCATTGCCCGGGATGGGGTTTGAGCTGAAAATAATAGTATCATTAGGCTTAATAGTAACCTTTTTGTGGATATTGGCCGCCATACGGGAAAGAGCCGCCATAGACTCGCCCTGGCTTCCTGTGGTGATCAGAACTACCTTATCGTCCGGATAATTCTTGATCTGATCGATCTCCACAAGGGTCTTGTCCGGAATCCGCAGATATCCCAGTTCTGCCGCTGTACCGATAACATTTACCATGCTGCGGCCCTCTATGGCTACCTTTCTGCCATATTTGTAAGCAGAATTAATGATCTGCTGCACCCTGTCCACATTGGAAGCAAAGGTAGCGATAATGATCCTGTTGTTCCGGTGTTCGGAAAAAATATTATCAAAGGTCTTGCCCACGGTCCTTTCAGACATGGTAAAACCTTTTCTTTCTGCATTGGTACTGTCGCACATCAGGGCCAGCACACCCTTCTTGCCGATCTCCGCAAATCTCTGAAGATCAATAGCATCTCCGAATACAGGGGTGTAATCCACTTTAAAGTCTCCTGTATGGATAACAGTTCCCGCAGGGGAATAGATCGCCAGGGCAGAAGCGTCCTGAATACTGTGGTTTGTCTTGATAAATTCAATCCTGAAGCAGCCCAGATTGATGGACTGTCCGTGCTTGATCACTTTTCTCTTGGTAGTTCTCAGTAAATTATGCTCTTTTAATTTATTGTCAATAAGTCCCACTGTCAGCTTTGTAGCGTAAATGGGTACATTGATCTCTTTCAAAACATATGGCAGGGCACCGATATGATCCTCGTGTCCATGGGTAATTACAAATCCTTTAACCTTTTCGATATTATCTTTCAGATAAGTTACATCCGGGATGACCAGGTCGATTCCCAGCATATCGTTCTCCGGGAAAGAAAGACCGCAGTCTACCACAACAATACTGTCTTCGTACTCAAAAGCTGTAATATTCATTCCTATCTGTTCCAGTCCGCCCAAAGGAATGATCTTCAATTTTCCATTATGATTTTTTTTCAATGTTATTCCTCCAATAATTTCCGTTCCTATTCAAATTCAATGTCCTCTAACATGGCTGCAAAGACCTTGTAAACCGCGTCGTATTCCGTGTCATCTTCCACGAATACATAGCAGCCGTCTTTATCGCCGTCCTCTGAAATGTCCTTTAAAATGTACGCCGCACTTCCGTTTTCATTTTCCGCTTCATCCGGATCAATGACCAGAAGATAATCAACGCCTCCTACTCTGGTCTGTTCCAGGATACCAAATTCTAATTCAGATCCGTCCTCTCCGTCAAATACTACTGTTTCCATAGTTTCGTCCTTTCTTTTTGTTTTTTCAGGCATACACAGAACCCGGAAACTCGCTGGTCTCACCCTAATCCTGTCTCTTACAGTTCAGGCCGACAATTAAAACCCCGCTGCACTGCAGCGGGGTTGTTAACCCTTGCGGCAGTCGCCAAATGGCCGTGCAAGCACGTCCGCCTGGCTCGTTGCTCGCAGAAATCAAACGGTATCCGGGTTTGCTTTTGCATCTAAATAGCCCTGCAGAATAAATACAGCCGCTATCATATCCACATATTTTTTTCTGTTCTCTCTTCGCACACCTGCTTCGATCAGTGTACGGTCCGCTTCCACGGTAGTAAGTCTTTCGTCCCACATAATAACGGGCAGACCCAGTCTGCGTTCCAGGGTCTCTTTTAGCTGCAGTGATTTCTCCGCCCGCTCACCAATGGTATTATTCATGTTTTTAGGAAAACCAAGGACTATCTCTTCCACCTGATATTCTTTTGCCAGTTCCTCGATCCTGCGCAGAGATTTTCTCAGCTTGTTTTCCTCTTCTCTCCTGATGATCTCCAATCCCTGGGCCGTCAGCCCCATAGGGTCGCTGACCGCCACCCCTATGGTCTTAGAGCCGTAATCCAGTCCCATGATCCGCATAAGCTTACTCATGTTTCCAGGATTTATTCCTGATATATTCTTTCAACAGCTCCTCTACCAGCTCGTCCCTCTCCACCTTCATAATGGTGCTTCTGGCGCCTTTATAACTGGTAATGTAAGTAGGATCTCCGGACATAATATAACCTACGATCTGGTTTACCGGATTATATCCCTTCTCTGACATCGCATTATATACCAGATCCAGAACTTCTTTCACTCTCACTTCCGGGTCTGTCTTTACATTAAAATATTGTGTATTCTCTAAATTTGCCATACTCAATTCACGCCCTTATCTCTAAAATTCGTTCTAATCTGCTATAGCCCTCTGGGATCTAAAAAAGGACATACAACTGCAACTATACCTTTATTCTAATATATCTTTCCCGGAAATTCAACTATTATATTGAGCAAATGAAGATCCCGTCTTTGAGAAAGCCTGTAATTACGGCCTTTTTTATGCAGTTTTCCAGATTTTCCCCGGTTTTAGCCACAGTCTTTATATACTCTCTGGTATGTCCGATCCAGTAGGTTTCTCCTTCTATTTCTGTGATCTCTTCAAAGAGGACTTCTACTTCTTTTCCCAGAAAACTTTCCATATAGGCTCTCTCCTGTTTCTTTCCCAGCTCAATAAGGATATGGCTCCTTCTGGTTTTTACATCTTCCGGGATCTGGCCCTCCATACGATCCGCTCTGGTTCCTTTTCTTCTGGAATATTTGAAGATATGAGTCTCATAAAACTTCACCTGTTCAATAAAACTCCGGGATTCTTCAAACTCCTCCTCTGTTTCCTGGGGGAATCCTACGATAACATCTGTGGTCAGAGCCGGATCATCAAAATATTTCCGCAGGATCCGGCAGCCTTCCATATATTCTTCTGCCGTATATTTCCGGTTCATACGCTTCAGAGTCTCATTACAGCCACTCTGAAGAGACAGATGAAAATGAGGACAGATTTTTTCCATGCTTCCCAGGGCCCGGCCGAATTCTTCTGTAACGATCCTGGGCTCCAGAGAGCCAAGACGGATCCTTTTCACCCCTTCAATTTCATGGACTGCCCGGATCAGGCCCAGGAGACTTTCTTCAATATCTATACCGTAGGAACTCAGATGGATCCCGGTAAGGACAAATTCCTGGTAACCGTTCTTTACAAGTCTTTCCACTTCCGCCAGAACTTCTTCTTTCCTTCTGCTCCGTACCCTTCCTCTTACATAAGGGATGATACAGTAGCTGCAGAACTGGTTACAGCCGTCCTGGACTTTCAGATAAGCTCTGGTGTGTTCTCCCGTGGAAGAAAGGGTCAGATTTTCGTATTCCACCGGTTTTTCCAGGTCTGTCAGGATCTTCTCCTGCCCCTGTCCTTTCTGATAATTCGCCAGGATATCCAGCAGCTCCTGCTTCCGGTTATTTCCCAGCACGATATCTATGGCCTCATCCACCTGTTCTGCATCCTTCTGAGCCTGGACATAGCAGCCGGCTGCGATGACGATGGCTTCCGGGTTCATTTTTCTGGCCTTGTGGAGCATTTGCCTGGACTTTCGATCAGCGATATTCGTCACTGTACAGGTATTGATAATATACACATCTGCACCGGGAGCAAACGGCACGATCTCATATCCGGCTTCTCTTAATTCCTGCTCCATAGCCTCCATTTCATAGGCATTTACCTTGCAGCCTAAATTGTGCAATGCTACTCTTTTTCTTATATTCTCCATTCTGATTCTCTCCATACATTAAGCGTTTTGACGAATTGTCACCAGATTCTTTGTGTTTTATTTTTCCCTTTTTCATATTGACTTTTTCTGCCAATGACGGTAACATAATCCTTGTAAAATGCAATTACTAAAAATGAGGTAAGGGAGGATTTTTCCAATGAAAACAGTTAAAATTTCACTGAACTCTATCGACAAAGTTAAATCTTTTGTAAATGAAATCACAAAATTTGATTATGATTTTGATTTAGTTTCCGGTAGATATGTAATCGACGCTAAATCCATCATGGGTATCTTTTCTTTAGATTTATCTAAACCTATCGACTTAAATATCCATGCTTCCGATGCAGCTCTGGATGAAATCTTAGAGACATTAAAACCATACTTAGTATAATAAGGACGATCTTTTAAAAAGCTGCCGCTTTATGCGGCGGCTTTTTTTATTCCCGCGAGCAACGAGCCAAACGGACATGCTGGCATGTCCATTTGGCGGTGCTGTGTGCCGGTGGCACACGTTTAGCACCGACCGAA
>ERZ1643246.2312-NODE-2312-length-18446-cov-28.363928_pt1 | contig 18446 bp, 19 predicted proteins | sample MGYA00579265_ERZ1643246 | MGnify/ENA primary metagenome ERZ1643246 (study PRJEB29033, sample SAMEA4952261) | chicken gut metagenome | biome: Broiler Chicken; feature: Gastrointestinal Tract; material: Caecum | place: Ireland | collected 2018 | study: Broiler...
TGCCAAAACTGCTTTTTCGTTTACCCCATCATCGATTCTAACCTAACAAATTTGTCGAACTTACTCTAAATTGGCAAAGACCGCTTACATCGTGTAGGCGGTCTCTTTTCGTATTTAGATATATTTAATTTTGACCTTTCTTTTCTTGGCTGAAAGCACCTTGCAGAGAACATCGTCAACTCCGTCGGTGTATCTGCCTTGTGCAATCAGACTGTTCTTTAAGCGGATAAGTGATTGTATTACTCTGCTATATTCGTCATCATTAAGATAGATATGGAACTTTTCTTCTCTCACAGTCGCTTCCTCCATTCATTGAATTTTGCTCTGATTACCGAAACATCTGCTTCGACATCAGAATAAATAAAGATATGTACGCTTTTGAAAACTGCTTTTACTCTATCGGCATACTCCGCTTCCGTTTCGGTTGTCTTAAAAGGGAGTTTTACAAGTTTTATATTTCGCTGCTTGCATAGATGGCTTTTGAGAACCTCCATATGTTCTGAGCCGTTCGTAAATTCTATCGCCAGCTTTTCTGACGGAATGTAGGTTTCAAGTGGTATTCCTAATAGTTTATCTGAACCGAGCTGTACCTTTAATCCTTTTTGATTGGCGTAATAGGCGACCGCCAAGCCGGGGAATACGGAGCGATATTCTTTTTCGCACACAGTGCATTTTTCTCCGATAATTGTTCTATCGCTGATTTTTGCTTTCCAAGAGTGTCCCAGTGAACATTTCCACCACACACTTTTCATCGACCTTCTTGACACTTGTGTCGGGAGCAGAGAGTTTTTTTCGTAATCCCATTCAGCAAGCAGTTTCCTGTCCGTTGTGGCTAAATCATTGTATCCTGCAAGAACCGCCCTGTCCGCACAAACCGGGCATACTGTTCCTTTTACACGAGCATTGATAACGGACTTCCACTCATTGCCACAGGTCTTACACTTCCACCAAACATTGTGTCTTGATTTTGCGTTTACCTCATCAGGCATTAGGGGATAATTTCTTTCTGACCACTCAGCCGCAAGTTCAGGGTGCGTAGTCGCCAAGTCATTAAATCCTTTGAGCAATGTATATCCGCTGCAATACGGACATCTGCTCCCACCGGCACGGGTTGAAATAAGAGTGTGCCACTCGTTTCCGCAATCTTTGCATTTCCACCAAGCCTTACTGTTTGCAAAGGCTGTCACCATTGTAGGTAGCAACGGAAGATTTCTGTCAGACCATTCAGCAGCAATATCGGGATACTGTGAAGCAAGGTCATTGAATCCGGCAAGGACTTTATTGTGTGAGCAGTATGGACAGCCTGTTTTATTGATTGTTCTGCTTTTGACAGTAGCCGTCCACTCGTGACCGTGTTCGCACTTCCATATCACTTTTTTATGAGAACCGGCAGTAACCTCCGTTGGCTTAATCGTGTTTTTCTCAGACCACTCTAATGACAATTTCGGCTTTACCGTAGCCAAATCGTTAATACCCTCAACAACCCTTGCTCCTGAACAAATGGGGCAGCCTTCGCCTTTGGAACGAGCCTTCACGCTCGCCTGCCATTCGTGACCGCAACTGCCTTTCCACCAAACTCTCTTGTTTGAGCCGTAAGTAATATTATCGGGAGTAAGCGGAAAGTTCCTTTCCGACCATTCCGAAACAAGCTCCGGATGTACTTTCGCCAAACTATTACTCATAGCAAAACCGCTCCTTCCTCTCTGTTTGCACTCATTATATTGAGGAAAGAGAAATCGGGGTAGTTTGCGAACATGGGGAGAAATAAAAAAAGCCCCTTGAAAAAGGTTCATCCTCTTTCAAGGGATTATTCGACAAACGGGAAGTTATGATTATCTATACTCTTCAGGAAGTTCCATATGAAATACTTCGCACAACAACTTTACATCATGCATATCATTTTCATCATAATCGTATCCCAAATGGAACAGCAGTTGACTATACGGTTCAATACAAGAAACTTCTATTTCCTCAATTTTTCCTATTCCCGAAAAAATCTCTGATGGAAAACAATCCCCTTCGTAAAGAATTTCACCATTTTTTGTATATTCAAAACAATGTAAATCAATAATTCTTTTCTTCAAATCCTCCCATACTGTATGGTTCGTTGTTGTATACTCCATTTTTATCTCATAGAAACCATTGTTTTTAATTATCTGTATAAATTTATGATAATCTTTCTTTTCTACAAATATATCAATATCGTTATGTCTTCTTGTTTCATATCCAATAAGCGCATCTACACCCCAACCGCCGTCAAGAAATACTTTAATCTCCGCATCCGTTGCAAGTCTGATAATCTGTTTTGCATCTGTTATACTGACCATATTTTCCTCCCCTAAATCCCGATTTGTTTATCTGTCTTTTCAAATAATGGGCGACCTCGAAAGAAAGTCGCCCATTCACACTTTGAAATTATGCGATTTTTTTGCCTCTGCACGTTTTCCTACATCGATTGGTGTAAGTTTGGTGTAAGGCGTAAGGTTTTTCGTTTCCCCTGTGTCCGAAAACCCTTGATATTACGGGCTTTTTCGCGTTTCGGTCAATCTAAGGGCTTCATTGTCGGGAAGGCCAGCACATCACGTATGGCTGCGGAATCTGTGAGCAGCATCACCATACGGTCGATACCGAATCCGATTCCTCCTGTGGGCGGCATGCCTACTTCCAGAGCGTTCAGGAAGTCTTCGTCTGTGGTGTTGGCTTCCTCGTCGCCCTGAGCCAGCTGTTCCTCCTGTGCTTTGAAACGCTCTCTCTGGTCAATGGGATCGTTCAGCTCGGAGTAGGCGTTCGCCATTTCCCAGCCGTTCATAAAGAACTCGAAACGCTCCACATATTCCGGATTTTCCGGTTTCTTCTTGGTAAGAGGAGAAATCTCAATCGGATGATCCATCAGGAATGTCGGCTGGATCAGATGCTCCTCCACATAAGTCTCAAAGAAGAGATTCAGGATATCGCCCTTCTTGTGGCGCTCCTCGAACTCGATATTGTGCGCTTTGGCAAGTTCTCTCGCCTGCTCCAGCGTCTCCACTTCATTCCAGTCAACCCCGGCATATTTCTTCACAGCGTCAACCATGGTGATACGCTGGAAAGGCTTGCCGAGATCCATCTCCACGCCGTTGTATACGATCTTCGTAGTTCCCAGAACTTCCTGCGCCACGAAGCGGTACAGGTTCTCTGTAAGATCCATCATGCCGTTGTAATCCGTATACGCCTGATAAAGCTCCATCAGGGTAAATTCCGGATTGTGGCGGGTGTCAAGACCCTCGTTTCGGAACACACGGCCGATCTCATATACTCTCTCCAGACCGCCTACGATCAGTCTCTTAAGATAAAGCTCAAGAGAAATACGAAGTTTCAGATCCTCATTCAGCGCGTTAAAATGTGTCTCAAAAGGACGGGCTGCCGCTCCTCCCGCGTTGGATACCAGCATGGGAGTCTCCACTTCCATGAACCCCTGGCTGTCCAGGTAACGGCGCACGGCGCTGATGATCTTTGAACGCTTGATAAATGTATCTTTTACTTCCGGATTCATGATCAGATCCACATATCTCTGACGGTAACGGAGATCCGTGTTGGTCAGGCCGTGGAATTTCTCCGGAAGAACCTGAAGGCTCTTGGACAGAAGAGTGATCTCAGAAGCATGGATGGAGATCTCTCCTGTTTTCGTCCGGAATACCTGGCCCTTTACGCCGATGATATCGCCCACGTCCAGTTTCTTGAAATCTTTATACGCTTCTTCACCCAGACTGTCTCTTGCCACATAGGACTGAATGGTTCCCTTCAGATCCTGCACATGACAAAAAGAAGCCTTTCCCATAACACGTTTGGACATCATTCGTCCCGCTACCGTAACGGTCTGGTTTTCCAGCTCCTCAAAATGATCTTTAATATCCTGGCTGTGATGTGAAACATCGTATTTTACGATTTGAAAGGGATCCTTCCCGTTTGCCTGAAGCTCGGCAAGCTTCTCCCGGCGTACCTTCAGGATCTGGTTCAGATCCTGTTCCTGCTTCTTCTGTTCTGCCACTTTTGCGCCTCCTTAATTTGTTCATCCTCATAATACAGCGCCGGAGCGCAGAAGGATTTCTTTCCGCGCAGCGACGCTGCAATTTCTTTTCTGTCTTTTTCCCTGTTTCAAAATAAAATCTTATTTATACTGCTTTGCCCGGCTGACGCGGATCCCGGATCAGACGTTTCTCTGAATCTCAAGCACTTTGTACTTCATGATGCCGGAGGGCATTTCCACTTCTACCACGTCTCCTGTGTGAGCGCCCATCAGAGCTTTTCCCACCGGAGATTCATTGGAAATCTTTCCTTCCAGACTGTTGGCTTCTGTAGATCCCACAATCTTCAGTTCCATATCTTCTTCAAACTCATAGTCGTGAACCTTCACTTTGCAGCCAACGCTGATCCGGTCCAGATCTACCTCGTCTTCCACTACGACTTCCGCGTTCTTCAGTATCTTCTCAATTTCCTCAATTCGTGCCTCGATATCTCTCTGCTCATCTTTCGCCGCATCGTACTCTGCGTTCTCGGACAGATCGCCCTGCTCTCTGGCTTCTTTGATCTTCTCCGCTACTTCTTTTCTTTTTACCACTTTTAAGTCATGCAGCTCTTCCTCTAATTTCTGAAGTCCTGCATAAGTCAGTAAGTTCTTCTTTTCTTCCATAATACCTTACTCCCTTTCAACATCCAGATGATACCCGTTCAGCATCGCCCTTCACATGTGTTCCCAGATACATCATACCACCGTGAAGGCAGTATTATTCTAGGATATTCACAATTTCTGTATTATACCCAAAAGCCTGTCTGTTGTCAAGCGCAAAACGCTGTATTTCCGCAGGTTTCAGGCAAAAATCACATTTTATTTTCCTGCTGGGAAAGACGGTCCAGAAGGGCCTTCAGCTCCTCATAGCCGGAGATAAGATTTGACTCTCTTCTTATCCCCGCGCTGTGCCGCATTCCGGCTGTATACCAGGCCACATGCTTGCGCATTTCACGGATTCCGGTATATTCGCCTTTCTTTTCTATCTGCCGCCGGGCATGACGAAGGATCATTTCTTTCAGTTCCTCAATGGAAGGCCGGGAGAGCAGTTCTCCCGTCTCAAAATAATAGTTCATTTCCCGGAAAATCCACGGATTTCCCCTTACCGCTCTTCCGATCATCACCGCATCGCAGCCTGTCTCTTTTAACATGGCTTCCGCCTTCTTTGGAGAATCCACATCGCCGTTTCCAATCACAGGGACAGAAACCGCCTCTTTGATCTTCCGGATCGTGTCCCAGTCTGCTTTTCCGGAATAATACTGCTGTCTGGTCCTTCCATGAACCGCAATGGCAGCCGCTCCGGCGTCCTCCATAATCTTTGCAGTCTCCACCGGGTCTACATCCGCCCCTTCAAATCCAATGCGCATCTTCACTGTTACAGGTTTCTTAACAGCCCGGGACACTGCCGAGACGATCTTCCTGATAAGCTCCGGATCCTTCAGAAGAGCCGAACCCTCTCCATTATTCACCACTTTCGGCACCGGGCAGCCCATATTAATATCCAGAATATCAAAGGGCTGATCCTCTATGCTCCTTGCCACCTCAGCCATCAGCTCCGGCTCGCTTCCAAAAATCTGAAGAGCTACCGGATGCTCCTTTGGGCTGATCTCCATAAGAGGGAGCGTATTTCTGTTCCGGTAGGAAATCGCCTTTGCGCTTACCATCTCCGTGTACAAAAGCCCTGCCCCCTGTTCCTTGCAGAGCATACGGAAGGGCAGATCCGTAATTCCCGCCATAGGCGCCAGTACAAAGGGATTTTCTATACCCACCGGACCAATTTTCCACCGTCTCGTCATATTTCAGTCTCCATTATCCACATTTTTCCCCACTTCCTCGGGGATTTCTCCCAGGAAAAATACGCGGTAGTACATTTCCAGGGATTCCAGCAGTTCTCTCTTTTCTGTCTGGAGCTTCTTGATCCTCAGCACGCTGCCGATTTCGTCATACATAGCGTCCGCATCCAGCGCCTCTGTTTTGAACTGCAGATTTCCCTCTTCGTCGAACTCCAGGGTAAGTATCCCGCCGATCTCCTCGGTATAAAGCACGCACATGATCTGCAGCTCTTTTTTTACCGCTTCGGGCAGTGAATTAAAATCCTGGTTAAAATAATATTTCTGCTCATAGGCGCTGGCGCCGCAGAGCACGATCCTGTCCTGATACATGTTTTCCTCCTGTATCTTTTTCCGGCAGACAAAAACCGCCGTACTTTATTTCTGCCTACACATAACTGTACAGTCCTCTCACAGACACTTCTCCCGCCCGGACAGCGCATACTTCTTCTGCCCCGGTCTGCACCAGAAGCTCCCCTGCCTCATTGATTCCCAGGGCTATGCCTTCAAAGGGCTGGTTTTTGTCAAGAATCCGTACCTGTTTCCCTTTGTTTGCCAGAAGTTTATTGTAATCTTCCATCATAAGGCTGAGATCACAGGTACGGATGAACTTCTCGTAATTATTCTCGAATTTTTCCATCACAAGACCGATGAGCCTGTTCCTGTCAAATCTTTTCCCTGTTTCCAGAAACAAGGAGGTGGCTTTATCCTGAAGTTCCTCCGGAAAAATCTCCGTATTTACGTTGATCCCTGTGCCAATGACCACTTCCCGGATCCTGCCCTCTTCCAGCCCCATTTCTGTAAGTATCCCGCATATTTTTTTCCGGGAAACCACAACGTCGTTCGGCCATTTGATGGATGTCCGGATATCCAGGTCTTCTACAGCCTGCGCAACGCTTAATCCCATGACCAGAGTCAGCATGGAAGCGTACTGGGGAGCGAAATCCGGCCGCAGAAGGAGAGACATCATTACAGAACTTCCCTCCGGCGCCTTCCATACGCGTCCCATTCTCCCTTTTCCCGCAGACTGAAATTCTGCCGCCGCAAGAGTTCCATGAGGAGCGCCCTGCCGCGACAGATTTTTTACCCAGTTATTTGTAGAGTCCGTTTCTTTTGCAAAATGGACGGTTTTGCCCGCCCATTTCGTATGTATTGCTTTTGAAATTGTATTCTGATCGTACATAATCTTCTCCGCCGGAAAATTCCGAATCATATCTCCCGCCGTCCGCCTTTCGGGGCGGATAGAGGAGGCGTCAGTTCTCAGGTTCTCCCAGAGTAGCCACCATTACTGCCTTAATCGTATGCATACGGTTTTCCGCTTCATCAAATACAAGAGACTGGGGAGATTCAAACACCTCGTCTGTAACCTCCATATCTGTAAGATGAAAACGCTCTCCCATTTCCTTTCCGATCTTTGTTTTCAGATCGTGGAAGGACGGCAGACAATGAAGGAAAATCGCTTTTTCTCCCGCGTTTTTCATTACGTCCATTGTCACCTTGTAAGGCGTCAGATCACGAATACGCTCTTCCCATACCTCATCCGGCTCTCCCATGGATACCCACACGTCCGTATAGATCACATCGGCGTTTTTTGTACCTTCCTCTACGTTTTCCGTAAGAGTGATAGTGCCTCCGGATTCCTTCGCCCATCCCTGGCAGAGGTTTACCAGTTCTTCATTGGGGAAGTACTTTTTCGTTGTGCACGCCACAAAATGCATACCAAGCTTGGAGCAGGCGATCATCAGAGAATTTCCCATATTGTAACGGGCATCTCCCATATATACCAGACGGATTCCCTTGAGACTTCCGAAATGCTCCCGGATGGTCAGCATATCCGCCAGCATCTGAGTGGGATGGTATTCGTTGGTAAGACCGTTCCATACAGGTACTCCCGCATATTTCGCAAGCTCTTCCACGATCTCCTGGCCGAATCCTCTGTACTCGATTCCATCGTACATTCTGCCGAGAACTCTGGCTGTATCGGCAATGCTTTCTTTTTTTCCGATCTGAGAACCTGAGGGATCCAGATAAGTGCTTCCCATTCCAAGATCGTGAGCTGCCACCTCAAAAGCGCAGCGTGTTCTGGTACTTGTCTTTTCAAAGATCAGGGCGATATTTTTGCCCTTGTAATATTCATGAAGCTCTCCGTTTTTCTTTTTTGCTTTCAGTTCTGCGGAAAGATCAAGAAGATAATTGATCTCCTCCGGTGTAAAGTCCTTCAATGTCAGGAAATTCCGTCCTTTTAAGTTCATAATAATCTCTCCTCTTATTTTCTGCAAAAGCCGGGTTCAGCCCCGGCCTCCGCGTCTTGTCCTTCTCAGTGTTCTGTTCCGTCTTTCTCTTCTGTAACGATCTCCTTCAGTGATGAGGCAAGTCCTGCCAGCCCCTGGATCTCCGAAGGGATAATGATCTTCGTAGCTCTTCCGTCCGCGGCCTTCATAAATGCCTCAAGACTCTTTAATGTCAGCACCGCCTGGTCTGCCCCGGCTTCACGGATCATGCGGATTCCCTCCGCATTGGCATTCTGTACTTTCAGAACCGCCTCCGCCTGACCTTCCGCTTCTTTGATCATTCGCTCCTTCTGGGCCTCTGCCCGGAGGATCGCCGCCTGCTTCTCAGCCTCGGCGTCAAGAATAGCGGACTGTTTCTTTCCTTCCGCCACAAGAATGGTGGAACGCTTCTCACCTTCTGCGATGAGGATCGCTTCACGGCGCTCACGTTCCGCTTTCATCTGTTTTTCCATAGCGTCCTGGATAGCTGCCGGCGGAATGATGTTTTTCAGTTCCACACGGTTTACCTTAATGCCCCAGGGGTCTGTGGCAACATCCAGAGAGGCGCGCATCTTTGTATTGATGACTTCACGGGAAGTAAGGGTTTCATCCAGTTCCATGTCGCCGATGATGTTACGCAGTGTAGTTGCGGAAAGATTCTCAATAGCCATGATGGGATTTTCCACTCCGTAAGCAAAAAGCTTAGGATCTGTGATCTGGAAAAATACAACTGTGTCGATCTGCATCGTTACGTTATCTTTGGTGATCACCGGCTGCGGGGGGAAATCCACGACCTGTTCCTTTAAGTTCACCTTACGGGCAACGCGCTCAATAAACGGCACCTTAAAATGAATTCCTGTATTCCAGGTAGTCCGGTATGCTCCCAGCCTTTCCAGGACAATGGCATACGCCTGGGGCACGATTTTAATACAGGACGCCAGCACCCACAGCACCAGTATGCAGACAATGATCAAAAAAACAATTCCGATTCCCATGGTTTAATCCTCCTTTTCCTTTTCCACTATAAGCTTTACGCCTTTTACCTCCTTAATGACTACAACCGTTTTCTCGGGGATCGTGCATTCGTCATCTGCGGTGCGCGCCATCCATTCTACATCATTGATCTTTACCTGTCCTGTCTGGGCAAGATTATTGATCTCCTGGATAACGACCGCTTTTTTTCCGATCAGGCTGTTGACATTAGTCCGGGAAATATCCCGGTTCATATACCTCACGGCCAGAGGTCTTGTAAAGATCAGAAGCACAAGGGATACAGCCAGAAACAGGATCCACTGGACAGCCTGTCCCGCTCCCATCCAGGCGGCGATCGCCGCCACAAGCGCTCCTCCGGCAAACCATACAGTCGTCAGTCCCACAGTGACAGCCTCGATCACCAGAAGGACCGCTACAAGAGCCAGCCATACAAAAGGCCCCATTGCCAATTCCATAAGTCTGTATTCCTCCCTTCTGTTTCTTTAGATTCCTCTCTGCCGGGCAGCCTCATACATCAGGATTCCCGCCGCCATAGCCGCATTCAGAGATTCCACCTGACCGCACATGGGAATACGGATCAGGCTGTCGGCCTCCCCGGCGGCCCGGTCTGTCAGCCCTTTTCCTTCATTCCCGATCATAAAAGCAGTTCCTCCCTGATAGGATTCCTCATAATATGCCTTTTTACCCTGCAAATGAGCTGCAAAAAGACGAATTCCTCTTTTTGCCAGGATTTTTTTCAGAGACGGCACGTCCTCCACATACGCAAAAGGCATCCTGTAGACTGATCCCATTGTAGCACGTATCACCTTGGGATTTGTAATGTCCACACAGGTTCTTGTAAGAAAGACTCCGCTGACGCCGGCGCCTTCTCCTGTGCGGAGGATCGTTCCCACATTCCCGGGATCCTGAAGATCCTCCAGGATCATCAGCAGCGGATTCTCTTCCTTTAAAAGGTCCTCTTCCCGGTAAAACGGCGTATGAAGAACCGTCAGGATACCCTGAGGCGTCTGCGTGTCGCTCATCTGGCGGAAAACAGTGTCTGTCACCGCTTCCCATGGAAAAAGCCGCACTCTTTTCATCAGTTCTTCGTCTTTTTCCGCGGATTCCGATACATATACCTTGTGGATCCAGCCGGAAGGCGCTTCCAGGAACATCTTTCTTCCTTCTGCCGCAAACAGCCTCTGCTCTCTGCGCTCCTTTGCCTTCTGATTCAGTTTTATGATGTTTTTGACCTGAGCGTTCTGTAAACTGGTGATCATGCAGACTCCTTTATACATAATGGAGACCGCCTGACGGTGGTCTCCGGAAAATTCTGCGCAGCACGGCAGACGCCTCTGACAGCATCTGCCGGACAGCCTTTTATTTTTTATAGTTATGAGAAAGGGAATTGCATACCTCCCACATATACGGAGATACGTCTTTCTTCATAGCAAGAGCTTCGTTGATATCAAAATCCATAAACTCTCCGTGACGGTATCCTACTACACGGCATGATTTTCCCGCTACAAGAAGATCCACCGCAAGGGCTCCCATCATGGAAGCGTATACGCGGTCTTTACATGTGGGGCTTCCTCCCCGCTGCATGTGTCCCAGGATCGTTGCCCGTGTTTCAATACCGGTAGCCGCTTCGATCCGTTTCGCCATGGCTTCGGAATGGCCGATGCCTTCGGCGTTGACGATGATATGATGTTTCTTTCCCGCCTTACGGCTTTCGATAATATTATTGATCAGCTTCTGCTCGTCATAGTCATATTTCTCCGGAATCAGGATATCCTCGGCGCCGTTGGCGATGCCGCACCACATGGCAAGATATCCCGCGTTTCGTCCCATGACTTCGATGATACTGCATCTTTCATGAGAAGTAGATGTATCGCGGACTTTGTCAATGGCTTCCATAGCTGTATTTACCGCTGTGTCAAATCCAATGGTATATTCTGTACATGCAATGTCCAGGTCGATGGTTCCGGGAACACCTATGGTATTGATTCCAAGATTGGCCAGCTTCTGCGCTCCGGCAAAGGAACCGTCGCCTCCAATAACGACCAGGCCGTCAATGCCGTGTTTCCTGCAGACTTCCGCGCCTCTCTGCTGTCCTTCCGGAGTACGGAATTCCGCACAACGGGCCGTATACAGGATCGTACCGCCTCTCTGGATCGTATCTGATACATCCTTGGCAGTCATATCTATGATCTCTTCATTTAACAGTCCGTTATATCCCTTATAAATACCCTTTACATTCAGTCCGCTGCTGAGGCCTCTTCTGACAACAGCACGGATCGCGGCATTCATTCCCGGCGCATCTCCGCCGCTGGTCAGCACGCCGATGGTTTTTATCTTCTTTTCTGCCATGATTCCATTCCTCCATATTCCGATTTTCCGCCTGGAGCGAAAAGTCAATACTTATCTGTTCTACACATATTCGGTTATAGTTTAAAGCATTTTCAGAAGTTTTTCAATACTCTTTGCACAACTTTAACATTGGATTCCCCATATTTTTTCCTGAGCTCCTCTGTGCAGGAATCGCTGATCTGTACGTGAAATCCCGCCGGAAGACGCTTCATAGCGTTTACATCTTTCAGATAGATCACTACGCTGTCCTGTCCATGATAGCCGCTTAAGAATTTCAGAAGTCCCTGCTCCTGGCTGCCGTAATCTTCTTTATCTCTGAACTGGATCCAAAGCTCTCTGGGTATGTCCTCAAAGGATCTGACTTTTTCCATGATCAGCTTACTGGCTTTGTCGTCCTCCGCGCTTACACGTCCCTGGACAAAAATCCTGGCCTCGTCTGTCAGAAGGACATTCCATTTTTCATAGTCTCTCGGAAAGACAACGATCTCCACTGTACCAACCAGATCCTCCAGCGTCAGAAAAGCCATTACCTTATTATTTTTTGTATATTTGACAGTTTTATCCGTGATCATACCGCCGACGATCACCTTCTGACCGTCCCGCACCTTTACTATTCCGGTATCTTCTTCCGGCTGGAAATCTGTTGTGCGGGCGGTAATGATTTTTTCCATTATTTCCCTGCACTGCTCCAGCGGATGTCCGCTCAGATAGATTCCAAGCACTTCTTTTTCAAAAGCCAGCAAAGTGTCCTTATCATACTCTTCCACATCCGGCATACGGATCTCAAAATCCTTTTTTACATCCTCTCCGGCCAGATCAAAAAGACTGATCTGCCCTGCAATGTCGTTTTTCTTTTCCTTGGCGATACTGTCCACAAGCTGCCCGTATATTGTCATCTTCTGGCGTCTGTTTCCCTCCAGGCAGTCCAGGGCTCCCGATTTGATAAAGTTCTCTATGGCTCTTTTGTTTACCACTCCTGAAAGACGTTCTACAAAGTCTTTCAGAGACAGAAATTCTCCTCTGTCTTCTCTCTCTTTTACAAGAGCCTCTATAACAGGCCTTCCTACGCTTTTGATCGCTGACAGGCCGTAGCGGATAGCGCCGTTGTCTACAGAAAAGCCGTAGGTTCCCCTGTTTACGTCAGGAGGAAGGATCCGGATATTCATCTGGCGGCATACCAGAATATATTCCGCCACTTTGTTCGGCATTTCGATCACGGAAGTCATAAGCGCCGCCATAAATTCCACCGGATAATAGTATTTCAGGAAAGCGGTCTGATAAGAAACGACTGCATAGGCAGCGGCATGTGATTTATTAAAGGCATACTTGGCAAAGTCGATCATTTCATCATATATCTTATTTGCTGTTTTCTCCGGAATACCGTTGGCAATACAGCCGGGCACCCCCTCCGCTTCATTTCCGTAAACAAAATTCTGCCTCTCTTTTTCCATTACCGAAGCTTTCTTTTTGGACATGGCGCGGCGCACCAGATCGCTTCTTCCCAAAGTATATCCCGCAAGATTCCGGACGATCTGCATTACCTGCTCCTGGTACACGATACAGCCGTAGGTCGGCTTCAGGATCGGCTCCAGCTGGGGGCAGTCGTAGCGGATGGTATCCGGACGGTTTTTGCCCCGGATATACTGCGGAATAAAGTCCATCGGTCCCGGGCGGTACAGAGAAATGCCCGCGATCACATCCTCCAGGCTCTGAGGCTTCAGCTCCTTCATAAAGTTTTTCATTCCGGCGCTTTCCAACTGGAATACCCCGTCGGAACGGCCGGTTCCCAGAGATGCAAGGACCTTCTTGTCATTATAGTCGATCTTCTGCAGATCCAGACGGATTCCTGTGTTCTTTTCCACCTGATGAACGGCGTTCTGGATCACTGTCAGGGTGCGCAGCCCAAGGAAATCCATTTTCAGAAGCCCCAGTTCTTCCAGAGTAGTCATGGTAAACTGTGTGGTAATGGAACCGTCCTGGGCTCTGGAAAGAGGAACGTATTCGTCTACGCTCTTCTGGCTGATCACCACGCCCGCCGCATGCATGGATGTATGGCGGGGCAGTCCTTCCAGTCTCTTCGCAGTGTCGATCAGTCTGTGGATATCCTCCTGTTCCTCATAGGCTTTCTTAAGCTCCGGATTCATTTCCAGAGCCTTGTCGATAGTCATGTTCAGCTCCTGGGGGATCATCTTGGCAATGGCGTCCACCTGGGCGTACGGCATATCCAGTACTCTTCCAACATCACGGATCACACCACGGGCGGCCAGGGTACCGAAGGTGACGATCTGCACCACTCTGTCCTTGCCGTATTTACGCACTACATAGTCGATGACCTCCTGTCTTCTTTCAAAGCAGAAGTCTACGTCAATATCCGGCATGGACACACGCTCCGGATTGAGGAAACGCTCAAACAGAAGATCGTATTTTATCGGGTCAAGCTGGGTAATGCCAAGGGTGTAGGCCACCAGGCTTCCCGCCGCCGATCCCCGGCCCGGTCCCACCATAATATCGTTGTCTCTTGCGTATTTGATAAAATCCCAGACGATCAGGAAATAATCCACATACCCCATGTTCTTGATCGTAGAAAGCTCATACTCCAGCCGTTCTTTCAGTTTATCCGTAACAGGCTGATATCTTTCCTCAAGTCCCTCATGGCAGAGTTTGTTCAGATATTCCCAGGAAGTATAGCCCTCCGGCACATCATATTTAGGCAGCTTTGTCACGCCGAATTCAATTTCCACATGACATCTTTCCGCAATTTTATGGGTATTTTCCAAAGCTTCCAGCGCATAGGGAAAAAGACGCGCCATCTCTTCCGGCGACTTTACATAATACTGTCCTCCCTCATAGCGCATACGATCCTCGTCCGTCAGCTTTTTCCCTGTCTGCAGACAGAGGAGCACATCATGAGGCTCCGCGTCCTGGGCAAAAGTATAATGCACGTCGTTGGTAGCCACCAGATCGATTCCTGTTTCTCTGTGCATCTTCAAAAGCTGCTGGTTCACCGTCTGCTGCGCAGGGATCCCATGATCCTGCATTTCCAGGAAGAAATTTCCCTCTCCGAAAATATCCCGGTAGCGGAGAGCTGCGGCCTTTGCCTCCTCATACATCCCCCGGGTAAGGAATCTGGCCACCTCTCCCGCCAGACAGGCGCTGAGAGCAATGATCCCCTCGTGATATTCTTTCAGGAGCTCCAGGTCCACTCTCGGCTTATAATAAAAGCCCTCTACAAAGCCTTTGGAGACAATTTTCATCAGATTGCTGTAGCCCTGATTATTTTCCGCCAGAAGCACAAGATGATAATATCTGTCCTCGCCGCTTCCCGCCTCTCTGTCGAACCTGGAGCCCGGAGCCACATAGACCTCGCAGCCCAGAATGGGATTGATGCCGGCAGCCTTTGCCGCCCGGTAAAAATCGATCACGCCGTACATCACGCCGTGGTCCGTAATGGCCGCGCTGTCCATTCCCAGTTCCTTTACTCTGGATACGTACTCCTGGATCTTGTTGGAGCCGTCCAGAAGACTGTACTCTGTATGAACATGAAGGTGTGTAAAATTCATAATAACATCCTTTTCTATATGGTTGGTTCAAAGTATCTTCTGTTCTGCACGCTTTCTTCAGCATCCATACACGGAAACATTATTCCTCCTTCAGGTAGATCCTGCGTTCACGGATCTCGATCTTTCCTTCCTTCAGCAGATGTCCCACAGCGCGCTTAAAGGCGTTTTTGCTCAGTCCGAATTCTCTCCGGATCACCTCCGGAGCCGCTTTGTCGTCAAAAGGAAGAACTCCTGCGAACTCTTCGATCACCTGAAGAACATTCTTCGCGTCCTCGTCGATCTGAAGATATGCCTTCTGACGGTCTGAAACGTTCAGTTTTCCATCCTCTTTTACCTCTGTGACCCGAAGATCGAGAACTGTTCCCGGACGGTATTTTCCTGTGGCTTCCCTGGCCGGGATCAGCGCCGAATATCTGTCGTCCACTGCTACAAAAATCCCGAAATTATCGCTGGTCTGATATACTCTTCCTTTTACCTGATCTCCTTTCTGATAAGGCGATTTCTTTTCAAGGTAAGGATATACTTTCATCGTAGCGCAGAGACGGCTGCTCTTGTCTACGTAAAGAGCCACAAGACATTCCTGGCCCTCATGCACACGGACTGTCTGTTCATGATAGGGCAGAAGCAGGTCTTTTTCCAGCCCCCAGTCAAGAAATGCGCCGATCTTTGTTACCTGGCGCACCTTTAAGACAGCGGTCTTTCCTACTGTAAGGACCGGTTCCCTTGTAGTCGCAATAAGGCGGTCCTTTGAATCTTTATAAATAAACACTTCCATCCGGCTGCCTTCGGCCGTATTTTCCGGTACTTGTTTTGCAGGAAGCAGAACCCGGTCTTTTGCGTCCGCATCCATATTTTCCGCCAGATATACTCCGAACTCTACTTTTTTCACCACCAGAAGCGTCTGTTTTTTTCCTAATTCGATCATATATTTCTCCATTCTTCCATTTCCGCGTAAACTTGAAAATTCATTCTACGCCCATTGTATCATAATCTTTCTCTGAATAACAGAAAAAAAGCAGAGAAGCGCTTGTAAAGTGTCTTCCTCTGCCTGATCTTTCACAGCTCATTTTTCTTTTTTCATCCTATTTCTTTTCCTGAAATTCAAGAAGCTCCGCCATCTCCACGCCGAATACTTTTGCAAAAATAAAAAGCTCATAGTCGGCCACAAATCTTGTGCCGCTTTCTATCCTGCTGATACTGTCCCGCTCCAGCATGACGCCCTCCACCTGAAGTCTGGCTGCCAGTTCGCTCTGAGACATCCTCTTTTTTATCCGAAGCTGCCGTATCATATCGCCGCTCACATTCTTTTTTCCCTGATAGTCGTAAATCTTCATATAGTCAGAATCCCCAGCACATGCTAATCATCAGTAATTTTCTTGACATTAACACATGCCTGTGGAAAAAATATGCTAAAGTTCAGCAAGTCCGAATATTTTATCTTGCCTGTCCAGCCGTCTTTCCTGTATAATATTTTTATATAAAAAAACCTTTTTCTTTAAGCTTCCAAATCACTACTACATAAGGAGGAAAAATCATGTCTGAAAACCTGGATATTTTACAAAAGCAGGAGGATCTCCTTCAGTTTCCCGAATTTAATCATAAGACAGCCTGGGAGCTGGGTTCCTTCATGGTTTCTTACGCTCAGAAACACAATATCACTATCGCCGTGTCCATACGGATGAACAACGGCTGTATTTTGTTCCAGCACTGTCCGGACGGCACCAATCTTCTGAATCAGAAATGGATGGAGCGGAAATTTAATTCCGTAAAACTTATGGAACGCAGTTCTCTTATGTCCGCTCTTGTCTTTGAACGCGACGGCGACACTCCGGCTGTACACGGGCTTGCGGAAGCTGACTATGCCCTGTGCGGAGGCGGCTTTCCCATTCGCGTCAAGGGAAGTTCCCCTGTGATCGGAGCTGTTATTGCCTCCAACCTTTACCATATCGCGGATCATGAATTTGTGGTCAGCTGCCTGAAGGAATACCTGAACTGTCCGGAAGCGCCCGATTATCCTTATACCCTTCCGTAATAAGCTTTTCCGGTCTTTTGAGCGGTAAGCCGCACTGCTACGATATTTTTGTTTCAGGTCAAAAAAAGATCAGGGGGAATGCCGTATGACATTTCCCCTGACCATGCAAATCTCTTTGCTGCAGCTTTTTATTCTGCATTTACAAATCGGCCATTATTTTTTAATCTGTCCATAATAAGCGTTTGCGCCGTGTTTTCTGTAATAGTGCTTGTCCTGCAGTTCCTGCGGAGCAGGTTTTACCTGAGGATTGATCAGCTCGCAGCGGCAGGCCATTTTCGCCACTTCTTCAAGAACAACTGCGTTATGAACCGCCTCATGAGCGTCTTTGCCCCAGGTGAAAGGTCCATGATTCTTGCAGAGTACCGCCGGAACAGCTTCATAATCTTTATCCTTGAAATAATCCGCGATCAGAACGCCAGTGTTCTTCTCATAAGCTTCATCGATCTCTTCTTTGGTAAGGTTGCGCACACAGGGAACTTCTCCGTAAATATAATCTGCGTGAGTAGTTCCGTAACAGGGGATCCCTCTTCCTGCCTGAGCCCAGCTTGTAGCCCATGGGGAATGGGTATGTACGATACCGCCAATATTGGGGAACGCATTGTAAAGCACTACATGGGTGGCTGTATCGGAAGACGGATTATATTCGCCTTCTACTTTGTTTCCCTGAAGGTCAACAACTACCATATCTTCCGGCTTCAGGCTGTCGTACTCAACTCCGCTTGGTTTGATCACAAAAAGTCCCTTTTCCCTGTCAATTCCGCTTACATTGCCCCAGGTAAAAGTAACCAGACCATATTTCGGCAGATCCATATTGGCTTTGTAAACTTCTTCTTTTAATTTTTCGAGCATTTTTCATTCTCCTTTACAAATGATTTTCGGATAATCCTGTGCTTTATTATATACTTGTTGTCTCCGAAAGCCAAGTTGTATCTGAGTTTTCATCTCCGTTATTCTCACAGCCTCAGATACCTGTTTTATCCTTCTGATCTCTGCCGTTTTTTATTCCTGGGCATCCAGAATCGGCCGCATCATTCCAACTGCAAGATCCAGGTCCTTTTTCCATTCCGGATTTCCTGTATACCAGAATTCCGTCACATAACGGCGCACCCCTGCCTTCCAGGTTTCCGCGATCACTGCCGGAAAATCCACATGGCCTGTTCCGAAAGGAACTTCACGGAACACACCGGGTACTGTCTCTTTCAGATGTACCGCGTCCAGATGGCCGATACCTGTGCGGATATCCTCCAGCACATCAGTACCGTAGGTTTTGGCGGCATTGGTAATATTTCCCATATCCGGATAAACTCCAAGATAAGCCCAAGCTGTTTTCTGTCCTCAGAGGCCATGATGATATGGTGCTTGATCGCA
>ERZ1643246.2313-NODE-2313-length-18443-cov-295.417881_pt1 | contig 18443 bp, 16 predicted proteins | sample MGYA00579265_ERZ1643246 | MGnify/ENA primary metagenome ERZ1643246 (study PRJEB29033, sample SAMEA4952261) | chicken gut metagenome | biome: Broiler Chicken; feature: Gastrointestinal Tract; material: Caecum | place: Ireland | collected 2018 | study: Broiler...
TAGTTCCGGGGTTTTTGACCACTTTTGATAAAGTTTAGCGCTTGCTGAACTGCGGCGCACGACGTGCGGCTTTGAGGCCGTACTTCTTGCGTTCCTTCATTCTCGGGTCACGCGTGAGGAACCCGGCCTTCTTCAGTGCGGGGCGCAGGTTCTCGCTGTCATACTGGAGCAGCGCACGGGCAATGCCGTGGCGGATGGCGCCGGCCTGGCCGGTCACGCCGCCGCCGGAAACGCGGCAGACAACGTCAAATTTCTCGGCCGTATCGGTCAGCGTCAGCGGCTGACGGACGATGAGCTTGAGCGTCTCCAGGCCGAAATAGTCGTCGATCGGGCGGTCGTTGATCGTGACCTTGCCGGTGCCCTGGTACAGGCGCACACGGGCAACGGAGCTCTTGCGGCGGCCGGTGCCGTAAAAGTACGGGGTTTTATCATACATAGTGGTTGTCCTCCTCCCTTAAAGTTCCCAGACAGTGGGCTGCTGGGCGGCGTGATTGTGCTCGGCGCCTTCCACGACGCGCAGGCGGGTCAATGCGGCACGGCCCAGCGTATTGCTCGGCAGCATGCCCTTGACGGCCTTCTTCATCGCGGCGCAGGGGTTCTCGCGCATCAGGGTGTCGTAACGGACAGAGCGCAGATGGCCGACGTAGCCGGTATGATGGTGCCAATACTTCTCCTGGAGCTTCTTGCCGGTCAGGACAGCCTTGGCGCAGTTGATGATGATGACATGGTCGCCGCAGTCCGCATGCGGGGCAAACGTGGTCTTTTCCTTGCCGCGCAGCAGAACAGCAGCCTGGGCGGCGACGCGGCCCAGCGGCTTGCCGGCGGCGTCGAGGATATACCACTTGCGCGCGGCCGGATTGGCTTTGGGCATATAAGTGGTGGACATATATGGGACCTCCTACAATCAAAAAATCACAATCTCTTCTCCCCGCCGCCCGCAAATGACAAACGAGCAGCGGGGAATTGCGTATATGATACTACCACACCGGCGGGAATCTGTCAAGCAAATTTTTCGATTTTTTGCATTTATCCTTTGAAACCTCTGCTTTTCGCTGGATTTCTTGCTTGGAAGGCGGTTTTTCTCGCGCGCCATTTCATTTTTTGCGGGGGCTCTCGCACCTTTTCCTTTTTTGCGGGGGCTCTCGCACCTTTTCCTTATATATAAAGGAAGCATTCGCTTGCTTTCAAAAGGTGCAGGCAGTAATTTATGAACAAATTGTAAATATTAGCACTCGTCTCTTGACAGTGCTAAACTTGTGCTGTATACTATAGGCGTACACAGGGAAAGGGACCAACGGAAGGCCCCCGGAAGGTACAAAGAAACATTCGAAACGGAGGAATGAAAGATGTTACCGACTGTGTGGAGTGAGAATTTGTTCGACGATTTGTTTGATTTGGATAAAGCGTTTTTTGGTACGCGCAACCCGCTGTATGGCAAGCACGGCAAGGATATTATGAAGACGGATGTGCAGGAATCCGACACATCTTATACCGTAGACATTGACCTGCCGGGCTTTAAGAAGGACGAGGTCAATGTGGAGCTCAAGGATGGTTACCTGACCGTCAGCGCCGCGAAGGGCCTTGATAAGGACGAAAAGGACCAGCAGGGCCGTTATATCCGCCAGGAGCGCTACACCGGCGCGTGCAGCCGCAGCTTCTATGTGGGCGATGTGCAGCCCGAAGATGTCAAGGCGAAGTTTGAAGACGGCGTCTTGAAGCTGACCGTCCCGAAGAAGGATGTACCGGCGCTCGAAGCCAAGAACCAGATTACGATTGAATAAATCCTTAAAAGCCCTCCCGGATATGCCGTTTGGCGCCCGGGAGGGCTTTTTTGATCTGCATTCCTTTTCGTGCTGCGCGGGATATGGTATAATGGGGGCACACAAGTCTGCGCGTTCCGATAGGAAGCGCAAAAAGGGGGCTTTCGCGATGAAAGCAGTGGAAACGAAGCGCTTAGCGCTGTGCGGCGTATGTGCGGCATTGACCTGTGTGCTCGCGCCGTTCTCGATTCCGATCGGGCAGGTGCCGGTAAGCCTTGCGACCTTTTCCGTCATGCTCGCGGCGGCATTGCTGGGCGGGCGCCTGGGGGCGCTGAGCCAGGGGATTTACCTGCTGCTCGGATGCCTGGGCGTGCCGGTATTCGCGGGATTTGCCGGTGGGCCGGGCGTGCTGCTCGGGCCGACGGGCGGCTACCTGGTGGGCTATCTGCCGCTGGCGCTCTTGACGGGCGGCGTTTCCCGCGCGCTCGGCCGCGGCAGGCGGCTGCAGCGGACCGCCGCGCTCGTTTTGGGCATGGTTTTGGGCACGGCGGCCCTGTACGCGTTCGGCACGGCGTGGTATGTCGTTTCGGCGGGGGTACCGCTTTCGGCCGCACTGCTGACGTGCGTTGTCCCATTCCTGCCCGGTGATGCGGCAAAAATCGCAGCGGTCGCGCTTGTGGCGCCGCAGCTCGAACGCGCGCTGTCGCACTTCGGCCTGCTGCCAAAAGCCGCCGTCTGACCCGGTCCCGGCTGCGCCGGTTTTCCAAACCACAAACGCAAAAGAGGAGGCATGAACGCCTCCTCTTTTTTATTCGATTGATTTCGATTCCATCTTATACGGTCCTGCCGACGGCGGCCGCCACCGCGCTGACCGCTTTCGTAAATTGTTCATACTCCGCAAGAGTCAGCTGCTGCGCCGCATCGCTCTTCGCGTTCTGCGGGTCCGGATGCACCTCCACGATCAGGCCGTCCGCTCCGGCCGCAACCCCCGCCAGCGCCAGCGGCTGCACGAGGCTGCGCTTGCCCGCCGCGTGGGACGGGTCGACAATGACCGGCAGGCTGCTGTTCTCTTTGACCACCGGCACCGCCGAAACGTCCAGCGTGTTGCGCGTCGCCGTCTCAAACGTGCGGATGCCGCGCTCACACAGCACGACATTCGGGTTCCCTTCGCTTAAAATGTATTCCGCCGCATCGAGCCATTCCTCCACCGTGCTCGCAATGCCGTTCTTTAAAAGCACCGGGATGCCGGTCTTGCCGATTGCGCGCAAAAGCCGGAAATTCTGCATATTCCGCGCGCCCACTTGGATCATGTCGCAGTACTGCCCCGCAACTTCCAAATCCGCGTGGTCTACCACTTCACTGACACACAATAGGCCGTAAGCGTCCGCCGCCTTGCGCAGAAGCCGGTAGCCCTCATCCTCCAGCCCCTGGAATGCATACGGGCTCGTGCGCGGCTTATACGCGCCGCCGCGCAGGATCTGCGCGCCCGCCTTTTTGACGCCCTCGGCTGCCTGCATGATCTGCGCCTCGCTCTCGACCGCGCACGGGCCCGCGATCATCACGAGTTTCTCGCCGCCGAACTCGACATCCCCAACCTTCACACGCCGTCCTTCCGGCACCATCTCGCGGCTCGCGAGCTTATACGAGTGCGTAATCGGCACGCAGCGGTCCACGCCGTCCATCCGCTCCAGATTCTCCACCGAAAGGCGCGTCTTGTCGCCAAGCACGCCGATGACCGTCGATTCATGGCCGACACTCAAATTGGTGCCTAAGCCCTTTTCCTCGACCGCCGCAATCACGTGGTCGACCTGTTCCTTTGTACAGCCGTTCTTCATTACGATAATCATTGGGGATGTCCCGCCTTTCCTGCGCATGGGCGCGCTTTTACGATTTGATGCTTTTTAGTGCAAAAGTGAACGTGGTAAAAAAACAACCACCCTATTGGGTGGCTGCTTTGATGTTGGCACCTACCTAGTCTCCCGGGCCGTCACCAGCCAAGTACCTTCGGCACGAGCGAGCTTAACTTCTGTGTTCGGAATGGGAACAGGTGGACCCTCGCCGTCATCAGCACCAACTTTGTTTTTCGCCGTCGTTCCTGACGACTTTGATATCATACCACACTTTTTCGAGGAATGCAAGGGGTTTTCGAAATTTTTTCAAAAAATTTTCGAAAAAACTTTTTGGGAGGGAACACGGAGTTCGGTTTGCAGGCTTGGCGCCTGCGGGGCCGTTCCTAAATTTGAAGGCTTAGCGCCTTCGAAGGCATTTTTCTACGAGAGAGCTTTCTTTACCCCCTTTACGCCTATTAAAATTTTCATTTTTTCCTTCGACGCGCTTACCCCTTCGGGGCACTTCGCGGGCCGCGCGGGGGCCCCTACTTTCTGCCCCTGCAGAAAGTAGGCAAAGACAGGCGCAAGGGAGTTTCACCCCCTTGCCCCCGCGTCTCCAGACGGGGAACGTCTGCTTGTCATGCGCGAAGGCGCATGGGACAACGTTCGAAACAGCTTTTGCGGGCGAAGCCTTTCGCAAATCTGCGCGGAAGCTCCAGCCGCGCAGCGGCGAGGAGTTCCGCCAAACCCCGATTTTATAGCCTCTTTTGGCGCGCGAATTGCGGCCAAAGGCCGCGCCAGCGCGACCGCAGAGGGGGATTCCAACGGGTGAACGCCTTTGGACTGCTCTTTTGCCTACTTTTCTGCAGGAGCAGAAAAGTAGGGGCCCCGCGCGGCCCAAGCGCGTCAAGGGGAAATTGAGAATTTTCAAAAAACAGAAAAGGGATAACAAAAGGCTCCCAGCAAAAAAAGCAGTGCCTGCGGCCTGGGAAGTGCCCCGCAGGGGTAAGCGCATCGAAGGAATAAACGATAATTTTCATAGGCAGAAAGGGGATAAACAAAGCCGCACAGGCGGCAAGCCTGCCAAAAAACACCGGCCCCGCAGGCGCAGCCTGCAAAAAAAGGGGAAGCCCCGCTGCATGAAAACGTGCAGCGGGGCTTCGAGGGAATTCTTCTCTATGGTATGGTTTTGCAGGGCCTTGTAAACGTTACGATTCGAAATCGACCGTGCGGCCGGTCCGGCCGGATTCGCGTACGGCATCCATGAGTTTCAGGACGCGGCGCGTCTCGGGGATCTTGACGAGGAACGGTTCCTCGCCATGGGCCGCCTTGCAGTAATTTTTGAAATAATCTGCATGGGTCGTTGTGGCAATTTCGATGGGTTCTGTGACGAGCGTCCCCGCCGGCGGCGGGCCGAACGAGCGCGTCGGGCCGGCAGCCGTCATCGTGCGCTCGCCTTGGACATTCGTCAGGAGGTGCGTCGTGCGCACAATCTTGCCTTCCGGCTCAAAGCCGTCGAGGTATGCCGTCCCGCGGTTGCCGGACAGGAGCCAGTGGCGTTCAAACCACTTGTCCTGCGCCTTGTCCGTCAAAAGGTACGTGCCAAGCTCAATTTCCGCTGTGACATGGTTCGACAGACGCAGAAGAATCTTAAAGTAGTCGTCGACTTCCTTATTGATGACGTTGCGCACATCCGCGTAAACGGTCTGCACCTTGACGCCCGGGAACATCCACAAAATCTGGTCGATCAGATGGACACCCCAGTCATACAGCATGCCGCCGCCTTCGGATTTGTAGACGTGCCAGTCGTGCATATTGCCGTTAAAGCCATACACGCTGCTCTTGACGAGGTACACGTCGCCGAGCGTGCCGCTGTCGTAAATATTCTTCGCCGTTTGGAAATCCGGGTCAAAACGGCGCTGGTGATGGACCGTAAACGTCACGCCGCATTCCTTTGCGACGCGCTCCATTTCGTCGAGCTGGGCAACGCTCATCGCGACCGGTTTCTCGCAGATGATGTTCTTGCCCGCTTTTGCAGCCGCGATCACAAGGTCGTGGTGCTGGTTGTTGTTTGCCGCGATCAGGACGGTGTCGACGTCCGGGTCATGGATCAGCGCTTCGTCACTTTCATAGCGCTTGAGTCCCGGGCGCACATCGTCCAGCTGGGAAGGGTCGCGGTCCGCAAAGCCTACGAGGCGGATGCCCGGAAAATCCGACAGCATCTTCTCGTGCTCATGTCCCATAAAGCCGTGCCCAATCACCGCAATGCGGATCTCTTCCATACACGGTTCCCTTCCTTTCTAAAAAATTTCGATCAATAAACGGTTTCCTGCTGCGGCCGCTTTTATTCGCCCACGTGCAGGTATTTCTGCTTGCGCTCTTTGAGGTCCGGAATCTGCCCCGGGCCGACCGCGCGGGTCTTGATTTCCGTGGAATGCTCGAGCTTGCCGGCGTAGTACAGGCGCGAACGCTTGATTTCCTCGGGCGGGAAGTGGACGTGGATCTCGCCGTCTTCAATCTGCAGGTCGCCCGCAATGCCGCAGACCGGGCATTCGACGCGCGTGCCGCTGTGGGAGATCTCAATTAAATCGTTGTGGCAGACCGGGCACGTGCCCTCTTTGTCGCCGCGCCACTTCGTGCGCTCTTCCTCCGTCTCGGCGAACAGGCCTTCGACGATATGCTTACCGAGCGCTTCCATGCGGTGCATGACCTTCTCGTTGCCGAGCACGTGCTCGTAGGCCATCGCGCCGAAATATTTATAGGCGTCGATGATATCGATACCCATCGACATCGTAAACGCATACATCGACGGGAGTGCCAAGGACAGCCAGTTTTCCGTCATCGCGCCGCCGACCGTAATCAAGGCGCCGACGCGCTTCTTAAAGCTGCGCTTGTCGGGGAGCTCCGACTCCGGCTTCCCTGCCGCAAGGCCCTCTTTGTACGTTGCCTCGCGGAACGTGATGTCGTGCGACGGGCCGATGCGGTCGCACACGACCTTAAAGTTGCCCGTCGGCTCCATCTCATACACCGGCGAACCGACGATCAGCGCGTCGCACTCCATGAGTGCTTCGTCGATGATGTGGAAGTCGTCCTTTAAAACGCAGCCGCCCTTGCCGCGGCCCGTCGTCATGCCGACGACGCACGAAATGCAGCCCGTGCAGATGTGGATATCGAGGTCGTCCGCGCGGATAAACTGAATGTCACAGCCGGCCGCCTGGCACTGCAGAAGTGCCTCCTTGATCATGACCTCGGTGTTGCTCATTTTGCGGCCAAAGGAGATGCCGAGCACCTTCTTCTTTTCCATGTCTTTTTCTCCTTTCCGTACCGTCACGCAATCGTGACCGTGCGCTCCTTGTTGCCCTCCAGCGGCACGGGGATGTACGCCGTGCGCGTGGCAACGGTCAATTTCACGCGGTGCTCGCCGGGTGTCAGACCGCCGGGCTTCTTGACGCGGATGTACAGCGGCTCGCCGTACTCCCACTTATACGTCGTGACGGTTTCCGCCTCCTTGAGCGTAAACCAGTCCTCGCGCTCGAGCGAGATCGTGATGTCCTCATCGGGCACCTGCTCGCCGTCGACAGCGACATGGATATATTCGATCATCGAAAGCGGAATGCCGCGGTAATAGGTGATGTTCGTCTGGAGTTCAAATCCCGTGACCTCGCCGTTTTCCGTCACATTCACGCAGCTATTTTCGAGAAAAACATTGTTGTCAAACATCTAGCGCGCCCCCTTTAACCCTGGATCTCTTTCAGGCAGGCCTGCACATAGTGCAGGTTCGCCGCGACCTGCTGTTTCTCCACAACCGGATGGCCGGGCAGCGTAAAGCGATTGCCCTCGTATTCCGTGGAGACGTAGCCGTCGTAGTCGTGGTCATGCAGGTACTGCAGAAGGCCCTTGTAGTCCATCGAATACTCCGGCCCTTCCGGCGTCATTTCGAACATCTTGAAATGGAAGTGGCGGATGTACGGCATCAAGTCGTCGAGGACCGTGTACGGATAGTTCTCGTAGCCGTCGCAGAGCGGCCCAAAGAGTTCGTCCTCCTTCGTCTGCATGGCGGCGACGAAGCCGTCGGGGAGCTTCCCGCCGTTTTTGCGCATCTCGCGGTGCAGGTCCGTGCCCTGCTTAAAGAGGTTATCGACGTAGTCGAACATGCCCTCGCTCGCGCCGTTCTGGATCTCATAGGCGCGCACCACGCGCGGCATGCGGCGGCAGAAGATGCCCGTGTCAATCACCAGGCCGATATACGGGGAATTCAAGCGCTTCATCTCCGCGATGAACGCGTTCGTCTCGGGAATATCAAACGCCATGCCCGCGTGGACCTCGAGCGCGACGGCCACATCGTACTGCTTGCAGTACGGCAGCAGCGGCTCTAATACCCAGTACGGCACCATCGACACGAAGCGCACGAGGTGCATCCCCAGGCGGTTCGCCTGCTGCAGTTCCTTAACAAGCAGGTCGATGCATTCGCGGTGGGTCAGCGTGCGGTTCTTATAAAGGTTCGTGTTCAAGAAGATATCGGCGATGACCGGCTTCAAGCCCGTTTCCTTTAAGAGCTCGTGCCAATGCGCGACCGTCTCGTCCGAGAGGTCCGGCGCGCCGTGGAGCATCTGGTCGGGCAGGATCTCCACACCCTCGCAGCCGTTGTCCGCCACAAAATGCATGATATCCGAAAGCGTCATGCGGTGATTCAAATATTCGTCCTGTAAGCTGTAGAGGCTTACGCACGTCTTGATTTTCGACATAAAGCGTTTTTCCTCCTTTTAGATGATAAACTGCTCGAGATAGCGCTTGCTGAGTTCTAGGCTCTCGAGGACCTTCTCGTGGCTGCCCTCATAGGCGCGGTCCTCGACTTCGATGCAGATATAGCCGTCGTAGCCGACGTCCGTCAGGGCGCTGATATACTTGCCCCAATCCACGTCGCCGTGGCCCGGCAACTTCGGGGCCATGAAATCGAGCGGGTACGCCATCGTGCCGACGCGCGCCAAGCGCTCGGGGTAGAGGTGGATATCCTTGCAGTGGACGTGGAAGATTTTATCGGAAAATTCGTAGATCGGCGCAATGTAGTCGATCTTCTGCCAGATAAAGTGCGAGGGGTCGTAGTTAATGCCCAAAGCGGGGCTATTTAAGAGCTCAAAAATCTCTTTCCACAGCGCCGGCGTCGTCATCAGGTTCTGCCCGCCCGGCCACTGGTCGGGGCCAAACAGCATCGGGCAGTTCTCGATGCCGACCTTCACGCCGTTTTCCTCGGCGAGCTTTAAAATCGGCGGCCAGACTTCCTTGACGATCTCGAGGTTCTCCTCGACGGTCTTATACTGGTCGCGGCCGATAAACGTCGTGACCATGTTCACACCGAGCTTCTTGCTCGCCAGAATCAGCGCTTTCAGGTGCTCGACAGCGGCATTGCGCTTCTCTAAATCCGGGTCCAATGTGTTCGGATAGTAGGCGAGAGACGAAATCTCGACGCCCTTTTCGGCAGCGTAGTCCTTGATGTGCGCCGCGTACGCGTCATCCGACAACACGCGCTCCGCGTCGATGTGCGATACGCCCGCGTAGCGGCGCTCCGCCTTGCCCTGCGGCCAGCACGCGACTTCCACGCACCGGAAGCCGAGCTTTGCCGCGGTGTCGATTACTTCTTCATAGCCGGCCCAATCGAGGATGGCCGTCACAAAGCCTAATTTCATGTGCGGTGCCTCCCTTAGCCCAGACGGACCTCATGGCCTTCGCGCGCGGAACGATAGATCGCGTCGAGGATTTCGGTGACGATGAACGCCTGCTGCGGCTTGACGAGCGGCTCGGTGTCGTTGCGAATCGCTTCGAGCCACTGCTTGCACTCGCGGACCTCCGGAGAAGCGCCCGTGGAGCCCTCAAAGAATGCGATCGAGCCCGTATCGGAGATGTGTTCTTCGGTCAGAAGGCCGCCGGTCGTCTCGTTGAACACGAGGTCGTAGCCCTGCTGGCTCATGCCGCCGATCATCTCGGCGCCGGCCTTCGTGCCGCACAGCGTCGTGGCCGCTTCGCGGGAATCCTTGACGTTCAATGCCCAGGAGGACTCGAGGAAGATCGTCGCGCCGTTCTCCATCTTGATAAAGCCAAACGCGGAATCCTCGACCTCATACTTGTCCGGGTCCCAGGGGCCGAACATGTTGCCCTCGGTGGCCTCTTTCAGGTGGCCGAGCTTTTCGAACACGGAGCCCATGACGGAAACGGGCTTATAGTTGTCCATGCACCACAAGGTGATGTCCAGCGCATGCGTGCCGATGTCGATCAACGGACCGCCGCCCTGCTTCGACTTGTCCGGGAACACGCCCCACGTCGGGACGGCGCGGCGGCGGATTGCATGGGCCTTTGCGAAGTAGATGTCGCCCAGTTTCCCTTCGACGCAGCAGCGCTTCAATGCCTGGGCGTCGGTGCGGAAGCGGTTCTGGTAGCCGATTGTGAACTTCTTGCCGGACTTTTTCCATGCGTCCATCATCTTCTTGGCGTCCTCGGTCGTCGCGGCCATCGGCTTCTCGCACAAAACGTGCTTGCCGGCCTCAAACGCGGCCACGGTGATCGGGCAGTGCGCGACGTTCGGCGTGCACACATGCACAACGTCGATCTCCGGGTCTTCGAGCAGCTTGTGATAGTCCGTGTAGACCTTCGCGTCCGGCGTGCCGTACTTCTCGGCCGCTGTGATGGCGCGCTCTTCGATGATGTCGCAGAACGCGACGATGTCGCACTGGTCCTTCTGAGACGTCAGGGCCGGGAAGTGCTTCTGGTTTGCGATACCGCCGCAGCCGATGACGGCAACCTGTAATTTACCATTCTTCATGTTGAAAAATCCCCTTTCAAAATGTTTGCATGCGGAACATGCTTATGTTTCTAAAGCGCTTTCGCGCGGTGTTTATGCTTTTCCGTTCTTTCAAGTGAAGGCAAAGAAGAAAATAGGTGTGGATGGGTTTGAATGGATAAAACGTGGTACGGAATTGGGAAAATCTTACGCTTTCTCGGCAACCGCCGGCTCTGCAGCGGTCTCAGCGGCCTTGCGGCGCTCGTCGAGCTTTGCGCGGATGTCGTCGGCGTCCTTATCGCTCATGCGCCACAGCAGGCACAGCAGCGCGGCGACAACGAACAGGATGGCCGGGATGAGGTTGACGATGGCGTTGATGCCGTTCTGGGCGGCGACCGTCTGCTGCGCATTCGGCACATAACCCACGGCGAAGATCAGCGGCACACCGACCGCACCGCCGATCGCGTTGCCGATCTTCGTTGCCAGGCCGTACGTTGCGTACGCCGTGCCGTCGGTGCGGACACCCTTCTTGTACTCCATGTAATCGACGGAGTCCGCGACCATCGACAGGGACATCGGGAAGCCGACGTTAAACAGGCCGAAGATGCAGTCGCCGACGATGATCATCGGCATGTTGTCAAACGGCGAGAGGTACATGACCACGAGGCCGGCCGCCTGGATAATCATCGAAACCATCAGCACGTTGCGCTTGCCGAAGCGCTTTGCCAAAGCCGGGACGAACAGAGAACCGATGACCGCGCCGATGGACGGGATCGTCATGATGATCGAAATCATCGTGAAGGAACCCAGGCAGTTGATGACGTAGTACGTCGTGACCGCGATACGGCCCATGAACGCCGTCATCTGGATGATCATGATGATCGTGACGAGCATTAAGTACTTATTCGTGACGAGGTTTAAAAGGATTTCTTTAAACGAGAACTTTGCGGGCTTGCCCGTGGGCTGGACATTTTCCTTCGAGGTGAAGAACACGATTAAGAACAGCGGGATCGAGATGATCGCATAAACCAACGCCGTCATCATGTAGCCGTTGCCGTTGGCAACTTCGGCGCCTTCGCCGGAGAACATGAGCGCCAAGCCAGAGGAGGCAGCGTTGACGATGATCATGCCGATGTTCATGCCGATGTTGCGGGACGTCGTAATCTTGTTGCGCTGGTCCGAATCTTCCGTCATAACGCCGGCCAAAGCGCCGTACGGGATGTTGACGAACGTGTAGAGCATGCCGGCGATGATGTAGATGATCGCAGCCCATGCGACGCCGGATGCGCCGTTGCCAAACGGCGCGGTGAAGGTCAAGACGGAGAACACGGCGAGCAGCGGGCAGCCGATCGCGATGTACGGACGGAAGCGGCCAAACCGCGAGCGCGTGCGTTCCGCGATGGCGCCCATCATCGGGTCATTGACGGCGTCCCACAGACGCGCAATAATCATGATGGCGGAGACGGCCGCCGGCGCCAGGCCGACGACGTCGGTGTAATAAACGGACAGATACGTGCCGACGTATGTCCACACGAACTGAGACGCAAGATCGCCGAAGCCGTAGCAGATCACGGCCGCGCGCGACGCTTTCTTTTTTGCTTGCAGCACTTTTGATTCCTCCAGATTTCATTTGCTCTTGTACAAGATTCCTGATTTTCGGGCCCTTTGTTGTTTATAGTTTACCGGATTTTTGCGGACGCGGGTTTGCGTGTGTTCCAATTTCCTATCATCTGTTGCGAAAAAATTTGTGCGTCTGGTGCGCCTGCAACAGATATCTTACATTTCTTGCTTGCGAAGCGGAAAAAAATCCGTTAAAATAGAAGAAGGCCGCTTTGGACTCTGAAACGATTGCACAGTTTTGCAGACTGCGCGCAGGAGGTGGTGGATTTGCGGCCCATTAAAATTGAACTGCCGGTCGCATCGATCGAACTGCTCTCCGAATTGCGCGAGGACCGGCACGTGCATCCGAGCGCCGAGCTCGTCTATCTTTTGGACGGCAGCGGGACCTGTGAATCCCGCGCAAAGGCGTACACGCTGCAAAAGGACGACGTGGTGGTGTGGAACGCCAACGAGGTGCACAAATTGGAGACGGCAGAGGGCACGGTGCTGTGCCGGCTGTATCTGGAGCAGGGGTTTCTCTCGGCAAACGCGCCCGGCGCGGCGTTTGCGTGCAACACGGCCGCCGATGCCGGACGGCTGCGCCCCTACGGTGAACTGCGCACGCTTTTGCGGCGGATCGCGCTGCAGAGTATTGCCAAACCGCGCAAGAGCACATGCCTTTTGACCGGGCTGCTGTATGAGCTGTTGGACTGCCTTTTGGAGCAGTTCCAGGCCGAGCAGGCGCTTCCCTTTCAGACGAAAAAGGACGGGGAAAATCAAAAGCTGCAATTTCTGCTCGATTTTGTCAATGCCAATTACCAAAACCCGATCCGTTTAAACGATCTGGCGCAGAAATTTTATACATCCACGTCCACGCTCTCTCGCTTTTTCAAGCGGCAGACGGGGCTGTATTTCGGGGAATATTTAAATAGTGTCCGTTTGGACCACGCCGCGCACGCTCTCTCCCAGACGGACAAAACCGTCACGCGCATTGCGGTGGAATGCGGCTTTACGAATGCTTCGGCGTTTTCCCGCCTGTTTCAAACCACATACGGTATGCCACCGACGGCGTACCGCAAAGAGCGCCGCACCCCGCCGCAGTCCCAAACGCCCAAAACGCCGCCGGATGTGCTCAAAGCCTTCTCCTCTAAGCTGCAGAAGCTCGCGGCCGCGCCGGACGGGAACGGGGCACAGACGGCCGCCCTGGAAACGGCCGTGGAAATCGCAAACGCCGCCGGCACGCCGTACCGGCGCAGCTGGAACCAGATCTTAAACGTTGGCGCCGCTTATAATCTGACGCTCGCGAACGTGCAGTACCACATTTTGTACCTGGCGGAGCACCTGCGTTTTTCCTATGCGCGCATTTGGAATATCTTTTCGGACAAATTCCACATCCAGCAGAACCCGCACGACCGCCGCTACAATTTCAATGAACTCGACAGTGTGCTTGATTTTCTCGTGGAACACCGGTTAAAGCCGTTCCTCGATTTTGGGCTGCGGCCGGACTGCGCCATCCGCACGGACGGGGAAATGGTCTATTATGAGGAAGGGAACCTGCTGTATGAATCGTTCGAAAGCTGGAAATCCCTGTTCTCCGCATTCTTGGCGCACATTGTCAAGCGGTACGGCCGGGAGGAAGCCTCGCAGTGGCAGTATGAGCTCTCGCTCGACGTGCGCACCCGCGGGCTGAGTTTCCGCACGGGGCCCGAAGATTTGACGGCAGTCTATCAATACAGTGCCGATGCGCTGCGCCACGCGCTGCCGGGGGCCAAGATTGGCGGCCTCGGCACGATTTCGGACACCAACGGCGACCTGCTGTTTGACTGGCTGGAAGCGAGCAAGCGGGCGGACTGCCTGCCGGATTTCATTTCCATGCTCGCCTTCCCCTACACCCAGGCCAAAACGGACGGGCATTTCTACGCCAAGCGCGTCTCCGATCAGGACTGGACGCCGCAGCAGATCCTGCACCTGCGCCATCTGCTCGACGAACGCGGGTTTTCCGAATGCGAGCTGTATGTGACGGAGTGCAACCTTTCGCTCTCCAACCGCAACTATATCAACGACAGCTGCGCGCGCGGCACGTACCTGCTCCATCTTTTCAATAAAATCTGGGACGTCCCGGACAAGCTGGGCGTTTGGATGGGCACCGACTGGGTCAGCAGCTACTACGACACGGCGCGTGTGGCGAATGGTGGCAGCGGATTGATCACGAAAGACGGCATCCGCAAGCCCATTTACTACGCGCTGAGCTTTCTCAACGCGCTTGGGCCGCGCTTTTTGCAGAAAGGCGAGGGCTATATCGCCACAACGCACGGGCCGCTGCATCACACGGTGCTGCTTTATAACATCAAAACACTCCGGCAGGATTATTTTCTGCACGGGGAAGACGAATTAAAGCTGCAAACGATGGACACGCTGTTTGAAGACCTGCGCCCGCGGAAAATCACGTTGACATTTACGGGTTTGCCGGAAGGACAGGTTTTCCTGCTCAAGCGGGAAACGGTCAACGCGCAGCACGGCAGCGTGCTGGACGCATGGGGACGGCTGCAATTCGAAAAGGATCTCTCCGGCAGCGACGTCAAATACCTGCGCGACACCTGCGTGCCGGAACTCACGCTTGAAAAACAGCGTGTGGAAAATGGCCGCCTGACCTACACCTGCACGCTGCAGGCACACGAAATTTCCGTTTTAGACATTTACACAGATACATAAAAAGGTTCTTCTCCTAAAAAAACCGGCTTCGGAACGCGCGAAGCCGGTTTTTTATTTTGCGGCTCACAAGGCGGCGCACCTCTTCGCGGCGGAATTTTCCACTGCCTCCCGATGCCTCGGTGGAAACTGAAAGGAATTCGTAAGAATTCTGTCAGAAAAATATCCGTGTCTGTCTGCTACAATGAAAAAAACGGCGGGGCTGCCCGCCTGGGGAGGCAGAATGTATGCAGAAAATAAAAAAGCATCGCGGCCGGCGGGTTCTCTTTGCCGGCGCGCTGCTGCTCGCGGCGGGGATTGCGCTGTGGGCCCACGCACAGGCCCCGGAAAAGCTCACCGACGCGCAGCGGCAGGCGCTCGTCGCCGAAGCCGAATCGTACCAGGGTACGCCTTATGAAAGCGAAGCATTTACATGTCCCGGCATCGGCCCCGGGCTTTGCGCGGGCTACGTGCGGCGCGTCTACCTCGACGTGCTCGGGAGCGAGCGCGGGGAAATCGGCCGGACGACGGCCGAGCAGAAAGCCGAACTCGCCGACCGCGCCGCGCATTTCGACGGCCGCTATCTAAGCGGCGGCGCGCTCAAGCGAAACGGGGCTTACCTCGATGTCGGCGCGATGGGCATAAAGCCCGGCGACCTGATCTATTTTGACGAATGCACCGGCTCCGCGCGGCATGTCGGCATGTACGTCGGCGAGACGGACGGCGTCCCGTGGATGATCGACAACAACGCGAACGGCGGCGTCGGCAAGCGGCCGCTGACGGTCACAATCGGCCGTGAAGGCGACCCGTATGAAGCCGTCGCCGTCTACTGCAATCCGTAAAAAGGGGGCCCTTTCATGCAGACAAACAGAAAAACAAAACGGCGCCGCGTGCTGTGCGCGGTGCTTTTGATTCTTCTCGGTGCGCTCCTCCTTTGGCGCATGGTCATACCGCTCGGGTTATTCGCCTGGCGGCAGACGCTGCCTGCGCCGCGGCTCTCCTCCACAAACGCGCAGCTCGTCAAGCCGGACGGCCTGTCGAGCACCTGCGCCATTCTCGTGCGGCGCGCAGACGGCCAGGTGCTGATGGAAAAGCAGGCGGACACACACATTTACCCCGCATCCCTCACAAAGATCATGACGGTTGTGCTGGCGCTCGAATCGTTCCCGCTGCCCGATTGGCCCATCCGGGTTGACGGGGAAACGATCGATGAGATGACCGCGCAGGGCGCATCGATGGCAGGGTATTCCGCGGGAGAAATGGCGCGTGTGGAGGACCTTTGCTACGGTGCCCTGCTGCCGAGCGGCGGCGAATGTGCGGTGACACTCGCGAAGGCCGTTGCCGGCAGCGAGGAGGCATTCGCCGCGCGCATGAACGAAAAGGCGGCCGAACTCGGCATGACGCAGACCCATTTTGTCAATGCGACGGGTTTGCAGGCGGAAAATCACGTTTCTACCGTGCGGGACCTCGCGAAGCTGCTCGACTATGCACTGGAAGATCCGGTCTTCGAAAAGATTTTCACAACGGCCAAATATCGCTCGAACCCGCTCGATCCCTGGCATCCGGGCGGCCTTTTGATGAAAAGCACGACATTTTTCAGCGGCTGCGACCTACAATTGCAGCACGGCGAGATTCTCGGCGGCAAAACCGGCACGACGGATGAAGCCGGCCACTGCCTTGCAAGTCTTGCAGAGGTTTACGGGCAGTCCTATCTCCTTGTGACGGTCGGTGCCCCGGAAGTGGGCGGAAACTTTGCGGATGCGCGCACGATCTACGACCGCATCCCCGCTTAAATCCCTTTCCTTTTATATATAGAGAAATTGAGCCGCCGGTGTGTGACGCAAACGCACACCGGCGGCTTTATGGTTTGGTGGAAAAAGGCCTTGGGGCCACGATTCATTTGCACACGCGGGGTAAGGCCATTTTTCCGCAGCTTTTTTAGAAAACGAAAAAGACCTGACACGATCTCTCGTATCAGGTCTTCCTTTTGTACACTGAAAACTGAATAAAGCTGTGATTTCGAAACGGTCTTGAAAGAAGAGGCAACCAAATTAACACTTGGTCAAGCCCTCGGCCTATTAGTACTGCCAAGCTGAACATGTTACCATGCTTACACACGCAGCCTATCAACCTTGTAGTCTACAAGGGGCCTTACTTGCTTAACGCAATGGGATATCTTATCTTGGAGTCGGCTTCACGCTTAGATGCCTTCAGCGTTTATCCGATCCGCACATAGTTGCCCAGCTGTGCCATTGGCATGACAACTGGTGCGCCAGCGGTGCGTCCATCCCGGTCCTCTCGTACTAAGGACAGCTCTCCTCAAATATCCTGCGCCCACGACAGATAGGGACCGAACTGTCTCACGACGTTCTGAACCCAGCTCGCGTACCACTTTAATCGGCGAACAGCCGAACCCTTGGGACCGAATTCAGCCCCAGGATGTGATGAGCCGACATCGAGGTGCCAAACCTCCCCGTCGATGTGGACTCTTGGGGGAGATCAGCCTGTTATCCCCAGGGTAGCTTTTATCCGTTGAGCGACGGCAATTCCACTCTCATACCGCCGGATCACTAACTCCAACTTTCGTTCCTGCTCGAACCGTCATTCTCGCAGTCAAGTTCGCTTATGCGTTTACACTCTACTGCACGGTTTCCGTCCGTGCTGAGCGAACCTTTGAGCGCCTCCGTTACCTTTTGGGAGGCGACCGCCCCAGTCAAACTGCCCGTCTAACAATGTCCCCCGGCCGGATTCACGGCCGCAGGTTAGAATTCCAGCAACTTAAGGGTGGTATCCCAAGGATGACTCCGGTCTGGCTGGCGCCAGGCTTTCCTAGTCTCCCACCTATCCTGTACATAAATTACCGAAACCCAATATTAAACTGCAGTAAAGCTCCATGGGGTCTTTCCGTCTTGTCGCGGGTAACCGGCATCTTCACCGGTACTACAATTTCGCCGGGCGGGTAATTGAGACAGTGCCCAGATCGTTACACCATTCGTGCGGGTCGGAACTTACCCGACAAGGAATTTCGCTACCTTAGGACCGTTATAGTTACGGCCGCCGTTTACTGGGGCTTCAATTCAATGCTTGCACATCTCCTCTTAACCTTCCAGCACCGGGCAGGTGTCAGCTCCTATACGTCATCTTTCGATTTGGCAGAAACCTGTGTTTTTGCTAAACAGTCGCCTGGGCCTTTTCACTGCGGCCCCCTCACGGGGGCGTCCCTTATTCCGAAGTTACGGGACCAATTTGCCGAGTTCCTTAACTACCCTTCTCCCGTTGGCCTTAGAATTCTCTTCCTGTCTACCTGTGTCGGTTTGCGGTACGGGCGCCGAAGATATACACAAAGCTTTTCTCGCCCTCGTCCACACATACTTCCCTACTCTAATTTCGGTCCCTTGCGCCCGGGGCAACCATCGCCCGGGTTATGCGCTTTCAAGGTGTCACTTTGCTTAAATCTTTTGGCGGCTACGGAATCTCCACCGTATGTGCATCGACTACGCCTTTCGGCCTCGCCTTAGCTCCCGGCTCACTTGGAGCGGACGAACCTTCCTCCAAAAACCTTAGACTTTCGGCCAATATGATTCTCACACATTTCGCGCTACTCATTCCGGCATTCTCACTTCTGTACAGTCCACCAGCGCTTCCGCTCTGATTTCACCCCGTACAGAACGCTCTCCTACCACTCCATTGCTGGAATCCCAAGCTTCGGTACACGATTTAGCCCCGTTAAATTTTCGGCGCAGGGTCACTCGACCAGTGAGCTATTACGCACTCTTTTAATGAGTGGCTGCTTCT
>ERZ1643246.2314-NODE-2314-length-18430-cov-9.097361_pt1 | contig 18430 bp, 16 predicted proteins | sample MGYA00579265_ERZ1643246 | MGnify/ENA primary metagenome ERZ1643246 (study PRJEB29033, sample SAMEA4952261) | chicken gut metagenome | biome: Broiler Chicken; feature: Gastrointestinal Tract; material: Caecum | place: Ireland | collected 2018 | study: Broiler...
TGAGCTCTTTTCCGGTCCGGATATCCACTGCAACAACATATTCCCGATATTTTGGCTCCTCAAGCCATCTGGAAAAATAAAGGATATTTCCATCTCTGTAAACCATGCTGTCACCGTCTCCAATCGTAAACACCTTTTTCTCCGGCCAGAGGATTTCATACATATGATCCTTTTGCCGTCCGAGAGTCAACGGCGACATTGTCAGACGCAGATTGTAGCAGTCCTCAATGTCCGAAAGCCGGATGACATGGAGTATTTCCGGTTTCTGTCCAGGTACATAGGAATAGACTGCGATTTCTCCCTTCACAAAATCCACCGCCGCAATCCCAAACCGGCCCTGATCCCATACCGGCCTTTCGTAATACACATTTTCTCTCCTCTCCAGAGGAGCATAGACTGTCCCATCCGGATAGTGCAAAAAATAAATCTGGTTTCCCTCAAACTTCAGCCCCATGTGGACCATTTCTTCTGCTTCATCAACATCGTACGGACCTTCCCCATAGTACATTCCAATATACCATTCAGCCGTCCCTTCCGCCGGTTCCATCCAAACCGGGGGAAGATTCCATGTTTTCTTTTCCATAAAACTCCTCCCTGTCTTTTGGTGACAGTATAACGAAACTGTTCCGGAGAAACAATTTATCTTTCCTTAAGATTTTTTTATTTTTGTTATCACAATTTTTCATACCAAAGTATAAACAATTTGCACAAAAATATATTGAGTTTACTCACTTTTGTGCTATAATATTCCCAGAGTATGATAGTCAATACGAAAGGAGCATATTACCAATGAATGACAGAATTTCACGAGTATTGAAAAAAATGGAGGAGAAAGGTCTGACACAGCTGATCGTATCTGATCCGCTGAGCATCCGTTTCCTGACAGGAATCATGGTAAATCCAGGGGAAAGATTATATGCCCTGATTCTCAGAACGAGTGGAAAGCATACCATGCTTCTGAACTACCTTTACTTTGTAAAGGATACCGGATTTGAAGAAGTATGGTTCTCTGATATGGAAGATCAGATCTCCATTATCGCAGAGAACATTGATCCGGATCAGACACTTGGTATCGACAAGACATGGCCGGCACGTTTCCTGATCCCGCTTCAGGAAAAACTTCCTCAGTTGAAAACAGTATGGGGATCTGACTGCGTAGACGGTGTACGTGCAGTAAAGAACGAAGAAGAAATCGCAATCATGAAGAAAGCATCTGAAATCAATGATGCTGTTATGGAAAAAGTTGCAGATTATATCAAAGAAGGCATGACCGAGAAGCAGGTTGCCGACTTCATCGATTCCGAATATCTCAAAGCAGGTGCAAGCGGAACAAGCTTTGATACCATCGTATGCTTTGGACCAAATGCTGCGGACCAGCATCATGAGCCAAGCGATACACGTACTCTGAAAGCCGGCGAATGTGTTCTGATCGATATGGGTTGTGTATGGCAGGGATACTGCTCTGACATGACAAGAACATTCTACTGCAAATCCGCTGATCCGGAGCAGACAGAAATCCACGACATCGTTCGTGAAGCGGTATTAAGAGCGGAATCCGTAATCAAACCAGGCGTTCGTTTCTGCGATATCGACGCTCAGGCAAGAGATTACATCGATGAAAAAGGATACAGCGAATACTGGAAAATCCGTCTTGGACACTTCATCGGACAGGAAGACCATGAATACGGCGATGTCAGCCCGATCAACAAAAATGTTGCTGAACCAGGTATGATCTTCTCTATCGAGCCAGGTATCTACATCGAAGGTAAATACGGTGTTCGTATCGAAGACCTTGTTCTCGTAACAGAAGACGGACATGAGCTTCTCAACTCCGTAGAAAAGAAATGGCGTATTGTAGGTTAATTTCTTACATATAACATAAACCGCTGTACGTTGCAGGATTCGTTCCTGCAACGTACAGCGGTTTTCTTTTACCTCCGCTTCTGTCTATCTGCCTGTTTACTGGATCACATCCGGTCCAATCACAAGGACATCTTCCAGGTTCAGTTCCTGCTCCGGCTGTAAGTCTGTCAGTGCCTTCATGGTGATAACCGCAAGCTTTCCGCTTCCGCTGTAAAGCGGCTTGTCGCCACGGTTTGCGAAAGCAAGGTTCACATATGCGGTTCCGTCTCCGTATACTTTATTGACCGTCAGATCTTCCATGGATGCAACTGCTTCTTCCTTTCCTTCTGATACAAATTCCAGTCTGGCAGGATCGTAATCGATCACCTTTCCAAACGCATTTACATTTTCTACATCTTCTGCCATCACTGCGACCGTAAAGGTTTCTCCTGCTTTTACATCTTTCTTTTCCGGTACCAGAAGCATTGTGCCGGAGGCCGTTCCAGTCTGCTTTGTACCTCCATCCAGCTTGAACATCGTAAATGCGTAGTCGTAGACATCATATACTCCGTTCTGGTTGATATCTCCACCCCGCTTCTGAATCTGATCTACAAAGTTGGAACCGTCCTTGATGGATGTTCCCAGGTAGTTTTTCATATTCGTATAATCGCCCTCAGCCACTTCCTCATTTTTATTGGTACTTCCGACTGCCACCGGCCTGCTTCCATCCTTTTTGTAGATCGGAAGTTCGTGTGCCGCAAAATAATTTTTTGTGGATTCTACGACTTCCAGCTTTACAAAGCGGGCAAGCACGCCTGCAAGCGGAATCGTCTGTACATTTTCTTCTACGTCCAGCTCTGTATTGTAAGTCCATGCATCATGCTGGGTTCCGTCCCACTCCAGCTTCCAGTGTCTGCCGTCCATACTGGAGTAAACATTCATGCGCTGAACCGTACCACTTCCATAGCTGTCACGCGGATAGTATTCAAATTTGTCCAGCTCGTACGCAGCGCCGAAATCATAGATAAATGGAATCTTCTGTCCTGCCACGTCCTCTGCCGAGAAAAACAGCCCGCGGAAGCTGTGATCCGTTGCATATTTGATCGGTCCTGCTTCATCGCTTCCTGCAAAGGTAACTTTTCCTGCCGCGCCGATTTCATTTCTCCATGGATCTGCCAGCGTCATTGTACGGATCTCACTGCTCCATTCAGAATACCCCTCTTTATTTCTGGAACGAATCTGATAGCAGTGTTCTGAATGATACTCCAGATCATCATGCAGATAGGAGTCGGCATCTCCCATTGCGTAAAGCTGTCCATCCACCAACATCTCATAGGCTGCTGCCCCTTCTGCTTTGTTCCAGTGAATCCATACGGAGGTAGAGGTCTTCTCCTCTTCTGGAATCACAAGTTCCGGAACCGGAAGCGCTTCGTTCTTTCTCTCCGCCATCATCTCAGCCTCATAGGCAAATCCACGGATTTCCACGCTCTGTCTGGTCTTTGCGGTATCCGCAGCCGGAAGTTTGATGTAAAGTTTCGGTGTAGTCCTCACTTCTGCTGTCATCTGTGCAATTTCTGTCTCTTCCGCAGATGCATAGGTACAAAGTGCCGGTGATTCCTCATAAAAATACAGCACTTCACCTGGATTCGGAGACTGGCTTTCAAACCGCTCTTTGTCCTCCGCCTCCCGTGATTGCAGTACTTCGCCGTTAATTTCTGCGTGGATGTCCTCCGGTTTTGCAGAAAGATTGACAATCCAGGTCGTAGTCCGCTCTGAAAGATATCCATCGTAAGATCCCTCAGCCATTTCCGCCGTCAGAACCGCTGTCGTTCCTTCTGCTTTCGCAGTATAACGGACAGCTACATGATCCCCATAAGAAATATGATCGATGATTCCATAGGATTCCTCCTCTTCCACTGCATTGGAAAGATACTTTCCATCATCCTCGTATACTGTGAAGGAAGTTTCCTCTGCTGGCCACACCTCAATGATCCGGTGATTTCTGCGGATGGCATCTGGCGTATTGTTTGCCTCATACATCGGCAGAATCGCACCTTTCTTTACAAACACAGGAAGTTTCCAAAGCGGTGCGTCAAAGTTATTGAGCACCTGTCCGCCCTGATACTGTTCTCCGGTAAGATAGTCCACCCAGATCTGATCCGGATCCGGAAGATAAATGTGGTTTCTTACGTCATTTCCCATCTCGTCGCCTGCCACATTCTGATAAACCGGAGCTACCAGGATGCTTGGTCCCAGCATGAACTGATACTGCATTGCCCGGCTGTATGCGTACGCATCCTCCGGATATTCCAGAAACATGGCCCTTACCATCGGAAGACCGGTATCATGATTTCCCGTATCCAGGTTGGACGCCGCTGCCGCACAGGTATAAATATACGGCATCAGTCTGGATTTCATCTTCATATACATCCGGTTGATTCCAGTATACGGATCTCCAAAGGTAAACGGCGCTTTCATGTAGCTTCCCCATCCATCCATGTTCAGCATCTGAGGCGTGAAAGATTTCCACTGGTAGTCTCTTGCCGCAATCAGGGCTTTCCCTCCGAAGATTCCATCCATATCGCTTCCGATATTCGGATTTCCACTCAGAGAGCTTCCGATGTAAGTCGGAATGTGGAACCGGATATATTCCCAGTTTCCTCCTGTCTGGTCGCCGCTCCAGACACTGTTGAACCGCTGAGATCCAGCCCAGCCGTCCAAAGAAATAATATTCGGCCGAAACTGTCTTACTGTTGTAACAATATCATACGCTGTTTTCACACCGTTTAACTGGAAGGAATATCCTGGCCCCACCCAGGCTACGTCTGTTTTCAAAGTGGTAACCCCACCCCTGGCTACTTCTTTTCGAAAATCACGAAGCAGATGCCAGTAGGTCTTCTCCTCAGAATCCGGACTTAAATTGCTCTCCGTCCAGAGTCCTGACGCTACACCTTTTCCGTTGGCATACTCGGTAAAGCGCGCCAGATTTTCTACATTTGCATCCACGGCGGCAAGTCGCTCCTCAGAACTGCTGCCGTCCTCCAGAACACCGCCCTGCATATAGTAGCCGTTCTTGCCGTATCCTGATCCATACCCGTCATTTGGCAGGAAATACCCAAGAGGCATATCATTTTGGATGTACTGATCCATCACGGCTCTTGCCGAATATTCGTACGGCGCATCCACACCCTCCGGATAATTCTCCACAGCCACCGATGGCGTCTCTCCGTTTAACGACTCGGAATGCTGCCCTTTGGTAAACCGGTATCCGGCTGCCATTCCACTCTCATAATGGGTGGTTCCATCACTTGTATATGCTGCGGTCCCTTTGACATTCCACGCCTTGTCCCCAGCCTCGTCAGACCAGGCATCCCGGTTATAACAGTTCAGATGCCCCTCATAGAAACCATATTCCGGCAGCAGCAGCGGATTTCCCGTCACATGATAGTAGGCCCGAAGCAGATCCATGACAATCTGCCGTCCCCCGTTTCTCTCTGTCACAAAATAGTAGGCACTGAACCCATGCTCCTTGTGTGCGGCACAGGCAAAGGATGGATCTGATTCTCCAAAATCATATACCCCATCGGAAAACGTATTTCTCAGCACGCCATACCCGCCTGTCGTATAATAAAATGGATTCGGCGAGGCCACGCCCCCGTCCATCCAGGCACTCTCATTGACAATCTGAATCTTTTTCCCCGTATGTACAAAACGTCCATTCTGCGTTCCGCCGCCGTAGAACTGCTCCCCTTCCTGACATACCACTGTCTGAGCGGTCTCTTCCTCAGTAAATTCCAGAGGCTTTGCCTCCTCCATCACTTTCTTCTCTCCGGCATAGACGGACATCTGCGCTGTCTTCTTATCAAAGAGCACTCTGGTCCTGCCACAATGTAATGTAATGATTTCCCCGGTATCCTCCAGCTTGACTTCCGGCTTTGCGTACGCGTCCGACTCATCCGGGCGCTGCTGGATTTTCGCTGTGTGAGCCTCATCTCTTGGCTTGGCATATTCCGGAAACATTCCATTGTCACTTACATCGTAGCGGAAAATTTCTTCTTCCAGAAAGGTCACCTTTCCCCGGATTCCCTCCTGAAAGGACAGATACACGACATTTTTCCTGTCAGTATCTTGTTCGGCGGACACTTCCCCTGCCAGTGTTCCGCAAAATACGTTTTTGTCCTCGCTCATTGTCTTCCTCCTTTGACATAACCCGTGTGGTTATGCATGCTGTCTTTTACTGATTTTGATAAAACCAGTTTACCAGAACAGCAAAAAAAGCGCTATGAACAAGCGCTTTTTCTGTGCAATATGACAAAAATTTTGTACTTCTGTACAAGTCCAACTGGTACTCCGGCTATCTTGGGAATGCTTTCTGATACGCTTCCACGCCCTGTTTCAGACGCTCCAGCCCATCTTCCAGCACCGCACGCTGACATGCGATATTCATTCGAAGGAAGGTTTCTCCTGTCTTTCCGTACTGGCTTCCTTCCGAAAGATACAACCCGGTTTTCTCCCGCAGGAACCGGCCCAGTTCTTTTGCATGTTCCGTAAGTTCCTTACAGTCAATCCAAAGAAGATACGTTGCTTCCGACGGCACCAGGTGAAGCTTCGGAAGCTGTGTTTCCAAAAAAGTCCTGGCCGTCTGTTTGTTTTCATACAGATAGCTTCTCAGTGCATCCAGCCATGGACCCCCTTTTTGGTACGCCGCTATGGCCGCTGTCATGCCAAAAACATTCGGCTCCGCCGCCTCATCTGTATTCAATGCCCGCCAGATCTTGTGCCTCAGATACGGGTTCGGCACGATGACAGCCGCTGTCTGGAGTCCTGCCAGATTAAAGGTTTTTGTCGGTGCAATACAGGTGATACTGTTGTCCCTGCACGCTTCCGACACAGATGCAAACGGAATGTATTCCTTCCCCGGATCGGTCAATTCACAATGAATCTCATCAGAAACCACCACAACGTGATACTTCCGACACAGGTCGCCCACCCGTTTCATCGTCTCCGCCGACCAGATTTTTCCAACCGGATTGTGTGGATTGCAGAAGATCAGCATCGTCGTCTGCGGATCCGCAAGCGCCTCTTCCAGCGCCTGAAAATCGATTTCATACTGCTCCCCGTCATAGGAAAGCGGACACTCCAGCACATACCTTCCATTATTGACTACTGAGTTGAAAAAGATATTGTAAACCGGCGTCAAAAGTACCACCTTTTCCGCCGGAGTCGTCAGCTTCCGCACTGCACTTGAGATGGCCGGAACCACACCTGTACAGAAAATCAGCCACTCCTTCTCCAAATGGAAATGGTGCCTCTTTTCCCACCACTCCTGAATGGCCTCATACCATTCATCCGGAATCAGAGTATATCCAAACGCTCCGTGTTCAGCCCGCCTGCGGACGGCATCCTGAATTTCCGGCGCGGTTTCAAAATCCATGTCCGCCACCCACATCGGAAGCTCTTGTTCTTTCACATCCCATTTTACAGAAAAGGTCCTTCTTCTGTTTACCGGCTTATCAAAATCATAGTTCATGTTCGATTCCTCCCTGACTACTGCTGTACCGCAAATGACACCTCTGCCTGTCCATTTCCAAGCGCCTCTTTAAGTCCCTGAGGATCACTGATCTGTCCAATCGGTGTATAGCGGTAAGATGTGGAAAATGTTTCATAAAAAAGTACCAGACAGTCCGATCCATAAAGCATCAGATCCCCTTCCCGGATCTGATCCGGCCGCTTTGCGTCCGATGGCAGGCTCTCGTCAAAATAATAATATTTTTCATTTCCGTTTAATTCACTCATCGAAAGGGTCAGCGGCAGACGTGCTGCGAACTCCCGTGCCGCTTCGGTATCCGATAACCCGGCCACAAACTGCTGCTCTCCGATCGTAATCGTAATACTGCTCATCGTCTCTTCCTCCCTTTTCTTTGTTTCCTGCAGACTTTCCGTCTCTTTCCCATTGTCCGCTTCCTTTGGGCCTCTCTCTCTGTTTCCGCACCCTGCGGCCGTCAGAAGAATTCCAAGCGCCGCCGTCAGGATTGCCTTCTTCCATATGCTGCTTCTCATCTTTCACCCCTGATTTCTAAGCACAGAACCGATCTTTTCTATCATCGATAGCCGTACAGCGGATTGTTGTCTTTTCCGGATCTACACGATCTTTTTCGATAATGAGCTCTCCGATTTCATCCGCACAGATGGTTCCCTGTGAAGGGTTCAAAATACTGTCCACTTTACCATGAATCTCCGCGTCAACCGATGAATATTCAAAGGCAAGTGTCGTATTGATCAGACGGCAGTTTTTCATAACCAGATTGTCAATATAGCACATTCCCTGGAGACTCTCAATCGTACAGTTGATCAAAGTCAGGTTTTTTGCATTCCATCCCAGATACTCCCCGGAAAGAAAGGAATCATAGACCGTGACATTTTCACTGTTCCAGAATGCATCCTTGGACAGCATCTTCGCATTATGAATCTCCATATTTTTTACCCCGTCAAAAGAATAGTTGCCGATCAGCTGAAAATCAGAAAGCTTCAGATTTCCACTGTTCATTGCAAAATAATCCCCCTTCGCCGTCACATGCTCCATGGTCACATCACTACAGCTCCAAAGCGTCTCCGATGCATTCGGAAATGTAACATGATCCAGATTGACCCCGTGACAACGACGAAAATTCTTCGGCGCCTCAATCACCGCATTTTTCACTGTAATATCATCCGTATACCAGACACCCGCCCTTGCCATCTCAAACCAGGTACAATCCTCGGCATAAATTTTTCTACAGTACCAAAGCGGATATTTCCATTTAAACATACTGCCAAACAGCCGGATATCACTACTCTCCTTTAACGGAGACTCTCCATCCGTAAAAATCGTATCATACACATCCATATGCTCCGCCTGAAACAACGGCCTTTCACCTGTCAAATATGCCTGCTTTACTTCCTTTCGATCTACCATATCCTAACTCCTCCTACCTTATTTCTATTTTCCTGCAAATTTGAGGGACGTGTACCTGTGCATCGGAACCTGTCCCCAATGAAAAAAATCTGACAATTTGATTTTCCCCTTATTTTATGCGGGTTTCGGGCTTTTTTTGATCATTTACGTCGTGTACCTGTGCGTTGGTACACGTCCCCGATGATTTTGGCCGGTACTCCGCCTGCGATGGCGTTTTCCGGTATGTCTTTGGTGACGACAGCTCCTGCAGCTATGATGGCGTTATCTCCGATTGTGACTCCTGGGAGGATGGTTGCGTTTGCTCCAATCCAGACTTTTTTCCCGATTGTGATTGGTTTTGGATAGAGAGTGGGTCTGTCTTCTGGTTCGAATCCGTGATTCAATGTTGCAAGTACAACGTTATGTCCTACCAGTGTCCCGTCGCCCAGTGTTATGCCTCCCTGGTCCTGAAATCTGCATCCGGAATTGATAAATACATGTTTCCCCACATGAATATTTTTGCCAAAGTCGGTAGTGAACGGTGGGAACATGCTGAATGTTTCTTCTTCTTCCTGTCCTGTGAGTTGAAAGAAGAGATGCCGGATTTCTTCTGGTGTATGGTAAGACTGATTGAGTTCGCATGTAATCTGCATTGCCTCGAAGGCCATTTGGGTCATATACTGCTGCATTTCGGAGTCTTTTTTTACCGGAAGGCCTTGATTGAGATGATCTAAAAATTCTTTTAATTCCATATTGTTTTCCCTCCTGATTGAATCGTTTTCTTGTTGTCCACCGGTCTTTGCGGCCGTTTTATGTTCTCCGGAGTGTCAGGAGGTCTGCTGTTCTTCTTTCTGGATCTGATAGATCAGGTAATCCAGGCAGGAAATCTGCCGTTCTTCCGTGTGGATTTTTCTCAGCAGTTTTTTTCTGTGATGTTCCAGCACCTCTACCTGTGCTTCTTTTTCTTTTGATTCGCAGCAGCAAAGGAATTTCTGTATTGTTTCTTTGCTGCATCCTGCATCTTTCAGATTCTGAATGACTTCTTCCTTTGGATTTTCCATGTTACAGCTTCACCTCCGCATTTTTCTCCATCATTCCTTTTCATTTCTCTTCTAGTATAGGAACGAAAAGTTGAAATAGCAAATATTTATAATTTATCTGTTTTTATAATTGAAACCTATTTAGATGCGGAGTATAGTATTCTTACAGAGAAGTCTGCAAATTTTCTTAGAATCAGGAACGTTATTACAGTTTGGATGGAGGGAACCTTTTATGGAACTTCGTGTACTTCAATATTTTCTTGCAATTGCCAGGGAGCAGAGTATTGTTCATGCTGCTGAATCCCTGCATCTTTCACAGCCTACGCTTTCTACCCAGATCAAAAATCTGGAAAAAGAGCTTGGGAAGCAGTTGTTTATCCGTGGTGGGAAGGGGGCCCGCCGGATTACGCTGACCGAGGAGGGTATGATTCTCCGAAAGCGTGCGGAGGAAATTCTGGATCTTGTCAAAAAGACGGAAACAGAAATCTCTGCCTCGGATGATGTGTTGATCGGTGATATTTATATCGGAGCCGGCGAGACGGACGGCATCCGCCTGATTGCCCGTGCGGCAAAGCAGCTGCAGACACAGTATCCGGGTATTCAGTTTCATATTTCCAGCGGGAATGCGGTGTTTGTCCGGGAATCGCTGGATAAAGGGCTGATCGATTTTGGAATTGTATTTGGTCCTGTAGATATGACAAAGTATCATGCGCTGAAAGTTCCGGTCAATGATACCTGGGGTGTTCTGATGCGTAAAGATTCTCCGCTTGCTCAAAAATCAGCCATCACCAGGCAGGATCTGTGGAATGAGCCGTTAATCGTATCCCAGCAGGAGTCTGCGGGAGGCCAGATCCTTCAATGGTTGAAGCGGGATCCGGAAAAGCTCCATATTACCGCAACCTACAATCTGATTTACAATGCATCCTTGCTTGTGGATGAGGGGATGGGATATGCGCTGGGTTTTGATAAACTGATCAATACCACCGGAGACAGTTCTCTGTGTTTCCGTCCGCTCGATCCTCCTCTGGAAACGGAAATGTCTGTCATCTGGAAAAAATATCAGGTCTTTTCCAAACCGGTGGCAAAATTCATCTCTGTTCTAAGGGAGTCCTTTTCTTCCACCGGGGAACAGACTCAAAGCTAAGTACTCTGCCTGATGCTGTCCTTTTTGTTTGACAGCATCAGGCATTTTTTTTATAATGAAATAAATATTACAGATGTAGGATAAAGGAGGATGCAGTTATGAAACGTCTGCCGCAGATTTCCGAAGCGGAGTTCGAAGTTATGAAGGTCGTGTGGAAGCTCGCCCCGATCAATACGAATGAGATTACCGAGCGATTGGAGCGTTCTACTTCCTGGAGTCCCAAAACGATCCAGACTCTGATCAAGCGTCTGGTCAACAAGGGCGCTTTGGCCTATGAAAAACAAGGCCGTGTATTTGTCTATACGCCTCTGGTGGGAGAAAGGGAATACCTTGATCAACAGAGTTCCTCCTTTCTGGACCGGTTTTATCATGGTGACCTGACTGCCATGGTCTCTTCGTTTCTGGAAGAAGACCGCCTGTCAGAAAAAGAGCTTCAGGAGTTAAGAGATCTCCTGTCCCATTCTGCCAAAAAAGGAGGACGGTGATTGTGGAACTGTTTATGATCCGGTTTCTGTCCGGCAGTCTTCTGCTCGGAGGAATCATCCTTGTTTTCTTCGCCATACGGAAACTCCTGGGGAAGGTGCTGGGCGCGCAGAATCAGTACAGGCTCTGGCTGGTGCTGTTTTTGCTTCTTTCCATCCCCTTTCTGCCAAGGTTTTCTTTTTCCGGACCTGCGTTTTCTCTGGCGGAATTTCTTCCTGGTACGTCTTCTCCGGTCTCTCCGACTCCTTCTTCAGAAGCATCCTTGTCTTCCTCCCTCCCGGATGGGGCTGTCTGGATGAAGGATTTTGCTGTCTCTGTCAGCCGCCGGACACCTGCCGGTCTGTGGAGTCTTCTCTTTTTACTCTGGGCTGCAGGTGTTCTTTTGATGCTCTTCTTTCTGGTACGATCCGCCCTCTGCATGCGCAGGCTGAGGCACTCTGCTCTTCCCCTCCAGCATCCAGAGGCAAAGAGGCTCTACGCATCCTGTCTAAAGGAGCTGAACATCCGGCGCCGCATTCCCGTATACAGTACCGCATTTTTGAAATCTCCGGTTATGTCCGGCGTCTTTTTTCCAAAAGTATATCTGCCGATTCACCTGGTATCTGATTATCAGGAGGAAGACCTGCGCTATATTTTTCTTCATGAGCTGACTCATTTCCGCCACCGGGATCCTCTGATCGGATGGCTCATGAACCTTTCCAGTGTCCTGTACTGGTTTCATCCTCTTGTCCGGGCAGCTCTGGGCGCCATGCGCTCCGACCGGGAACTCTCCTGTGACGAAGCTGTCCTGTCTGTCCTTCCGGCATCCGCCTATCCCAACTATGGACATGTGCTGATCCGGTTTGCCGGCCAGACTTCCTTTCAGACATCCCCTTTCACAGCCGGTCTGTCCGGAAACAGGAGCCAGCTTCGAAACCGGATCTTTCTGATTGCTTCCTATCAGAGGCCATCTGCCCGGAGCCGCAGAAAGGGGTTTTGCGCTTTTTTGGCTGCATCCCTCCTCCTTTTTTCTTCTGCTCCGGTACTGTCTGCCGCCTCAGGCCAGCAGCCGGAACACGCCGAAAACAGCGCGTTTTCCTCTGGTTCTGAATGGTCCTCCTATTTTCAGGGAACCAGAGGAAGCTTTGTTCTGTATGACCCGGAAAGCGGACAATGGAGACTGTTCAATGAAAACCTTGCCCGCACCCGGATTTCTCCGGATTCGACTTACAAGATCTACTGCGCATTGTCCGCACTGGATTCCGGCATCATTACCCCGGAGGAATCCGCGCTTTCCTGGTCAGGCGAGACTTATCCCTTTGAAGAATGGAATCAGGACCAGACTCTTTCCAGCGCCATGTCCGCTTCTGTCAACTGGTATTTTCAGGAGCTGGATGCCCGCATGGGCCGTACACAGATCCGCTCTTTCCTGCACAGAATCGGTTACGGAAATGAAGATGCTGGCGGGGATCTATCTTCCTACTGGATGGAATCTTCCCTGAAAATCTCCCCTGTAGAACAGGTGGAACTGCTCGTTTCTTTCTATCAAAATAAATGGGGATTGGATCCGTCCTGCATCCAGGCTGTAAAAGATGCCATGCTTCTCTCCTCATCCTCCGGCTCCTCGCTTTATGGAAAAACAGGCACCGGGCAAGTCAACGGTCGTAACAGGAACGGCTGGTTTGTAGGATTCGTGGAATCAGCATATGGCCATCCGTACTTTTTTGCAGCCAATCTTCAAGGTGAAGGCGCTTCCGGAAGCAAAGCGGTAGCGATTACGCTCTCCATTTTATCAGAAGCAGGAATTTACTCCGATCCTTCCTGATTCCACTGCCTTCCAAACCGGTACTGATATTGTGGGATTTTCGCCAGATCCTCCTGACCGATTTCATTGCCCAGATACTGGAACGTTCCGTCATCCCGAAAACGCACCGTCAGTTTGTGAGTCAGAATCTGGTCATTACAGGCAGCTGTGCATACCGCCTCCACGGTCAGAACCACTGTTTCGTCCCCCTGCTCTTCCACTGCCGTCACTTCCGGCAGGGAGGTGCCAAATACCGTAGGAGAATAATTTCCCGTCCCCAGCCGGACCCAAAGATACGTCCCTGTTTCCCGGTCGTACTCAGCCCAGGTCCTTAACTCTTCCCTGGTCACCGGAAGATACTCCATCATCAGAGTTTCAAACTCCTCCTGGGGTATACCTTCTGCATAAGCATCCCCGTCCATAATCTCACCGTACTTCATCTCATACAGAGATTCGAACAGTCCATTATAGTCCAGATCGGAAAGATGATCTTCATCCCAGTCAGAACAAAGCAGGTTATTTCCCTGGTATCCAGGAACCAGAACACATTTTCTGGAAAGTTCCCGGCATGTCTCGTCCAGCGGCCGCACCCGGAACATGGTACTGGCATCCACTACTTCACTTACCTCCGGAGGCTGCGGTGCACAAAGCTCATAGCCAAACCAGCCCTTCTCCGTATACATCCAGTTTCTGGCCCTGGTACGGGTCGTGCCGGTCAGTACCGCTTCCCCCTCCTCGTTCCATTCGGCAATCGTTTCCAGCACAAACAGATTGGTCCCGTCAAATTCATACTCCATCCGGTTAAGTCCCCCACCCGCTTTTACATAGTACAATACTGTGGTCCCGGCTTTTCCCTTTTGACAGTTCTGAAGAAACCGGTCCATCTCTTCATAATTCTCCATCACCGCATACGGCTCCGCTCCCGTAACCGTTTTCCCGTTTCTTTTCAATATTTCTTTGATCTGAAGCCGGTCTGTTTCCGGAATCACATCTCCGTTTGTATGGTTCTGTTTCGCCTGTTGTACAATCTTTTCAGCCTCCTCCATGGCTTCTTTGATCTCTTCCTCCGCTTGTTGTCTCTTCTTTTCCTCTACCGGAAGTGCATACCCGTTCTCCTGCTGTTTCTCTGTAAGACCTGTCTGATTTTGCTCCTTCTTTGGAAGATCCAGATCCTTTTTCTCTTTGTTCCACATCAGGAAAACGGCTGCCAGAATCAGTATCAGCAGCATCCCGGATACCGCACATTTTTTTGTCTTATTTCCCTTCGGTTCCATAGTATTGTTCCCACTCCTCCTCTGTAAATCTCGGCTCATACCAGGACCAGGTCATACGGGCATCCCGATATACCACCTGGTTGGATACATACTGGAAACTTCCGTTCTCCAGCGGCCTTACTACCAGACGGCTTTGAAGGGCCCGGTCCATCCATTCCCTGGGCCATACGGCATCTACCGTCAGGCAGAGTGTCCCATCTTTCTGCCACTCACAGGCCGTCACCTCCGGAACCGGACCGTACGGCGCCCCTCCGTCACGAAGTCCTCTTGGCCGGTACTCATAAGTCCTGCCAGCAGCATGGTAAGTCATCCTCTGCCGTAGTGTCTGGATGTCAATCCGAAACCTGGCACACAGCACATTCTCTACGAGTTCCTGCGGGACCTCATACCGGGCTCCTTCATGGGCCTCATAGGGATTCATGCTTCCGTACTGCGCCTGATACAGCCGTTCAAACAGATCGTAAAACTCCAGATCTCCGTAATTTTCCTCGCTCCAGTCAGTAATCAGCATGTTATTCCGCTCATATCCAATCATCGACAAATACTTTTCGTATGCTTGTCTACAGTCTGCATCCAGTGGACGGATCCGGAAGGCCTTCTGGCCCGGAGCTCCATCGTATCCTGCAGGCCGGGCTTCCTCCAGAAAAAAATATCCTTTTTCTGTGAATTCCCAGTCAGTGGCTTCAAAATCATGTGTATACCAGACTTCCGGTTCTCCATTCTGCCACCGAAGTGAACTGACCGTCACATCCATCACACTTTCCCTGGTCTCCAGATCATACCTGATAAATCCTCCTTCATCTGTCACGCAAAACATAGATGCTTCTGCTTCCCGTCCCTGACCAGCCTCCTGCAGAAACGTCTCCATCTGTTCGGAATTCACCATATTGATCCTGTTTTCCGTATCCACTGCTGCATAGCCCTGTTCCCCGATTGCCCGAATCAGCTCCTCTTGTACCTGCCGGTCTTTCAGGTTTCCCTCCGCTTGTGCCTCCTCATACACATCCCGGAACCCTTCTGCAATCTGCAGGGATTCTTCCTGCGTCCCTTCCTTCTTTTTTTGTGAAAGGTCGGATTCCTGCATCTGTTTCTCCATAGAACTGCATCCCACAGCCCCCAATGCCATAACTGCTGCCATCATACACACTACAGCTCGATCCTTCCACCTCATCTTCTCCCCTCCTTTTATTTATTACATTTGTAAGATTTTATTTCAAAAATTTTTATACAACTTCTTTTTCTGTCATTAATATTACGCTTGTAAGATTTAAAAGTCAATAAAAACATAGGGCGGGAAATCACGCTTTTCCCCGCCCCATTCTTCTATTCTCCATTCTTCGGTTGCCATATCACTTTCAAGAGCCGAAATACCTGCTCTGTGCTGGATGTCAGATTCTTTTCCGCTTCTTCTGACCTCATGGCCTTCTCAAGTGTCGTGATTCCTCTTATAATCGGGAAAAATGCATCGATTCCAGCCCGGTTGCAGTCCCCTGCATCTTCCGATACGCTTCCTGCAAAAGCAATCACCGGCTTTCCGTATTTTTTTGCAATCCCGGCAATTCCAGCCGGAAGTTTTCCCATAGCAGTCTGCCCGTCAATCCGTCCTTCCCCTGTAATAACGATATCCGCATCCCGAATCTCCTGCTCAAGCCCCACTGCATCGATAATAATCTCAATTCCGGACTTCATCGTTACATTCGGAACATAACTGACAAATGCAAAACCAAGTCCTCCGGCCGCCCCGGCTCCCGGCACGTCACAGTAATCTTTTTTCAAAACTTCCTGGGTTTGCCGGGCAAAATGCCTCATTTTTGCATCCAGTTCTTCCTTTTCTGCTTCCTTTACTCCTTTTTGAGGTCCATAAACATACACGGCCCCCTGTTCTCCGCACAATGGGTTTGTCACATCGCAGGCAATTTGAAACCGACATTCGGAAAGCTCCGACATCATACCCGTCTGATCAATCCGCGCAATTTTGTCCAGCTCCTCGATCCCTTCCGCGATCGGATCTCCCTTCTCATCGTAAAACCGGCATCCAAGAGCCTTTAACATTCCGGTTCCGCCATCTGTCGTTGCGCTTCCTCCGATTCCGATGATAAAATTTCGGCCACCCCGTTCTACAGCATCCCGGATCATCTCTCCGACACCAAAGGTCGTTGCGTGGCGTGGATTCAGCTGTTCTGCCGGAACTAAGGTGATGCCTGCCGCCTCAGCCATCTCCATCACAACCGTCTCTCCGTCCGGCAGCACTCCATACTGTGCCTGAACCGGCTTGCCGTCCGGTCCTGTGACTTTTACTGTTCTGTAGGTTCCCCCAAGGCCGTCCACCAATGTGCGCGTTGTCCCCTCTCCGCCGTCAGCCACCGGTCTGACTACAATCTTTGCATTCTGCCATGCTCTGTATACGCCTTCTTTTGCAGCCTCGCCTGCCTCCATGGAACTAAGGCTTCCTTTAAAAGAATCAATCGCAATTACTACTTTCATTATGCCCCTCCTGAAATAAGCTCTGACCGTATTTTTATTCTTTTATTATACCGTGCATCCCTTGATTCTTCCAACACATCTTTTTTCAATTTTTTCTTGACGATAGCTCCCTGCTTATGCTAGACTAGTGATTCAGAAAATTCAGGTCTTTATTGGAAACGTACATTCTCCCGAATGAATAACGAACAACACGATTTTTCTGCTGATTTATTATTCATTACATAAGGAGGATTTTTTTATGCCAAAAACGAAAAAACAGGAACTTATTTTTTCACTTCTGATGGTATTTTTCATGGTTTACGTCATGATCGGCTACAATATCGCACTAAATATGGGCGGGATGAATTATTCCGTCTTCGGGGCAGCCTTTCATGAGCTGATTATTATGTACCCGATCGCTTTTATTCTGGACTTTTTCTTTGTAGGTCATGTTGTAAAAAGAACCGCTTTTAAAATCGTAGACCCGGAGAAAGAAAATCCGTTTCATCTGGTACTGGCGATTTCTGCTATTACCGTTATGTGGATGTGTCCGCTGATGAGTCTTGCTGCCACACTACTGTTCAAAGATGCGGGAATCAACGTCATCCCAGTCTGGCTTCAGACTATTGCGCTGAACTTCCCGATGGCATTCTTCTGGCAGATGTGCTATGCCGGACCACTGGTAAGATTCCTGTTCAGAAAGATTATGAGACAGTCATAAATAAGAAAAGGTGCTGAGTTCAAGATAAACCCAGCACCTTTTTCTATTATTTTACCGGAAACCGCCCGCAGGACTTTTTCTCCGGACAGTAATTTAAAAACTCGCATTTTGGTTTACAGTAGCGATCTACAATCAGCTCCCATTCCTCTGAAAGATTCCGAAGCTCTTTCAAAATATCCCTCATCAGATCACGATATTCCCAGTATGCTCTCATACACATCCTCTGTTTGCAGATATCCAGAAAGTTTCTCAGATTCCGCTTGTCCACAATCTTGGTTTCCATGCCAAGCGGCAGAATCATAGCGACATCTTCTTTGGGAATCTGGCACTCCTCAATAATCATATCCGCTGCCTTCACGCCCATCTCATGTGCGGCATTTCCAGAGATGTCATGGATGTCTCCAGCATCCCGCTGATCACATCTCCCGTAAGACTGATCAGTCTCACCTCTTCCGGCACCCGGATTTTGCTCTCCTTCAGGGCCTTCTTGTACCCCTCATATCTTCCTTTGCAGGGTGACAGCTTCATCGACCCGTTAATCATCCCGATTTCCCTGCATCCCTTTTCTGCCAGATACCTGACCGCCTCGTAACCGCAGGCCTCATAATCTACTGTCACACTGCTCCGGCAGATTGAGGGTGGTACAAAAATGCTCAGCCTGCCGGTATTCATAGACATTTGCAAGGCTCTGAAAATCTCGCCGGATTATCTTCTGCAAGACGAATTGGAAGAAAACGAAATCAGTA
>ERZ1643246.2319-NODE-2319-length-18403-cov-7.480543_pt1 | contig 18403 bp, 18 predicted proteins | sample MGYA00579265_ERZ1643246 | MGnify/ENA primary metagenome ERZ1643246 (study PRJEB29033, sample SAMEA4952261) | chicken gut metagenome | biome: Broiler Chicken; feature: Gastrointestinal Tract; material: Caecum | place: Ireland | collected 2018 | study: Broiler...
AAAGATGAATATTGGGCTCATTGCACATGACTCAAAGAAGACTCTGATGCAGAATTTCTGCATCGCATACCGGGGGATTCTCAGCAGAAACGAACTGTACGCCACCGGAACGACAGGACGCCTGATCGAAGAGGTGACAAATCTGAACGTACACAAATATCTGGCAGGACCACTTGGCGGAAAGCAGCAGCTGGGGTCCCAGATTGCCCAGAATGGAATTGACGCACTGATTTTTCTGCGGGATCCGTCGAATCCGAAGCCGCATGAGCCGGATGTAAATGATGTGATCCGGCTGTGCGACACGTACAATATTCCAGTTGCAACCAATCTTGCTACGGCAGAACTGATCATTCTCGCAATCGACAGAGGCGATCTGGACTGGAGAGAAATGTATAGGTAATATACGGCAATACAGGTTATGAAGGGGTTCATGTATGAGTAATATCAGGGAAGATGAAACACAGAAAAGAAGAGAACGGATAGAAAAACACCGACAGAAGCGGGATCACAGACAGAGACAGAAAAAGAGCCACAAGAAGCAGATCGTGGCTGGGATCTGTCTGGTCCTTGCTGCCGCAGCAGGAGGAGGCGTTTATACAGTATCCCTGCAGCAGGCGGAGAAGAAGGCAGAGACCGCTTCCTATGAAAAGGCACATTACGGCGGCTCCGTATTCCGGACAGACGGACTGGCCGCTTCGGATTTGTGTGTGGCATCGGAAGACCGGGATGCCATTCAGTACAGCGGCACGACAGACGTACATGCTGCCGGACTGTTTGACCTCAGCGGGAAAGATGTGCTGTATTCCAATCAGATTCATGAGCGCCTTTATCCGGCCAGTACGACAAAAACCATGACGGCGCTCCTTGCGCTGGAGCAGGGGAATCTTTCCGACATCGTTACAGTCGGAAAGAATGCGGCAGCCTCCAGTTTTCCGGCAGATGCATCTTTGTGCGGCCTGAAGGAAGGAGATCAGATGACGCTGGAGACATTGCTCCATGGACTTCTGCTGTCTTCCGGAAATGATGCGGCAACCGCGATTGCTGAATATATTTCCGGATCGGAAGAGGCTTTTGTAGAGGAGATGAATGCGCGCGCACGGGAACTGATGGCGGTAAATACCCACTTTGTGAATCCACATGGGCTGCATGACGACAATCACTATACGACAGCGTATGATCTGTATTTGATATTTAATACTTGTATTCAGAATGAGGAGTTTTTGAAGATTATTGAATCAGACGGCTATACGGCGTCCATCACAGAAGCGGATGGAAGCGTGCGCACAGAAGAGTGGAGTCCGACCAATTATTATGCGAGAGGTATTGTGGATGCGCCGGAAGGAGTGACGGTGGTCGGCGGTAAGACCGGCACGACAGGAGAAGCAGGATACTGCCTGATCCTTCTGGACCGGAATGCGGCAGATGATCCATACATCTCCATTGTGATGGGTGCCGGATCGAGAGACATCCTCTATGAGGATATGAATGCACTTCTGGAAGGCACGCAGGGCCGTTAATTTTCGGAAAATCCGCGTATTCTTCCAAACAGGCTGATCAGATAGAGGCCGCACAGGCCGACCAGCGTGTAAATGATACGGGACAGCATCGACAGATTCCCAAAGAGATAGGCTACAAGATCGAAGCGGAATATGCCGATCAGCAGCCAGTTCAGGGCGCCTATGATGACCAGTGTCAGTGCAGTGTTATCAAACCATTTCATATATGATAATCCTCCTTTATGAATTCTTTCTTTAGTATTTCCCGAAAAAGGAAGATTATGCAGGAGAAGAAAAGGACAGTACAGATGGAAGAACAGTTATACCGATCATACAGTCAGTATCTGAAAGAAAAATACCACACAAAAGTGTATAAGCTTCCGGTCAATCTGCCGGGAACATGCCCAAACAGAGAGAACGGAAGCGGCTGTACCTTCTGCTCGGAGAAGGGAACCGGATTTGAAGCCATGAAACAAGCAGTCCCGGTTGCAGAGCAGCTGGAAAAAACAAAAGCATATATTAAAAAACGATATCATGCGGAGAAGTTTATCGCATATTTTCAAAATTATACGAACACATATTTTCCGCTTGAGACCTTTGCCTCATTCCTGAAGGAGACGGAAAAAGTGGAAGATATCGTTGAAGTATCAATTTCTACCAGGCCGGACTGTATCAGCAGCCGTTACCTGGCTTTTTTGCATGAGTGGATGCAGAGAACGGGGATTGACATTACGATAGAACTGGGGCTTCAGACCGCCAATTACCATTCCCTGCAAAAGGTAAGAAGAGGGCACGGACTTGCAGAATATATCGATGCAGTGCAGAGAATCAAAGCGTATCCGTTTGCTTTGTGCACCCATGTGATTTTAAATCTTCCGTGGGATGATCGGGAGGACGTTGCAGAGACAGCGAAGGTACTTTCTGTTCTGGACAATGATATCGTCAAGATCCATTCACTTTATCTTGCAAAGGGAACGGAACTTGCCCGGCAGTACGAAAAGGGAGAATTTCAGATCTGCAGCCTGGAGGAGTATCTGGAAAGAGTGATTTTGTTTGTACGCCTGCTGGATCCTGGGATGGTAATTGAACGCTTTTTCAGCAGAATTCCGGAGCAGGATGCGGTATTCTGCAACTGGAATACAAGCTGGTGGAAATTAAAGGATATGCTGTTAGATGAAATGAAACGGCGTGGAGTACGGCAGGGAGATTTGTATTGCTACAGAGACGGCTCACGACTCAGGAAATGGAATTAGGAGGAAGTTGATTTGGCAGCCAGAAAGAAGACCACGGATATCAGGTCATACCGCAGAAAATGGAATATAAACATCGGCGTGATTCTGTTTGCTGTAATTCTGATTTATGTTATCGTCGAAGTACTGGTATCGATCACAAATAAACCCACCGCTTATTATGAAGTGGGGGAAGGGTCGATCATCAAAAATGCATCGTATACCGGATTTGCGGTGCGCACGGAGCAGACAGTGGATGCGCCGAAAAGCGGTTATCTGAATTTTTACCAGCCGGAGGAATCCAAGATTGCCGCAGGGCAGAATGTCTGCGCGGTTTCGGATGAAAAACTGGATTTAAGCACAGGGGAGGAAGACGGCGGAGAAAGCCAGCTCACAGAGGAGGAGCAGAACCAGCTGCTGTCTTCGGTCCGGACCTTTGTAAATAATTATCAGGAGTCTTCTTTTTCTGAGACCTATTCTTTAAAAAGTACAATCCAAAACGTATTTGACCGAAAAACCGATCAGAACAGGATATCCAGAATGGATACGGCGCTGGGAGAGCAGGAGGAAGGAAGCTATCAGGACTGTACCAGTCAGACGGATGGAATTCTTGTCTATGAGGTAGACGGTTATGAGGGAGTGACAACCGACCAGGTCACAGACAAGAATTTTGATAAAAGCAGCTACGCACAGACAGAAGCAGGGGACAACCGCAAAGTCAGCAAAGGTGACAGCATGTACAAGCTTGTCACAGGAGAAGAATGGTATCTGGTAGTCAGGATGGATGCGGATACCGCAGAGCAGCTCCTGAAACGCAGCAGCGTGACGATCCGTTTTCTGAAAGACGATGAGGAGATGACGGCAGGACTTCAGATGGAAAAGAAAAGTGACGATGTGTATTATGCGTATCTGACCTTGGACAGCGCAATGATCCGGTATGCATCGGACCGCTATCTGGATATTGAAATTCTGATTGAAAACGCACGGGGACTCAAGATTCCAAAATCCGCAGTGGTGAAAAAGGACTGTTACGAGGTTCCGACAGAATATATTGTCAAGAATGGAGAGACAGGCGAACAGGGTGTGCTGATCTATCAGAATGGCAAAACCAGCTTTCAGGCGGCGGATGTCTACTATACGGATACGGAGAAAAACATGACATGCATTGAGGCGGAAGGAATACCGGCCGGTACGGTCATTCAGATGCAGGACTCCAATAATACCAGAACACTTTCGGAGACAGTCAGCCAGGCTGGCGTCTATGAGGCAGGCAGCGGATATGCCGTCTTTACTTCGATCGATATCGAAGCGGAAAATGAAGAGTATTATATCACGGGTAGCGGAAGCAGTAATCAGCTGTCCAATTACGATAGAATTGTCCTGAATGCAGATTCAGTAAAGGATGACGAGATTCTTGTATAACAAAATCAGAAAGGAAGTAAGAGTAATGGAAACATGTTATGAGCCAGGAATCGTTACGGAAAATCTTAAGATTGTGGAAGAGCGGATCGAGAACGCCTGCAGGAGAAGCGGGCGGAACCGGGAGGATGTTACATTGATTGCTGTCAGCAAGACGAAGCCGGTTTCCATGATCCAGGAGGCATACGATGCAGGAATCCGGGTGTTTGGAGAAAATAAAGTACAGGAGCTGACGGAAAAGTACGGGGAACTTCCGTCTGATATTCAGTGGCATATGATCGGTCATCTGCAAAGAAACAAGGTCAAATATATCATTGACAAAGCTGCACTGATTCACTCGGTGGACTCGATTCGACTGTTGGAGACGATTGATAAGGAAGCGGCGAAAAAGCAGATGACGACAAAAGTGCTTCTGGAAGTGAATATGGCAAAAGAAGATACGAAGTTTGGGTTGATGCCGGAAGAAGTCATGGGGTTTATCGATAAAGTGCCGGAGTTCAAACACGTCTCTGTAGAAGGCTTGATGACCATTGCACCTAACACGGATGACCCGGAAACGAATCGACAATTTTTTTCAGCACTTCGAAAATTATCTGTTGACATTGCAGACAAAAACATTGATAATATCCATATGGGCGTACTTTCTATGGGTATGACCAATGATTATGAAGTAGCGATTGAAGAAGGCGCCACTATGGTCCGTGTCGGTACAGGAATCTTTGGTAAAAGAAATTATGCTTTAGATAAGAACACAAGATGATAGGAGTGTAAAAAATGGGTGTATTAGACAAGTTTTTGGATATCATGAAATTAAGTGATGATGACGATGATTATGAGAACGATGATTTCTTTGATGAAGATGACTTAGATGACTACGAAGAAAAACCAAAAAGAAAACTGTTCGGAAGAGATAAGAAACACGAGGAAGAGGAAACTTTCTCACAGGATGAAGAGGAAGAGTATGAATCTTCAAGACAGTCCTCCTCTTCTCAGGGCAGCAAGGTGACACCTATGAGACGTTCAGGACGCAGACCTCAGGCGACAGGTATGGAAGTATGTGTGATCAAGCCAAGTTCCGTAGACGATGCACGGGAGATTACAGAGACGCTGTTGAGCGGACGCACAGTAATCCTGAATCTGGAAGGGCTTGACCTGGAGATTGCACAGAGGATTATTGACTTTACATCAGGGGCAACATTTGCCATTGATGGAAATCTTCAGAAGATTTCCAGCTTTATTTTCCTCCTGACACCAACGAATGTTGGGATTTCCGGAGACCTTCAGGACCTGCTGAACACATCCTTTGATGTGTCTTCTATCAGCAAAAGATACTAAGAGACCGGTTTTGAAATGGACAGAGAGGAATTAATATTTCAGAAAAGACTGATTGATCTATCCCGCACTGCATACCAGCGCGGGATTGTGATATTCAGTGATTTTCTGAATCTGAATGAATTGAATATTCTGCATACGATGCCAAAGGAGGAGCTGTATTCCGGATACGAGACATTTGGCGGATATGCGGCTGCGGAGCGTCAGATGGTTGCATTTCTACCTGATGCTCTTTGTTATGAGTATTTTTATCCGTTTGTGATACTGCGGATCCGGCCTTTGAATCCCAGATTTTCAGAGGATCTGTCTCATCGGGATTATCTTGGAGCGATTTTAAATCTCGGAATTGAGCGGTGTAAAATCGGTGATATTCTTGTGGAGGACAAAGAGGCCATTGTATTCGTCTCAGAACATATGGCGGATTTTCTGGCCGAACATCTGACAAGGGTGCGTCACACGACTGTGATGGCCCAGATCGAAGAACAGCAGGAATTTCAGTATGAGCCTGCATTTGAAGCAGTACGCGGCACTGTGGCATCTGTGCGGCTGGACAGTCTTCTTGCCCTTGCCTTTTCTTCCTCCAGGAGCCGGCTTTCCGGGCTGATCGAAGGGAAAAAGGTTTTTGTCAACGGAAGATTGATTGTCAGTAACGGATACCGACTCAAAGAAGGGGATATTATTTCTGTGCGTGGCATGGGAAAATTCCGCTATGAGGGCGTTCTTTCTGAGACAAGAAAGGGCAGATATTATGTGGAAGTCCGGAAATATGTTTAATCATCATCACAGGAGAGAGAAATGAAGAAAAAAAATGGACGGAAAAGCTATATTATGGCAGTGATTCTCGTGATTGCGGCGGTCCTGCTGGACCAGTATACGAAATATCTGGCTGTACTGTATTTAAAAGATGGGCCTGCCCTGGTCCTCTGGAATCGGGTGTTTGAGCTTACTTATCTGGAAAACAGAGGCGCGGCGTTTGGACTTTTGCAGAATCAGCAGATATTTTTTGTATGTATTGCAGTAGTTATATTTGCTTTTGTGGCGTACTGCTATGTACGGATTCCAAAGACGTCACGATATCTTCCGCTGCGGCTCTGCGGAATTTTTATTGTTGCAGGAGCTGCCGGGAACTTGATTGACCGGATCCGCCTGGGATATGTGGTGGATTTTTTCTACTTCCGGCTGATTGATTTTCCAGTCTTCAATGTGGCGGATATTTATGTGACAGTCTCCTTTGCAGTTCTGATTCTGCTTATTTTCTTCTTTTACAAAGAGGAAGATCTGCAGTTCCTTGGAAGAAAGAAAGGAGCAGGGACAGATGGAAAATAGGACATTACAGACGGAGGAATTTGTCGGAGAACGAATCGACAAATTCCTTTCGTGCAGATTGGAAGAGTTATCCAGGTCATATATTCAAAAGCTGATCAAAGAGGAACATGTTCTGGTTAATGGAAAACCTGTCAAGGCAAACTATAAGTTGGGAACAAAGGATGAAGTCTGCCTGGAAATTCCGGAGGCCAAAGAGCCGGATATTCTTCCGGAAGATATTCCGCTTGATATTCTTTATGAAGATCAGGATATTCTGGTTGTCAACAAACCGAAGGGAATGGTGGTCCATCCGGCTGCCGGCCATTACAGCGGTACGTTGGTCAATGCCCTGATGTTTCACTGCAAAGGCAGCCTGTCCGGAATCAATGGAGTCATGCGGCCGGGAATTGTACACCGGATTGACATGGATACGACAGGATCTCTTCTCGTATGTAAAAATGATGAGGCCCATAGAATACTGGCAGATCAGTTGAAAGAGCACTCGATCCGCCGGGAATATCACGCGATTGTATACGGAAATGTCAAAGAGGATACAGGGACAGTGGACGCTCCGATCGGGCGGCACCCGGTTGACCGGAAGAAAATGAGTATCAACTACAAAAACGGGAAACGGGCGGTAACGCATTATGAAGTATTGGAGCGCTTTGGGACGTTCACGTATATTCGGTGCCGGCTGGAGACAGGACGTACCCATCAGATTCGGGTACATATGGCATCTCTTCACCATCCGCTTCTGGGTGATGAAGTATATGGACCATCTGGAAAACAGCCGTTTTCAGGGCTCAAAGGACAGGTGCTTCATGCGAAAATCCTGGGGATCCATCATCCGTCTACAGGAGCGTACATGGAGTTTGATGCTCCACTGCCAGAGTATTTTGTTAATATATTGCAAAAACTGAGGAAAAAAAGTTAAATTTTTGGTAAAGTTATATACATTTTGCGCAATTTGATTTATAATATTTTTATCGATAGCTGAACAGCTGACTGGTAAAGGAGCGTGATGTATATGGCAAAAACAAATACAATTATTACGATCGGAAGAGAATTCGGAAGCGGCGGGCATGAAATCGGAGAACATCTTTCCGAGAAACTGGAAATTCCGTTTTATGATAAAGAAATGCTGGACCGCGCATCTAAGGAGAGCGGCATTGCGGAAGAGTTGTTGAAGGCACATGACGAAAAACCGACCAGCAGTTTTCTGTATTCTCTTGTGATGGATACCTATTCTCTGGGATATAAGTCAGGAAATTATTCTGACATGCCGATTAACCACAAGATTTTTCTTGCACAGTTTGACGCCATCAAAAAGCTTGCAGAAGAGGGACCATGCATTCTGATCGGAAGATGTGCGGACTACGCACTGGAGGATTACCGGAATGTGCTCTCTGTTTTTATCCACGCAGATATAGATAAACGCGCAAAGAGGATCAGCCGGATGTATGATATGACAGAAGCCAAGGCAAAAGAGATGATCCTCAAGACAGATAAAAGAAGAGGCAGTTACTATAACTACTATACGAACAAGAAGTGGTCTGCAGTACAGAGTTACGATGTCTGCCTGGACAGCGGCGAGCTTGGTATTGACGGATGTGTGGATACGATTATTGAAATCGTAAAAATCAAAGAAGGAGTCAAAAAAGCAGTTCTTTAAGAACTGCTTTTTATCTCTTCTCTGGTCAGGCGTGCCGGCCAGCCTTCAATATGTCCATTCAGAATGGCGGTAAACATCCGCTGTTTTGCTCCTGGATGATCCAACTCCAGTTGATGGATCAGATCCTTGGCGTACTGGCGCTTAGTCAGTCCGTCCACTGGACAACGGCTCTTTTCTACAGGAAGATGATACTTCCGCTGAAAACCGATCACATCTGCCTCATTGACAAACATCATCGGACGAATGACAGTCAGCTCCATACGGTCCAGATAGGACTTCGGAGAGAATGAATGGAAGCGTCCTTCAAAAATCAGGGAGAGAATCATCGTCTCTACAATATCGTCTTTATGGTGAGCATAGGCAACCTTGTTGCATCCAAGCTTCTTCACCGCCTCATTGAGAGCGCCCTTGCGCATTTTGGCACAGAGAGAGCATGGATTACTCTCTTTTCGCTCCTCGAACAGAATCCTTGCAATATCGGTTTTGACTACATGGTACGGAACGCCAAGTTCCTGGCAGAGAGACTCGATCTTCTCTGTGTGGAATTTTTCGTATCCGAGATCTACAGTCACGGCAATGAGATCAAAGTGCTTCGGATAAAATCTTCTCAGACCTGCCAGGGCGTAGAGAAGCGTCAGACTGTCCTTTCCTCCTGAGATTCCCACCGCAATCTTGTCTCCTGCTTCGATCATCTGATATTCATCTACCGCTTTCCGCGTAAAACTGAGCAGCTGCTGTAATTTCATGTCTCATCCTCATTTCTCAAAATTCATCATACTGTTCCAATATATCCTATTTATTACGGAAATACAAGGTATTTCTTGCAGAACGCAGCAAAAAAAGGTAAGATAGAGACGAAGAAAAAAGGAGAGAAAGAACATGAAATTTGTAATTCAAAGAGTATTGGAAAGTGAAGTGAAAGTCGATGGGGAATCGATCGGCAAGATTGGGAAAGGCCTGATGGTCCTGATTGGCGTTGGAAAGGAAGATACAAAAGAGACCGCAGACAAGATGGTGAAAAAGCTGGTCGGAATGAGGATCTTTGAAGATGAGAATGGGAAGACGAATCTTTCCCTGGCAGATGTGGACGGAAGTCTCCTCCTGATTTCCCAGTTTACCCTGTACGCGAACTGTAAGAAAGGCAACCGTCCAAGCTTTATCGAGTCCGGTGAACCGGGCATGGCAGAAGAGCTGTATGAATATATTATCGCTTCCTGCAAGGCCCAGGTACCGGTTGTAGAGAGAGGAAAATTCGGGGCAGATATGAAAGTCTCCCTCATTAATGATGGACCATTTACCATCATACTGGATTCCAGAGAACTGTAAACAGTATCCTGGCATCAGGCCAGGTGAAAGACTTTCCTGCACGCTTCATATCGCTTCTGGAAAGTTTCATAAAAGCTACCTTCCGGATAAGGAGTCAGGTAAAAGGTTTGCAGCACATACATGGACACTTGTTTTTGGTAAGCTTCGTCGCTGGTTTTTTCGATGTGGGCTTCCAAATCGGTCAACAGATAATGCCAGCTGCACACATACGCTTCATAGCGGGGAAGATCAGGAATATCCAGCCATTTTTTAATCCGGATTTTGGAGCGGCGGGTCTTTTTGCATTCCTTTGTCTGGAGAAAATAGGAAAAAGATCCGTTTTCATATAGCCTGCCTAAGGGAAAGAGACGGCAGAAACCGGGGCGGAAAGCGTGAACGGTGCATCGTCCGGCTTCTGAAAGGAAAGGACAGCAGTCCCGTACAGGATCCATCTTCAGATGCGGGAGAATGATACCGTCCACCACGGACAGCTCCGCAGCCGAGCCGAGAAGACGATCTGGCTGCATACCGGTACCGGAGGACAGTTGATCCATGTCGTAGGGATCCAGAAGAATCGAAGTTCCCATTCCCCGGCAGCAGTCTGAACATCCGCGGCATCCGCCACAGTCAGCCCGTACCAGATCATTGGAAGTATAGAGATTTCCATCAGATATTTCATTAAGATCAATATTTCGCAGCATAACATGCCTCCTCGCTGTGTGATGATTGTTTTATGACTATTTTATACAAAAAGGAGGGGGCCTGTCAAACCAGAATGGAGGGAATATGAAGCGATTCACGAAAAAAGAACTCTTATCAATACCAAACTGTATGGGATATTTTCGGATTCTTCTGATCCCGGTCTTTTGTATCCTGTATCTAAATGCAGATTCTCTTCAGGAAGAATACCAGGCGGCCGGGATTCTGCTGATTTCGACTATTACGGATTTTCTGGACGGAAAGATCGCCAGACATTTCCATATGATAACGGAATTCGGAAAATTTCTCGATCCGGCGGCGGACAAGCTGACCCATGCGGCGGTTGCAGTCTGTCTTGCGTTCCGGTACCCGCTGATGCGTTATTTGATTGCTTTAATGATCATAAAAGAAGGAGTTATGATCGTGATGGGTGCATGGAATCTAAAACATGGACAGAAACTGAATGGAGCAAAATGGTTCGGAAAAGTATGTACTGCTACTTTGTTCTTCTTGCTGCTGGCACTGGTTGTATTTCCGGAGATTCCGAAACAGACAGCAAACTTTTTTATTCTGGCGGAAATGGTGATCATGCTTTTGACCCTGATCCTTTATATACCGGAGTTTCAAAAAATGCATAAAAAATGGTAAAAAAGGCGACCTCTAAAGCGAGAGGTCGCCTTTTGCGCGTGCTCTTCTGGAGCGGATAGAACGAATGACAGGAACCATGAAAATGGCGACAATTCCACCTGCAAATCCATTGTTATACAGATTCATACTGTCATAGAGGATTCCCACATTCAGCGCGACAGAAGATTGCAGATAGCCGGCCAGAAGACCTGCCACAATACCAAATTCGCCGGCGATCGGTGCAAGGGTCGTAGAGAAGAGCAAAGCCAGCATCGGACCTGGATCATTGATATTCCATTCCTTTGTCACACTGGCAAGGATGACACCGAACATGATGGGAGCAATATTAAAGAGATGCTTTCCAGTAGCAGAAAAGCCGACAATGGTAAAAATACCTCCAATGGTCGGCCCGTTCAGGTCACCTCCAGTAAGCAGGACGAGCAGCATGGCAAAGATTCCGTTGATACCCATGTTAAGAAGAACGGCAGCCTTTCCTTCCTGCCTGAGATAATCGGTACCGGAAATCCCGTTGCATTTTAGGATGTTTTTATAGGAGGCAAAGAGATGTTTTCGGTCCAGAACTACAGCGGCCAGAATCATGATCAGAAATAAAGCGCCAAGAATCAGGGAAAACTCCAGGTTGGTTCCGGTATGCCAGATCAGCCGGGACTCAGCTTCCAGACCAAAAGATTTAAAAACGGAAATGACAACTGTCGCAATGATACCGGACGAAAAGCCCACATTATAAAGAGAGTATCCCTGATGCGCATAGTGGACATGGGTGGAAAGAGGCGGCAGGACAAAACCGATGATGATCCCGACGAGAAAACTAAGCAAAATCCGCACAGGAAGCGCCAGTCCGTCAATCTGCATCATCTGGGTAATAATCGGGGAAAGGCTCGTTCCATAAAGTCCTACATAGAGATAGTTCCGAATAGAAGTTCTGTGATAACGGGCATACAGATAGACGCCGAACAGAATGGTCCAGATATTGACCACGTTCTTTCCAAACAGCGAAAAACCAAAGATCAGACAACAGGATGTAATTGTATGGCCGTCGATTTCCATGCGCAGATAATAAAGAATAAACAAAAGAATCAAAGTGATCAGACCTGCGTTAAGAAAAGCCGCACCGATTCCGCCAATTACAAAATAGTCTGTAATCAGAAAGTCGGGTTCACGGATAATGGATCGCAGACCGGAGAGGATCTCCGAAGGCGGCTGCATAAACAGGCCTACAATGATAAAATAGGCGGGAAACACTGCCAGGAGGAGATAACTCTGACAGAGGGAAAGAGATTTTTTCATGTAGAGCATCCTTTCTTCGATGTAGTATATTAATTTTATTATATCGAAAATACTTGTAACGGTAAAGAAAAATAACAGAAAATAAGAAAAGACTGAACCAAAAGAGTGAAAGTTTCAGTCTTTTTTATTATACAGCAAAATTTCTTTGTGGTGTTGCCCTGTGAAAATACGGAAAATGCCAAAGCGCCCACCCTGGCCAGTATGCCAGAGCGGGCGCTCTGTAAATCAGAAACACGTTCCCGGATTATCAGGATCGGAAATAGGAATCCAGGACCGATGCATCCTTTTTCACCACATAGGTACTTCCGCCCTTGTCTTCGACATGTTCTACCATGCTGACAAGGAGTACCGGTTTGGATGCGTTTGGATCTGTGGTGAAGACACTGAACCATCCGATTTCCTGACCTGTCGTTCCCTGTTCAGCCTTCAGCTCCGCCGTTCCGGTTTTACCCGCAAGCTCCATGTCATTCCGATGAGCCGCGTAGCCGGATCCGGCCGGGTTGTTGACAACAGCTTTCAGATCTTCTGTGAGAATCGATGTATTTTCCGAAGAAATAGCGTTTTCGATCCAAACGGTGGACTCTGGCTGATCCTTGTAGATCAGATGCGGCTGGATCATGCTTCCGTTGTTGGAAAAGGCAGTATACATGACAGCCAGATGGAGTGGATTTGCAAGTACCTGGCCCTGGCCATAGCCGCTGTCAGCCAGCTGGATCTCATCGGTGATCTCTCCGTCATTATCATACTGGGACTGGGACATCTTGATTTCAAATGGAACCACATCGTTGAAACCAAACTTGTCCAGCCCGGCTGTAAATTTATCCGCCCCAAGATTTAACGCAGCCTTTGCAAAGAAGATGTTGTCCGAATAGATCAGGGCATTTTCCAGTGTTCCAGGAGCATAGTCCTGGAGAGTAGTGATATAATAGTCACCCCAGCTTGCATCTTTTTGCCAGCTGGTTCCGTTGCTTCCATAATCCTTATTCGGGTCGATGGTTCCATCCGCAAGTCCGATGGCCGCAGTAAACGGTTTCAATGTGGATCCTGGAGCGAATGTCTGGCGGAACCGGTTGTAGAGGGGCTGACTTTCGTCGTTATTCAGCGCATTCCACTGATCAGTAGTAAGGCCGAGAATGAACTGATTTGTGTCGTAGGACGGCGTGCTGACCAGGGCAAGTACTTCCCCGGTGTATGGATTCATTGCGACAGAGCATCCCTCATCTTCCTGGAACTGATCATATAAGGACTGTTGAAGTGAGATATCGACAGTCAGTCGAATATCCTCACCGTCTGTCTTATTCTGATAGGCAAGGACAGATTTCTGCGCACCGTTTTCGTCTTCAATCACAATCGTATAACCGTTCTGTCCCCGGAGTTCTTTCTCGTATAAAGACTCCAGACCACTTCGACCGATGACGCTGTCCGAAGAGTAGCCCTCCCCGGAGTGCTCTTCCAGATCTTCCGCCGTGACGCTGGAGACATAGCCGATCAGATGTGCAGCGGCATCTCCATACGGATAGCTCCGTACTTCCACAGTAGAGAGCATGACGCCGGAAACTGCAAGGAGCTGACTGCGAAGCTCTTCATCGGAGGTAGCAATGGTTTTCAGCGGGACGAAGGAATCATCTGTCACCCAGTTTTGAGACAACTGGGAATTGATATCATCCGTGGTCATATCAAGAAGCCCGGAGAGCGTCTCCAGATCAGACGAAGGATCTTCGCTCATTTTTCCTGGTACCAGGCCGACGGAATAGGCGGAGCCGGCGCCTGCAAGGACGACATTATTCCTGTCCAGAATCTGACCACGTTTGGCTTCATCGGTGTAGATCCGTACTTTATCTGATGACGTAAGATCTGGAAAGATCATGCTGTCGTCCCAGACAAGAACCGTTCCTTTGTCGCTGTCATGGGTGAACGTTGTGGTATTGTCATAGTTGATTTCTCCGGCCAGGGTCGTCAAGGTGACTGAATAGGAAACGCTGTTGTTGTCCGTGGAACGGATCTTTACATCAATATCTGAACAGCCGATCCCTTCATAAATATTCTGATTCCTGGAAATAAAATCTTTTTTGGAGACATCTCCAGTGTCAGATAACTGATACATTTTTTCATAGTCCTGTGATACGACACAGGAAAAGTATGTCTTCAGGATGTCAGACGGAGATGTCTGTCTGCTGCGCAGGCGGAGAAAAAGAAAAACCCCTGCCGCCAGAAGAATGATCACTGCCGCGATCAGAATCACAGGGAGGATTCTGGGCCTCTTTCGTGAAGAAGTATGCCTTCTTTGTCTGCTCATAAAATAGATACCCCTCCTTTTTAAGATACCATTGGTAAAATGCTTACCTTATTATATCGAATTTCCCTTTTTATTTCAGTACTTTAAAGAAAAAATAAGAAAAAAGGAAAGGACATACTTTTTTCAAAAATTCATCACAGCTTCACCACAAAGAAACAGTATAGTTAAACATGTAAAAAGGAAACAAAGAGAAAAAGGAAGTGCCAAATCATGAAAAAACATTTTTTTAACTTTCATAAAGATACAAAGGAAACAATGAACAGTCAGAAGACACAGGGGACGGAAGGATATACCAATTATCAGCAGGATGCATTTTATCCATACAGCCAGCATCCGCAGGGAACCGATCCGAATAAAAAGCCATCCAAGAAGAGAAAAGGAGTCAAGACAGTTGCAGCTGTTGCCGGACTTGCAGTTCTGTTCGGCGGTGTGGCAGGAGGCGCATTCTACGGCATCACTTATCTGACAGGGGGCACAGGAAGCTCATCCGGCCAGATTGCCAAGGCTGACACAGCCAGCCTGACACAGGTTTCTACCGGAACAGCCGATACGGATTTGACGGATCTTGTGAAATCAAGTATGCCGTTTGTTGTATCGATTCAGAACATGTCTGTAGAAGAAGTACAGAACTTCTTTGGCGGCACATCCCAGCAGAATTCTGAAAGCGTAGGTTCCGGTATTATTATCGGAGAGAACGACAGTGAGCTGTTAATTGTAACCAATGCGCATGTGATCAATAATGCAGATACGCTGACTGTAACCTTTAACGATAATACCAGCCTGGAAGCCAATATTAAAGGTTCCGATTCAGAGAAGGACCTTGCGGTTGTGGCAGTACCGCTTGACAGCATCAGCAGCGATACGAAATCTGCCATCAAGACAGCAACCCTTGGAAATTCCGATGAACTTCAGGTAGGAGAAGAAGTCGTAGCAATCGGTAATGCACTTGGATACGGACAGTCCGTTACAAACGGAATTGTCAGTGCCAAAGACCGTGAAATCGATGGATATAATGGAACTTTAATTCAGACAAATGCAGCTATCAATCCTGGTAACAGCGGCGGCGCCCTTTTAAATATGAAAGGGGAGGTCATTGGAATCAACTGTGCAAAGATCAGTGATTCTTCAGTAGAGGGTATGGGCTATGCAATCCCTGTATCTGAAGTATCCGATGTCATTCAGAATCTGATGAATCAGGAAACAAAGACAAAAGTCAGTGAAAGCGAGCGGGGAAGCCTTGGCGTTCAGGTGATGGATATCGATGAGACCACAGCAGAACGTTATGGAATGCCGCAGGGTGTCTACATCAGCGGACTGACCCAGGACAATACGGACTCCGATCTTCAGAGAGGTTATATTATTACCGCAATCAACGGGACAGCTGTTACCGATACAGACGATCTGAAAAATGAGCTTGGTTACTACCGGGCAGGTCAGGATGTGACTTTGACAGTGGAGTATCCGGACAACAATGGCGAATACAGCTCCCATGATATTACCGTAACCTTAGTTTCCAGCCAGTCGAATCAATAGGACGCCGTGTACTACTTGATTTTTCCGGACTGACACCATATAATAGGCTTGTATATCATGACAGGAGTGAAACGATGAACAGATACCGGAAAGAACATGATAACAGGTGGTATGAAATTACGCTGAAGGACCAGAGCGTGCGAATCGTGAAAGGCCAGCGTTCCATACCGGCTTTGAAAAAGCAGTACCAGGGACAGATCCGTTCCATCAGACGGATACCCATGCAGGGGCTACAGAACCGGACGAAAGAGCGGATGGGAAATTACATTGCGTTTCTGGATTTTGAATATAATACAGGTGACCAAAATCAATACCCGACGGAAATCATTTCCGTCGGGATATTGATCGTTGAGAGAAAAACCATGAAAGAAAAGGAGTCTTATTATTCGCTTGTACGGCCAAAGAAGAACCGGAAGCTGAATCCATACTGTATGGAGTTGACCGGCATCAGACAGGCGGAAGTAGATCATGCACCGGACTTCGGACCTGTTTTCCGGGAAGTTCTGAAGTTGTACCGCAAATGGAATATCCGCCAGACTCTGGTATTTGGCAATGCGGATAAGCCGGTATTTCTTGACAATCTGATCTTAAACGGGGAAGAAGAAGAGCTGTATCGGATCGGAGAGGGAATGCGGGACATTTCTCAGCAGCTGTTTGTGACGTTATTTGGAAAAGATGGAAGTCTTTCCCTGGAAAAGACGGGAAGGATACTAAATGTCTCCGTGGACGGAGCGCTTCATAATGCGCTGAATGACGCCAGGCTGCTTTTTTTATGTTACCGGGCGGTCATGAAAGGTGAGATTCCGCAGGATCATCTTGCACAGGCCAGGGAGGAGCTTCTGATCAGGGAGTCCTATCAGAAGAGCCGCCGGTTCGATGAGCCGAAGGAGGGACTGCCGGAACAGAAGCGAGAAGAAGCGCAGAAACTGATTGCGGATCTTCTGGATCATGTTGAGACCGATTCCCTTCGGGAGAAGGGGAAGCTTCTTGCGCTTTGCGATGATCTCCTTCTGGCGTCCGGAGAGAAGCCGCGGTTTCAGAGGGAGTATTTTCACTGGATATAACAGAATAGAACAAGACGGAAAAGGGAGAACACAGCATGCTTCAACTCAAACATATTAGAAAGGAATACAGAACAGGAAAGCTGGTTCAGAAAGCGCTGGATGATGTCAGCCTGAATTTAAGGGATAATGAATTCGTTGCCATTCTGGGACCAAGCGGGTCCGGAAAGACTACACTTTTAAATATTGTAGGGGGTCTGGACCGATATGACAGCGGAGATCTGATCATTAACGGGATCTCAACCAAAAAGTATAAGGACAGAGACTGGGATTCTTACCGGAATCATACAATCGGTTTTGTTTTCCAAAGCTACAACCTGATTCCCCATCAGACGATTCTGGCCAACGTGGAGCTGGCGCTGACTATTTCCGGCGTGGGAAAATCAGAACGGCGGGAACGGGCGCAGAAAGCACTGGAAGAAGTGGGACTGGGAGAACAGGTTCATAAAAAGCCAAACCAGTTGTCAGGAGGACAGATGCAGAGAGTTGCCATCGCAAGAGCATTAGTCAATGACCCGGATATTCTTCTGGCGGATGAGCCTACAGGAGCGCTGGACAGCGAGACCAGCGTCCAGGTCATGGATCTTCTGCGGGAGGTGGCCAAGGACCGTCTTGTTGTCATGGTCACGCATAATCCAGAGCTGGCGGAAGAGTATGCAACCAGGATTGTAAATCTAAAAGACGGACAGATCCGTTCAGATTCCGATCCGTACGAAGTGGATGCGACTGCTTTAAAAGCACCGGAACATCAGAATATGGGGAAATCCTCCATGTCGTTTTTGACCGCTTTGTCACTTAGTTTTAATAACCTGAAGACGAAGAAAGCGAGAACGCTCCTGACTTCCTTTGCAGGCTCCATTGGAATCATCGGAATTGCGCTGATTTTGTCTCTTTCTACTGGCGTCAACCAGTATATTCAGTCTGTGGAGGAGGAAACACTTTCGGAATATCCTCTTCAGATTCAAAGTACAGGCTTTGATATGACAGCAATGCTGGGAGGCGGCAACAATAGCGGGAAGGAAAAGGAAGGCGGAGAAGTGGATGTGATCCAGATGGTCAGCAGTATGTTCTCCACCATGGACTCCAATGACCTGGAATCATTGAAATCCTATCTGGACAGC
>ERZ1643246.2320-NODE-2320-length-18401-cov-6.581707_pt1 | contig 18401 bp, 18 predicted proteins | sample MGYA00579265_ERZ1643246 | MGnify/ENA primary metagenome ERZ1643246 (study PRJEB29033, sample SAMEA4952261) | chicken gut metagenome | biome: Broiler Chicken; feature: Gastrointestinal Tract; material: Caecum | place: Ireland | collected 2018 | study: Broiler...
CGGACGGGGATATGGCGACGGTGACTTGGAGTAATCTGATGGAAAGACTTAAAGGAATGGGATGCGGCGTTAATTTCAAAGCGGATGCCTGAGCCGCAGGCGGATCTTCCGCTTTGAAATTGTCCTTAGCCGTATCCCATTCTTTTTACGTCTTTCCCGGATTACGGAACCGGAACCTGAGCCATATCCCCGTCCGCCGCGAAACCCTACTCAATCACATCGGCGGTTTTCGGACGTTATATTTACAAGGAAGGCTCCCCCGCAAATCCAGATTTCCAGATTTATAGTACCTGTATGAACCTCCGGAATTTCTCCATCCCGTCCTCCGTGCACTTATACACTCCTGCATCTTCCAGCACCTGGCAGAAGACTTTCCCGACTTCCTGCTCCAGGATGTGTCTGATATTGTCTGCGTTGACGTCGGTATATGCGGGCAGGAATTCATCCACCCAGTCGGCATGTTTCGTGATCTGCTCATTGCTGCGGATATCTTTTCCTTCCAGGATGTATTCTTCCAGGAGTTCCATCTCGCCTTTTAAGCGGGCGGGAAGGACTGCAAGCCCCATGACCTCGATCAGCCCGATGTTCTCCTTTTTGATGTGGTGGAGTTTTGCATGGGGGTGGTATACTCCGAGAGGATGTTCCTCTGTGGTAATGTTGTTGCGCAGCGTCAGGTCCAGTTCATACATGCCGTCTTTCATGCGCGCGATCGGTGTGATCGTATTGTGCGGCACGCCGTCTGTCTCGGCGAAGATGAATGCATCTTCATCTGTATAGGAGCGCCATGCCTTCAGGATATGATCCGCCAGGTCGATGATGCGCTCTGTGTCTTCCCCGCGGAGGCGGATGACAGAGAGCGGCCATTTTACGATGCCTGCTGATACGTCCTCATAGCCTTTTACAGTAAACTCTTCGATGACAGGAGCTTTCGCCATGGCGAAGGTATAGTTCCCGCCCTGGAAGTGGTCGTGGCTCAGGATCGAGCCGCCCACGATCGGCAGGTCTGCGTTGGAGCCCAGGAAATAGTGGGGGAAGAGTTTGATAAAGTCAAACAGCTTCGCAAAGGCGTTCCGGTCGATCTTCATGGGGATGTGTTCCCCGTTAAATACGATGCAGTGCTCGTTGTAATATACATACGGAGAATACTGGAATCCCCATTTCTTTCCCTGGATGGTGATGGGGATGATGCGGTGGTTCTCCCTTGCCGGATGGTCCAGGCGTCCCGCATATCCTTCGTTTTCCATGCAGAGCTGGCATTTCGGGTAGGAGGAGGACTTCGCCTTGCCTGCCGCGGCGATGGCTTTTGGATCTTTCTCCGGCTTGGAGAGGTTGATCGTGATGTCCAGAGTCCCGTACTTTGTATCTACCGTCCATTTGCGGTCCCTTTTGATGCGGTAACGGCGTATGTAGTCGCTGTCCTGGCTTAATTTGTAATAATAATCTGTCGCAGTCTCAGGGGATGTCTCGTATTTTTCCCAGAACTCGCTCTGGATCTGCGCCGGACGGGGCACGAGACAGTTCATGAGCTTTGTGTCAAAGAGATCCCGGTATCCGATGCTGTCTTCGATGATGCCCCTTCTGACTGCCTCGTCGAGCAGGTCTTTCAGCACATCTTCCAGAACGATATTGTCAAGATCGCAGGAGACATCCTCGTAGTTGTCTTCTTTAAAAAGATCGAGCAGAAGATTGGTGGTATAGATCCTCTCTGTCTCCGGGGTCAGACCTGTGTTGATCCCGTACTGTACCAGTTTTTTGATAGATTCATAAATCATAATGGCTTTCCTCCAAGATATTGTTTCGCCGTGACCGGCGCATCAGCGCAGTCACGGCGGGATATTACATAGAATGAACAGTTTCCGGCCGACAGTTTTTGGCCGCAGGCTGTCCGGATCAGTCGAGACGGGAAGCGCCCGCGCCGATATCTACGGTATAGAATTCAGCCTCATGCCCGACTTTTTCTTTATATGTCTTTCCGATGCTGTCGATAAATGTGTCAACAGAGTCGTTCTTTACGATGCTGACTGTGCAGCCGCCGAATCCGCCGCCGGTGATACGGGATCCGATCACGCCCGGGATCGCCCATGCAAGGTCCACCAGGATGTCGATCTCCTCGCAGGATACTTCATAGTCATCGCGCAGGGAGATGTGGGACTGGTTCATCAGCTGTCCGAACTTCGTGATGTCTCCGGCTTTGAGCGCTGCCACTGCATCGATCGTGCGCTGGTTCTCGTATACAGCATGTTTTGCGCGTTTTAACTGGATCGGATCTTTGATCAGGTCTTTGTTGGCCTCGAATTCTTCCGGTGTCAGGTCTCCCAGGGAATTGATGTCCAGCTTCGTCTTGAGGGCTGCGAGAGCGTCCGTGCACTCCTGGCGCCTGTCATTGTAAGCGGAGTCTACAAGGCTGTGTTTTACCTTGCTGTTTGTGATGATGATCTTTGCGTCGTCAAGTTTGATGGGCGCATACTCGAATTTCAGCGTGTTTGTGTCAAGGAAGATCGCGTTGTCTTTCTTTCCGTTGGCGCTGGCGAACTGATCCATAATGCCGCAGTTGCAGCCGTTGAAATTATTTTCAGAATACTGTCCGATCAGGGCCAGGTCTGTCATTGTCAGATCCGTGATGCCGAACAGGTCTGTGAGGATGACTCCCGTGAGCACCTCGAGGGATGCGGAGGAGGAGAGTCCGGCTCCGTTCGGGATATTTCCCCAGATGACCATGTCAAAACCGCTGTCAATGGGATGGCCTTTTTCAGCAAAAGCCCATACGACACCGAAGGGATAATTCGCCCAGTTGTATTCCGGCTTGTTTGTCATGTCGTCGAGGGAAGTCTCGACTACGCCGAATGTATCCAGGTTCATGGAATAAAAATGCATTTTGCGGTCGTCTCTTTTCCTTGCCGCCGCGTAGGTGCCCATAGTAAGCGCGCAGGGGAATACATGCCCGCCGTTATAGTCAGTGTGCTCTCCGATCAGGTTTACGCGTCCCGGTGCGAAATAAAAGTGCGCGCCCTCTGAACTGCCGAAAAGTTCTGCAAATTTGTCAAAAAGCTTTTGTTTCATCTGATGATCCTCCTCAGTTTGAAAATAATATTTTTGATTCGCGATGTAATCTGTTTTCAGTATAGCCCACAAAGGGGGCTCCGTCTATAAAAAATGTTTGCAAGTTTATGTAAAAATGTTGCAATGGATAAAACTGTGAGCCTATAATATGTGTGATGTGCCGGGTGAAAAGGCGGGAAGGAGGACAGAGATGCAGGATACGTACAAACATTCATATAAAATAGGAGAAAATCTGTTGAATTCGCTTTCGGTCTATAATGTGGGATACCAGAAATGCGAACCCGAATACCAGTGGGGCCCCGGGGTCAGGGACCATTACTGTATCCACCATATCCTGTCGGGCAGCGGGTACTATTCCACCGGGAAAGTGTCCTGCCGGCTCAGCGAAGGAGATACATTTATCCTGTATCCCGGAGTGGAGCTCGAGTACCGGGCGGACCGGGATGAGCCGTGGGAGTATGCCTGGGCGGGATTCATGGGGGCGGACGCGGCGTCCATCATCCGCAATACGGGGTTCAGCCGGGAGACGCCTTACATCCTGAAAGGCAAGGTCCCGGTGGAGGAGATCCGGGACGGGCTGGAGCGTATTTACAGCATGAAAGGGAATACCTACGAGGCTTCCGTTGCCATGACCGGGCAGCTTTACAGCCTGCTCGCCCTGTTCATGCACTATTCGGACCGGGAGGATCAGGAGAAGGATATCCGCCTTACTTATGTGGAGAAGGCGGAGAGCTATATCGGAACGAACTATTCCTATCCCATTACCGTGGAGGATATCGCGGATTATGTCGGGATCAGCCGGAGCCACCTTTTCCGGTCTTTCCAGAATTACGTGAGGAAATCGCCGAAAGAGTATCTGACGGAATACCGGATCAAGCAGGCGTGCCACCTGCTGAAGGAGACCTCGCTGTCTGTGTCTGCCATAGCCTATTCCGTCGGATTTGCGAATAACCTGTATTTTTCAAAAGCATTTAAGAAGCAGAAAGGCATCGGACCGTCGGAATACCGGAAAAAGCATATGCCCGCGGACGGATGAACTGCGGACGGATGAACTGCGGACGGATGAGCTGCGGCGGGATGGACTGTCTTCCCGGGATCACCGGGCGCCCGCCGTGGAATGTGGACGGGATTTCTTTCATAACCTGTATCAGAATGAGTCAACAGACCGGGGAGAAGGACAGGATGGGAGAAAGACATGGCGAAAAACAGGAGAGGTGAGATCAGTGGAGCCGGTGAGATCAGGAGATGGATGCAGGCCCTGGCGCTGACCGCGGTGCTCATGGCATACCCGGTATCCGCTCTCTGGGAGAGGGAAGAGGCCGGGGCGGAAGTTCAGGAAGAGGTGCAGGCGGAAGTGCGGGAAGAGATACAGACAGAGGCGCAGGAAGAGGCGCAGGAGGGAACTTCCGGGGTGCGCCCGAGGGTTGCCCTGACGTTTGATGACGGGCCCAGCCCGGAATATACGCCCCTCCTTCTTGACGGGCTCCGGGAGCGGGAGGTCAGGGCGTCTTTTTTCGTCATCGGCTCGAACATCGAGAAAGAGGGCGGGGAGGAGATCATCCGGCGGATGCATGAGGAAGGGCATCTGATCGGGAACCATACCTGGCATCATGTGGATCTCTCCGGCCTGAGTACAGAAGATGCGTGGAGAGAGCTGGAGATGACGGACAGCCGGATCCGGGAGATCACAGGGGAGGAGACGGATCTGGTGCGCCCGCCCTTCGGCGAGTTCCCGCAGGGGCTGGAAGAGCCGGATAAGCTGTATGTGAAATGGACGGTGGATTCCAGGGACTGGGTGACAAAGGATACGCAGGAGATCGTGAGAAAGGTAGTGACGGATACAGAAGAAAATGATATCATTCTCATGCACGACTGTTATGGAACATCCGTGGAGGCGGCGCTTCAGATCATCGATATCCTCAGCGAGAGAGGGTACGAGTTTGTCACAGTTGACCGGCTCCTTTTAGATTAGAACAGGGCGCGCGCGGCTCATGGGGCACGCACGGCTCAGGAATACAGGTAAGGAGAAAGAGATGATAAATGAATTTTCCAGGACAGAACTTCTGATCGGGGCGGAAGCAGAGAAGCGGCTCCGCTCTGCCTCGGTGATGGTGTTCGGCGTGGGCGGCGTGGGCTCCCACTGCATTGAAGCGCTTGCCCGGTGCGGCGTGGGGAAGCTGACGCTGATCGACAACGACCGGGTGTCGCTTACGAATATTAACCGGCAGTCCATCGCGTACCACAGTACGGTGGGAAGGTATAAGACAGAGGTCATGAAAGAACGGATCCGGGATATCTGCCCGGATATCTGTGTGGATACGCATGAGATGTTTGTCCTCCCGGATAATATTGACGCCCTGTTCGGCCAGATCGGGAAGCCGGACTATATCATTGATGCCATCGATACAGTGAGCGCCAAGATCGCCCTTGTGGAGCTGGCACAGAGAGAGAATATCCCGGTCATCAGCAGCATGGGCACAGGGAATAAGCTGCACCCGGAGATGTTCCGCATCGCGGACCTGTCGGAGACGCGTGTGTGTCCTCTGTGCCGGGTGATGAGAAAAGAGCTGAAAAACCGGGGGATCCTGCATTTGAAGGTGCTGTATTCGGAAGAAAAGCCAGTGGACACAGCCGGGCGCGCCACAGGGGAGGATCCGGGCGCGAGGCGGTCTGTGCCCGGCAGTATCTCCTTCGTCCCGCCGGCGGCAGGGCTGATCATCGCGGGCGAAGTGATCCGCACTCTGGCCGGGATATGATACAGGTTCGGATATTTCGGATATAAGGAGGAAGCCATGGATTTATTTGACTATATGAGAGAAAAGGAACAGGAGAAGGAGTCTCCCCTTGCATCCAGGATGCGTCCGTCAACGCTCGAGGAAGTGGTGGGGCAGCAGCATATCATCGGCAGGGACAAGCTCCTCTACCGGGCGATCAAGGCAGACAAGCTGAGTTCTGTCATTTTTTACGGGCCGCCGGGGACGGGGAAGACAACCCTTGCCAAGGTGATCGCCAATACGACCAGCGCGGAATTTAAACAGATCAACGCCACAGTAGCAGGGAAGAAGGACATGGAGGAGGTCGTGCGCCAGGCGAAGGATCTCCAGGGAATGTACGGGAAAAAGACGATCCTCTTTATCGATGAGATCCACCGTTTTAACAAAGGACAGCAGGATTATCTCCTTCCCTTTGTGGAGGACGGGACAGTGATCCTGATCGGCGCTACGACCGAGAATCCGTATTTTGAAGTCAACGGGGCTCTTCTTTCCAGGTCCAGTGTCTTTGAATTAAAACCTCTGGAAAAAGAAGATATCAAGACACTGCTCAGGCGGGCAGTTAATGACACGGACAAAGGGATGGGGAGTTTCCATGCCGCGATCGACGACGATGCATTGGAGTTCCTGGCGGATCTGTCCGGCGGCGATGCCAGAAATGCGCTGAACGCGATCGAGCTGGGGGTGCTGACTACGGAGCGCAGCGAAGACGGGATCATCCACATTACATTGGAAGTGGCGTCGGAATGCATCCAGAAGCGCGCCGTGAATTATGATAAGCGGGGGGACAATCACTATGACATCATTTCCGCGTTTATCAAGAGCATGAGGGGATCAGACCCGGATGCAGCGGTCTATTATCTCGCCAAGATGCTCTATGCAGGCGAGGATGTGAAGTTCATCGCCCGGCGCATCATGATCTGTGCCTCCGAGGATGTGGGAAATGCAGACCCCATGGCGCTCACAGTGGCAGTGTCCGCAGCCCAGGCAGTGGAGCGCATCGGTATGCCGGAGTCCCAGATCATCCTCTCCCAGGCGGTGACCTATGTGGCCTGCGCGCCAAAGAGCAATTCCGCGGTCAATGCCATCACTGCGGCAAACGATGCGGTCCGGCGGTACCAGACTTCCGTGCCGTCCCATTTAAGGGACGCGCATTACAAGGGAGCACAGAAGCTGGGACACGGCATCGGATATAAGTATGCCCACGACTATCCCGGGCACTATGTGGACCAGCAGTATCTTCCGGATGAAATAAAAGACGCCAGGTTCTATGAACCCGGCGATCTCGGTTATGAAAAAAATATCAAAGAATATCTTCGGAAGATCCGCGGCGTTACAGCAGATTGGCAAGCAGCTGCGCATAGATCTGCTGGCTGTTCAGGTCCCAGCGGTTTGCGATAGCTTCGGCCTCAGTCTCGGTCGGGACCGTGAGTTTCAGATCGATGAGGCTGGAGCCGTTTTCTACGATCTGGCACCGCACTTCATATTCTTTGTTTGTGTTGAGGTAGTAGTCTGACTTGACTGCTACCTCTTCCTTTAAGTCATACTGCTTTTCCTTCAGAAAATCATCGATATCCTTTCGGATGGCAGAAGAAATCTTATTGCTGAAATAATGGATCGTCTCCGCGCCGTTCTCGGTCAGATGGTACAGTGTACGGTTGTGGGTCGTCTCCGGCCGGATCAGCCCGGAGGAAGCCAGCTCGGAGAGCGCTTCCTGGAGTTTGAAATACGAAGTATAGCCTTTGTCGAGCACAAACTCCGAGATCTGGGAGGTGGTGAGAGGGAAGTCTACCTTGTTCAGCATATATAAGATGATCAGTTTATACAGTGTAAATGTCTCAGCCATGGTACTCCTTTCCCTGCCATAGATCGTTTTCTTTCAGATACTGGTTCAGCCGGTTCAGCACCGTGCGTTTGGCGCCCGTCCAGAGCGGCGCGATGAGGAGGTCTTTCGGACCGTCCCCGGTCAGCCGGTGTATGGCGATATCCGGCCTCAGGCGGACGATGCACCGTCCCAGGACGCGGATGTACTCTTCCATGTCCGGCGTATGGAACGGATGGTCCCGGTAGATTCCTGCCAGATCCGTCCCCTCCAGGACGTGCAGGAGCTGGAGCTTGATCCCCTGGATATCCCGGCTGTTCAGATAGTCGACCGTCTCAAGCATCCTGCCTTCCGTCTCCCCGGGGAGAAAGAGGATCACATGGACGATCACTGTGATGCCCAGCCTGCGGAGATCAGCCACCGCTCTGTCAAACACGTCCAGGCTATAACCGCGGCGGATGAAACGGGCGGTCTCTTCATGGACCGTCTGGAGCCCCAGCTCGACCCACACAGGCTTGATCCGGTTCAGCCGCTCCAGGAGTTCCAGAACGTCACTGCCCAGGCAGTCCGGGCGGGTGGCGATAGAGAGCGCCCTGACGTCCGGGTCCTGTATGGCTTCCGTGAAGATCTTCTCCAGATAGCTCACAGGCGCATAGGTGTTTGTAAACGCCTGGAAATAAGCGATGTAAGAATGCACGGGACGCTTTGCCAGCAGGTCTTTTTTCCCCGCGGCGAGCTGCTCTGTCACAGAGAGTGCGGCATTCCCGGCAAAATCGCCGGAGCCCTTTGCACTGCAGAAGATGCAGCCCCCTGTCCCGATGTGTCCGTCCCGGTTCGGGCAGGACATCCCGCCGTTCAGGGTGATCTTGTATACCTTTTCCCCAAATGTCTCCCTGAGGCAGCAGTCCAGGGAATAGTAACGCCTTCCGCCCCAGCGGCTGAGGTCTGCCTGTGTCAACGGATCAGATCCTTTACAGCCTGGCTTACGGTGTCCGCAACGCGCGGGTCGAACGGCTGCGGGAGAATGTTGTCCTCATTTAATTCCTCGTCAGATATCAGCCCTGCGATCGCTTCTGCGGCAGCAAGCTTCATCTCTTCTGTGATCTGGGATGCGCGTCCCTCCAGCGCTCCCTTGAAGATACCCGGGAATGCGACTACGTTGTTGACCTGGTTCGGGAAGTCAGAACGCCCGGTCCCTACGACCTTCGCTCCGGCTGCTTTTGCGAGGTCAGGCATGATCTCCGGCACCGGATTGGACAGGGCGAAGAGGATCGCGTCCTGATTCATGGAAGCGACCATTTCCTCTGTGACCACGCCGGGAGCGGATACGCCGACAAAGATGTCCGCGCCCTTCAGAGCGTCCGCGAGCGTGCCCTTCAGGTCTTCCGGGTTTGTCACCTGGGCGATCTCTTCCTTCACCGGGGTCAGGTTGTCCGCTGAGCGGGAGATGATGCCCTTGCTGTCGCACAATATAATATGGGAGAACCCATAGGTGAGGAGGAGTTTGGCGATGGCGATGCCCGCGCTTCCTGCGCCGTTGATCACTACGCGGCAGTCCTCTTTTTTCTTTCCGGTCACTTTCAGCGCATTGATGATACCTGCAAGGACGACGATGGCTGTCCCGTGCTGGTCATCGTGGAATACCGGGATATTGAGGAGCTCTTTTAACCGTGTCTCGATCTCAAAGCATCTGGGAGCGGAGATATCCTCCAGGTTGATCCCGCCGAAAGCAGGAGCGATATTGACCACTGTGCGGATGATCTCCTCCGTGTCCTGTGTGTCCAGGCAGATCGGCACAGCGTTCACGCCGCCGAATTCTTTGAAGAGCACAGCCTTTCCTTCCATAACGGGCATAGCGGCGAGGGCGCCGATGTTTCCGAGCCCGAGTACAGCGCTTCCGTCGGATACAACGGCAACGGTGTTTGCTTTGATCGTATATTTGTAAGCAGCTTCCGGATCCTCTGCGATCACTTTGCACGGCTCCGCAACTCCGGGAGTGTAGGCAATGGCAAGGTCCTCGCGTGTGTCCACATGGGCTTTTGCCGTTGTCTCCAGTTTTCCGTTCCACTCCTCGTGCATTTTAAGGGCTTTTTCACTGTTGTTTGACATATTGATTACCTCTTTCATTTTCTGCTGTTTTGTAGATGCCAGTCCGCGCGGGTGCTGCTGTCCGCGCAGCAACGTTTGGACTGGGACTATCATATCACTTTCTACCCTGACTTGACAAGGGCAGGTGTGAAATGTATAATAGTTGCATATTTAATGCACTTTATCGATTTGAAGTCGATTCCGACGAAAATTCCCGAAGCATTTAAAAACATAAGGACAACGAAAAACAGATCATTTTATTAATGTAAGAAAGGAAAAGGATATGACAAGAGAAAAGTATGAGTCACTCCCGCTGGCAACGCTGAAAGAGCTTGCAAAGGCAAGGAAAATGAGAGGTGTTTCCACATTGAAGAAAAGTGAGCTGATCGACGCCATGCTCGCGCTCGACGCGAAGGAGGAGCAGGCGGAGGCTGCCTCAGAGGCAAAGGAAGAGGTCCGCGAGGAAATGAAAGAGAAGAAATCCGAGACGGATATCGAACAGCTCGACAGCGGAAATACAGCAAACGGCATACTGGAGGTCATGCAGGACGGTTTCGGCTTTATCCGCAGCGACAACTATCTGCCCGGGGAGAATGATGTCTACGTATCTCCGGCTCAGATTCGGAGATTCGGGCTGAAGACCGGAGATATCCTGACCGGGAATACAAGGGTAAAGACCCAGGGAGAGAAATTCAGCGCCCTTCTGTATGTCTCTACGATCAACGGCCTGCGCCCGGCAGAGGCGATGAAGAGAAAGAATTTTGAGGACCTGACCCCCATCTTCCCGAACCAGAGGATCCGCCTGGAGAATGCAGGCAGCAGCACTGCCATGAGGATCATGGATCTGGTATCCCCCATCGGAAAGGGACAGAGAGGTATGATCGTTTCCCCGCCGAAGGCAGGCAAGACGACTCTGTTAAAAGAGGTCGCGCTCTCTGTGCAGAAAACAGAGCCGAATATGCATCTCCTCATCCTCCTGATCGATGAGCGGCCGGAGGAAGTGACAGATATCAAAGAAGCGATCTCAGGACCCAATGTGGAAGTCATCCACTCTACGTTCGACGAGCTGCCGGAGCACCACAAACGTGTGTCAGAGATGGTGATCGCGAGGGCAAAACGTCTCGTAGAGCACGGGAAAGACGTTATGATCCTTCTCGACAGCATCACAAGGCTCTCCCGCGCGTACAACCTGATCGTGCCGCCGTCGGGCAGGACGCTCTCAGGCGGTCTCGACCCTGCAGCGCTCTACAGCCCGAAGCGTTTCTTCGGAGCGGCGAGAAATATGCGTGAGGGCGGCAGCCTGACCATCCTTGCGACAGCCCTTGTGGATACGGGAAGCAAGATGGATGATGTGGTGTACGAGGAGTTCAAGGGAACAGGAAATATGGAGCTCATCCTGGACCGCAAGCTTCAGGAGAAGAGAGTGTTCCCTGCCATTGACATCCCGAAATCCGGCACGAGGAGAGAGGACCTGCTCTTAAATAAGGAAGAGCAGGAAGCAATCTATATCATGCGCCGGGCCATGAACGGTATGAAGTCAGAGGAAGCAGTGGACAATCTGCTCAATATGTTCACCCGCACAAAGACAAACGCAGAGCTTGTCCGTCAGATGGTCAGACAGAAGTTTATCTAAAAAACAGTTGCAAAAGAAAATACTTTATGATACAATTTAAAAGCTGTTTAGAGACTATAATAGTATTTTAAAATAGAGAGGTGAAAATCATGCGCGAAGGAATCCATCCGGAATATCATCAGGCAACAGTGACCTGCAACTGCGGCAACACTTTTGTGACAGGTTCCACAAAGGAAAACATCCACGTTGAAATCTGCTCCAAGTGCCATCCGTTCTACACAGGACAGCAGAAGGCAGCACAGGCACGCGGCCGTGTTGACAAGTTCAACAAAAAATACGGTATTAAATAAGAAGAAAAGACAGAGCAGGCTGAGGTGGGAGCATCTCAGCCTGTTTTATTAAGATGACCAGGAGGCATTATGAAATCATCGAACATAGGCGGGCAGGCGGTCCTGGAAGGCATCATGATGAGGAACGGCGGGAAGTACTCTGTAGCAGTGCGGAAGTCTGATGGGGAGATCGCGGTGGACGTGCAGGATTACCACAGCATCATACCGTGGCGGACGCCCCTTAAGATCCCGTTCATCAGAGGGATCTTTAATTTTCTGGACTCCCTCGTGCTCGGCATGCGGACGCTGATGTATTCCGCCAGTTTTTTCGAGGAAGAAGAAGGGGAGGAGCTCACGGAAGCCGAGGCTGCAAAACAGGAGAAGCAGGAAAAAGTGATCATGTATGTGACCATGGCAGTGGCGATCGTCATTGCGGTGGCGCTTTTTATGGTGCTCCCCTATTTCCTCAGCAGTTTTGTGGAGAAACATACATCGTCCAGGGCGGCGATGACGATATTTGAAGGAGTGATCCGGGTGGCGATCTTCCTTCTGTACATTTTTTTCATATCCAGGACAAAGGATATCAGGCGGACATTCATGTACCACGGCGCGGAGCACAAGTGTATCAACTGCATCGAGCATGGGCTGGAGCTGAACGTTGAGAATGTCAGGAAGAGTTCCAAACAGCACAAGCGCTGCGGGACCAGCTTCCTTTTCTTTGTTATGATCGTGAGTATCATTTTCTGTTTCTTTATCACCACGGATTCCCAGATCCTGCGCGTCGTGATCAGGATCGCCCTGTTTCCTCTGATCGCGGGCGTGTCTTATGAGATCATCCGGCTGGCGGGGAACAGCGACAATTTTCTCGTAAACCTGCTGAGCAGACCCGGGATGTGGGTCCAGAACATGACCACAAAGGAGCCTGACGACAGTATGATCGAAGTCGGGATCCGGGCGGTGGAAGAAGTGTTCGACTGGCGGACCTGGCAGAAGGAGAACCTGGGATGATGGAATGCGTGAACCGGGACAGAGAGGCCCTCGGGCATGAGGCAGAGAAAGAGACGCTCAAAGCTGCATACACCCTGGGGAGAGAGAGGCTCAGGCGGGCAGGTGTGCCGGAAGCGGACCTGGATGCCTGGTATCTCCTGGAGTATGTGACGGGGCTTGGCCGCGCGTCGTATCTTATGGAACCGGACCGGGAGATGACCGAGCAGCAGAGCCTGCGGTATGAGGAGTGTATCTCGAAGAGAGAGCAGCGGGTGCCGCTCCAGCATATCACCGGGGAACAGGAGTTTATGGGGCTGACCTTCCGGGTGGATGAGAATGTCCTCATTCCCCGGCAGGATACGGAGATCCTTGTGGAACAGGCGCTGGAGATATTAAAGAAGGGACAGCTCCCCCGGAGCGGCGGGAAGCTGCATATCCTGGATCTGTGTACAGGCTCCGGCTGTATCCTGCTCAGCGTCCTGCACTATGCAGACAAGTGTGATACGGGAAGGTATAATGCAGGACAGTGCGATACGGGAAGGTGTGATCCGGGAAAGCGCGATGCGGGAGATCCGGCAGGTATGCCAGAGGAAATTGAAGGCACAGGGGCGGACATTTCGGAAAAGGCGCTCTCCATTGCGGGGCAGAATGCCGATGCACTGGGGATCCGGGCCGGGTTCATCCGCGGAGACCTGTTTGAAAATATCCGGGGAAAGTACGGGATGATCCTTTCTAATCCGCCCTATATCCGCAGCGCGGAGATCGACGCGCTCCAGGAAGAGGTACGCCTGCACGATCCCCGGGAAGCGCTGGACGGGAGAGAGGACGGCCTGTATTTCTACCGGCGCATTACAGACGAGGCGAGGGAACATCTGCTCCCCGGAGGCTGGCTGATCTTTGAGATCGGATACGACCAGGCGGAGGATGTCAGCGGGATGATGCGCAGCGCCGGGTACGCGGAAGTCCGGGTAAAAAAAGACCTGGCAGGGCTTGACCGGGTCGTATATGGAAGATATAGTTAGATAATGTATAGTTTGATAGAAAAGGACAAAGGAAAATGTTTGACAGATTAGATGATCTATTGGTTCGCTATGAAGAAGTGATGGGAGAGCTGGCAGAGCCGGGAGCGGCGGATGACCAGCAGAGATTCCGCAGATTGATGAAGGAGCAGAGCGACCTTGCGCCCATCGTGGAAGCGTACAATGAGTATAAAAAATGTAAGCAGAATATCGATGACAGCCTTGCTATGCTGGAGGAAGAATCTGATGAGGAAATGCGCGAGCTGGCAAAGGAAGAGCTGAATGAGTCCAGGAAGCGTGTGGAGGAACTGGAGCAGGAGCTGAAGATCCTTCTCCTTCCCAAAGACCCGAATGACGACAAGAATGTTATCGTTGAGATCCGGGCGGGCGCCGGCGGCGATGAGGCGGCTCTTTTTGCGGCTGAGATCTACCGCATGTATGTACACTATGCGGACAGCCGTCACTGGAAGACAGAGCTGATCTCCCTGAATGAAAATGGCATCGGCGGTTTCAAGGAGTGCGTGTTCATGATCACGGGACAGGGAGCGTACTCCAGGCTGAAATACGAAAGCGGCGTGCACCGTGTACAGCGTGTGCCTGAGACGGAGAGCGGCGGGAGGATCCACACATCCACTGTGACCGTGGCGATCATGCCGGAGGCAGAGGAAGTGGATATCGTGATCGACGAGAAAGATATCCGCATCGACGTGATGCGCGCGTCCGGCAACGGCGGCCAGTGTGTCAATACGACGGATTCCGCTGTGCGCCTGACCCATTTCCCGACGGGTATCGTGATCTACAGCCAGACGGAGAAGTCCCAGCTCCAGAATAAGGAGAAGGCGTTCCGGCTGCTGAGATCCAAGCTGTATGACCTGGAGCTCGAGAAGCAGCAGGCGTCCGAGGCAGAGGCGAGAAGAAGCCAGATCGGGACAGGAGACCGCTCGGAAAAGATCCGTACTTACAACTTCCCGCAGGGACGTGTGACAGACCACAGGATCAAGCTGACGCTGCACAAGCTGGACTCTATATTAAACGGGGACCTGGATGAGATCATTGACAGCCTGATCGCGGCGGACCAGACAGCGAAACTGGCGAAGATGGAGGACTGATAAGATATGACAGAACCAGTATTTAAGAGACCGGAGCTGGAAGATAAGGAGATCATTTCATCATACTTCGCAAAATCGCCCAGCAGGAGCTGCGAGCGTACGTTTGTGAATGTGTATCTCTGGTCCAGACATTATAAAGTAAAATACGCTGTGATAGAAGATGCTCTTGTATTTAAGAGTGAAGATGACGGGCTGGCGTTCGCCTATCCGGCAGGCGAGCCGGAGAATGTCAGGAAAGCGCTGGAATTCCTGATGGGATATACAAAGGAAAAAGGCTGCCCGTTTGTCCTGTACAATGTGACCCCGGAGATGTTTGAACAGCTTGGATCCTGGTATCCGGACAGATTCAGCATCGGATATGACCGGGATATAGCGGATTATGTCTATGAGACGGAGAAGCTTGCCACGCTGGCAGGGAAAAAGCTCCACGGAAAGCGGAACCACATCAATAAGTTTAAGACGCTGTACCCGGACTGGACATATGAAGCTTTAAGCGACGATAATGTGGAGGACTGTTTCCAGATGGCACTCAAATGGCGGAACCAGAATGGGTGCGAGGAGGATCTGGAGAAGAATGCGGAGATGTGTGTGACGCTCAATTCCCTGCGCCTTTACAAGGAGCTGGGATTAAAGGGAGGCGTCCTGAAGATCGGAGAGCGCATCGTAGCGTTTACAGTAGGCGAGCCGCTGAGCCCGGATACATTCGTGGTCCACATCGAGAAGGCGTTCCCTGATGTGGAGGGCGCTTATCCTATGATCAACCAGCAGTTCGTACAGCATGAGTGTATGGATTACAAATATGTGAACAGAGAAGAAGACACCGGAGCGGAAGGGCTCAGGAAGGCGAAACTTTCATACAGGCCGGTGTTCCTGGAAGAAAAGGGCGTTGTAAAAGAAAAGGAGTGACAGAAGATGATTTCAAAGAAAATGGAAAACATGGTGGCAAACAGTTCAGCGATCCGCGCGATGTTCGAGGAGGGGAACCGCCTCGCGAAGATCTACGGCGCGGAGAATGTATTTGATTTCAGCCTCGGCAACCCGAATGTGCCGGCGCCGGAAGCTGTGAAGAAGGCGATCATCGACCTTCTCAATGAGGAGGATCCGGTGGTGCTCCACGGATATACGAACAGCAATGCAGGTTATGAGGATGTGCGCCAGGCAGTGGCAGAGTCCCTGAACGGACGGTTCGGGACAAGTTTCGCTGCCCGCAATATCACGATGACAGTGGGAGCGGCAGGCGGCCTGAATGTGATCCTCAAAGCGCTCCTGAACCCGGGGGATGAAGTGATCGTGTTCGCTCCTTATTTCGGAGAGTACAGAAGCTATGTGAACAACTATGACGGAGTGATCGTGGAGATCTCCCCGGATACAGCGACATTCCAGCCGAAGCTGGATGAGTTTGAGGCAAAGATCACACCGAAGACAAGGGCAGTGATCGTGAATACGCCGAACAATCCGACAGGTGTTGTGTACTCAGAAGAAACCATCAAAAAGATGGCTGCCATTATGGAAAATAAACAGAAGGAATACAACACAGATATTTACCTGATCTCGGACGAGCCGTACAGAGAGCTTGCGTACGATGGCATAGAAGTGCCGTATCTGACAAAATACTACGCAAATACTGTCGTGGGATATTCCTACAGCAAATCCCTCTCTCTCCCGGGCGAGCGTATCGGATACCTTGTCATCCCGGACGAGGCGGCTGACAGCGAGAACCTGATCTCTGCAGCAAATGTGGCTACCCGCATCCTCGGATTCGTAAATGCGCCGACTCTCCAGCAGAAGGTCGTGAAGGCGTGCCTGAATGAGAAGACAGACATCTCTTTCTATGACAGGAACAGAGAGACCCTTTATAACGGGCTGAAAGAACTGGGATTTGAGTGCATCAAGCCGGAAGGGGCGTTCTACCTGTTCGTGAAATCCCCTGTAGCGGACGAGAAGGAATTCTGCGCGGCGGCGAAGAAGTATAATATCCTCCTTGTGCCGGGAAGCTCTTTCGGATGCCCGGGGTATGTGAGGATCGCATACTGTGTGGCATATGAGACCATCGTGAATTCCCTGCCGAAATTTAAAGAACTGGCGGCAGAGTATAAAAAATAACTGGCGGCAGAGCATAAATAGGAGCGCGGAAAGCGAGAAGGCGGAAAACGAGAAAACGGCAAGCGAGAAGACCGAGAAGAGACAGATAGAAACGGGAGACAGGAGAGAAAAGACATGGCAGTCAGAGCAGAACTTTTAAAGAATATACGGAGCGTGGAACCTTATGTGCCCGGGGAGCAGCCGCAGGAAAAGGTGGTCAAGCTGAATACAAACGAGAATCCCTATCCGCCTGCGCCAGGGGTGCAGGCAGCGCTGGATTCCCTTGATCCGGCGGATTTCCGCCTGTACCCGGACCCGACGTCCAGCGAGCTGGTGCGCTCCCTGGCGGATTACTACGGAGTGGGCGAAGACCAGGTGTTTGTGGGAGTGGGGTCGGACGATGTACTCTCCCTTTGTTTCCTGACATTTTTCAATTCAGAGAAGCCGGTCCTGTTCCCGGACATTACATATTCCTTCTATAAAGTCTGGGCGGAACTGTACCGGATCCCGTATGAGTGCCCGGCGCTTGACGGAGATTTCAGGATCGTAAAGGAAGATTATTACCGGGAAAACGGCGGGATCATATTCCCCAACCCGAACGCGCCGACCGCGATCTATGAGGAACTGGATTTTATCGAGGATATCCTGGAGCATAACCGGGATTCCATCGTGATCGTGGATGAGGCGTATGTGGACTTTGCGGGGAGATCCGCGATGGAGCTGATCGGGAAATACGACAACCTGATCGTGACCCAGACGTTTTCCAAGGCCCGGAGCATGGCGGGCATGAGGATCGGATATGCCATTTCAAATCCGGATCTGATCCGCTGCCTGAATGATGTGAAGTATTCTTTCAACTCCTACACCATGAGCCGCGCCGCCCTTGTGTGCGGAGCCGCGGCGGTGGAGGACCGCGCTTATTTTGAGGACAGCGTGCGCAGGATAAAGGAGACAAGAGAACGGACGAAGAAAGAACTCGCAGAGCTTGGATTTGAGTTTACGGATTCAAAGGCAAACTTCCTGTTCGCGCGCCATCCCCGCTATGACGGCGGACAGCTCTTCCGGGACCTGCGGGATGCGGATATCTATGTGCGCCACTGGGACGATGAGAGGATCGGACAGTATCTCAGGATCACCGTGGGCACGGACGAAGAGATGGAGATCCTGCTGAAATTCCTGAAGGAACGGCTGTCCCAATAGGTAAATCAGTATTTGTAGGGGAACTTCTTCGACAAAAGGTGCCCTCCTCCCCAGCCGGCAGAAACATACAACTAGAGACGAACTTTTCCGCCAAAAGATAAAATTCCCCCTAGCAGGCAGAATTCTATCACAAGAGAGGCGCAGCTCGCTGGGCCAAATCGAACGGCTAACCCTCTCCCGGAAGTCCGCAGCCCCTTCCGTTTGATAAATCTTCCTGTTCCGCCGCCGAAGCTCCCCTCTCATCCACGTTTCGAATCCTGCATTTGTCTGCGGGGACCTTCCGATCGGATGCGCGCAGAAAACCGCTTCCCCTTTGATGCACCTTTCGCGGCGGACGGGGATATGGCGACGGTGACTTGGA
>ERZ1643246.2321-NODE-2321-length-18397-cov-4.938556_pt1 | contig 18397 bp, 16 predicted proteins | sample MGYA00579265_ERZ1643246 | MGnify/ENA primary metagenome ERZ1643246 (study PRJEB29033, sample SAMEA4952261) | chicken gut metagenome | biome: Broiler Chicken; feature: Gastrointestinal Tract; material: Caecum | place: Ireland | collected 2018 | study: Broiler...
TCATGATCTCTTTCGGGGCCAGGCTGATGAAGAAGATGAAAGGCGCCGGAGACAAGGAAGGCGGCGGAGCCGGATTTGAGATGAACGACGGCATGATGAAGATGATGTCCGGACTTACCGTGAAGCGGCTTCTGTCGCTGATGGGAATGGCAGGCGAGGGAGCGGCCATGACCAAGGAGGAGATGCTGGAGATCAACCGCCAGCTGAACAAGATCAAAAAGAAAGATTAAGGGATAAGGGGGGATATTATGTCGAAGAAGGCAAAGAGCGTCCAGCTGGACGCCAACGGATACCGAAAATTCAGTATGCTGGACAACGTGTCCTACGCGGCGGGAGATTTCGGCTGCAATATGAGTTTTGCCCTGAAGAGCACCATGGCGGTTTTCTGGACCCAGTTCATGCAGATGGACTCCATCATGTACGCGGGCCTGTTTCTGATCTGCCAGGTCTGGGACGCCATCAACGACCCACTGATCGGTTCCATTGTGGATGCGGATAAGCACAAGTACAAGAGAAACAAATTTCTGGCTTATATTTTCGCCGGATCTATCGGTCTGATCGTGGCGGGAGCCCTCTGCTTTGTCCCGGTGCCAAACGCCCCGAACGCGGCAAAATATATCATTTTCGTCTGCGGCTATGTGCTCTGGGATGCTTTCTACACCGTGGCGAACGTGCCCTACGGTTCCCTGCTGTCCCTGATCTCCGACGATCCCGGCGATCGGGCCTCCCTTTCCGCTTGGCGGAGCGTGGGATCCCTGATAGGGCAGATGGCCACCATGGCGCTGGTGCCGCTGCTGATTTACGACGAGAACAACGACATCATGGGCGAACGCGTCTTTGTCATCGCTCTGGTTATGGGAATTCTGGGCTTCATCGCCTTCCAGTTCATGATCCGCAATACCGTTATCCGTGTGGATGAGGAAATTCTGGTCAGCGAGAAGCGGGAGAAATTCAACGTGATCAAGGCCATGGGCAATTTCCTGAAGAACCGCCCCGCGGTGGGGGCGACGCTGGCCGCCATGGGAATGTTTCTGGGCATGCAGGGAGCCACGACGGCAAACGCTGTCATGTTCCAGTCCTATTTCCACAACGCGCAGATTTCCGGCATCATTGCCATGTTCGCGATGATTCCGATCATCTGCTTTACGCCTCTGGCCCGGAAGATGGTGGTTCGCTTCGGAAAGAAGGAGATGGCCACGGCCGGATCTGTCGTTTCGCTGGTGGCCTGCTTCCTGATGCTGGTGCTGCCGATTACGCCTGACGGGAAGGGCCTTGCCATCTATATCGTATGTCAGCTGCTCAACAGCCTTGGCATGGGAATCTACTCCACGGTATCCTGGGCTATGATGGGCGACGCCATCGACTACAACGAGTGGAAGAATGACAGCAGAGAGGAGGGAACGGTTTACGCCCTTCACTCCTTCTTCCGGAAGCTGGCTCAGGGGGCGGGACCGTCCCTGGCACTGGTCATCATGGTGGCCCTCGGCTACGTGGAGGCCGATAAGGGAAATCAGGCCTTTGAGGTGGCGCTGAACATGCGCTATCTGGTGGCAGCCCTCTATCTGGTCAGCGCGATCCTGCAGTTTATCGGCCTGGCTCTGATATACAACCTGGATAAGAAGACCCTCGAAAGGATGGAGTCGGAGCTGCGAGAGCGGCGGGAGGAAGCCGCGGAGAACGCGGAAGTGTAGCGAAGGAGAATCCGGGAGGGTTTCCGGCTTCTTAAAAAAGACAGGTGGGGTGCGGTACCTCGGTGCCGCGCCTCATTTTTTCGATTGTGGATTGAAGACAAGTCTGCTAAGATGAGAGAAGGAGCGGCATGGAAACCTTTGACGGAGGAAAGAGAATGAAAAGAGAACAGGAAAAATTTCTGAGGGGGCTGGCAAAACAGTACCCGACGATCTCCGCTGCGGCATCGGAAATCATCAATCTGCAGGCGATCCTAAGCCTGCCGAAGGGGACGGAACATTTCATCACGGATGTGCACGGGGAATACGACCAGTTTCAGCATATTATCAAGAATGGATCCGGGGCCATCCGCCGGAAGATTGAAGAGGAGTTCGGGCCCTCCTTCCGCACGTCAGAGAAGAAGGCGCTGGCCGCGCTGATCTATTATCCGGAACTGAAGATGGCTCAGGTGGAGAAGGTGGAGACGGATATGGAGGAGTGGTATCGAATCACGATCCACCGCCTGATCCGGGTCTGCAGGAGCGCGGCGTCCAAATACACCCGGTCGAAGGTGCGCAAGGCCATGCCGAAGGAGTTTGCCTACATTATGGAGGAGCTGATGACGGGGCGGCCGGATCAGTCGGACCAGGAGGCCTACTACAATGAAATCATCCATTCCGTGATCGCCACCAAGAGCGCTCCGGGCCTGATCATCGCTTTCTGCGGACTGATTCGCCGTCTGGTGGTGGATCATCTCCATGTGGTGGGCGACATCTATGACCGGGGACCTTACCCGCACCTGGTTATGGACGATCTGATGCGACATCACTCGGTGGATATTCAGTGGGGCAACCACGATGTGGTCTGGATGGGAGCAGCCGCCGGGAGCGCTGCCTGTATCGCCAATGTGATCCGGATCGCGGCCAAGTACGGCAATCTGAATATCCTCGAGGACGGATACGGCATCAACCTGGTACCGTTGGCCAAGCTGGCGATGGAATGTTATGCCGACGATCCCTGCACAGGTTTTACCGTGGACTACCGCCAGGGGGATTACGACGAGCGGGACGCTCTTCTGGACGAGAAGATTCACAAGGCTATCGCGATCATTCAGTTCAAGCTGGAAGGGCATATCATCAAGCTGCACCCGGAATTTGACATGGATGACCGGCTGCTTTTAGACAAGATGGATCTCGAGAAGGGAACCGTCATGGTGTACGGAAAGGAATATCCTCTGCGCACCACCTGTTTCCCGACGCTGGATCCCAAGGATCCCTATGCTCTGACGGAACAGGAGATGGATGTGGTGGAGCGGCTGCGGGGCGCTTTTATGAACTGTGAGAAACTGCAGCGTCATATCCGTTTCCTCTACACCAAGGGGAGCCTCTACAAGGTTTACAACGGAAATCTGCTTTACCACGGCTGTGTGCCGCTGAACGAGGACGGAAGTTTTCAGGAGGTGGAGATCTACGGGAAGAAGTTCTCCGGCAAAGCGCTCTACGATGAGATTGAGGTTTACGCCAGAAAGGGGTACTATGCTGTGGATCCCATCGAGAAAAAGAAGGGGCAGGACATTCTGTGGTTTATCTGGGAAAACAAGCATTCCCCGGTTTTCGGCAAGGCCAAGATGACGACCTTTGAGCGCTATTTTGTGGAGGATCCCGTTACTCATCAGGAGCCGAAGAATCCTTACTATCGTCTGCTGGAGCGGGAGGATGTGGTAAACGCCATCCTGGCGGAGTTCGGACTCTGCGGGGAGGAGTGTCACATCATCAACGGCCATATTCCGGTGGAGGCGAAGGCGGGGGAGTCCCCGGTCAAGTGCGGAGGCAAACTGCTGATCATCGACGGAGGATTTTCCAGGGCATACCAGCCGAAAACCGGCATCGCCGGCTACACGCTGATCTACAATTCCTACGGCCTGGTGCTGGCCGCCCACAAACCATTCGAGTCTGTGGAGAAGGCGGTCATGGAGGGGACGGACATCCACTCCGATACGATTCTGGTCCAGCATGTGAATCGCCGCAAGACCGTGGCGGACACGGACAACGGCAAAGCTATCGCGGAGACGATCCGGGATCTGCAGGATCTTCTGGACGCCTATCGGGCCGGCCTGATTGTGGAGGATTTCGGAAAAGCCTGAAAAAAGCGGTGTTGACAAAGAAGGGGTCCTGTGATAAATTATTTACATTGAAAAAGCAAAACCGATGACATGAAGATCAAACAGGAGATGCGCTTTCAGAGAGCGGATGATGGTGGGATGTCCGCAGTAAGCAGCCTGCAAATGGATCATGGAGGGTAAAGTGAACGCCTGGGTGGCAAGTAGCGGAGACGTATGCCTGCGTTAAAGGCCGGGAATGTGTTGGCATTTCGCAGAGAGGCAGTCTCTTTCAGAGAGCTGCGCGGATGATTGGAATGGTATCCGCGAAGACAGAGGGAGACGGCAAGTAAGGTGGTACCGCAGATTATATCTGTCCTTATGTAGATAAGGGCAGATTTTTTATTTCACAGGAACACAGTTCCTGTGAAATAAAAAAGCTCCGCAGGATGCGCGCTCGCGCAAAGCAGAAATATGTCGCTAAAGCGACTGCGCTCGGCGCGAGAGTTCCGCAAGCGGAACTCTTTATTATTTTCACAGACACTGCGTTCCTACCGGGGGTTTTCCACGGCGAAAAGCGGCATGATTTTCCTTCCTTGGCATGCGCGGCCGGGGATGGGCGAAAATCAAAGGCGCAGAAAGGGAAAAAACAATGGCAGAGAAAAGAGTAATTGCAGCAGAAAAACAGACAGGACTCAAGAGTATCAACAATCTGATCCTGGTGGGGATCATGATGGCGGTAGGAGTGGTACTGCGGCTCTGTGCCAGCTTTCTGGTACTGGGCAACATGCACCCGAACTTTCTGATCGCCACCTACTGTCTCTCGATCCTGATTATCCGTCCCAACGTGAAGGAGGCGGCTATCATCGGTTTCATCTCCGGATGCATCAGCCAGATCGGCACTTCCATGGCATGGATCGGACTGATCAGCGAGACGGTGGGGGCTGTAGCCATCTGCCTGCTGGTTATGATTCCGATGCCGAAGTTCATCAAGGCGCTGGTAACCACGTTCCTTACCACACTGATCTCCGGCTTTGCCTTTGTGGGGCTGGCAGCAGTGACCTACGCCAACCCGATGCCCATGATACAGTTTCTGAACATGGCGCTGGTGACGGTGGTGACGGCGGCACTCAATTGCGTGATCGTCGCGGTTCTGAGTATCCCGGTGGACAAAATCATCAACAAAGACTGAGGAGGACCGGGGAGAGTATCCCGGCAGAATGGATATGATTGCTTGTGAGAAATTCAGCTTTTGCTATAAGGGCGGAGAGAGAAACGCCCTGAACAATCTGAACCTGACCATCGCCGACGGGGAGTTCGTGGGTATTACCGGAAATTCCGGTGCGGGGAAATCCACCCTGACCTACGCTCTCTGCGGCGTGATTCCCCACCATTTTACCGGAGATTTTTACGGGGCGGTAAAGATCAACGGTATGGATACGGTGGAGGTAAAGATGGAAGATCTTGCCCGCTGTGTAGGGGAGGTATTTCAGGATATCGACAGCCAGATGGTCTCCTCGGTGGTGGAGGATGAGATCCTGTTTGGCCTGGAAAATTTCGGCCTTCCCCACGATGAGATCGGACGGCGGGTGGATGAGGTGCTTGGGATGCTGCAGATCGAGGATCTGCGGTTTCGCCAGATCAGCACCCTCTCCGGGGGACAGAAGCAGAAGGTGGCAATCGCTGCCATTCTCGCCATGAACCCGGACATCATCGTGCTGGATGAGCCTACGGGGGAATTGGACCCGGAGAGCACAGTCATGATTTTCGAGATTTTACGCCGGTTGAACCGGGAGTTTAAAAAGACAGTCATCATCGTGGAACAGAAGATTATGATGCTGGCCAAGTACGCCGACCGGATTCTGGTGCTGGATGAGGGAGAGCTGGTCTTTGACGGCCCCAGTGGACAGATTGTGGAGGAGATTCCCCTGTTTGACCGGCTGGGCATCAGCGTGCCCAGGGTGGTGCGCCTGGGAGACGTCTTAAGAGATCGCGGCCTGTACAGCGGCAGGATTCCCACAGATGTGGATCAGGCGGAGAAGATGGTAAGGGAGGTTCTGGAATGTTAACCTTTGAACATGTGAGTTTTTCCTATTCCAGGGAGGCGGATACCGTGCGGGATCTGTCTTTCTCTGTCGGGGATGGGGAATTTGTGGCGCTGATCGGTTCCAACGGAGCCGGAAAATCTACGGTCAGCCGCCTGGCGAATGGCCTTCTCCATCCGCAGAGCGGGAGAGTGCTGGTGGACGGGGAGGATACTTCCATGGTAAAAACCAGCGCCATCGCCAGAAAGGTGGGATTCCTTTTCCAGAACCCGGATCGACAGATCTGCCAGAACACGGTGCGGGAGGAAATCGCCTTCGGACCGAAAGTTCAGGGCGTTTCCGAGGAGGAGACCGCCAGACGGACGGAGGAGATGCTTTCCACCTTCCATCTGGACGGAGACTGGTTCCCCTTTACCAGATCCAGGGGAGAGCGTCAGCGGATTGCGCTGGCCAGTGTGCTGGCCTGCCATCCGAAGATGGTAATTCTTGATGAACCGACCACCGGACTCGATTACCGGGAGTGTATCCGCATCATGGACTATATCACGGAGAAAAACCGGAAGGAGGGGCTGACGGTACTGATGGTCAGCCACGACATGGAACTGGTGCAGGAGTACGCCGGCCGGGTGCTGGTGCTCCACGACGGAAAGCTGGAGGGGGACGGTCCGGTAAAAACCATCATGAAGGATATGGATGTGCTGAAAAAGGCTCACGTGCTGCCGGCGCAGATTCCCATGCTGGCCCTGCGGTTCGGCGACCGATTCGCCGATGTCTACACGGTGGAGGAGATGGCTGACGCCATTGCCCGCGAGAGGGAACATGCCGGAACCAAGAAGGGAGGTGCGGCGGAATGAATCTTTTGAACTATGTGCCCGGAGACTCTTTCCTGCACAGACTCAACCCGGTGACGAAGCTGACTGCCGCTTTTCTCTACGGCGTGGTTTGCATTGTCACGGACAGCGTGTGGATGGAACTTCTGTGGATCGGCCTGATGCTTCTGATTTGCTGCCTTGCAGGGCTCGGGAGACGGGCTCTGTTTCTGACGAGAAACCTGCTGGTGCTTGGCGTGATCATGTTCCTTCTGCAGCTTCTCTTTGTGCGTACCGGGGAACCGCTGCTGGTTGTCGGCAGCTTTTGCGTATTTACCACAGGCGGCCTCGACAGCGCGCTGCTTCTGAGCCTGCGGATCGTTGCCACGATGCTTCCGCTGATGCTGCTCTTCGCCATCACCCAGATGAACGACCTGTGCGGCGCGCTGGTCAAGCGGCTCCATGTGCCTTACCGGTACGCCTTTATCGTGACCACGGCCTTCCGGTTCGTGCCGCTGTTTACCACGGAGTTTCATGATATCGAGGACGCCCAGAAAGCCAGGGGTGTGGAGTATGACACGGGAAATATTTTCCGCAAAATCCGACTGATCGTACCGCTTTTCGTGCCCCTTCTGATTTCCAGTCTGCGAAAGGTGGACGCGGGGGCCATGAGCGCTCAGCTTCGGGGATTTCATCTGCGCACGGTAAAGAGCGGTTATCACACCTATCCCTTTCATCTGAGGGACGGGATCTGTCTGCTGGCCGTGCTGGCTCTTTTGGTCGTCGCGGTGCTGTTGTGATATTGCGGCCGGGATACGGAAAAGATAGATATGGGAATCGGATAAGGAGGAAGAACAATGGATGAGAAAATTTCGTTAAAATATGGGGAGGAGACCGTGGAGATCGACGTCCGGGGAGCGGCCTCCATAGAGACGATTCTGCCGAAACCCATGGAGGAGATCACGGATCTGCGCAAAGCGTTCCTTCGGGCGGTGGAGCAGGATGCCATCGGCGGTGTGACGCTGAAGGACGCGGTCGGGCCGGAGGATGAGGTTACCATCGTGGTCAGCGATATCACGAGAAGCTGGATGCACCAGGATCGGGTCATGCCCCTTCTGGTTGAGTATCTTCACGACCGCATCGGCGTTCCCTATGAGAAGACAGTCATCCTGATCGCGCTGGGAACTCATCGCAAATCAACGCCGGAGGAGATGGTAAAGATCTGCTCGAAAGAGGTCTGTGATAAGGTGCGGGTGGTGGATCACGACTGTGACGCCGATGATCTCGTCTACGTGGGCACCACACCGCTGGGGACGAAGGTCATGATGAACCCGCTGGTGGTGGGACGCAAGGTCATCGTCATGGGCGGGACGGTCCATCACATGATGGCCGGCTTCGGCGGCGGCAGAAAAAATCTGCTTCCGGGTGTGGCGGGCAGGGAGACCATTCGCCAGAATCATGAGCGGGCCCTGGATCCGGAGAAAGCCATGTCGGATGTGCGGGTGGGCTGCTGCAAGCTGACGGGAAATCCGATCCACGAGGATATGGTGGAGGCGGCCCATCTGGTGCACGCGGATTTCGGCATCAATCTGGTGGTGGCCGCCAGCGGCGCACACAGCGGTATTTTCTGCGGCGAGATGGACGCGGCCTGGGAGGCCAGCTGCGAGTATCAGAGGAAATGTTATGAGATCGAGGTCAAAGAGCCCGCGGATATTGTGTTGTGTTCCAGCGGAGGATATCCGAAGGACATGAATCTCTACCAGGGGTGCAAGGGCATGCTGAACGCCATGCGGGCGCTGAAGCCCGGCGGGACCATGTTCTGGGCCTGCAAATGTCCCGAAGGGGGCGGAGCGCCGGACTATTTCAGCTGGCTGAAGCCGCTGCAGGAGGGGCATCTGGACGCGTCGCTGCGGGCGGACTTTACCATCGGAGGCTACATCTTCTTTTTGACTGTGGAACAGCTGAACAAGGCCGCTCATGTCTACACACTGACGGAGCTGGATCCCGAGATGGTAAAGCCCATGGGTATGGAGGCCGGAAGAGACGCCGCCGAGCTGATAGGGAAAATCGACTTTACCGGCAAGCGCGTCTATGTGCTTCCGCTGGCCGGCAGCGTAGTGCCCGTTTAAAATTTTTTTAGAATGTTTTCATAAAAGATTCCCGTTTTCCGTGTTGTATCTGACGGTTTAATCAATTATAATGAGAGTTAGACAGCAGAATACATTCCATGATCGGAAAACGGGAGGTTTTTTATGCAAAAAATGGATTTCAACAGAGGCTGGAGCGTACAGCGAGAGGGGGAGGATGTGGTCAAGACCGTATGCCTCCCCCACGACGCAATGATATATGAGTCCAGGAGCAAAGATGCCGCCACAGCCGGGGCCAGCGGATACTTCCGGGAGGGGAAGTATATCTATCGGAAGATGCTGCAGGTTCCCCGGGACTGGGAGGAGAAGACCGTTCTCCTGGAATGCGAGGGCGTCTACCAGAACGCGGAGGTTCAGGTAAACGGAGCCCGGGCAGCGGTAAGGCCTTACGGTTACACCAATTTCTTTGTGGATCTTGGCTCGTTTCTTACCTTCGGAGCGGAAAATGAGATTACCGTGGTGGCGGACAACAGTAAAGCGCCCAACAGCCGCTGGTATTCCGGCAGCGGAATGTACCGGGAGGCGCAGCTTTATGTGGGACCGAAGACCTGCATTCTGCCGGAGGGCGTGAAGGTGTCCGTGCTGGATCAGGAGCGGATCCGGGTAGATGTGGAGCTGACCGGGCCGGGCGCAAAAGAGTCGGATGATCAGCTGGAGGTGGAGATCCTCTTTGAGGGGCGAAAGATTGCCACGGCCCAGGGCAATCACGCAGAGATTGTCATTCCCGATGTGAAACTCTGGGATGAGGAACACCCGGATCTCTATCAGTGCAGGGTAACCCTGAAGAAGGAGGGAGACGTGGCAGACGAGGCTGCGGTGTCCTTTGGCATGCGGATTGTCACCTGGAGCGGAGACGGTTTCTTCGTCAACGGAAATCCGGTGCTTCTGCGGGGAGCCTGTATCCATCACGACAACGGTGTTCTCGGCGCCTGCGCTTTTCGGGACGCGGAGTGGAGAAGAGTGAAGATCCTGAAGGAAGCCGGATTTAACGCGATCCGAAGCGCCCACAACCCGATTTCCAAGGCGATGCTGGACGCCTGCGACGCCCTGGGCATGTATGTGATGGATGAGACCTTCGACATGTGGATCATTCACAAGAATCCCTATGATTACGGGGACGAAGCCTTCCGCCAGTGGTGGAAACAGGATGTGTCCGCCATGGTGTCAAAGGATTACAATCATCCGTCGGTGGTCATGTACTCCATCGGAAACGAAATCTCGGAACTGGGTCTTGCGGAAGGGCAGGAGATCTGCCGGCAGATGGCGGATTTTATCCGTGATATGGACAAAAGCCGGGCCATTACCTGCGGGATCAACCTGATGCTGGCCACAATGGCGGCCAAGGGAAAGGGACTGTACGGTACGGACAAGGACGGCAAGGAGAAGCAGACCGGTTCCCAGAGTATGGATTCCGTTCCCACCAGCACAGTATTTAATTTGATGATGAACAAGATGGGCGGGATCATGGACAAGATGGCATCCGGCAAGGCGGCGGATAAGGTTGCCGACGCGGTGGATCCCTTCCTCGATATTCCCGGATACAATTACGCGACTTCCCGTTACAGAAAAGAGCTGGAAAAACATCCCGAGCGGACGATTGTGGGATCGGAGACACTGCCCAAGAGTCTCTACAGGAACTGGCAGCTGGTAAAGAAATTGCCGGGACTGGTGGGAGATTTCATGTGGACCGGATGGGACTATCTGGGCGAGGCCGGTATCGGAACCGTGCGCTATACGGATCGGAAGACAAAAAAGGATACGGAGGATGGTCTGATTGTATCGGGAGGCCCCGGCGTCATCGATATCTGCGGAAAAATGCGTCCGGAGGTGTACTGGGATCAGATCATCTGGGGACTTCGAAAGGAGCCTGCCATCGGGGTCAATCCCTACACCCACGCCCGGGATTTCCAGGGCATGTCCATGTGGCGTGACACGGATGCGGTGGAGAGCTGGTCCTGGGAGGGCTGCGAGGGCGAAAAATGCGATGTGGTGGTCTACGGCGCCGGGGATCACGCGAAGCTTTTTGTCAACGGAAAATGTGTCGGCAAGAAGAAAATCAAGGAGTGCAAGGCGATTTTCCCGAAGGTGGCTTACGAGCCCGGAAGTATTTCCGCGGCAATCTACGACGCCTCCGGCTGGGAACTGGCCAGAACCAAGATGCGCTCCGCCTCCGGCAGGACCCAGATTCAGCTGACGCCGGAGAAGAGTGTGCTTTCGGCCAACGGACAGGATCTCTGTTTCCTGGAGATCGATCTGACCGGGGAAAACGGAATAACCAAGTCCTCCGTGGATCAGAAGCTGACGGTGGCTGTGGAAGGAGCGGGAGTTCTGCAGGCTTTCGGCTCCGCGAGACCGCATATGGCGGAGGATTTCGTGAGCGCGTCCCACACCACGTATTACGGTAAGGCCCTGGCTGTTATCCGGGCAGGATATGAACCGGGAAATATCCGGGTTACCGTGTCCGGCGACGGACTGAAAACCCAGGAGAGAATTCTGGAGGTAGTGCCTTCGGAGACGACGGCCATCTAGGCGTTCATCTGACAGGCTGTTGATGTTTGTACAGCTTCCGGCGGGGGCCGGGAGCCGGAAAGGGAGTGGTTTTATGGTTTATCGGTGCAGGGTCTGCGGGTATCTTTTCGATGAGGAGAAGGAGGGAACGAGTATTTCCCAGTTGAAGGAATGCCCGGTGTGCGGACAGCTGGCGGAGAATTTTGTTCCGGTAGAGACGGACGGAGGGAGCGCTGCGGAAAATGCCGCGGAGAATGCCGCGGAGAATCTGGAATATCCGAAAGAGACCCGCAAAACCGACGCGGAGTACCGCTGCATGAACCGGATTCAGGCTATGGCGGTAACCGGAAAGTCGGTTATCGAGGCGATGGGGACGCGTATGCCGATGCCGGGATGGGATGATATTCTGATTCTCGGCGGGCAGCTCAACCCGCCGCCCCTGATGGAACATGATCCGGTGGTTACCACTACCGTCATCGGAAAGAACGCCAAGCGGCCCATGATCTTAAAGGGACCGGTGTACATTTCCCACATGTCCTTCGGGGCGCTTTCGAGGGAGATGAAGATCGCCCTGGCAAAGGGCAGCGCTATGGCCGGCACCGCCATGTGCAGCGGCGAGGGAGGTATTCTGCCGGAGGAGCGGGACGCAGCCTACCGGTATATCTTTGAGTATGTTCCGAACAAATACAGTGTGACAGATGAAAATCTGAGAAGAGCCGACGCTGTGGAGATCAAGATCGGTCAGGGGACCAAGCCGGGGATGGGCGGTCATCTGCCGGGGGAGAAAGTGACGCCGGAGATTGCGAAGATCCGCAACAAGCCTCTGGGGGAGGATGTGATCAGCCCCTCCCGATTCGCGGAGATTTCCACCAGAGAAGACCTGCGGGATTTGGTAAGCAGCCTGCGGGCGCGAAGCGACGGGCGGCCCATCGGCATCAAGATCGCGGCGGGACATATCGAGCGGGATCTGGAGCACTGTGTCTTCGCGGAACCGGATTTCGTGACCATTGACGGGCGGGGCGGAGCAACCGGGGCCTCTCCGGCTATTGTGCGGGACGCCACCAGCGTGCCGACGATTTACGCTCTGTATCGGGCAAGAAAATATCTGGACTCTGCAGGCTCGGATATTTCTCTGGTTATTACCGGAGGCCTGCGGGTGTCCTCGGATTTTGCCAAGGCGCTGGCCATGGGAGCGGACGCGATCGCGGTGGCCTCGGCGGCGATGGTGGCCGCGGGATGTCAGCAGTACCGCATCTGCGGCAGCGGATACTGCCCGGTGGGTGCGGCAACTCAGGATCCGGCCCTGCGCAGCCGTTTCTCTGTGGACAAGGCGGCGAAGCGCGTGGCAAATTATCTGAATGTCAGTTTCGAGGAGTTGAAGACATTCGCAAGAATTACCGGACATGATCATCTCCACGACTTGTGTGTGGAGGATCTCTGTACGATCAATCGTGAGGTATCTGAATATACCAATATTCAGCATGCATAAAACAAAAGAATAGGAGGAATCTGTTATGGCAGAGAACAAGTATGCAGGAACACAGACAGAAAAGAATCTGGAGGCGGCTTTCGCCGGAGAATCCCAGGCGAGAAACAAGTACACCTACTTCGCTTCCGTGGCAAAGAAGGAGGGGTACGAGCAGATCTCCGCGCTGTTTTTAAAGACGGCGGACAATGAGAAAGAGCACGCGAAGATGTGGTTCAAGGAACTGCAGGGCATCGGCGACACCGCCCAGAACCTGGCTGCAGCCGCAGAGGGAGAGAATTACGAGTGGACCGACATGTACGACGGCTTCGCAAAGACCGCTGACGAGGAGGGATTCCCGGAGCTGGCGGCAAAATTCCGTCTGGTGGCAGAAATCGAGCGCCATCATGAGGAGCGTTACCGTGCGCTGTTGAAGAACGTGGAGACGGCTCAGGTATTTGCCAAGAGCGAGGTCAAGGTATGGGAGTGCCGCAACTGCGGACATATCGTTGTGGGCACCAGCGCGCCGGAAGTTTGTCCGACCTGCAATCATCCCCAGAGTTTCTTTGAGTTACATGCGGAGAATTATTAAGTCATCAGGCAACGAAAAAACTGCCGGAGGCCATTGCGCTTCCGGCAGTTTTGAGATATGACGACCTTTGCATCGCGAAAAAGTCTATTCATTCTGGTATTGTTCCAGAAGTTCCCTGTTGATCTTTCCCTCGGAGAGGGTCTTCTCCACCCACAGATGCAGGGAATCTACCGCCAGAGAGACATCCTCCAGGTGTTCCTGGATGCTGGCAAAGTCCGGGATCTCATCGTCGGAAATCTGACCGTCTCTGGAAATCTCAATGAGGCGGTTGGTCAGCGGAAACATGGCGTTTAGGCTGGCCACGGTCTCCAGAATGATGTTCGGCAGCTCGCTCATCTCCACGGCAGGGACGTACTTTTTCCCGATAGGGCATTGGTGGGAGCAGTAGAAATTGCAGAGATCCGGAGCCTTATAACACTCCGCCATGCGGATCACGTCCTCCGGGTCAGGAAGCAGTTTCTCGTTTTCAATCCGCTCGATCCGGTCCTCTGAGACGGTGTCCAGAAGTTCTGCCGCCTTCTCACGGGTCAGATCGTTCTGTTCCCGGTAGCGCTGATAGATGGTTTTGTTCTCTTTGGTTGATTTTCTTCCCATGATGTCAAATCCTCTTCCTATTTTGCGGCAGCTGCGGAAATAGATCGGGATAATTCCAGATCTTTCTCCTTTATTCCGCTCTGGAGAAAATTATAATGGAACTATAAATCAAATACAAGGGAAGGAGAAAAAATGAGTATCTTAGGAAACATCCTGTGGTTTGTCTTTGGAGGGGCAATCAGCGGATTGTCCTGGTGCCTGGCTGGAGTGCTCTGGTGCATTTCCATCGTGGGCATTCCCGTTGGGCTTCAGTGTTTCAAGATTGCCGGACTGACATTTTTCCCCTTTGGGAAGGAAGTCATCTACGGCGGCGGAGCGGGATCCTTGCTTTTAAATGTCTTTTGGATTATCTTATCCGGTCTGCCCCTGGCGCTGGAACATCTGGTGTTCGGGGCAATCCTCTGTGTGACTATCGTGGGAATTCCCTTCGGTCTGCAGCAGTTCAAGCTGGCAAAGCTGGCGCTGATGCCTTTTGGTGCGGCGGTCGTTTAGACCGCCGTGTTTTTATTCTTGCAAACATCGCGTTTTTCGAGCATAATAGAAAGGACATCAGAAGACAATAGAAAGCAGAGGAGAACGTAGGATGAGCGTTTATTTGATTGACTACGAGAATGTGCACGCCTCGGGACTGGCCGGCGTGGAGAATTGCGGGATAGAGGATGAGATTATTTTGCTGTACGGAAATGACACCTCAACGATTCCCATGGAGCTGCACATTCAGATCGCGAATTCCAAGGGAAAGGTGCAGTACCACAAGATTGAGCGGACGGGAAAGAACTATCTGGATTTTCAGCTCTCCACCATCGCCGGTTTCCTCGTGGGAACAACCCGGCAGACAGAGTTTGTGATTGTGAGCCGGGACAGCGGCTATGACGCGGTGCTGGATTACTGGAACGATGAGCGTCTGGCGGACCGGGTGGTGCACTTCTGCCGCAGGGCGAGTATCGCCGAGGCCGAGGAGGCCAGAGACCGGGAGGATAAGGATTCCAGAAAGCGCCGTCAGGGAAAGAAAAACGGGAAGAAAAATCCGTTTTCCAACGAGAAGAGAGACTCCGGCGCGAAGCAGGAACCGGTAAGTGAGACGGCAGCAGCGGACAGGCTTCCGGTCGTTTCGCCCCAGCAGCTTCCGAATGTGGTGGAGGAAAAGAAAAAACAGGTTCCGGCGGAAGTAAAACCCCGGGGCGGTAAGAAGGGAAAGAATCAGGGAAGAAAGGCTGAGGAGCAGGACGCAGTCGCGTCTGCTGAGCAGTCAGCGCAGGAAGCGGTACAGGAGAACTGGGAGCAGCAGCCGACAAAGCAGGAGCGCCAGGAACAAAAGTCTACGGGACAACAGATTCAGGGGCAGGAGACTGTGAAGCAGCAGGTGGAAGCCGCGGATCCTGCAGAGTCGGAAAAACAGGAGAAAAAGCAGCCGAAGAAGCAGGCGAAGAAGAAAAACGAGACAAAGGGTCGCGGAAAGAAAAAGCAGGAGTCTTCTCAGAAGGAAGAGAAAGGCGCTGAGAGCCAGGCAGATCGTCAGGAAAATTCCGATGTGAAGGGGAGTGCGGCGGAGAAGAAGCAGCCGAAGATTGTTCAGCCGAAAATTCAGGTGCAGGAGTTTCCGGATCCGGAGCAGGAGAGAAGAGAGCCTGTGGAGATTACCGAGTCCGTGAAGAAGAAAATCCGTGTAGCGGTCAAGGGATTGGGATTGAAACCTACCGATTACACCAAGATTTACAAGCTCTGCAAGAAATCCCAGGACAAGCAGGAACTGTATCAGAATCTGGTGCACAGCCTGAAGCAGGAGAAAGGATCCCAGGTCTACAAGGCGATTGTGGGTATTATTTTTTGAGTGATCGGAAGCGAAGAGAGAAGTGACAAGAGGTAAGGAGGCAGCAGGGTGATAGATCGGAAATTGAGAGAACAGCTGGAGGAAGGTCTTGCCAGGGGATTTGCTCTGGATCTGGGTATTCATTTCCGGGAACTGGACGAGGGGTACGCTGAACTGGAGATGCCGATGGAGGACCGCAAGCGCAATATCTACGGGATGGTTCACGGCGGCGCTCTCTACACGCTTCTGGACACTGCTTCCGGATTTGCGGTGCGCTCCTACGGCGACCGGGTGGTTACCCTGACGGGGACCGCCAACTATCTGGTGGCTGGAAAGGAGACCGCGTATCTTCTGGCAAAGGCGAAGGTTGTCCGAAAGGGCGGTCATACGGCGGTGGTATCCGCCGATGTCTTTGATGACAAGGGAACGCTTCTGGCAAACGGAAGTTTTACCTTCTACGTCCTGCGGGATTGAGAAGACAATTTTCGACAGGATGCAACCGCATTCATCCGACGCATATAATAAAGCAAATACCGGAAAGGATGCGATTGTATGTACTTTATTTTTGGAATATTTCTCGCGGCAGGGGTGGTCTGCGGCCTCGTGCTGCATTTCAGGAAGAAGGCTGTGATCCGGGAGATCTGCGGCATGTCTTCCTGCGAAAAAGCAGACAGACTTTGTGAATTACTGCATCCATGGGGGTTTACCTATCTGCCCTCCATGGATGTTTTGTCTTCCGGGAAAGATGCCTGGCAGCGGGAGTTCGGGTATCACGCGGCCTTTGACAGGAGCGCGCCCCATTTCCATATGATTTTCGACTGCGAGCCTGTCTATTTTGATTACCTGGGCGAGACCTGGCTGATTGAGTTCTGGAAGGGACAGTACGGGATTAACACCGGCGGGGAAATTGGCGTTTACCATGCCGGAAGACTGCTGGAATCCAACGAGCGGGAGAACGCTCATTTTCAGAGTGTTTCTGATGATCAGATGCTGCCGCTGTCTATGGAACTGACGGAGGGAGGCAGGAGAATTTTTTCCATCTGCGGCCGTCACTGGTGGCTGACTGGATTTGATGTGGGAAGATTTTCAAGGCCGGAAGAACTTGAGATGAAGATTTCTGTGACCTGTCCGGACAGGGAGATGGCGGAGGCTTTTGTGAAAGGGATGCTGGAGGCTGGATATGACAGATGTGAACTGACCCTCTGCGACAGAACCGTGTCTCTCCTCTTTAACCGGCCGAGAAGCCAACAGGCAGCCTCCGGGAAAAGGTTCTTTGAGCGGTGCCAGCGGCGGTTGGCCCAGTGGAGCAATCGCCTCTGGTGCTCTCTCTACTGCTGGATTACCGGTATATTCTGCAGCACGCAGGACCGGATGCTGTACCTGTATCTGATGCTGCCCTTTGTCTTCCGACGCCTGGTACGTTTTCGCAAGAGTAAAAGACAGCGATGTCCGGGGCGGCAATCGGGAAGGGGAGGCTGCCCGTGAAGATGGATCTGAGTTTCGAACAGCGCATGGAGCGAACCTTCGCCCATGCGCCGGTGCTGCCTCTGGACAGAAATACCCGGTATATCCTGTTTTCCGACTGCCATCGGGGAGTGGGGGACAACAACGATAATTTCCTGAGAAATGAATTCCTCTATGTGGCGGCCCTGGAGACTTATTTTCGCAAGGGCTATACCTATATCGAGCTGGGGGACGGGGATGAACTCTGGGAGAACCGTTCCATGAAACCGATCCGCCAAGCTCATCAGCAGAGCTTCGAGATGCTGGAGAAATTTGAGCGGGCAGGGCGGTTTTACATGGTTTACGGCAATCACGATATGGGCAAAAGGAAGGGGAGGGCGCTTCCCGGAATCATTTTAAAAGACGCGGGAGGAGGGCGCGATATTTATCTGACCCACGGCCATCAGGCGGATCTTCTCAACAGCACTTTCTGGCGACTGTCAAAATTTCTGGTCCGCTATGTCTGGAGGCCATTGGAGCGGCTGGGGTTCTCCGATCCCACCAGCGCGGCGAAGAACAATACGAAGAAGCGGAAGACCGAGCAGAGACTGTCGGACTGGGCGAAAGAGCGTGGGCATCTGCTGATCGCAGGCCACACCCATCATCCCATGGGCGGGGACGGCGGCTCCAGCTACTTTAACACGGGAAGCTGCATTCATCCCGGGGCGATTACCGGAATCGAGATCGATCACAGGTGTATCGCCCTGGTTCGCTGGAGCCTGTCCGTGCGGGAGGATCTGAGCCTCTGTGCCGTGCGGGAAGTGATCAGTGAGCGGATATGTATGGGGATTTCCGGCAAAAAAGAAAATGTGAGTTTAGATTATCCGGATTCCCGCTTGCTACAAAATTGATGAGCGAAAATATGCGGAGGGTCTTGCCCGAAGGGGGGGATGCGGAAGGTCATTCGATATGGGATGGCATTTTGTGAGAAAGAGTGCAGAGTAGAAAAAGACGCCCGGGACTGAATTTCCCGGGCGTTAAAATGTTGATCGCGATTTTTTGTGAGAATTATTTCTCTTCCTTCGCTTTCTTCAGCGCCTGCATCTTCATGGCGCGGACCTTCAGGGGAAGGCCGAAGAGGGTAATGAATCCCTCCGCGTCGTGGTGGTCGTACAGATCGCCTGTGGTAAAGCTTGCCAGAGACTCGCTGTAGAGAGA
>ERZ1643246.2324-NODE-2324-length-18379-cov-10.908044_pt1 | contig 18379 bp, 19 predicted proteins | sample MGYA00579265_ERZ1643246 | MGnify/ENA primary metagenome ERZ1643246 (study PRJEB29033, sample SAMEA4952261) | chicken gut metagenome | biome: Broiler Chicken; feature: Gastrointestinal Tract; material: Caecum | place: Ireland | collected 2018 | study: Broiler...
TTTAAAAACATTTACTATATCAAATAAACTGTCTACTTTTTCTTGACTAATGCACTTTTTTGACATTTTTTTACAAAAAAAGCAACCTATTCATGGCTACTTAAATATACTAAAGAGTTTCCCACCTTTTTCCGAATTATCATCGTCTAGTCTAGCAAATCCCATTTTGATTAATAAATCATTTAAAATTGTATTATTATCTAATTTATCATCAACGTATGGAATATTGAAATATACTTTACTCCTTGATTCATATTCAAAATCGGCAATATCTGAATTATTTAAAACACTACGATTTAAGATAATTTTTTTGCCTTTTAATTTTTCAAATATATTACGATCTTTACGGATTAATTTATTTAATTTGATTAAACCAGGCTCGATTAAATAGAGAACTTCTGTACATGAAGATTCTGATCCTTTATCATTTAAATCTACTAGAATTACATCTAAATTATAGTTTTTGGCAATAAAATTTTGTAATTCTAAATGATTTGTATGCCTTAGGGTTTTATCATTAAAGAAAACAAAATCGTTATCATCTACTTCAACTGCTGTAACTTTGTATTTCTTTTCTAATTGCTTTTTTAATAAATAAGTTAAAGTGGTACTTCCAGCATGTTCTGTAACATTTTTAATACCAATAACTCTTAAATTTCTTTCTTCATAAATAACGGTTGGTGATGGAGCTTTTCCACTGGTACTGCTATCTTCAGAAGTTGTATCCGTTACCATAACATTATTTAATTGATGATATTGGGCTACATCTTTATAGGAATTTGGATTTTGAATTAGAAATTCAATAGCATCAACATTTCTTGTGAAATTATATATTCCCATTGAAACTAATTGAGATAAGTATCTTGGACTATTCACAATTTCAGAATCATCTAATAAAAGGATTACTTTACTCATATCCATATTTACAGATAATTCTTGAATTTTTGTAATGTCTTCATAATTTTTAATCGCAGTAATATCAAGGATCATTTTATTGAAGAAAAAATTTGAAAACTGCATAATAATTTCTTCTGGTGTAAATTCTCCTTCAACACTTTTGATGAAATCAATATTTAGATTATTAATTAAAGATGCATATTTATTAACAATTTTAACGTTCATTTTTTCCTCCTATTCCTCATATACTTCTGGGATATCATTTATCGGACGCGTCAAATTAATGGTTGTTCCGTCTACTTGAAATGTAAAGATGTTGCCTATTACAGGTAAGCTAAATTTGAAAAATAGGCGAACATTGTATTTAGCTCGATCTTTTAAAGCATCGGTACTAGTTGATACTTTTCTAACACAGTAAAAATATTTTTCTCCTGATTGAGCAGGTCGTAAGATAGGTTCATCTAAATTTTGAATTCCATAATCTCCAGTTTGGCAAGAACCCATTACTGTATAATTATTATAACGTAAATAATTGTTTATTATGGAAATACTTCCGTCTTCTCCCTCACTTACCCCTTCATATTTTTCTACTATTGTAACAATATCATTTTTTATTTTAAATGCTTTTGTATAGTTAATAGATAATGCTAAAAAAGCTACAAAGATTAGCATAAAAATGATTACTAATTGTAATATCCAGGTCGTTCCTATCGCTTGTCTCATAATGGCTCTCCATATAATGTTTTCGTGTCTCCGACAACTTTGAAATTAAACAAATTGCCAAATATTGGTAAATCTAGTTGATAAAATACTACGACACGATAATAAGTCATTTTGGGTAATTCATTAAAACAATTCGGACCTGAACAAGCTTCATTACTAATATCTACTGGTGCTATACAAAATACAGCTAAATCACTATTTTTTGGTAAAATTTTGCCATTACGATCGTAACATTCATAAGAGACATTCTCGCCATTTACCATTTCATCTTTTGGAGTTTTTCCGGTAGTTCGAAAAGAATTTTCTTTAATATAACCGACAATTTCTGAAAAAGCATTGGTATTATATTCATCATAACCGTCTTGAACATTAATGCCATTATAATTTTGAATTGTCTGAATAATTTGATCCTTTACATTAAATGCTTTAGAGCGATTTATTGTAAGGCACATAAAACCTGTAAATAGTAAGATAAATGCTATTACTATTTGAAATAGCCAGGTTCCACCTATGGCTTCTCTCATACTCTACCAACCTCCTATTAGCCTTTCCAAACGCAAGTAAAAGTCTCTGATCTTTGACCGTTTTCCATAACATAACAATCAACTGTTCTTCCATCTGCATTTGGGGTTTTTGCACAAATAGCTCGACTACATGCGGTATTCTCATTTAAGTTATTACGAATTGCTGGCCAAATAGTTGTATAGAAAAAAACTACAAGAGAAGCTACGGCAATCACTACAAATACGGTAGCATTTAATTCTCCTGTAGCTTCTTTCATTTCTTTTCCTTTCTATTGTGCGTTTCCTTCAGTATATTGGAATTCACATTCGATTTCTTTTTCTTCGCCATTTTTGTCTGTGTAAGTACATTGGCATTTTTGTTTACCATTTGAAGAATCGGTACATTCACCACATGAAGCGGTAGCACAATAAGTACTTCTTTCAATAGATTGTTGAATACCAGGCCAAATAAAGGCATAGAAGAATGCGGCTACTGCAGCTATTGCAACTACAGTTACAACTGTCATATTTAATTCACCTGTTGCTTCCTTCATATATTATAAACCTCCTACTCTTTTATTATTATAACTTTTTTTCAATAAAATATCAATTAAATTACATATTCATTAACATTAAAACTGCAAAGATCAATAATACCATTACACCAAGTCCCGTGGTAATTAACATTTTCATTGTTTTGCTTTCCATTTTTTCAAGACGTTGTTTATACTTTAATTCACGAGCTTTTTGTTGTAAATTAGAAATTGTTCTTGAAAAAGTTAACAATTGTTCTTGTTTGTGTTCTTGTCGTCCTAAAGATAGACGATACAAAAGACGCATCATTCGCATGGAATCTCTTACGGGATAGGTTTTGGCAAATTGCATATAAGGAGCTATGGTATCATCACCTTGGTTAATTTGATTGATGAGTTCTTGCAATCCTTCTTTAAAGATTGGCGGGGCATCTTCAATAGACTTTCCAAGTGCAACTGGAACTGTATAGTGTTGAATTAATATTTCCAAACTTTTTAAGTAATGTGGTAACATTGCATCAATTTCATTTAAGTGTCTTTTATAATATTTTTTTATACTAGAATAATCCATTTTAAAAACTAAATATCCCGCTAATAAACTAAATAATATGGTTATATAAGACAAATTTGAAATTAAGAAACATAAAACTATAAAGATTGTTATTAAACCATTTTTAATTCTTTTATTAAAGAGAAAATCTGGATTTTGAGTATCTCCATATTTTGCTTTCACATAGAAATCCCAATCGCTTTCTTTTAATCTTCGAAAATAAACTTCATTATCTGAGACAAAACGATTGGTACTGATTTTTCCTGTATAATTTAGTAAAAACAGAAGGACACCAGCAAGAATAAAAATTTCCCAATACATTATTCCACCCCCACATCTTCATAATAGAATTTTTCTCCTGAAATTAAGAAGAAACTATTAATTATGATAATGGCGTGTAAAATAAGTTGCACATACCACATATCTAGAAGTTCAATATAGGAATCTGTTCCTAATAAAAATTGCATAGCCATGACAAGTAAGAACAAGGCTAAACCAAAAGTAATAAATCTTCGATGAAATTCTTTTCGATCGATTTGATCTCGGTAAACCCCTTCTACTAAGGCATCGATATCCAATGACATATTTTCTAGAGCTTGACCAGAGTCTTTAGCTCCTTCTTTGGTTATTTGTAAAAACAATTGATTCATATTTTTTACCATATAATATGGGTATTTATGATTAAAAAATTCAATTGATTCATCAATTGTTCCGTTTTGGTAAGACATATCAATCATTGTTTTCACGTCTTCTAAAACTGGATTTTCTAAGATTCCTGAATCTCTTACACCCTCCAAAGATTTTACAAAGCTTTGAGTTGTATTAAACTCCATGATAACGTTGGTTGTATAGATTTGAATTTGTTCAAAGATAAATTCACTATAAACTTTTTGACAACGTAGATAAGCTAAATATGGGATAAAAGCAATCGCGATTAAGCAGTATATGATTGAAATGATGATATTGTAAAAATACAAATAAGTAATTCCAAAGGATACAACTGCAAAAATAATTACTTGAGTCATGTATTGTCTTGGAGTATATTCTTGACCTAATTCTTTGGTTTTTGCTCGAACCTCTTTAAAACTATATGGTGCATATTTATCATATATTGAAGTTGCTTGAGTTACAAAAAATTTATAAATATTATCTCCATTATTAAATCTGTAAGTTAGAGCAAAAACTGCTAGGGCAATTAGTAGTATTAACTCAATCATTTCAATCCCTTCCTTCTTTTATAACGTTTCAATTTGATCGTTTAATTTTGGCATTTGTGGTTCTTCTTTTTTCGTCTCTAAATGAAAAATATCATCGTCAAGGACAATTCCACTGATTCCTAAATAATCTTTTAAATATTTTGTAGGATTATTCATAGTTATTTCACCTGTTAAAGTCTTTTTATAAATGGTATTTACTTTTGGTTTATTGTTTTCATCAACATAAAATTCACATACTTCTAGGATTTCACGTTGAAAACGGCCTAATTCTTTACTCATATATCCTTTAACATAAATACCTAATTGAACATAACGATGAATGGTCGTTACAAATTGTTCAACATCGATATTACTTTCAATAAGGGCAAACATACGCATTGGAATTAAACTTGCTTTATCTGAGTGAATTGTTGAAAGAATATGGTGTCCTGAAGAAATTGAGTTACGAACTGCCATAACTGCTTCGGCACTACGAACCTCAGATAACAAAATCCAAATTGGGTTTTGTCGCATACAAGTTACTAATACATCGGAGTAACTGGCAATGTTATTGGTTTTTATCGCGACAATATCTCGATGAGGAAAAATTCGGTCCAAATGCAATTCTAGTGTATCCTCGATCGTAATAATTTTTTCATTTTCTTTTGTATGGGAAGCTAAATATTTAACAAGTTCTGTTTTACCTGAACCCGTTTCTCCACTTACAATAATATTCGCATGTCCTTCAACACATTTTAATAAGAAATCTAATAGATCGGCTGAAACATATTTTTCATTAATTAATTTTTCACGATTCAAACGAATTTTAGCTGGTGTTTTACGAATAACACAAGCTATTCCATTGGTTGCAATGGATTCATGAATAAAATTCAAACGTAATTCAGCACTTTCAGCATCCAAAAATGGATGTGCCATATTAAATGTTTTTCCCATTACATTGGCACATTGGAAAGCAAGTTTTTCCATTAAAGCATTGTTAATTTCAGGGCGATTTGCTTGATAAACTCCTTTATCCAAGGATTTTAACCAAACTTGTCCACCATTACTATAAGAAATATCGGTAATATTATCTTCTTTTAAAAATTCTTCTAAAGGTCCAAAGTCTAATTGAGAAAAGACCGCATCATTCATGAGAAACACCCCATTTCTTTATTCTTCTTGATTGTTATCTTCATTTGTATTTTCATTTGATGTAATCGTATCTTCTGGTATTGTTGCAGATTTTGATAAAATGTAATTTCTAACTGTTTCACTAGCTACTTTTGTTTCACCTGGATTCGCTGTATATGATTTATTACGTGGTACAGCCTCTAGTTCACCTACAGCTTGTGCTTTTATTAATAGACTATAAAGTTCATCTGGAACGGCAAACAACAATTCACTTGGAGTTGTTCCACCAGAATTTTCCAAAGATTCGGCTTTATTATCTCGAACATCTAATACTTGGATACTTTCGATAAGATTTGCATAAATGATTTTATTTGTATCATCGTTTCCTCTAAACCACAAATCGATATAATCGTTTTTATGAATAGAGTTTCCATAAGTACTAGCTGAATCTACAGACAATGAGAAAACTGTATATCCATCTTTAATATCGTTTAATACATAGTCTGGAGATAAGGAAGGATCGGTAACATCTCCTTCATAAAACAAGCCATTTTTTGGAATGGTATTTCCATAAGTTACTTCTTTTCCAATTAAATCATCGCGATCGGTAATTAAATTGGTTGCTCTACTTAAAACATCACTGTTTACTTCAATGTATCCAATATCTTCAGCCGTGATTATATGTCTAGCCTCTAAATCTACTTTAGCATATGGCACTGTTCGTGGATTAATTTTAGATTCAACGCGGTAATTGTAACCCACATATAATACTACTAAACCAATCACAACGCATAGGATTGTAACTGTATTTTTATTGCTTATAAAACGTTTAAGCTTTGTTAAAAAACCGTTCATCTTATTCCTCCTCTTCTATAGATGTATTTGTATCGTTCATCATAGCTGTTTGCGATAAAATATAATTTTGAAGATAAGTACTTGCAATTTTTGTTTCGCCCGGATTTGAAGAATAAGATTTATTTCGTGGAACAGGAACCAATTCACCTATTTCACTTGCATTATTAATGAGTGTTCTTAATTCATCTGGAACAGCAAAAACTAAATATTTTGGATTTCTAGATTCAGCTCCTGTTTCAAATACAGAATAGCCGCTATTGTCATCTACAGATAAAATTTTAATACTTTGAATAAATTTTCCATACATAAAACGATTCGTTGAATCTCTACCTCTAAACCATAAATCAATATAGTTTCCAGGATACATAGCATTTCCATAAGTCGTATGGAAATCTACTTCAATTGTAATTGGTGAATATCCATCTTCCATATCCAATATTTTGGAAGCATTTTCTTCATTTTTTACTGGATCGGCTACATCGTTTTGAAAAAAGAAACTATTTTGTTGAATTGTATTTCCATAAGTTACTTCTTTTCCAATTAATTGATTTGCATTTCGAATAATATTGGGCATTTTTGCTATAACAGAACTTGCCACATCAATATAAGCAATATCATCTTTAGTAATGGTATGTCTAGATTCTAATACTTGTTTTGCATAAGGAATAGATACGGGTTGAGTCGCTGAACTCACTCGCCAATTGTATCCCACATAAAGCACTAGAATACCTGCTAGCACACAAATAATTGTTACTGTATTTTTGTTTTGAAAAAATCGCTTGATTTTTACTAGTATATTTCCCATTTCTATTCCTCCTTATTTTACTAGTCTACTCGACTACAGTTGTATAGATCTTTAAACAATATTTATTTTTTTAGGAAATCATGCTTTTTATTACAATTATAAATTTGCTTTAACTTACAGAATTGTTTTGACTTCCTGTTGCAGTTACAGATCCATCTAATTCTAGTATTGCATCGACTTCATTAATAATATCAAATGATGTTGAATCTGAAGCAATAGTATAGCTAGAAGTTTGAGTTGTAACACGAACACTTACTTTTGGTGGTGCTTCATAGATTGCATAAAAATCAATTTTATAAGTATTTAAAGCAACATTTTCTGAAAATCTTCTAATAAAGCTTTCAACAAATTTTTCACGATTAATTTTTAATTCGCCACTTTGACGGTAGTAAGCGAGGTCAACGGCATCAACCATTGAAGCCTCGGTTACTTCTTTTATCAAATAATAGTCTTGTGTATTTGTAGTAGTAAGATTAGATATTAACATCATAACAACAATTACGAAAATACCTAATAAAATTATCCAGTATCCCCAATAAGATTCTCTCATATCTAATCACCTCTTATTTCCATGCCGGACCAAGTCCGTTTGTAATACATCTACCGTTAGGACAATAATCTGTATTTGAATATAATGTCCAACTACTATTATCGTTTGGATTTGGTCTTACAACATTGCTTGCATAATTTCTTGAATTATCCAATAAATCTAAGAAACGACTCTTACATTTTACTGGATATTGTTTACCATTTATTGTTTCGGTTTCACAATAGATTGCCACGTCATCTCCATTAATTACTTCTGGTGTCCGATTATTTGTATAAGATCCGGCTTTATCATTATATTCACGAATATTCTTTAAGTTGGTTGGTGTTAATGTGTAAGAATATTGTGGTGTTTCATAAATGGTTTCACCGTTTTCTTCAATTTCTTTTCTTGTTTGTTCAGCTTTAGATGTAGCACTCCAGTTATAACCAATATCCCGGCTATTTGGGAATAATTTGTTTAAAGAAACTGTTCGGTAACTATAATTAGAATTTTCACCGTCAAAAATACAGTTTGGACATTCTAAGATACAATGACCGTCTTCACATTCATCAAATTCACAATTGCCATCATCATCACAAGTGAAATCACAACCTGGACAGTTATTTAAGTAATGACATACATAACCACCATCGGTAGTAGAATTTGAACCACCAGAACATTTATATTTTGAATCTAATTCATTATATTTTGATAAAACATCAACTGTAATGCTATTACTTGTTTCATTGTCAATTAAACGACCTAAGCCATTTTCGCCAACAATACTATTTGATTGACCAATATTTCCAAAAGTAAATTTGAATGGGAAAACACCTGTTTTTTGAATCAATGAAACTGGAATAGCTCCTTCTGGTAAGTTTGTCCATAAATAATCTGGAGTATTTGGATCATCGTCTACTTTTACAGTTCCATATTGTGTATAAGTAGAAAATCTATCTGCTACACGATAAGTTGCATCATGAGTTTTCGTTTTACGAATCCATTTAGCTGAACTTACAGTATAATTTTTATGAGTACATCCATTATCGTCGCAAGTTAATACAGATTTCGTAGTTGTTGGAATAGATGAACTTGATCCAGATTGACACTCATATTTATCATTGGTATCACCTGTACAATACATATAATTTGAAGACTCATTATCTGAAACTTTGTCAAATTCTCCACTCATGCTCTTAATATAATCTTCATTATAAGTGAATTTTACAGTTGGATTAAATTCCATATCATTATCCCAACTTGTATCAGCAGTTGATGAAGCATCTTTTATATCACTAATGTTTGTATTTGTACCATTTGTTATTGCTCCTGTACAGCTATTATATTGAGAAATAATTGTATTTAAAGCATTAATTTTTTCTTTTAATGTTGCTAGTGCTTGATTTGCTCTTTCTCGGAACACAGGTATTTGTGATTCACCATTTCCCTCAGAACCTGTACATCCACAAGTCCAACAACTTCCTCCACCATCAGTTATTTCAGATTGATGAGCGGTGTATGTTGTTCCATCGTAGCGATATGCTGTATAATCCCACTCATGGTGATAGATTGTCCATGATCCTGAAGCATTACAATGTTCTACACACCGTGAACATGTTGCAGGTGCATCCGGAGTTCCACATTCGTATGATTCTTCGTTTGTACAGCCATGATCCGAATCTGTGTCCGTAGTTGTCCATTCATGACTAGAATTCGTTCCTTCTTTCCAATGATTATATTCATTCCAAGCATCAATTACTGCATGTTGTGCTGCAGTTAAATCTTGGTTAAATTTTTCTTCATCAATTGGCATATTAGGATCATCAGCACTACTTATGTAGCAATCTCTTTTTCCTGAAATTGAAGTTGATAACGTAAAGTATCCACCACTTGTTGAATATTGAGCTGTTGGAAGATCAAAATCATAAGATTCTGAGCACCATACTTTACAATATGGGTTTCCACTTAACTCGTTTGTCGCTTCATAAGATTCATCTCTTGCATCTTTATTTCCTATTACACATTTTTTTATTTGATCCACTACATTTGAGTTGTTACAATTTTTTCCTGTTGTTGCAATATCGCTAATGTATCCTGAAGCAACATCTTCAGTATCAAAGTCATCACAATCTGAAGGAATTGTTACAACTGGATTACATAAACAATCTCTAATATATTCATCTTCATCGCAAGGTTCGCCATCTTCACAGTAATGTTGATCTCCGACAACTTCACAAACGTGTTTTTCTTCTTCTGGAGGATTTGTACAAACACTCGCATCTGGACAATTATATTGATTTGCTTTATTTGTATCTGTTATTGGGAAAGTTATTGTATTTTGTAAAACTCCATTTTTATATTCTTGATATTTATAGTTTCCTGTATATTTTCCTGAAGCATCTACTTCACATTGACAAGCATTCGTGAAAACGTTGTGTGAAGATCCACCGCCTCCACCACCACCGTTACTTCCAGTAGTTCCAGTTCCAATGCTTGGTTTAATGCTTCCTTCTCCAACAATTAGCATTCTTTGATAAGTTTCACCACTGCCATTTAATATCATCATATTAGCTGTTGAAGATCTTACATCATAATATGCAGTATTAATTTTTAATCCATAATCACCTTTTCCATTAGTTGTATCTATTTCAACTATATAATCTGCTTCTGATCCAGATATCTTATTAATGCTAGTAATTCTACATTGATATCCATTTCCACAGGTAACACTGAATTGATCCCAATAAATATTTGAAGGTGCTGAACCTTTAGTTTGCATTTTTATAGTATAATAAAGTTTATGTTGAGCCGGTATTTCAGCAGCTGAATTAATGGTTGCAGTTATATTCCATTGATCTGACCAAATTTCTCCTTCTTCAACTAATTGCTCAAAAGTTTTTGATCCTCCCCAAATATAGTTTCCAACTCTAGCGGCTTCCAAAAAAATTTCTCGTGCTTTTTGAACATCGGCATTTCCTTGAAGCCAAATTGGTCTTACATCTCCATTAGCTTGGTGCATAAACAAATCAAGTGCCTGTCCTGCTCCAGGATAAGACGTACCACTGTCTCCAGCACCAAAGTTCGTTGATAACCATCTAAATACTAATTCGCCTACATATCTGTCTCTTGATGATTCACTGCTGTAACCTTCTTCTACAAGCAATTGATAAGCTTTTGTTACTGCAACATCAAATGCTTGAGTTGCTTTCGAAGGATTGCTATCGGTTGGATTTATAATTCTTTCACATTTATAGCCCATTCCTTGTGTAGGAGCCCTTCTTCCTGGACTTAAGCAGTAAGTTTTACCAGCTCTACTTCCATCGCTATTTTGAGTTCCATAGAAATTCATTCGATAAATTCCTGCTCCACTCATATCATCTTGGCCTTCACGCAAAATTGTATAAGTAGCATTTCCACAAACGAATATTTCGTCAGCCATTGCCGCCTTAACTTCGATAGGTACTAATACACAAAGCATTAATCCAATTATTAACTTAATACACTTTCTCATAACACTTTTCTCCTTTTTCTTATAATAAGTACCACAGCTACTCCAACCCCAATTAATAAAACTACACTAGCTCCTATTATAATAAAAGTTTGATATTTTTCCCAAAAATTTTCTTCCGATTGTTCTTGCCCTTCTTCTTTCTTTTTTCCTTCCTCAAAATATTTTTGCAGCTCTTGGCCTATTTCTTCATCTGAAACATTTACATCGGACGTTACATATTCTTGGCAATAATATTTATCTGTTAAATAAAGACAAGCCGTGGAATCATGATAAGAATTCTTTTTAGGAGTTACTACTGAAAACTTATTTAATTCCGTTCCATAGCAATCTTGATTTTCTGCATACACAGTTATCTCATAATTTCTAATATTATTTGTATCTGGAATTCTATATGTGTAGGTTCCATCTGTTGTATCTGCATATGTAATTGTAAAGGTTTCAATTCCTAAATTTTTTTCTTTTACCACAACATAAATTGAATCTGTTATGTTTCGAATCTCTAATTCAATTGCACTCATTAAACCATATTTAGAATCCTGTCCCATTTCTTCTTCTGGAATTTCACTAGGATCCATTCCGACAATTTCATTTTCATTTTCGTCCACAACAATTGTTTTTGTTTCATAATTTGCATTCACATTATAAGCATAGGTCATTAGCTGAACTTGAGTTTCATAATCACACTCGGCATTTGCCGTAATTACGAAGCTCAAAAAACATAGGACACAAAATAGTATCATTTTTTTCTTTTGCTTCATTTTTTTCACCAACCTAATCATTCATTATCTATAATTTTATCACAACACTTTTTCTATTTCAATTATTTGTTAACCTTTTTTTAAATTGATATTCTTTCTTATTTATGTTATATTTTTTTAGTAGGATGTGATGACATGGAAAACATTAAAAAAAACAATTATTTTGAATTAGGAAAAGCCTTTTTACTTATTTTAAGTTATCTTTTTATAATTCCAGAAATCATTGCTCTTTTGTTTTATAATCTAAATTTAGATTTACATGATTTAACCATTAATTTAATTGCCAATGTTTTAGTTTATGTTTGTATTTTTATTCTTGTTCTTTTTGTTTATCGAAAAACTATTTTTAAAGAATTTATTGATTTTTTTAAAAATTTCAAAAAGTTTAGTAAAGTTAGTTTAAGTTATTGGGTTAAAGGTCTTGTTTTTATGCTTTTAACGAACTCTATTGTTATTGCAATTACTGGTGGAATTGCCGCGAATGAAGCTGGAAATCGATCTAATATTTTAACTTTTCCTATTTTTTCTGTTTTGTCAATGGCTGTACTTGGCCCATTTTTGGAAGAAGTATTATTTCGTAAAGGATTTAAGAATGCTTTTAAAAAGGAAACAACTTTTTTAATTGTAACTTCTTTGTTATTTGGAGGTGCTCATTTGTTTGCATCTTTTGCAGGAATGAATTTAAATGAAATGTTACAAAATTGGACTCAAATACTTTTTATTATTCCTTATGGTGGATTTGGATATTTTTTTGGAAAAGCTTATTTAGAAACAAACAATATTTTTACAAGTGTTTTAGCTCATATGTGTCATAATACCTTATCGGTTTTATTAGTTTTAATTGGGGTATAATATGGAAGAACAAGTTACTTTAGAAACTGAAAAGAAAAAATTAGGAATTCTTCCTAAAATATTTATTGCCATCACGATTGTTTTAATTCTTTTAGCTTGTTATATGTTTTTACTAGAGCCAAAACTTTTGATTACCCGTGAATATGCTGTTGTAAATGAAAGCATTCCAGATTCCTTTAATGGATTTAAAATTGTTCAATTTTCTGACATTCATTTTGGAAGAACTACAAATGAAAAAGAAGTTCAAAAAGTTGTTCAAGAAATAAATCTTCAAAAACCTGATCTTCTTGTTTTTACAGGTGATTTATTTGATTCTTATATTAATTTATCTGAAGATAATGTAGAATTTTTAAAAACAGAACTTGCTAAAACAACTGCAACTATCGGAAAATATGCCATTTTTGGCGACAGTGATTATTTGAATATTTCTCTTTATGAAGAGATTATGAAAGAAGCTGGTTTTACTATTTTAACAAATCAAAATATTCCTATCTATTATGAAGGAACTACTCCTATTTATTTAAGTGGAATTCCTACTATTTCTCAAGGAAATCAAGATTTAACGAAAGCTTTTGTGAAAGAAAATGACGAGAAAGCTTATCAAATTTTATTAATGCATGAACCTGTTCTTTTTCAAGAAGTAAAATCAAAAAGTCAATTGGTTTTAGCTGGACATTCTTTAGGAGGACTTATTCGTATTCCTTTTGTAGGCGGAGTTTTTAAAAAGGAAAATATTGGAGAATATGACCAGGGAATGTATACAAGTGGTTCTTCTGTTATGTATGTATCTAACGGTATTGGAACAGAGGACCTTAGTGTTCGCTTTTTGAACATACCTTCTATTAATTTATATCGTTTATATAATTATTAAAAAACTATGATTTATTAAGAGATCATAGTTTTTAAATTTTAAAAATTTTGTTTTTACTAAAATAGAATATAATTCCCACAATTCCTATACCGATTGTCATGATTATAATTGGTAGGCTTGCTCCTGTTTGAGGATTTTCTACTAATCCACAGCTTGTAAGATACTCCTCTTTTGTTACTTCATATCCTTCTTTGTTGTAATACTTTCCATCTATTTCTTTACAAGATAACATACTTCGGTCTAGTTTTTCATTTTTAAAATAATCTTTATTATCTTGAAATTCTATACTTCTGATATCAAGAAAACCATTGGTTTCAAAAAATAAAGGATTTTCAGCTGGAGCATTTAAACTTTCTGTTACTTGAGTGCTATATCCTACTTTAATTGTAAAAGAAATATCTTTTTCATCATATAGAATATCTTGATCCTCCTTTATTTGAGTTACATAAAAAGTATAATCTCCTGGAGCATTAAAAGTTAAATCTTTTAAGTTAAATAAACCGTTTTCGCTAGAAATTTCATATTCTTTTCCTTCAGCATCTTTTACTGTTGCTTTAAAGGTCATATTTTTTACATCTAAAGTATCTGAAATAATTGGAATTTCTTCTTCAATACTTATAGGGTTATACTCATAAACATACACAGCACCAGTATTTGAAGAAGTCTGATAAAGAAAATAAGGATTATTTCCAATATCGAATTCCATTACTGTCAAAGTTCCGTTTTCTTCGCTAAAACAATATCTGCTACTGGATGAAAGATCTGTAAAAAAAACTTCATTAAGTCCATTTGGAGTAAAGATAGCATAGCTGTTTGAAGAAATGATTGGACTAGGTAAAGCTAGATCAAAAGTTTCACTTTCTTCGCCACTTATTATTTTTATTTTATTTTCTATTTGAAGGATATATCCATAAGTTGCGTTTAAACTAATACCTTTAATTTTTTCAGAAGCTGTGTAATCTTCTTTTTTTTCTAGTGTATCTCCATTGTAGATTTGAACTGTTGTTGTATCATTTACTAGATAGATTGAATTATTAGATATGTCATAAGCCATATCAGTAATATTTGTTCCTACTTTTATAGGATCCATTGCAAGTTTAAAATTTTCAAGATCATAGACTAATAAAGCTTGGTCTTTGTAAAATGCATCTCTTACCGCGACTGATTCTTTTTTTTCAGCTAAAACGACAATGTATTTAGTTGTTATTACCATATTTGTAAAAGTGTTATATCCATCTACTTCTTGTATTTCAAAGAGTTTTTTCTGGGGAATTTCTTTGCACTGAGTTACTTGGTTCGCGAATACATTGAGTGGCATCATAATTAATAAGAATAATAAAAATATAATTTTTTTCATTTTCTTCACCTTTCTAAATTCTAAAAATTTTGTTTTTACTAAAATAGAATATAATTCCCACAATTCCTAAACCAATTGTCATGATTAGAATTGGTAGGCTTGCTCCTGTTTGAGGATTTTCTACTAATCCACAGCTTGTTAGATACTCCTCTTTCGTTACTTCATATCCTTCTTTATTGTAATATTTTCCATCTATTTCTTTACAAGATAACATACTTCGGTCTAGTTTTTCATTTTTAAATTCCTTTTTTTCTTCTTCAAATATCACATCTTTAATATAAAGTGTTCCTTCTGTAAATATTTGAGTTGCTTCACCTTTAAGTTTCGCTTGATGACGAACTTGAATTGTAAAAGAAATATCTTTTGAGTCGTAAATTATGTCTTGATTGTCTTTTATTTGAGTTACATAAAACTTGTAATTTCCTGGAGCATTAAAAGTTAAATCTTTTAAGTTAAATATCCCATTTTCGCTTGTAATTTCATATTCTTTTCCTGTATCATCTTTTACTGTTGCTTTAAAAGTCATGTTTTTTACATCTAAAGTATCAGAAATGATAGGAATTTCTACTTCGGTTGTTATCGGATCATATTGAAGAACATAAACGGCTCCAGTGTTGAATCCTGTTTGATAAAGTAAATAAGGTGTTTCATTATCAAATTCTATTATTCTAAGGGTACCAGGTATGTCTTTTATAAAATAAATATGTGGACTTTGATTTACTAGAGATTCAAAATAAATTATATTATCCCCTTGTTTTAAATCATACTCTTCTACATCTTCTGGTAAGGTTTGGCTTACAAAATACCCATATTGATTGGCTGAAATGACACTTGGATCTGTAACATGACTCAATTCTTTTTCCAAAACAAAGGTGTTATTTATTAATTCCGTAGTGGTTGATGTCGTGATAACAAATTGATTTGAGCGATAGGCTATTCCATATAATTCTTTGTCATATTTTATACTATCTTGCACTTCAAAGGTGTTTGGATCCATTTCAAAAAAATATTTTTCTTCACCTGTTAAGAAAATTTTGTTGGATAATGGACTATAAGTTAAATCTCTAAACTCATGTTCGAACACGATTGGGCCTGCAACTCGTTCATAGGTTTCTTTGTCATAGATAAATAAAGCTGTAGGTTCTACTGGATCCACGGTATAAGTTGTTACCTCTTCTGTATAATCGGTTAAAATCACAAAATATTTATCTGTTATGGTCATGCTTTTTATCTTTGTAACATTTTCTAATTCATTGATATCAAATAGTTTTATTGGTTTTAATTCTTCTATATTCGTTGTAGTAGGATCCGTTCCTATCGCTTGAACACTTATTGGAACAAATAAGAAAAGAAAAAGAGTTAGAAAAAATTTGAATTTGTTCATGTTATCCTCCATTCTTAATTTTATTTTACCATTTTTTTGTCAAGTTATGTGTTTTTTTGACATTTTCATATACATTTTATTTACAAAAAAAAGCATGGATTTCTCTCTATGCGGCTTTTGTATATTCTGTTAAATAATGAGCTACTTGTTTTTGCTCCGATTCTTCTTCAATGCTATAAAGCATTCCATTTTCTTCTCTTAAAACAATTGCTTCATTTTGTAATTCATCATTATCCAAGGCATTTAATAAAAAATAGTTTTTTCCTTCCAATGAAAACTTTTGAACTAATACATATTCTTTGCCTTCTATTTCAATGATATCTAAATTTTCTTCTTTCATTTTTCACCTTTTCATTTCTTCTGTACGTTTCATATTTACATCGCTTATTTGATAAAAACAAGCATCAGAAGTATAAATGCTTCTTACTTGTCCACCTATTTCTAAATAATAATTTATTTCTTCGTCGGAATGAACTTCTATTAATCCTTGAACTGGAACATCCATGAACACTCTTAAAATTGTTCTAGGCATATCTGGAGGATATAGTGGGATCCTTTGGGTTGGTTCTCCATCTAAACCGACATATTGATCTGTATAAGCATAAATATTGTAATTTTTTAATGTACAGGTTTTATTAAATAGATTCTTATCTTCATCATGAACTTCAACTTCTATTGGGGTTGTTTTGTCAATGGTGGTTGTCGTTTGGGCAATAAAAGTCGGATTTGTTTCCTTTTCTTTTCCTGGAGTTGCGATGACAGCAATTCCCATAAGCGAAACTAAGGCTGCTGTTGCAATCGATTTTCTTTTTGCAAGAACTTCTTGTTTTATTTTAGCACTGGCATTTTTAACCCAACGATAAACTTTTCCTTTAGAACTTTCTTCTTTTTTTTGTGGTCCTTCAATCGTTTCATTATATTCTTTAAATAAATTTTCTGTGATTGGTTTTCCTGTTTCTAATAAGGTGTTTATTTCATTTCGAAGTTGATATGTTTTTTCATTTTCTTCTTTTTTTTCTTCCATATTTTCTTCTTCTTTAACTGGCTCTACTACTAATGGCTTTTCTTCTTTTTTATTTTCCTTAACAAAATTTATTAAACTTCCTCTTTCTTTTCCTTTAACTACTAAAAAGTGCACTACATAATTTCGATAACTTTCTAAATCCATGTTTGCTGAACATTTTTCTGGAATGTCTTTCGGATCTACTAAATTTTCTTGAGTTTCAAAAAGTTCTTGATAAAGTTTGTTAATGCCTGGATAGATGCGATTTAATTTTGCAATATCCTCTATTAAACTTTCTTTATCAAGTACTAAATTATTAATTAATTCATTAAATGAAGTAACTAAACCGATTAACCATTGATATTTTTTACTATTGTCAAAGGATTTTTCATTTTCTTCCGTTGATTTTTTAGGATTCCAACCTCTATTTTCTAATTGTATTTTAATGAGACGACATTCTTTTATATAATCTTGATATTTTTCTTGCCATTTTATTATGCTAGGAAGTAAAATGCTTTTTTCTTGTGCCGTTGCTGTTTCATATTGATTCGCTAATTCTTCTAAAGTGTGTTCAATATTTTTCATTCCTTCTTTAAAAAAATATAAATCTTGTTGTTCTTTTTTACATTCGTTTATAAAGTTTTGAGTTTTTTCGTTTAACAAGTCGATTAAATTTTTCGCTAGCATAATCCTCACCTATTCTTAGAATATTATAGCATACTAAAAATCAAAAAAAAAGAAGTTTTTTACTCCTTTTTTTAGACGTATTAATTGAAAAAGTAAATTGATATTTAGGATGTATTTATACAATTTAGTATGTCGCAACATTTAGTCAAGGACGAACGATAGTAAGTTCATCGAAGATCCCCTAGTTTGACAGTTTTGAAATAAAATTCCTCGCAATCCTAGATAAAATCTAGT
>ERZ1643246.2325-NODE-2325-length-18379-cov-8.487121_pt1 | contig 18379 bp, 15 predicted proteins | sample MGYA00579265_ERZ1643246 | MGnify/ENA primary metagenome ERZ1643246 (study PRJEB29033, sample SAMEA4952261) | chicken gut metagenome | biome: Broiler Chicken; feature: Gastrointestinal Tract; material: Caecum | place: Ireland | collected 2018 | study: Broiler...
GTAGTGCCGGTCTGGAGTTTCCGGATGTAGCAGTTCTGGCGGTTCTTTGCGTAATTTTTCAATGAGTTTACCGCTTACGCCGGTGTAGAGGGCGTGAGCAAGGACGCGGCCAAGCAGGCGGCCAAGGGCAATCAGACCTGGATTCAGAGGCTTATGAGCAACTTAGGCGAGATTTTCGCCCCCATCATCCCGGCCTTAATCTGCGGCGGTCTTGTGCTGGGATTTCGGAACATCATCGACAGCATCGCGTTCTTTGAGAACGGCACCATGACTCTGGTGCAGATTTCCCAGTTCTGGGCCGGTGTGGACAGTTTCCTGTGGCTCATCGGTGAGGCGGTGTTCTGGCTGCTGCCTGTAGGCATTGTGTGGTCCATCACAAAGAAGATGGGCACCACCCAGATTCTCGGTATCATCCTGGGACTGACCCTGGTGTCCTCCCAGCTGCTCAACGGCTTTAACGTAGCCACCACCCCGGCAGACCAGATCCCCGTATGGGATTTCGGATTCGCTCAGGTGAGAATGATTGGTTACCAGGGCCAGGTGATCGCGGCGATGATGGCCGGTTTTGTGCTGGTGTACCTGGAGAAATTCTTCCGGAAACACTGCCCGGCAGTGATCAGCATGATCGTGGTGCCCTTCTGCTCCTTAGTACCGGCAGTGTTCGTGGCCCACATGGTAGTAGGCCCCATCGGCTGGGCCATCGGCAACGCCATCGGTGACGTGGTGTACGCGGGCCTGACTTCCAATATCCGTTTTGTATTCGCAGGCATCTTCGGCCTGTGCTACGCTCCCATCGTAATGACGGGACTTCACCACATGACCAACGCCATCGACTCCCAGCTGGTGACAGCTACGGGCGGCACCATGCTGTGGCCTATGATCGCCCTCAGCAACATCGCCCAGGGTTCCAGCGTACTGGCCATGAGCGTATTGCAGAAGAAAAATGACAGAGCCCAGCAGGTAAACGTACCGGCCCTTATTTCCTGTTACTTAGGCGTTACGGAGCCGGCCCTGTTCGGTGTAAACTTAAAATACGGTTTCCCGCTGGTGTGCGGCATGATCGGTTCCGGATGCGCGGCCCTGATCTCCGTGGGATTCGGCGTACAGGCCACCAGCATCGGCGTAGGCGGACTTCCGGGAATCCTTTCCATCTTCCCGCAGTTCTGGGGCATTTTCCTGATCGCCATGGTGACGGCCATCGTGATCCCCTTCGTGCTCACCTACATTGTGGGCAGCAAAAAGCTGACGGCAGAGGACCGGCTGGGCGAGGTCAAAGCGGAGGAGAGCAGTCCCGCCGCTGAGGCAGAGGGTGTGACAGAGATCACCGGCGCGGCCGGAAATGAGGCGAAGGCAGAGTGCGCCGGCGGCGCGGGTACCTTAAAGGCGTTCTTAAGCGGAACGGCAGTACCGTTGGAGAAGGTTCCGGATGAAGTGTTCTCTCAGCACATCATGGGAGACGGCATGGCCATCGAGCCCACGGACAACACCGTAGTGGCCCCGGCGGACGCTGAGGTGACCGTAGTGATGGAGGACTCCCGCCACGCCTGCGGCCTGACCCTGGCAAACGGCATGGAGCTGCTGATCCACGTAGGCATTGACACCGTAAATATGCAGGGCGACGGCTTTGAGATGTTTGTAAAACAGGGAGATAAGGTGCACTGCGGCCAGCCCCTGCTCCGGTTTGACCCGGAAAAGATCAAGGCGGCAGGATACCCCACCATCACCGTATTTGTGGTGACGGACGAAGGAAAGGCAAAGAATGTCACCTTTGCCACCGGCGAGGACGTGAAGGCCGGCGAGACGGACATTGTGCGGTTTGAGTAAGAAACAGGAGGCATTTATTATGGCAGATTTCAGAAAGAGCGTTGTATATCAGATTTATCCCAAGTCCTTTTACGATACCAACGGAGACGGGCTGGGAGATTTAAAGGGCGTGACGGCCAAGCTGGACTACATCAAGGAGCTGGGAGCCGATTACATCTGGATGACGCCGTTTTTCGTATCCCCCCAGAAGGATAACGGCTACGACGTAGAGGACTACTACAACATTGATCCCCGCTACGGCACCATGGAGGACTTTGAGGAGCTGGCGGCGGAGGCGTCCAAACGGGGCATCAAGCTGATGTTAGACATGGTGTTTAACCACACCTCCGACCGCAACCAGTGGTTCCAGAAGGCCCTGGCGGGAGATGAGAAGTATAAAAATTTCTACATCTGGAAAAAGGGCAAAGGGCCGGGCGTGCCCCCCACCAACTGGGAGAGCAAGTTCGGCGGAAACGCCTGGCAGTACGTGGAGAAGTTCGACGAGTATTACCTGCACTTGTTCGACGTCTCCCAGCCGGATTTGAACTGGGACAACGAGGAAGTGCGGGAGGAGGTCCGCAAGGTCGTCCGTTTCTGGATGAGCAAGGGCGTAAAGGGATTCCGGTTCGACGTGGTGAACCTAATCAGCAAAGGCGATTTTGAGGACGATTTTGAGGGCGATGGCCGCCGGTTCTACACCGACGGGCCCAACATCCACAAGTATCTCCAGGAGTTAAACCGGGAGACCTTTGGAACGGACGCGGAATTTGTCACCGTGGGCGAGATGTCCAGCACCTCCATGGAGAACTGCTACCGCTACGCCTCCGAGGACGGCAAGGAGCTGTCCATGGTGTTCAGTTTCCACCACCTGAAGGTGGACTTTATGGGAAATGAGAAATGGGTGCTGGTGCCCTACGATTTCCAGAAACTGAAAGACATCCTGTTCTCCTGGCAGAAGGGCATGGCGGAGCACCACGCCTGGAACGCGGTGTTCTGGTGCAACCACGACCAGCCGAGAGTGGTATCCCGCTTTGGCAGCGAGGGCAAATACTGGAAAGAGTCCGCGAAAATGCTGGGCACGGTGATCCACTGTCTCCGGGGCACGCCCTACATCTACCAGGGCGAGGAGCTGGGCATGACGAATCCTGGCTTTACGGATATTTCCCAGTACCGGGACGTGGAGAGCAAGAACCATTTCCGCATCCTTCAGGAAAAGGGCTTGACGGAGCAGGACGCCTACCGGATCCTTCAGGTGCACTCCAGGGACAACAGCCGCACCCCCATGCAGTGGGACGGCGGCGCAAACGGCGGCTTTACTACTGGCGAGCCGTGGATGGAGGTCACGAAGAACAGTTCCTACATCAACGCCCAGGCGGAGCTGGCGGACGAGGATTCCGTGTTCCACTACTACCGGAAACTGGTGCAGCTGAGAAAAGACTACGACGTGGTGGCCTACGGCGATTTTGAGGCCCTGGCGGAGCGCCATCCCCAGGTGTTCGCTTACCGCAGGACCTACGGCGGCGAGGAGCTTTTGGTGGTGAATAACTTCTACGGCAGGGAGACGGTCTGGGAGTCCGGGCTGGACACCGCTGGCTTTGAAAAGCTCCTTGGAAACTACGAGGGCGGCTGCCCGGCAGACGGGAAATTTGAGCTGCGGCCCTTCGAGACCATGGTGCTGTACCGGAAAAAGTAAGGCCACTGGTCATTTCGTTGAAAAATGGTAATAATTTTTATTCATAACGTATATTGAAAATAATTTTCTTCATGCTATAATGAGGGTAACAGAGGCGGACGGCAGCAACGGAAGGTACGGCCGTCCGCCTTCTGAGGTTGGTCCCGGAGGCGGGGCCCCTTATTATGAAAGGAGAGGTGTTAGTTATGGATAAGCAGGAGCTTTTGAGCAAGATCCGCGGGCAGATGATCATTTCCTGCCAGGCGGTGGAGGGAGAGCCGCTGTACGTGGAGGAGAAGTCGGTGATGTACCTGATGGCGAGGGCGGCAAAGCAGGCCGGCACCCCGGCGATCCGCACCAGCAGCATCCGGGACGTCATTGCCATCAAGGAGGAGACGGGCCTTCCGGTGATCGGACTGGTGAAGATTCAGTATCCGGGCTATGAGGGCTACATCACCCCCACCATGAAAGAGGTGGATGACCTGGTGGCCGCCGGTTCTGACGTGGTGGCTTTGGACTGCACCATGAGAAAGCGGGGCGACGGAAAGACCATCAACCAGTTTATCGAGGAGATCCGCGCCAAGTATCCGGACATCGTCCTGATGGCGGACATTTCCAACTATGAGGAGGGCGTAAACGCCTGGAAGTGCGGCGTGGACATCGTCGGCACCACCATGAGCGGCTACACCGACTACACGCCGAAGTTAGACCAGCCGGACTATGAGCTTATGAGACGGCTGTCCGCTGACCTGGACATCCCGGTGATCGGCGAGGGCAAAATCCACACGCCGGAGCAGGCTGTGGAGGCATTAAAGACCGGCGTCTGGGCCATCGTGGTGGGCGGAGCCATCACCCGGCCGCTGGAGATCGCCAACCGGTTTATGGCTGCCATCAAGGCCTCTGAGGGAGGAGCTCAATGAGGATCGCCGTTTTAGACATCGGCGGAACGTCCATCAAATCCGGCATCTGGGACGGGGAAACCCTCTCGGAGCTTATGGAGCGTGACACCAACGCCTGGGAGGGCGGAGCGCGGCTCATGGAGCGGGCGGCAGAAATCCTGGAGGAGTATGCCCCCTTTGACGCCATCGGCATCAGCACCGCCGGCCAGGTGGACACGGAAAGAGGGACGATTTACTACGCCAACGACAACATTCCCGGCTACACGGGAACGGAGGTGCGGAAACTCCTGGAGGACCGGTTTCACGTGCCGGTGACGGTGGAGAACGACGTAAACGCCGCAGCCCTTGGGGAAGGGAAATTCGGCGCCGGAGTGGGGGCGGAGGATTTTCTCTGCCTGACCTACGGCACCGGCGTAGGCGGCGCCATCGTGATCGGAGGAGAGGTCTGCACCGGCAGCAGCTGGTCTGCCGGCAGCTTTGGGGGGATTGTGATCCATCCGGAGCAGATCGACCCGCAGGTGGAGTTCAGCGGCTGCTATGAAAAATGCGCCTCTGCCACGGCCCTGGTAAAACGGGCCATGGAGGTGGATCCGGAGCTGAAAAACGGCCGGGCGGTGTTCGCGGCGTTTTCCAGGCCGGAGGTGCGCCAGGTGGTGGACGGCTGGATCGGGGAGATCGTGTACGGTCTGATCACCCTGGTTCACGTGTTCAACCCGGCGCGGATCGTGCTGGGGGGCGGCGTGATGGCCCAGCCCTACGTGCTGGAGCAGGTGCGGGAGCGCCTGGCGGCGGGGATTTCCCCCGGCTTTCGCGGCGTGGAGATCGTGACGGCCAAGCTGGGAAACCAGGCCGGCCTCATGGGGGCTGCCTACCAGGCGGTTTCAAAGCTGAAGGGATGACGGCAGGCGGGGAGTACCTGTCCGGCCGGAAATGAAAATACATAAAGGGGATGGCGGGGCGGAGGCCCTGCTGGTGAGTATAGGGATATAGAAACGGGAGAGGCCCAGGCTGGCGGTTCAGTCTGGGCCTCTCCCGCGTTTTTAGCTGAAAATGTGAGAAACCTGCGTGTTTCGCGGTGAAACTTTTATCGTGGCAAAACTTCTCCCGTGTCAAAATTCCCCCCGCCCCTACAGCAGTTTCCGCGCCGTGGCCTGGGCCGTGATTTCCTGGGCGGCCTCGCAGGCCTCGCTGTTTTCCCGGCAGTAGGCGTGGAATAGGTAGTCGATAATGAACATCTGGCCGATTTTAGCGGCGATGGAGCCGGATTGAAGGGGGCTTTCCGTGGAGCCGCAGAGCAGGACCACGTCGGAGAGGGAGGCTGCCGGGGAGTTGTAGAACCTGGTGATGAGAATGACAGAGGCGCCGCCTTTCTTAGCGGGACGGAGGACATCCAGCATATCCCTGGTGCTGCCGGAGTAGGAGAAAAAGAGGATCACGTCCTCGGACTGGCACAGGGCGGCCGCGGTGGCCTGCATATGGGAGTCCTCAATGTGGATGAATTTGGAGGCGGCGGTGGAAAAGCGGGCCCACGCCTCCATGGCGGTGACGTTGCTGCCGCCCTGGCCGAAACAGAATACCCGTCTGGCTTTCGTGAGGAGATCCACCGCCCGTTTGGTGTTTTCCGGATTCATCAGCTCCAGCGTTTCGCTGAGGGCCGCCACGTCCATCTGGTAGAGGTTCCGGCAGACGGATTCCAGCCCGTCTTCTTTGACCTCCCCGCCGTTTTCCGACGCGTTTCCCGCCTCCCCGCGGCCCGCCTGGGCCAGAGCCAGGGCCAGTTTCAGCTCGTTGTAGCCGGCCAGCCCCAGGGTGCGGCAAAACCGGGTGATGGTGGCCTCCGACACCCCCGCCGCCTCTGCCAGGGAGGTGATGGACATATATTGGACGGAGGAACGGTTGTTGAAAATGTAGTCGGACAGTTTCTTGGCGGATCGGGTCATAGAACTGTAGCTGCTGGAAATGGAATCTAATATGGTATTCTGCATGGTAAACCTTCTTTCTGATCGTTTCCTTCTATATGATATTAGGAAAAAGGCGTTTCCCCTTGTCTTTCGTGTCTTTCATATAAAATTCGATCCGGTCTGGTATTTCTTTTATTATAATGGATATTTTTCACAAACACAACTAACTTGTCATTAGAAGAAAAAATTTTTCATATATTATAGAACTTATTCACAGGGTGGACAGGGCTTAAAATCGGGCATTAAGGTCAAAAAATGTCGCAAAATCGGAGAAAAAACAGGTGTCTTGTGCAATCTGCACTAAAAATAAAAATATTTTCATAAATATGACACATTGAAAATTATTACCAGAAATAGTATATTGGACATAACAAGAAGGGGCAAGAAGAAACCCCAAATAGAAGGAGGATGCAATATGAAAAAAATGTTAGCATTACTGCTGGCGACCACTCTGACGGCTGCCTCGCTTGCGGGCTGCGGCGGTGGCGGAGAGACTTCCGGAGATGCCACGAATGCCGCGACGGAGGCGGCTGCAAGCGGAGAGACCGCTGCTCCGGTGGCATCAGACGGTTCCTTAAAGCTGGCGGTGACCACCGGTGACGGTTCCACCACCGACGACAGGATCCCGACCCCCTGGTACAACCGGATTCTGGCGACGAACCTGATGTACCGCGGCCTGTTCCTGGCTGACAGCACTCTGACCGAGGTAGAGCCGGATATGGCTGAGAGCTATGAGGTGAGCGAGGACGGACTGGTATACACCATCACCTTAAAAGACGGCCTGAAATGGTCCGACGGCGAGCCGATCACCGTAGACGACGTACAGTGGTCCATCGAGACGGCTCTGGAGGCTGCTCAGATCAACTCCATCTACACCGCGGCGTTTAAGACGATTTCTTCCATCGCCACGGATGGCAACACCATCACCCTGACCCTGTCCGAGCCGTACGCGGCCATGCTGGACGTGCTGGCACAGTTCGCGATCCTGCCGAAACACTCCCTGGAGAACGCGGATCCGCTGAAACTGGAGTCTGACACCTTCTGGACCGCTCCCGTAACCTCCGGAATGTACGCTCTGGACGAGCTGAACGTAGGAAACTACTTCACCTTAAAGGTAAACGAGAACTACGAGGGCGAGGCTCCGAAGATCGAGAAGGTGACCTGCTACTTCGTATCTGATTATGTGACCGCAGCTCAGGCCGGCAACACCGACTACGTGTACGGCAACGCCGCTGACCTGGTAGAGGCCCTGCAGAACATGAGCAACTTCAACGCTCACGAGGTTGACGTGCTGTTCTACAAGTACTTCATCTTCAACATGAAGGGCATCGACGGAAACGAGAACCCGGCTATGCAGAATGTTGAGGTTCGTAAGGCCATCATCGAGGCCATTGACAGAGCTACTCTGGCAACCCTGTATCCGACGGCAAACGTGCTCAACAGCGGCGTTCCGAACTACGATCCGGCTTACAACGGCTTTGAGTACACCTTCGACGCAGAGAAGGCAAAAGCTGACATCGCAGCCTCCGGCTACGATATGAGCCGCACCTTAAAGATCTGCTACTACAACAACGACCAGACCACCATCGACCTGATCAACACCGTGGTTTACTACCTGCAGCAGGCCGGCCTGACAGTTGAGGCAACCCTTTCCAACGACGGTACGACGGACCTGTTCACCACCAGAGACTACGATCTTGGTTTCAAGGGCAAGAGCGCATTCTCCATCGACGAGTGGTACACAGAGTACATGAGCACGGACGGCCTGTTCGCCAACATCTTCGGCGGCGACACCTCCTTCGACGCTCTGGTAGCAGATCTCTCCAAGGCTGTTACGGAGGAAGACCGCAACGCGGTTCTGACCGAGCTCCAGGCGCTTGAGCAGGAGAAGGTTTACAAGGTACCGGTATTCACCGTTGGAACCTATGTATTCACCAGCAATAGAGTGAACATCCCTGAGGGAGTGGAGTTCTGCAATCCCCTTTATATGTGCGACCTGGATTTCGAGAACTGGGAGCTTGCACAGTAACTGAGAACGGTAGAATTTCAGGCGGCATTCCTCATGCCGCCTGAATTTATGAAAAGAATGGAGAGATCGTATGCTGAAATTCATCATTAAAAAGCTGCTCATGATGATTCCCATGCTGCTGCTTATCAGCTTTATCGTGTACTTCGGGCTTCAGCTGACCGGCATTGATCCGATCAACTTCATGGTCAGCCCGGAAATGCTTTCCGCAAACAAGGAGAACGTCGAGGCCTTAAGAGAGTCCTTAGGCTTAAATGATCCGCTGATCATCCAGTACTTCCGCTGGCTGGGCAACTGCCTCCGCGGCGATCTGGGATATTCCTTCGACGGATCCTCTATCGCGTCCATCATTAAAGTCCGCCTGCCCTATACCTTTGAGCTGGCTGGATACTCCTTAGTCCTGTCCGCCATCATCGGTATCGGCATCGGTATCATTTCCGCAGTGCGGCAGAACGGCGTCATCGACTACGTAGGCCGTGTGCTGGCAGTGCTTGGTCAGGCGGTTCCCCAGTTCCTGGTAGGCATTATCCTGATCCAGGTATTCTCCATCAAGCTGGGCTGGTTCCCGTCTGCAAACCGTGTGAGCCCCGATGCCACAAACGCCTTCGTGGACGCCTTCCAGCACCTGTTTTTGCCGGTGCTGACCTTGACCATCGGCATGGTTGCCGTGCTGATGCGTTACGCCAGAAACACCATGCTGGACGTTTTAAACAGCGACTACATCAAGACGGCCCGTTCCAAGGGAATCCCGGAGTGGAAGGTGTATTTAAAGCACGGTTTCCGCAACGCCATGAAACCGGTTCTGGTTATCCTGGTATTCCGTATTCCCATGCTGGTAGGCGGTTCCGTGGTTATTGAGAGCGTATTTTCCTATCCGGGCATCGGCCTGACCATGACCAACGCCATCGTGTCCGGTGACTATCCCATCGTGCTGGTCACCACCCTGATCATCGCGGCGGCGATGTTGATCTGTTCCTTCATGGTAGACGTGTTCAACGCCCTGTTAGATCCGCGGGTGCGTCTGGGCGAGTGATGAAAGGAGGAGTACATATATGAGCAATCCTGCAACGACAAGTATTAAAGAGCAGAATAAGAGCGCGGCCTCCTCTCTGTTCCGGCGGAATGTGCGCAAGTTTATGAACAACAAGCTGGCCCTTCTGGGGCTGGTGGTCGTGGTGGCCATCACCATCGCCTGTGTAATCGGCTTTATCGCCGGGGTGGATTTTAACACTCCCGTGCTTCCCGATATGCAGAAACCGCCGAGCTCCGTCCATCTGTTCGGAACGGACACCATCGGCCGTGACCTGTTCGCCAGAGTGCTGGTGGGCGGCTGCTATTCCATCCTCATCGGCGTGTTCTGCGCGGTGATGAGCTCTGTGATCGGCGCGGCTCTCGGCGCGGTGGCCGGATACTTCGGAGGAAAGACGGACACCTTCCTGATCCGTGTATCCGAGGTGTTCCAGGCATTCCCCCAGCTGGTGCTGGTTATGATGTTAGTTGCCATTGTAAACAAGAGAGGACTGGGAAACCTGCTGTTCATCTTCGTGTTTACCGGCTGGATGACCACCTTCCGTATGGTGCGCAATGAGTTTATGAGTATCAAGGGCGAGACCTACGTAAAGGTCTGCGAGGCCTTTGGAATGAGCAAGAACAACATCATGTTCAAGCAGATTCTTCCCAACGTAATGAGCCCGATCATCGTGTCCACAACCACGAACGTGGCCTTCTTCATTCTCCAGGAGGCGTCCCTTTCCTTCATCGGCCTGGGCGTCGCGGATACCACTCCCACCTGGGGCAACATCTTAAATGCTGCGAAATCCGTATCCGTGGTAACGAACCAGTGGTGGATCTGGCTGTTCCCCGGACTGGCGATCACCCTGTTTGTACTGGCGATCAACTTCTTAGGCGACGGCCTGCGCGATGTGCTGGATGCCAAGCAGCAGTAAGGAGGAAACCATGGATAGTAAAGAGATCATTTTAAATGTTGAAAAGCTGAATACCACATTTATTTCCGATAAGAAAAAGATCCGCATCGTAAAGGACGTTTCCTTCCAGTTAAAGAGAGGAAAGACTCTGGCGGTGGTAGGAGAGTCCGGCTGCGGAAAGAGCGTGACCATGAACTCCATCATGCGCTTTACCGGCAAGAACGCCATCGTAGAGGCGAAGAATATCCAGTACAACGCCTTAAAGGACGGAAAAGTCGAGGAGCACCACTTAGAGAGCATCAAGGAGCCCAACGGCCCGGAGATGCGCGCCTTAAGAGGCCCGGACCTTTCCATGGTGTTCCAGGATCCCATGTCCAGCTTAAACCCCGTTTACAAGGTGGGTGACCAGGTGGCGGAGGGACTGCTCCAGCACAACAAGGGCATGACGAAACAGCAGGCCAGGGAGAAGGTCCTGGAGATGTTCCGGAAGCTGGGAATTCCGGATCCGGAGGAGCGGATCGACTGCTATCCCCACCAGTTCTCCGGCGGTATGAAACAGAGAGTGGTGATCGCCATCGCCATGATCTGCAACCCGGAGCTGATCATCTGCGACGAGCCCACCACCGCCCTGGACGTGACCATCCAGGCCCAGATCATGGAGCTTTTAAAGGATCTGCAGGTAAACGACGGCAAGTCCATCATCCTCATCACCCACAACATGGGCCTGGTGGCGGAGATGGCGGACGAGGTGTGCGTCATGTACATGGGCCGCGTGGTGGAGTTTGGAACTCTGGAGGACGTGTTTGACCGCACCAGCCATCCCTACACCAAGGCGCTGCTGCGCAGTGTGCCGGTGCTGGGCCTGGCAGACGGCCAGAAACTGGAGACCATTCCGGGCGCTACGCCGAACCCGGCAGACTTAAAGGAAGGCTGCGAATTCGCGGACCGCTGTCCGGAGTGCACGGAGAAGTGCCGCAAGGGAGTGATCCCATGCTACGAGGTCAACCCCGGCCATCACGTTCGCTGCACGAAATATAGTTCCTTCCCGGAGGTGGAGTAAATGATGGATAACAAAGAAGTTATTTTTAAGATAGAGAATTTGCAGACCTGGTTTCCCATTACCAAGGGAATGTTTAAGAAGGTAGTGGGCCATGTAAAGGCCGTGGACGACGTGAGTCTGGAGGTCTACAAGGGCGAGACCCTGGGAATCGTAGGCGAGTCCGGCTGCGGAAAGTCCACCTTCGGCAAGACGGCCATGATGTTGGAGAAACCCACCGGCGGCCGCGTGCTCTTTAACTTCAACGGCGAGTTCAAGGACGTGACCAAGTTCAACAAGGACGAGATGTTCAGTTTCCGCAGAAAGGTGCAGATGGTGTTCCAGGATCCCTATTCCGCGTTAAACCCGCAGAAGAAGATCTACTCCTCCTTTGAGGAGCCCTTAAAGGTGCACGGCATCGACAGCATGGAGGAGCGGGAGGAAGTAATGCGCAAGGTGTTAAAGATGGTAAACATCCAGCCGGATTACCTGATGCGCTATCCCCACGAGTTCTCCGGCGGCCAGAGACAGCGTCTCTGCATCGCCAGAGCCCTGGAGGTTATGCCGGAAGTGCTGATCTGCGACGAGCCCGTATCCGCTCTGGACGTATCCATCCAGGCTCAGGTGCTGAACCTGATGAAGGAAATCCAGAAGGAGATGAATCTGACCTATTTATTCATCGCCCATGACCTGTCTGTGGTACAGTATATGTCTGACCGCATCATGGTAATGTACCTGGGAAGAATCGTGGAGGTGGCAGACTCCCGCGCTCTCTATGACGAGCCGCTGCACCCCTACACGAAGGCTCTGCTGTCTGCCATCCCGGTGGCGGACATCCACCACAAGAAAAACCGTCAGGTGCTGGAGGGCGAGGTACCCAGCCCCATCCACAAGCCGGACGGCTGCCCGTTCCACAACCGCTGCCCGCAGTGCATGGAGATCTGCAAGACCCAGGCTCCGAGAATGGTGCATCACGGGGCAGAGGGCCACATGGTGGCCTGCCACCTCTATGACAAGGAGGCGCCGAAAGCATGATCTATACGGACATGGAGCATTTAGGGAGATACCGGGGGATCACCCCGGCCCTGGACACGGCCATCGCCTACCTGCTGGAGCACGGCTTAGAGGGCCTGACCAGCGGCAGGAACGAGGTGGACGGGGAAAACGTCTACATCAACCGCTTTGCGTACACCACCATGCCGGAGGCGGAGACGGCTTTTGAGGCCCACCGGCTTTACGCCGACATCCACCTGCTGGCGGAGGGCGAGGAATATATCGGCATCACTCCCATGGAGCGCATGACCATCACGGGAGAGGATCCGGCCACGGACGGTATCGACTGCACCGGCGAAACAGAGGCCCTGTTTCCCATGGAGCCGGGAAAGGTGCTCATCGCCTTCCCGGAGGACGCCCATCGGGTGAAAATAAACCGCGGCGGCCCCTGCCATGTGGAAAAGGCAGTTGTAAAGGTTCGGGTTTAAGGACGGAACAAGGAATGGAAACGCGGGCCGGCGCGGCCGGCCCGGAGAATGGAGGCAAATCATGAAAGACATCACGAAATATCAGGGAATTATTCCGGCATTTTATGCCTGCTACGACGAAAACGGAGCCATCAGCGTTGAGGGCGTGAAAGCCCTGACCCGCTACATGGTGGAAAAGGGCGTGAAGGGCGTTTACGTAGGCGGATCCTCCGGCGAGTGCATCTACCAGAGCGTGGCAGAGCGCAAGCAGGTGCTGGAGGCTGTGGTGGAGGCCGCCGAGGGCAAGCTCACCATCATCGCTCACGTGGCCTGCAACAACACCGCCGACAGCATGGAGCTGGCCGCTCACGCTGAGAGCCTGGGAGTGGACGCCATCGCGGCTATCCCGCCCATTTACTTCCACCTGCCGGAGTATGCCATCGCCCAGTACTGGAACGACATTTCCTCCGCGGCGCCGAACACGGACTTCGTCATCTACAATATCCCGCAGCTGGCCGGTGTGGCTTTAACCATGCCCCTGTTCCACGAGATGTTAAAGAACCCGAAGGTGGCGGCAGTGAAGAACAGCTCCATGCCCGTACAGGACATCCAGATGTTCAAGATGGACGGCGGCGAGGACTTTGTGGTATTCAACGGCCCGGACGAGCAGCTGGTAAGCGGCCTTGCCATGGGCGCTGACGGCGGCATCGGCGGCACCTACGGGGCGATGCCGGAGCTGTACTTAAAGATCTACGAGCTGACCAAGGCCGGAAAGATTGAGGAGGCCGCGAAGGTTCAGTACGCGGCGGACGCCATCATCTACAAGATGTGCTCCACCAAGGGAAATATGTACGGAACGATCAAGGCCATCTTAAAGATCCGCGAGGGACTGGAGTTAGGCGGCGTGAGAAAGCCCCTGGCAAACCTGGTGGACAGCGATATGGACATTGTGAAAGAGTGCGTTGCCATGATTGACGACGCCATCAAGACGTACTGCTAAGTAAGATGCGGCTTGCGGCTTGCGGGGCGCGGGTTTTAGGGCGTCCCGCAGGCCGTTTTTGCCGGGAAGCGTGAAAAGGAGAGACAGAATGGAAAAATATCTGATGCTGGACAGACGGCTTTTAAGCCCCCAGGGGATGGCAAACTTAAAGCTGGAGGCGTCCCATCCGGTGAAGGATGAGGAGCACAACCCCCTGTTTACAGAGGACCGTCCCTGGGAGGTGCGGATTGACAACGGCTATCCCAACGTGATCTACGACCGGGAGGCGAACTGCTACCGCTGCTACTACACCCTGTTTATCGAGGACGAGGACAGCCGGTGCGCCGGGCCGAAGGAGAGAACGGAGCGGGACTACATCCCCCGTCCGGACCGGGTGCCGGGCTTAGCCTACGCGGAGAGCGCCGACGGGATCCACTGGGAGAAACCGTCCCTGGGCTTTGTGGATTGGCACGGAAGCAGGGAAAACAACCTGATTTTCCCCTTTGCCCACGGCACCGGGGTGATGCTTGACGAGAGGGAGACGGATCCCTCCCGCCGCTATAAGATGGTGACGAAGATGGACCAGCCAGGCACGGAGGCCTACATGGCCGTTTCCTTCTCCCCTGACGGGGTTCACTGGGAGACGCCCACGCCGTGGCCGGAGCACAATCCGCCGGCGGACAGCCACAACCTGCCCTTCTGGAGCGAGGAGGAGAGCTGCTATATGGTGCTCTCCCGGGTGTGGAGAGACGGAATCCGGGTCACCACCTTGAGCCGCAGCCAGGATTTCATCCACTGGAGTGAGCCGAAGGAGACCCTGCGGGGCACCGGCTTTGAAAATCAGATTTACGCCATGCCGGCGTTTCGCTGGGGAAATATCTACCTGGGACTGGCGTCCATGATCCACGAGGGGGATCGGACGGAGCCGGATTTTGACCAGGTGGACTTAGAACTGACCTGGGCGGCGGATCCCTGGAAATTTGATTTCGCGGCGCCGGGACAGCCCATTCTGCCGAGAGGCGAAGGGAGCTACCCGGACGGGGCCTTCGACTGCTGCTGCATCTACGCGTCTCCCCTGGTGGCCGCTCCCGACGGGAGCCTGTGGCTTTACTACATGGGCGGAAACGGACAGCATACCAACTTCCGGGAAACCTCCCTGGGGAGAGCGAAGTGGGAGGCGGACCGGTTTGTTTCCTTAAGTCCAAGGCGGCCTCAGGAGGAATCCGTTCTTCCCACGGCCAGCTTGTTTATAAACGGCGGCCGGCTGGAGCTTTTGGCGGATCCGGCGGATCCGGGCCAGCCCATGGAGGTTTCGGCGGCCCTGGCAACCGCCTGGAACCGGGAGCCGCTCCCTGGCTTTGGCTATGGGGACAGCGAGGTGACCGCGGGAGAGGACGGCTGGCTGTCCATCCGGTTTTCCGGGGGGCTGGAAAACCTGGCCGGACAGAAACTGAGCCTGATTCTGCGGATGAAAAACGCCAAGGTCTGGGCCGTCAGGGGCGACATCGCCCTGGCCGGGCACCGTCTCTGGGAAGGCGCGGAATAGGAAAGAGGAGAAGATGATCATTTAAAATGGGGTGTGAAAGGAGCCGCGCCTGGCAGGGGGTAATGCCAGGTGCGGCTCCTTTGGAAATTGCGGCGCTCACTGCGCCGCCTTCTGCCACCCAAACGCCGCTCCCACGTCCAGCATCCCGCCGGTGGAGACCCGGCCTGTCAGGGTGTCCAGCTTTCTGGCGGACTGGAGCAGGGCGTCTTTTACGTCCAGCACGGTGAAATCCGGACGGTAGGAGTAGAGAAGGGCGGCGGCTCCCGTCACCATGGGGGCGGCCATGGAGGTGCCGCTTAAAAATCCGTAGCCGCCGGGGATGGTGCTGACGATGTAGGTGCCCGGGGCGGCGATGTCGGCGCTCAATGCCCCGTAATTGGACGAGGTGTCCAGGTTTCCGTCAAACATCAGGTTGGAGACGGTGATGATGTTGTCGAAGGGCAGGCTGGCCGGGTAGGTGGGGGTGGTGTCGATGCTGTAGCCGATGCCGTTTGCGTCCCCGTTTCCCGCCGCCACCACAAACAGCATGGAGGAATCCCGGATGGTGTCCGCCAGCTCCTGGGTGTAGGCGTTGGAGCAGAAACTTAAGTTGCAGATGGAGGCGCCGTTGGCCTCGGCGTAGCGGATGGCGGCGATCACGTCCTCCGGGGTGCCTACGCCCTGGGAGGTGCCGAGAGCCTTTAGGGTCATGATTTTCACGTGCTCCGAGCCAGTGATGCCAGCCATGCCGCCGTTTCCGCGGCCGGCGGCGATGGTGCCGGCCACGTGGGTGCCGTGGGTATCCTCGCTGGAGCCGCCGGAGAACACGGACGGGTCATTGTAAAAGAAATCCCAGCCAAAGTAGTCGTCCACGTAGCCGTTTCCGTCGTTGTCTATCCCGTCTCCGGGGATTTCGCCGCCGTTGGTCCAGATGGAGTTTTTTAAATCCGGATGGACGATGTCCACGCCGGTGTCAATGACAGCCACAATCACGTCCCGGTTGGTGTCGGAGCCGTCGTAGAGATCCCAGGCGGGGGCGATATTGATGTCGATTCCGGCCACGGCGTCGGTGGTGAGCACCTCGTAGTTGCCAGGCTCGTTGGGGATGGGAAGGCCCACGTGAGGGCCGTTTTCCGTGGGGGTGTAGGCCGAGCCGCCGTAGGCGAAACGGTCGCGGATCTCCACCATCCGCAGATCCCCGTTATTTTTCAGCCCCCATTGGTACTGGGCGTAATTGTCGCCGGAGGAGAGGGCGGAGATGCCGGGGCCGGCATCGGCGGCGCGGAATGAGGAAACGGGAAGGGCAGTCCCGGAGGCGGGCCGGGCCGCGGCGGTGATCTGGGCCGTGTCTGTGGCCCGGATTCCGGTTAAGGCCGCGGTCCCCGCCGGGACATTTCCCAGGGGGCTTATGGTACAGGCCGCCGTCAGACAGGCAGCCAGGGCTGTTCCTTGGAAAAAGGGCATAAACAGTCTCCTTTCACGATAAAATACAGGGAACGATGGAACGGAGTCCCTGTCAGGCGGGCGGGAAATGGTTCCTCTGCCCGTCAGGTGCTCCTAGTATATCATATTTTATAGTAAAAAGTCTGAAAAATATATGAAGATTTCTTTTAGAGGCTGAAAGGGTATGGTATAGTAATATATAATTATGATGATACCAGGGTCAAAAGGTCGGAAATCCGATGAAGGCTTGCTTGCAAGAGGATTTTTGACCTTGGGCCCCCAACATCTTATGAACACTTGGGCGGAAAATGTCCAGGAGAGAGGCAGGGAAATGCCTGAACCAGAAAGGAGGAACCCGGTATGACAAACGAACAGCAGTTTCGCAACAAAATCCGCTGGTTTACCTTTCTGTTCAGCATCCTGGTGGTCTGGGTCCACTCTGTGAACGCCGAGCTGTTTCTGGGCAATGCCCCCGCTGCCGCGCCTCTTAAAAAGCTGGAGTCGCTGGTGGGAACGGGCCTGGGCCAGTTCGCGGTGCCGGGATTTTTCATGATTTCCGCCTACCTGTTTTACCGGAATTTTTCCTGGGAAAAGCTGGGGCGCAAATGGAGGTCCAGGGCCCGCTCCCTGTTTCTGCCCTTCCTGCTGTGGAATGGCCTCTACTACTTAGGCTACGTGGCCGCCAGCCGCGTGCCGGGCCTGGCAGACATCGTGGGAAAGGGTATCATCCCCTTTGACGGGAAAACGGCCCTGGACGCGGTGTTTCACTACCGCTACAATTATGTGTTCTGGTATCTCTATCAGCTCATCTGGCTGGCGGCCCTGACCCCGGTGATCTATTTCTTCCTGCGTACCAAAGTGGGGGCGGCCGTTTACATAGGCGCTGCCGTCCTCTGGGTGTGGCTGCAGGTGGATTTCCCCTTTATCAATGAGGACTCCATGCTCTACTACGCCGTAGCCGCGGCCTTCGCCGTCCACAGGCCCGGGCTGGCGGAGGAAAACGGCGGGATAGCGGGCCGGCTGGAGGGCGCCGCCCTGATGGCTGCCGGAGGCCTGTGCGGTGTCCTGTACCTGAGGGGATGCGGCGTGGGATTTCTGGTGCTCTGCCGCCTTTTTGTGCCTTTGGGACTGTGGCGGTTTGTGGACGGGGCGCGGCTGCCGGAGGCGCGTCCGTGGATGGAGGATACCTTTTTCCTCTACGCCACCCATTTCGCCCTGGTGCGGCTGATCAATAAGACGGGAGCCGTCCTCTTTCCGGGGAGCCGGGCGGCAGCGGCGTTTCTTTTTGTGGCCATGCCGTGGCTGTGCCTGGGCCTGTCCCGGACGGCGGCGGGTGTGCTGAAACGGTGGACGCCTCCCTTATGGTCGTGGCTCAGCGGCGGCCGGAATGGCTGAAATCGGGGTGTTTTCCTGCAAATTTTCGGAAAATGGGAAACAGGCACTTGAAAAGGCTTGACAAAACGTGTATGATGAAAAATAAAACTATTTGTTAAGGATGGGAGGAGCGTATATGGGAAGAATTTACAACTTTTCGGCCGGACCGGCCACTCTGCCGGAGGCGGTTTTAAAGGAAGCTGCCGAGGAGATGCTGGATTATATTTGGAAGATTGTCATAATAATAGGCAATCATGTCATCACATTGATGGTAAA
>ERZ1643246.2329-NODE-2329-length-18376-cov-6.096829_pt1 | contig 18376 bp, 17 predicted proteins | sample MGYA00579265_ERZ1643246 | MGnify/ENA primary metagenome ERZ1643246 (study PRJEB29033, sample SAMEA4952261) | chicken gut metagenome | biome: Broiler Chicken; feature: Gastrointestinal Tract; material: Caecum | place: Ireland | collected 2018 | study: Broiler...
TTGAGAACCAGGAAACGGATGGGAGGAAGACCGAATGTCGTTTTCTCAGGAGGTAAAGGAGGAGCTTTCCCGTCATATACCCGGGGCGCGCCACTGCCAGCTGGCAGAATTGGCCGCCCTGGTCAGCTTTTTGTGCAAATTGACTACAAAAGGCAAAGAAACGGCTTTAATTTTGGAGACGGAAAGCCCGCTGATAGCGAGAAAATACTTTACTTTATTAAATAAAACCCTTAGTATATATAAGGATAAAAAAGTTATAACGGATCAGCAGGCGCTGGAACTTCTTACGGCGTTGAAGATGTGGCGGGAGAATGAGAGAGGAGAGACTGTGTGCCGGCTGGATGTGGTGGACGGAATTCTGCTGCAGCAGACCTGTTGTAAGCGCGCTTTTATCCGGGGCGCGTTTCTTGCTGCCGGTTCCATCAGTGATCCCAGAAAAGCATATCACATGGAGATTGTCTGCCGGACGTCTCCCCAGGCCCGGCAGCTTCGGGATGTGATGAATACCTTCGAAGCGGAGGCCAAGATAGTGGAGCGCAAGGGCCACTATGTGGTCTATGTGAAGGAGGGATCCCGGATCGTGGATATGCTCGGCGTCATGGAAGCGAATGTGGCGCTTATGAATCTGGAAAATGTGCGCATACTGAAGGAGATGCGCAACTCGGTAAATCGAAAGGTCAACTGTGAGACAGCGAATATCGGAAAAACCGTGAGCGCGGCCGTACGGCAGGTGGAGGATATTCAGCTGATAGAGAAAAAGATCGGTCTTTCGAAATTGCCGCAGTCACTGCAGGAGATTGCCAGAGTCCGCCTGGAACACCCGGATATGCCCCTGAAAGATTTGGGAGAACTGTTGACCCCGCCGGTTGGAAAATCCGGTGTCAATCACCGGCTCCGCAGGATCAGCGAAATAGCAGAAAAGCTAAAAGTGTAGGAGGAATCATCATGAAAAAAGACGTGGTCGTTCAGATGTCTGACTCAATGGAGGAGACACCGATTGCACATTTAGTGCAGCTGGCAAATCAGTTTTCCAGCCAGATTTACTTCGAGATGGATACCAAGAGGGTAAATGCCAAGAGCATCATGGGAATGATGAGCCTTGTGCTTACCGCCGGAGACAGCGTGACCATCTGTGCGGACGGAGAGGATCAGGAGAAAGCGATCGCGAAGCTGGAAGAATTTTTGACAGCGTAAGAGAGGATCTCTATGAAGCAAAGATTACTGTTTATCTTCAATCTCCGCTCCGGCAAGGGAAAAATTAAAGAAAATCTGGCGGAAATTGTGGATATCATGGTAAAGGCAGGCTGGGAAGTGACGGTCTACACTACCCAGTGCCAGGGAGATGCGGTGGAAAAAGCCCGGCTGGAGGCCGGCGAATATGACAGGATCGTCTGCAGCGGAGGCGATGGAACCCTGGATGAGGTGGTAACCGGTATGATGAAGGCGAAGAGCCGGGTGCCTATCGGCTACATTCCCGCGGGGAGCACCAACGATTTCGGAAACTCTCTGGGAATTGACAAGGATATGCGAAAGGCAGCCCAGATCGCGGCGTCGGGACGGATGTTCCCCTGCGATATCGGACGGTTCAACGATGACTTCTTTGTGTATGTGGCGGCTTTCGGTCTCTTTACGGATGTGTCCTATCAGACCAGCCAGGACATGAAAAATGTTCTGGGCCATGCGGCCTACATTCTCGAGGGGGCCAAGCAGCTGTGGGATATTCCTTCCGTGCGCATGCAGGTGGAATATGACGGGAATGTGCTCTACGACGAGTTTATCTACGGTATGATTACCAACTCCAATTCCGTGGGCGGATTTGACGGACTGATCTCCGGAGATGTGATCTTAAACGACGGGGTTTTCGAGGTCACGCTGATCAAGACGCCGAAGAATCCCATGGAACTGTCCGAGGTGCTGGCCTGTCTGACCAATATCCGCAAGGAGTCCGACATGCTCTATACATTCCAGACCAGCAGCATCAAGTTTACCAGCAGTGAGAGCGTATCCTGGACCCTGGACGGGGAGTACGGCGGAGACCATCAGACGGTGCTCATCGAGGATTGTCCCCGGGCTTTGGAAATCCTTGTTGAATAATCGGAGTAATTGATATATAATGTCTTAAGAAAAAAAGAAATGGAGGGAGATCTCATGTTAGTATCTGCAAAAGAGATGCTGGATAAGGCTAAAGCAGGACACTATGCGGTAGGTCAGTTCAACATCAATAATCTGGAGTGGACGAAGGCAATTCTTCTGACTGCTCAGGAATGCAATTCGCCGGTCATCCTTGGTGTGTCCGAGGGAGCCGGTAAGTATATGACCGGTTTCAAGACAGTGGCAGCCATGGTTAAGGCTATGGTAGAGGAGCTGAACATTACCGTTCCCGTTGCGCTGCATCTGGATCACGGCACTTACGAAGGATGTCAGAAATGTGTGGAGGCCGGATTTTCCTCCATCATGTTCGACGGATCCCATTACCCCATTGAGGAGAATGTGGAAAAGACGAAGGAGCTTGTGAAGCTCGCCCACGACCATGGCATGTCCATCGAGGCAGAGGTCGGAGCGATCGGCGGCGAGGAAGACGGTGTAGTCGGAGCCGGCGAGTGCGCGGATCCCATGGAGTGCAAGGCGATCGCCGATCTGGGTGTGGATATGCTGGCTGCCGGCATCGGCAACATTCACGGTATCTACCCGGAGAACTGGCAGGGCCTGAGCTTCGAGACGCTGGATGCCGTACAGCAGCAGACCGGCGCAATGCCCCTGGTGCTTCACGGAGGTACCGGAATCCCTGATGATATGATCAAGAAAGCAATTACCCTTGGCGTTGCGAAGATCAACGTCAATACTGAGTGCCAGCTCTCCTTCGCGGAGGCCACGAGAAAATACATCGAGGCCGGCAAGGATCAGCAGGGCAAGGGATATGATCCCAGAAAGCTTCTTGCTCCGGGAACGGAAGCCATCAAGGCTACCGTAAAGGAGAAGATGGAGCTGTTCGGTTCCATCGACAAAGCCTGAATATAGGATGTGAACAAAGGTGTTCCAATTGATGAAAATTGGGGCACCTTTTTGCATATTTTTAAAAAAAGAAAGGAAAAAGATTATGGCAGAAGAAAAAGAGTATTTCAATGTCGCTGATATCTTCGGCGAAAACGTCTTTAACGACGCGGTTATGCAGGAGCGCCTGCCGAAAAAGGTGTATCAGAAACTGAAGCAGACCATCAGCGAAGGCAAAGAGCTGGATCTGGCTACGGCAGATGTGGTGGCTCACGAGATGAAGGAGTGGGCGATTGAGAAGGGCGCGACCCATTATACCCACTGGTTCCAGCCGTTGACCGGCGTGACCGCGGAGAAGCATGATGCATTTATTTCCGCTCCCATGCCCAATGGTAAGGTACTGATGAGCTTTTCCGGCAAGGAGCTGATCAAGGGCGAGCCGGACGCCTCCTCCTTCCCCTCCGGCGGTCTGCGGGCCACCTTTGAGGCGAGAGGTTATACCGCATGGGACTGCACCTCCCCGGCTTTTGTCCGTCAGGATGCCGCCGGCGCGACCCTGTGCATTCCCACAGCGTTCTGTTCCTACACAGGAGAGGCGCTGGATCAGAAGACACCGCTTCTTCGTTCTATGGAGGCATTGAGCCAGCAGTCTCTGCGGCTGTTGCGTCTGTTTGGCAATACGACTTCCCGCAAGGTTGTTCCCTCTGTGGGCGCGGAGCAGGAATATTTCCTGATTGACAGGGACAAATATCTGAAGAGAAAAGATCTGGTTTACACCGGACGGACTCTGTTCGGAAGAATGCCCGCCAAGGGACAGGAGTTGGAGGATCATTACTTCGGAGCTATCCGGGAGCGGATCGCGGCTTTCATGCGGGATGTGAACAAGGAACTCTGGAAGCTGGGCGTGTCTGCCAAGACACAGCACAACGAAGTGGCACCGGCACAGCATGAGCTGGCTCCGATCTACTCGGAGGCCAATGTGGCTGTAGACCACAACCAGCTGATTATGGAGACCTTAAAGAAGGTGGCCGGCCGTCACGGACTGCAGTGCCTGCTCCACGAGAAACCCTTTGACGGCGTCAACGGTTCCGGCAAGCACAATAACTGGTCGCTGGTTACCGATGACGGCATTAACCTGCTGGATCCGGGAAAGACGCCCCATGAGAACATTCAGTTCCTTCTGGTGCTCTGCTGTATCCTGGCCGCGGTGGATGATCATGCAGATCTGCTGCGGGAGTCGGCATCTGATGTTGGAAACGACCACCGCCTCGGAGCGGATGAGGCACCGCCCGCAATCATTTCCATTTTCCTCGGCGAGCAGCTGGAGGACGTGTTGTCTCAGCTGATCAGCACAGGCGCGGCTACCAGCAGCATCAAGGGAGAGAAGCTGGAGACAGGTGTGAAGACGCTTCCGGAGTTCATGAGAGACGCCACCGACCGGAACCGTACATCGCCCTTCGCCTTTACCGGAAACAAGTTCGAGTTCCGTATGGTGGGATCCCAGGATTCTGTTGGCGAGCCCAACATCGTGCTGAACACCATCGTGGCGGAGGCTTTCAGCAATGTCTGCGATATTCTGGAGAAGGCGGACGATTTCAACCTGGCTGTCCATGACCTGATCAAGGATCTGGCGGTAAAACATCAGAGAATTGTCTTCAATGGAAACGGCTACTCGGAAGACTGGGTAAAGGAAGCGGAGAAGAGAGGCCTGCCGAATATCAAGTCCATGGTGGAGGCTATTCCGGCTCTTACCACGGAGAAGTCTGTGGCCCTCTTTGAGAAGTTCGGCGTATTTACCGAGGCGGAACTGGAGTCCAGAGCGGAGATTGAGTACGAACTCTACGCAAAGGAGATCAATATCGAGGCAAGAGCAATGCTCAACATTGCCAGCAAGCAGATTATTCCTGCGGTTATCAAGTATACCACGAAGCTGGCCGATTCCATCAACGCGGTAAAGGCTACCGGATGTGGAGCGGATGTGAGTACCCAGGAGGGACTTCTGAAAGAGATCTCCGATCTCCTGAAGGAGACCAAGACAGAGCTGGTAAATCTGCAGGATGCTGTCAACAAGGGAATTGCCATGGAAGATAACAGAGAAAGAGCCATTTACTATCATGACACGGTTATGAAGTGCATGCAGGCGCTGCGGACACCGGTAGACCAGATGGAGTATCTGGTAGACAAGGAAGCATGGCCGATGCCCTCTTACGGCGATATGATTTTCGAGGTATAGGAGATCAGAAAACAGAACAGAAAAAGCAGTCAGCGTGAATGCTGGCTGCTTTTTTCATGTGAGAAGGCGATGCCGCCGATAGGGCTACGCCGGGGGTTACTGAGCCGTGCCGGTTCCGGAACCTCCGGAGGTGTTCCCTGAGGCTCCGCCGGAGGAACTGTCAGATGAGGAATTGCCTCCGCTGCCGGAAGAGCTTCCCGAGGAGGATCCGTTCTCCCCGGAGGAAGAATCGGAGCCCTCGCCGGAAGAGCCGGAACCCTCTGAGGAGGAGCCGGAACTGCCTCCCGTGCTGCTGGCTGCGCCATCGCTGTTCTGGGACTGCGAAGCGCCGGTGTGGATCGGACAGCTGGTTACCTGTGTCGGATCGAAGGGCAGCAGATAGGGCGTGTCAGCGGTTCCCTGGCTTCCGCCGATGATATATACCCCCTTGGTTACCGATGGGCAGTAAGGCCCTGCCGGCGCGTTGGATTCGGTACAGATGGTAGCCCCGTAGTGATGATCGCAGGTCTCTGTGGGTACCGTGCCTTCCGCGAAGTACTCGGTGTAGACCATGCTGCCCCGCGGGTCCGCGTCGCAGACGCCGGGGATGGCCAGTTTACCGGATTTGCGGCATACCTGAGCGGTTACAATGCCGTCCGGCTGAGGGAATCCCGGATCGGAGAGACCTTCATGGATACGGCTCATGGCGCTGCGCCAGATATTTCTCGAGTAGGCGGTGCTGTTCTGCTGGGCGTTGTCATCGTATCCGCCCCATACCACACAGGTGTAATAGGGGGTAAAGCCCGCAAAGAGCGTATCCCGGTTGCTGGTGGTCGTACCGGTTTTTCCGGCGATGGACATGCCGGAGAATTTGGCCCGTCCGCCGGTACCGGAATTTACCACATCCTGCATCGCGCTGGTCAGAAGCCATGCGGTGGTCTCCTTCAGCACCTGCCGGGATTCGTTGGAGGTGTTGTCCAGCAGCACGTTGCCGTCGTGATCCAGTACCTGGGTGTAGAAAATCGGCTCGTTGTAGTAGCCGCTGTTGGCGATGGTGGCAAAGGCGGCGGTCAGCTCCAGGTTGGTAACGCCGTTGGTAATGCCGCCCAGTGCCAGGGACTGGGTATTGTCGCCGCTGGCCAGGGTGGTAATGCCGAAGTTCTGCACATACTCATAACCGAGACCGGTGCCGATCTGAGTCAGAGTCTTGACGGTTACCACATTGATGGAGTCGGTAATCGCCTCCCGCAGGGGGGTAAATCCACGGTAGTTGCCATCCACATTCCGCAGCGGAGTTCCGTCCGCGTAGGTCATGGGAGCGTCGTCCTGAACGCTGGCCAGCGTCAGCCCTCCCGCGTCCAGAGCCGGAGCGTAAGCCGCGAGAATCTTGAAAGTGGATCCGGGCTGTCTGGTAATGCCGGTGGCTCTGTTTAAGGTCCTGCTTCCGATCTTGTCGCCACGTCCTCCGACCAGCGCTACGACAGCACCGGTTTTCTGGTCAATGACGGTCATGGCGGCCTGGGGCTGCAGGGTGTATGTCACGGTCTCGCCGCCCTCGGGGATCGTGTCTCCCTCCTCCATGATCTCGGACTTGTACTTCTCGATGGCAGCGGCCGCCTCCTCCTGGGAGGAGAAGTTGATGGAATAATTCCGGTTGCTGGCCTGATAGTAGGACAGCATGGTCTGGTCACTGTAATTCTCCGTGCTGCCGTCCGCCTTCTGAATGGTCAGACGATAGGAGAAGGAGTACTTGGGATTGCCGGAATAGTTATCCTGGTTGTTGATCTCCTCGGTGCAGATATTCTGCAGGGCAGTATTCTGGGTGGAGTGGATCGTCAGACCGCCGCTGTAGAGCAGCTGGTACGCTTCGCTCTCCGTATGTCCCTTCTCCGCCACCAGATCGTCGATGACCTGTTCGGTCAGGGCATCCACAAAGTAGGAGGTACTGGAACTGCTCTGCACCTCGACATTTACTGCCTGAATGCGGTCGTAGACGTTGTCGTTAATGGCCTCGTCATACTCATCCTGATCGATATATCCCTGATCCAGCATTTTGTCCAGCACAGCCTGCCGACGGGTAGCATTTTCCTCCGGATGGCTGATGGGATTGTAACGGGAGGGATTCTGGGTAGTGGCAGCGATGACAGCGCACTCCGACAGTGTCAGATCGGAAACATTCTTATTAAAATAGCGCTCGGAAGCTGCCTGGACGCCCAGGGTGTTCTGGCCGAGGTTGATGGTGTTGAGGTAATTCTCCAGAATCTCCTCTTTGCTGGTTACCTTTTCCAGCTGAATGGCCAGGTACTGTTCCTGGATCTTGCGGTTGATACGGTCCAACATGGTTTTCTCGCTGGTCCAGGTGGTAAAGTAGTTGTTTTTCAGAAGCTGCTGCGTGATGGTGCTGGCGCCCTGGGTTTCCCGAAAGCCGGTCATGACGGCGGTGACACCCGCCCGGATCATGCCCCGGATATCCACACCGTTGTGGGTGTAGAAACGCTCATCCTCGATGGCCACAAAGGCGTGCTGCAGATTTACCGGAATCTCGTCCAGCGTCACATACTCCCGGTTGGCACCGGAGGAAGCCAGAGTCTCGATCTCGTTGCCGTCGGAGTCCAGCACGGTGGTCAGATATCCTTCGGGGGAGATGTCCACCGTGGAGATATCCGGACACTGCTGGATCAGACGTGTCACATAGATGGCGGCCGCAATGGCTGCGATCGCAATGATAATCAGTATACCTACAAACAATGATTTCCAGAAAGCCACGCCAAACTTTTTTTTCGCTTTGGTACGTTTGCCGGTCAGCTGGCTGGCCCGCTTTTTTGTACTTTTCTTTCCATAGTTCATAGCTTGTCTCCTTCTTAAAAATAAAAAACCGACTTTATTATACCAAATGATTCCATTATAATAAAGGAAAATGTGGAAATGTAAGAGGATTGTAAGAATAGAGGAGAGAGCGGATGGAAGCGTACAGATTCGTATATCGGGCGGGACAGGGAGAGATCACAGAGAAGAAATCCCGCTTTATCGCCACGGTGCAGCCGGTCACGACGCCGGAGGAGGCGCTGGCCTTTGTGGCGGAGAAGAAAAAGGAGTACTGGGACGCCAGGCACAACTGTTATGCCTATGTGACCGGAAAAAATCAGGAGCAGATGCGCTGTTCCGACGACGGGGAGCCCTCGGGGACAGCCGGGAGACCGATCCTGGATGTGCTGCTGCGGGAGCAGATCCACGACGCGGTTATCGTGGTGACCAGGTATTTCGGAGGTGTGCTCCTGGGGACCGGGGGTCTCGTGAGGGCATATCAGAAGGCTGCCTCGGAGGGGCTGGCCGCCGCGGAGATTCTCTCCTGGCAGGAGGGGCGTCCTCTCGCAGTGGAGACCGACTACCAGGGATATGGCAAGGTGGAATATCTGTTCCGGGAACTCGGCGTCTATGTGGAGGACACGGATTTCGGACAGCAGGTAATGATCCGGGCGATGGTTCCGGGGGAGATGATTCGGAAAACAGAGAAGGAAATCGGGGAAAAAACCGGTGGAAAGGCCCGTCTTTCCTGGGATGACGACATTTTTTACGCGCTGGATGAAAAAAGAGGCATAATTTTGAAAAAAAGTACTTGATTTTCCGGAAACCTTTTTGTATAATATCCATTGTTGAGCCGCTAAGGATAGACATTGGCCCATCGCCAAATGGTAAGGCAACGGACTCTGACTCCGTCATTTCAAGGTTCGAATCCTTGTGGGCCAGTTAAAGCACTGCAACATTGGTTGTAGTGCTTTTTGTTTATGAAAGAGCTTTCAAAAGTTCCGCGGGGATTGCCCTGCGGCGTATATAGAAAAGGAGAATGGGACATGTATGAGATGAAAGGACGCGTGCGCTACAGTGAAGTGGACAGTGATGGAAGACTGACGATCCCTGCCCTGATCAACTATCTCCAGGACTGCTGTACCTTTCAGTCGGAGGATCTGGGAGTGGGGCTGCCCTATCTGAGAGAGCGCGGGATCGGATGGTTTGTGACTTCCTGGTGGATCCATGTGGAAAAGCTGCCGGCCATGGGCGAACATATCACGGTAAAGACATGGCCCTACGCTTTCCGGGGATTTTTGGGATACCGGAATTTTACCCTGGAAAATGAGGCGGGGGAAGTGCTGGTGGAGGTCAATTCCCTCTGGATTCTGATGGAGGTAAAGAGCGGAAAGCCGGCGAGACTTCCGGAGAAGATGAAGGAGGTCTACGTGACGGAACCGGCGCTGGAGCGGGACTGGGGGGACCGCAAGCGCAAGCCGGACGAGCAGGCGCAGGAGGCCTACCGGTTTGTCGTACAGGGTATGCACATTGATACCAACGGACACATGAACAACGAAAAGTATGTAGCGGCTGCCCAGGAGTGCCTCCCGGAGGGATTTGCGGCATCCGACATCTATGTGGAGTACAAAAAATCTGCCATGCGCGGGGATGAGGTTATCTGCGTGAAGTCGCAGCGGCCCGACGGGATGCAGGTGGTGCTCCGGGATCCGGAGGGAGAGATTTTCTCCATCGTGGAGTATAAGAGGTAAGAGCATGATGAGAATAGGCGAAAAACAGAGACTGAGAGTGGTCAGGAAGACAGACTTCGGAATCTATCTGGCAGCGCGGGAGGGCGACCGGGATATGGTATTGCTCCCGGCGAAGGAGGTCCCCCAGGGGACGTCTCCGGGCGATGAGATGGAAGTATTTGTCTACCGGGATTCCAAAGACCGCCCCATCGCCACCACACGCACACCGCGGATTCTTCTGGGACAGGCGGGAGTGCTGACGGTTAAGGAGGTGGGCCGGATCGGGGCTTTCCTGGACTGGGGGCTCGAAAAGGATCTGTTTCTTCCATATAAAGAGATGACAAAGAAGGTAAAGGCGGGAGACGAGATCCTGGTAAGGGTTTATCTGGACAAGAGCGGCCGCCTCTGCGCCAGCATGAAGGGGCTGTACGACCTGCTGTCCACCGCGTCTCCCTATCGGGTGGGAGATGAGGTTACCGGCAGGGTTTATGAGTTCGGCCATGATTTCGGCACCTTCGTCGCGGTGGATGACAAATACTCTGCCATGATACCGCGGCATGAGGATGTCTCGGGGCTGACGATCGGTCAGAGGATCAGCGCCCGGGTCACGAACGTCAAGGAAGATGGCAAACTGGACATCACGATCCGGCAGAAGGCCTACCTTCAGATGGACGAGGACGCCAAAGCGCTGCTGGAACTTCTGGATTCCTACGCGGGTGTATTTCCCTTTACCGAGAAGGCTTCCCCGGAGGTTATTCTGCGGGAGACAGGACTCAGTAAGAACGCTTTCAAGCGTGCAATAGGGCGGCTCTATCGGGAGCGGCTGGTAGAAATCAACGACGGAAAAATAAGAAAGAGAGGATGACTGACATGAAAAAGACAATTTCTACAGACAAGGCGCCTGCGGCAATCGGACCCTATTCCCAGGCAATCGAGGCAAACGGCATGGTGTATACCTCCGGCATTATCCCTGTAGTGCCGGCCACCGGCGAGATACCGGAGGGTTCCGCTCCCCAGGCGCGCCAGGTGCTGACCAATCTCAGAGCGCTTCTGGAGGAGGCAGGCTGCTCCATGGAGGATGTGGTCAAGACGACGGTATTCATCAAGGAGATGAATGATTTTGGAGCCATCAACGAGGTTTACGCGGAGTTCTTTACCGGGGACTATCCCGCGCGAAGCTGCGTGGAGGTAGCGCGCCTTCCGAAGGATGTCATGATTGAGATGGAAGCGATCGCGCTGAAGAAGTGAGAAATGCAGAGGTAAGACAGATGTATGATGTGATCATTGTGGGCAGCGGACCGGCCGGTCTCGCTGCCGCTATTTACGGAAAACGTGCCGGTCTGCAGACGGTGGTACTGGAGAAGAATCCCTTAAGCGGTGGACAGATCCTCAACACTTACGAGGTGGACAACTATCCGGGACTTCCCCTCATCAGCGGAATGGAGCTGGGCAACAAGTTCCGGCAGCATGCCGATGAGCAGGGAGCGGAATTTGTCACGGCGGAGGTTCGGGAAATACGGGATCATGGAACCTACAAGGAATTGCTTACCGATCATCAGACCTACGAGACCCGCACGGTGGTGCTGGCCATGGGCGCCGCCCATCGGATGCTGGGAGTGCCCGGGGAGCAGGAACTGTCCGGTATGGGAGTCTCCTATTGCGCAACCTGTGACGGAGCCTTTTTCCGGGGCCGCTCTGTGGCTGTGGTAGGCGGCGGAGATGTGGCGCTGGAGGATGCGCTGTTTCTCGCCAGAGGCTGCGAGAAGGTGTATCTGATCCATCGCAGGGATCAGTTCCGGGGCGCGGCGATCCTGCAGCAGAGAGTGCTGGAGACGGAGAATATCGAGCCGGTCTACGATACGGTGGTGGAAGAGATCTGTGGCGAGGACGCGGTGGAGTCTCTTCAATTATATAATAAGAAGGAAGACAAGAGATCCAGCCTGGCGGTGCAGGGAGTCTTCATCGCGGTGGGAATTGTCCCGAATACCGGTCAGATCAAGGGGCTGCCTGATCTGGACGAGGGGGGATATATCATCGCCGGAGAGGATGGGGTAACCAGTATTCCCGGTATCTTCGCGGCGGGAGATATCCGTACCAAGGCGCTGCGCCAGGTCATCACGGCCACGTCCGACGGAGCCAACGCCATTGCCTCCGCAGAGCGTTATATCTATGAGCATCAGACTGCAAAAAAAACGGCGGATTGCCATTCGGGGGTTGACAGAGCGGACTCTGTGTGATATTATGACAATCGTGATGTAACAAAATTGTAATAATTTCTTCACAGAAACGTTAACGAAATTACACGGAGGGTTAATTTTTATGAAAAGCAAAGGAGTGAAGATGCTGTCCTGCACGCTTGCAGCCGGAGTACTGGCGACCAGCATTCCGTTCGCGGCGCTTGCGGCACCGATTTCCGGTGTTGTAGGTATGGCATCCACTGATACAGCGACTGTTCAGGAGAATTCCTACTCCACACTGTCCGGCGTTTCCCTGACGATGTCCAGGATCCTCGCGGAGTCCACTTCCACCGAGTCCCAGGTACAGGCAAACGATACGGCGACAGTTGAAGCGGGTCAGGCGGCAGATCAGACCGCACAGGCGGATGCTGCAGCTCAGACAGCGGAGCAGCAGCCGGCACAGTCTGAATTTGCCAATATCGCCATCGCGCAGGTAAACGATTATGTCAATGTTCGTTCCGGCGCCAGCGAGGAGACGGAAGTTGTCGGAAAGCTTTACAACAATTCGGCGGCTACCGTGCTCGGACAGGAAGGCGACTGGCTGCACATTTCATCGGGCAGCGTTGACGGATATGTCAAGGCACAGTATGTGGCTGTCGGCAACGAGGAGGTGGCCAGAGCGGCAGGAAGAAGAGTGGCGACGGTAACGACCCAGACACTCTATGTTCGCTCAGAGCCGAGCACAGAGGCATCTGTTCTCGGTATGGTTCCCGGCGATGACGATCTTACCGTTGTGGATGAGTCCACCGCAGCCCAGGGCTGGGTTAAGGTTTCCATTGACGAGGGAGACGGATATGTATCCACTCAGTATGTGACCCTCTCCACCGAGTATAAATACGCGGAGTCCAAGGCGGAAGAAGAGGCGAGACTTGCGAGAGAAGCGGCAGAACGCGAAGCTGCTGCGGAGGCTGCGAGAAAGAGTGCTGCAAAGAGATCTGCATCTTCTAAATCCAGTTCCAGCGGGAAGAGTTATTCCGCGCCGAGTGGATCCAGCGGAAGCTCGGTCGCAAATTACGCGTGCCAGTTTGTTGGTAATCCCTATGTATATGGAGGAACCAGCCTGACTAACGGAGCTGACTGTTCCGGATTTGTTATGAGTGTATACAGGCAGTACGGCGTGAGCCTGCCCCATTCCTCCAGCGCTCTGCGCAGTGTGGGATACGGTGTGAGCCAGAGCCAGATGCAGCCGGGAGATATCGTGTGCTACAGCGGACATGTTGGCATCTACATCGGAAACGGTCAGATTGTACATGCCTCCAATGCCCGGGATGGTATCAAGATTTCCAGTGCTTATTACAAGAGCATTCTGGCTGTCAGAAGAATCTTCTAATTCGTTTTCGATCGTCGAAGAATTTTTGTGAAAATTGAGACTGCAGAAAAGAGAGTGATTTCTCTTTCCTGCAGTTTTTTGTGTCGCAGGAAACGGTGCTTTCGGCAGAACAAAAAGAATAATCAGATAATTTGTCCTGTCAAGAAACAAAGTGAAATTTGGAAGAAGTGCACAAAATTGCCGAAACAGGGCAAAAAAGGAGGGGATAACTTCTCAAAGTTATCCACAGAAAAAAGACGGAAAAACGTGGGAAAATGGACTTATACACGAAGATATCCACATTATCCACAAAGTATTTGGTGGAAAATTGGGGAGATTTTCCGGGAAAAAAGAACGCTCGTTTTGTAAAAGAATGATAAAATCCGGGTAAAATACGGTGGCCGCAGCATGTTTGAAAATGTGGGAGAAAAGGGGTATTTGTCAGAAAATTGCATAGATGGAAGATATTTGATATACTGATGCATAGAACTGTATGCATTGCGCATATTACAAGTGGGAGTTTTTATGTTAAAAACAGTTGAATTGCTGGGGGTCCGCATGAATGACAATTATGTCAGGGAAATCATGGGACAGGTTATACAATTGGAAGACAGGCCGGGCATGAGCACGCTGGAGATCATGACTGCGGATCTGCTGCTGGCTTGTCAGGAACATGCCTCCTGGATGGAATGGTATCATCAGAGAGATCTGGTTCTTCCGGGGGATATCGCCCTGCTGGAGGCAGAGGGGCGGAATGTGCCCGGCCGGAGAAAGGAACTCCAGGAGAGAGCGTTTCTGCGGGAGTGCATGGGTTACGCGCAGCAGCGGGGAAAACGGGTCTATCTTCTGGCGGCCAGCGCCCGGGAGGCAAACCGCGCCGCGGCTTTTCTGAAGGCCAGATTTCCGAAGCTGAAGCTGGTGGGCGTCTCCGCCCTCGGGGAGGACGGAAAGGACGCCGACGGAGTGGTCAATGAAATCAACGGGGAGGAACCGGATTTTGTCCTGTCGCTGTTGGGTATGCCGTTGGCGATGGACTTTCTCGAAAAAGAACAGGAGCGGATCAACGCCGGTTTCTGGTGCGGTCTCGGCAGAGAGTATCTGTCGGAAAGACGTTGGGGACTGCGGGCACGCCTGAAGGGACATCTGGATAAAAATAAGCTTGCGAGGAGCATAAGCCGTTACGACGAGGGAGAACATGCGTATCGTGCGAAAGAGAGAGATTGATTTTCTGCGGATGATAGCCGGCAGCGGCATCATGGCCGCGGCGGTTGTATGGTTTTATGAGCCCCAGGGATTGGTAACCGGAGGGATGACCGGCCTTGCGATCATTGTCAAGCATATCACGGAGCCGCTGATTCCGGGGGGCGTGCCCCTCGGAGTTTCCACGTTTGCCATGAATATTCCGATTTTTCTATGGGCTTACCGCCAGAGAGGGGGAACATTTCTTCTGCGTACACTGTTTTCCACGATCTGCCTCTCCCTGTGGCTGCAGATTCTGCCGGCCTACTGGCAGCCGCGGCAGGACTATCTGCTGTCGGCCCTCATGGGCGGTCTGCTGACAGGTATCGGGGTGGGGCTGGTGCTGCAGGCCAAGAGCACCACTGGCGGCGCGGATCTTCTGGCCGTCCTGATTCAGAGACATCTCGCAGGCCGCACGGTGGTGGAGATTCTGCTGGTGCTGGACGCGGCGGTGGTGTTTCTGGGATTTGGCGTTTTCGGGTCCAAGGCGGCGCTGTACGCTCTGATTGCCGCCTACGTTACCTCCAAGGTCTCCGACCGGCTGACAGAGGGCATCAAGTTTGCGAAGGCGGCCTTTGTGATTACGGAGCGCGAGAATCAGGTGGCGAAGGCGCTGATGGAACAACTGAAGCGGGGCGTGACGGCCATAGAGGCCCGGGGCATGTACAGCAACAGCGCCAGGGGAATGCTCTATTGCGTTGTCTCCCGCCGGGAGGTGGTTCGTCTGAAGGAGATTGTCTACGGGGAGGATCCCCGGGCTTTTATCTCGGTAACCGACGTGCGGGAGGTGCTGGGAGAGGGATTTGACGTTTACGAAAAGCGGGTATCCGGAAAGAAGAGCAGGGACAGCATTTGACAGCTTTCGAAAGGAAATGGGATTTTGCATAAAAAAGTGATGCAAAACCCTTTCTTTTTTTGTCATTTTATATTAAAATGCATTTTAGATGTGTGAAATTGTCAAAAAACATGCAGGATGAATTGTGAATTTTGCATAGCTACCGTGAGGAGGGGGACTTATGATTTCAAATCAGATACTGCAAAATACCATCGACGGGCTGCATCAGATCACGAAGGTGGAGTTTGCGGTGCTGGACGCAGAGGGGAGCGTCCTGGCGGAGAATATGGAGGGGACGGCAGAGTTTGCGCCCACGGCGGTAACCTTTGCCCTGTCGCCCGCAGAGAGCCAGGTGGTAAACGGCTGCCACTTTTTCAAGGTGTTTGACGAGCAGCAGCTGGAGTATATCATACTGGCGGAAGGAGAAGGGGAAGAAGCGGCCACAATCGGAAAGATTGCGGCGTTTCAGATTCAGGAACTGATGGTTGCCTACAGGGAGCGGTTTGACAGGGATAATTTCATGAAGAACCTGCTTCTTGACAACCTGCTTTTGGTGGACATTTACAACAGGGCAAAGAAACTCCATGTGGAGATCAATGCCCGGCGGGTGGTGCTGATTGTGGAAGTCGGAGAAGAGCGGGACGGAGACGAGATGGAGCGCGTCCGCAGTCTCTTTACCGGCCGGACCAGAGATTTTGTCACGGCGGTGGATGAGCACAGCATTATCGTGGTAAAGGAACTGGGAGAGAAGGACAGTTATGACGATGTCCAGAAGACCGCTTCCGTGATTACCTCGGCTTTCCGTGACAAGAAGGAGGAGGTAAGGGTCGCCTACGGCACGATCGTGGGAGAGATCAAGGAAGTGTCCAGATCCTACAAGGAGGCCAGCATGGCGCTGGATGTGGGGAAGATTTTCTTCAGCGAGAAAAATATCATCGCCTACTCCACCCTGGGAATCGGACGCCTGATTTACCAGCTTCCGATTCCGCTCTGCCGGATGTTCATCGACGAGATCTTCGACGGCAAATCTCTGGAGGAGTTTGACGAGGAGACGCTCACGACAATTTACAAGTTCTTCGAGAACAGCCTGAATGTCTCGGAGACTTCCCGGCAGCTGTATATCCACCGCAATACGCTGGTTTACCGGCTGGATAAACTGCAGAAGAGCACAGGGCTGGATCTGCGTGTTTTCGAGGACGCCATCACTTTTAAGATTGCACTTATGGTTGTAAAGTACATGAAGTACATGGAAAATCAGGACTATTAAGGTCAAATTCACAGAGGAAGTAGGTAGAGATGATAAAACTTGAGCATGTCAGCAAAGCGTATCAGGCCGGGATTCCGGCGCTGAATGACATCAGCTTGTACATTGGCACGGGGGAGTTTGTTTTTGTTGTGGGAGACAGCGGATCAGGTAAATCCACGCTGATCAAACTGCTGTTGAAGGAGCTGGAGCCCACGGAGGGCACCATCAAGATCGGCAGCGAGGATCTGGGATCCATTACCCACAGGCAGATACCGAAGTTCCGCAGAAAAATCGGCGTGGTCTTTCAGGACTTCCGTCTGCTGCAGGACCGGAACGTTTACGAGAACGTGGCCTTCGCACTGAAAGTTGTCGAGGCTTCCAACCGTGAAATCAAAAAGAAGGTGCCCCAGATGCTCTCCATGGTAGGACTGGCGGCAAAATACCGTTCCCTGCCGAGGCAGCTCTCCGGAGGCGAGCAGCAGAGGGTGGCCATCGCAAGAGCGCTGGTCAATGAGCCAAAGCTTTTGCTGGCGGACGAGCCTACCGGAAATCTGGACAGCAACAATGCCTGGGAAATCATGAAGCTTTTGGAAGAGATCAATGAGAGAGGCACGACCGTGATGGTGGTTACCCACAATATGGAGATTGTGAAAGCCATGAAAAAGCGTGTGATTACCATGAACAAGGGTGTCATGGTCTCGGACGAGGATTGGGGGGACAGACAGGATGAGAATTAATACGTTCTTTTACAATTTCCGTCAGGGACTGAAAAATATCTGGCGGAACAAAATGTTTTCCCTGGCGTCCATCGCCACCATGTCGGCCTGTATTTTTCTCTTTGGGGTCTTTTACTCCATCGGTGTGAATTTTACCGCCATGGTGCGGGCCGTGGAGGAGGGGGTCGCGGTTACTGTGTTCTTTCAGCCGGACGTGCCCCAGGAGAATATAGACGCCATCGGTCAGGAGATTGCCGACCGTCCCGAGGTGGCCAACTATCGCTTTGTCACGGCAGAGGAGGCCTGGGAGGAATTCCGGGACGTATACTTTGAGGGCCACGAGGACGCGGCAGCGGTATTTTCGGATGACAATCCGCTGGCCAATTCCGCCCACTATGAGATTTATCTGAATGACGTGTCGAAACAGGAGGAACTGGTCAACTATCTGCAGGGGCTGGACGGCGTCCGGGAGGTTCACCAGTCGGAGGTGGCCGCGGATGTACTGACGGACTTCAACCGTCTGATCGGCTATATCTTTACAGGCGTGATTCTGATTCTGGTGGCCGTGGCGATTTTCCTGATCAGCAACACGGTAACCACGGGTATTTCGGTCCGCAGGGAGGAGATCGCGATCATGAAACTGATCGGGGCGAAGGACAGTTTTGTGCGGGCCCCCTTTGTGGTGGAGGGTATGTTCATCGGGCTGGTGGGTTCCGCCATCCCGCTGGTGCTTCTCTATTTCATGTACCAGTCCATCGTCTCCTACGTGGCGAGCCAGTTCAATTTCCTCAGCGGTTTTCTGGAGTTTATCCCGATTTCCCAGGTGTTCCGGATTCTGGTTCCGGTATCCCTGCTGCTGGGCGTGGGCATCGGTTATGTGGGAAGCCGTCTGACGTTGAAGAAACATCTGAAGGTATAGCTAAGATAAAACGGAGCGGCTGTTTGATCGGATTGCAGCCATACAGTTGGAAAATTTTTACGCGGCGCGCATAGTATTTTATAACAGATGAATCGAGGATGAAAAATGGAAGAATACGGACAGGGGAGAGAGTTCAC
>ERZ1643246.2333-NODE-2333-length-18349-cov-7.340986_pt1 | contig 18349 bp, 18 predicted proteins | sample MGYA00579265_ERZ1643246 | MGnify/ENA primary metagenome ERZ1643246 (study PRJEB29033, sample SAMEA4952261) | chicken gut metagenome | biome: Broiler Chicken; feature: Gastrointestinal Tract; material: Caecum | place: Ireland | collected 2018 | study: Broiler...
GCTATATCTTCTCTTAAATGAATAAGGTTCTTTTTTCTTTGTTCAGCGAACACTTTCCTATACTGTTTACACATTTCTGATTGAAGATAACCAGGCATAACAATCCCCTTTCTTTGCAAATTTGATAACATTTTTTGGAAAATATCAAAAATAAAAATTTTTGAAACAATTTTGACATAAAAGACTTTAAGTCTTAAAATAAAGGTATCAAGAATGAAAATAATTGTCATTATCGTTCTCAAAAATAATTTTACGATAAGGAAAGTTAAAAGTCAAGAGAAAGGAGGTGTATCGCTTTGGAGTTTCTGTTATCCTTTATTGTCGCTGTTGCGGCTGGTGTAGCCTGCCACTACATCATCAAATGGTTGGATAGCGACAAATAGCCGGTAACCAGCCTGTAGATGCCTGACTACTCAAAACAGGAAGAAAGCCCAGGAGATTGCGCCTCCCGGGCTTTCGCTTTGTATCGCTTGGATACTGTTATCCTTTTGCCTACTGGCATTATAGCATATGCAGATTTTTTTTGCAAGATACGTAAATTTGACTTTTTATCAGCCCGCCAAGGGCCTTTTTTATTGGAGGTAATCTATGATAGCACAAGATAGACGCAAAGCCGTAGCGGTAAAATATTCCACATTGATTGGCCGCAATCTTTACAGTCAGTCCTTACGGGATTACTGCTTTAGGCAGTACAAGGACGGCAATTACTACAGTGACTGCAGCAGCTCCATCTGCTACACTTATAAGGAGGCCGGCGAAAGCTTTGGTATACTCAATACTGCCGGCATTTACCAGTCCAGCAAGCTCACCACAGTAGATGTGCCCATTAGCGCTGGAGTTCCAGATGTCGCTGGCCTGAGAGTGGGAGACATGCTGGAGTTCGCCGGAACGGACTCTTCCAGGCCGCTGAAAATCGGCCATGTGGAGATGGTTTACAGCATTGAGGGAGACAGCGTAATTATCTGCGGGCATGGCTCCGGACGTCCATCTTATAAGGACATGGCGGCATACTGCAGGCAGCGGTACAATTCCTGGGCTCCCGGAGGCTGGCGGAAGGAACTGGTATGTGTCCGGAGGTATATCCAAGATGATGCAGTTCCGGAGCCAGAACCCAAACTTTCGGGCTGGCGGCAGGAGACCGATGGCTGGCGTTTTTACCTAGGTAACACTGGGGATTGCGTCAAAAATGCCTGGTATCAAGATACAGACGGGAAGTGGTACTGGTTCCGCGGGGATGGTCTGATGGTACATGATACCTGGTATCAGTACGATGATGGCAATGGACCACGGTGGTATTATCTCGGCAGCGATGGGGCAATGGCTAAAGGTCAAGTGACTGTGGATGGCAAATGGTACATCATGGACGAGGATGGCCGAATGGTCACAGAACCGGTAACATTAACGCCGGATAAGGACGGAGCCCTGCAGTATCCAGGACTGGCGTAGTAAAAAGCGTGATTCCCTTCGGTTTCCCATGAGTATAAATTAGTCTATTGGCAACAAGAAAGTAACAAAATAACGTAAAAACGTTGTTTTTGGGCTATATATTTTAAAAAAATATTAATCAATCATTCAGACGGCGGAATTTTCGCGGAATTTTCCATCAGAAAGGGGCTTTACGGAGGGAAAAACGGATGATAGAATATGGGGGAAACAGTTCGGAACGGCGGGAAAACGGGGGCAGAAACCGACGTTAAGCTCGCTTATCAGTATGTTTCTGCCCCCGTTTTCACATCGGATATTCTGAAATGAGCGATAAATAATAAAAGGAGATACAACGCATGAAAAAATGGATGTACATATGGATGGCGGCTCTGTTGATTACCGGTTCTGTGGCCGGATGTTCCGGACAGAGTGAAAGCCAGACGGAGACAACTGCCGCAGCCAGCGAAACTTCCGGCAGCCAGACGGAGGCCCCCCGGACCACGGCGGCTCAGAGCAGTTTGGCCCAGGAGACGGAAAGCGAAGGGGAGACCGATGAGGCAGAAGAGGAGGAGCCGGTGGAACTTGTGAGCGGACGCCATCACGTGGTCATCAACATGGAGGATTACGAGCCCATTACGGTGGAGATTTACGCGGACGAGGCTCCCATCACGGCCACCAACTTCCTGAAGCTGGCGGGAGAGGGATTTTACGACGGCCTGACCTTCCACCGGATTATCAGCGGATTTATGATTCAGGGCGGGGACCCTCTGGGCAACGGCATGGGCGGCTCGGAGGAGACCATCAAGGGCGAGTTCGCATCCAACGGGGTGGAGAATCCCTTAAGCCATACCAGAGGCGCGATCTCCATGGCCCGCTCCCAGTTCCCGGACAGCGCCAGCTCCCAGTTTTTCATTGTCCATGAGGACAGCACCTACCTGGACGGGGATTACGCCGTATTCGGATATGTAACCGAGGGCATGGAGACGGTGGACGCCATCTGTGAGGATACTCCGGTGGAGGACGGCAACGGAACGGTAGCGCCGGAGAACCAGCCGGTAATTGAGAGCATAGAGGTTATCGACTGACCGGGACTGCAGCATAAATTTTGCAAAGTTGGGGGGAAGAAAAGCTTTGCAAGGAGGACGAAACACAATGGCTAAGACAGCCGTAAAAGACATGACCCAGGGAAGGCCCCTTCCGCTGATCCTGGGATTTTACATCCCCATGCTCTTCGGGCTTTTATTTCAGCAGCTCTACAACATGGCGGATACGATTATTGTGGGAAGATGCCTGGGGGTAAACGCTCTGGCGGGGGTAGGCTCTACCAGTTCCATCAGTTTTATGATTATCGGCTTCTGCCAGGGAGTGTGCAGCGGATTTGCCATTCCCGTGGCCCAGAAGTTCGGCGAGCGAAATGAGAGGGCTCTGCGACGGTTTGTAGCCAACAGCGGGTGGCTGGCTGTGGGATTTTCCGCGGTGATGACAGTAGCGGTCTGCCTGCTCTGCCGTCAGATTCTGGTGTGGATGAACACGCCGGTAGATATTTTCCAGGACGCCTACGATTACATTTTCGTGATTTTTCTGGGAATCCCGGCGACCTATCTCTACAACCTGCTTTCCGGCATTATCCGCTCCCTGGGAGACAGCACCACGCCCCTTTTGTTCCTGCTGTTTTCTTCATTGCTGAATGTGGGACTGGATTTTTTCGCCATTCTGGTACTGGATATGGGCGTTGCGGGAGCAGGATGGGCAACTATTCTCTCACAGGCAATCTCCGGTATTCTCTGCTTGATTTACATGAGAAAGAAGTTCCGGATTCTGAAAATGGAGGGAGACGAGTGGAAGCCCAGCCGCAGCCATATGGCCATTCTCTGCGGGATGGGGATTCCCATGGGACTTCAGTACTCCATCACCGCCATCGGAAGCGTGATTCTGCAGACCGCGGTAAACGGCCTGGGCGCCCTGGCAGTGGCGGCGGTTTCTGCGGGAAATAAGCTGATTCTCTTTTTTTGCTGCCCCTTTGACGCCCTGGGAGCCACCATCGCTACCTATGGAGGGCAGAACGTGGGAGCCAAAAAGCTGGGACGAATCCGGGAGGGCATGCACGTATGCGCCTTCTTGGGCATCGCCTACTCCATCGTGATTCTGGCGGTACTTTATGTGTCGGGAGATTCCATCGGCCTTCTGTTTCTGGATCAGAGTCAGACGGAGATTTTAAAGCTGACCCGTCAGTTCCTTCTGGGGAATGCTCTTTTATTCATTCCTCTGGTCTATGTCAACGTGCTGCGGTTTCTGATTCAGGGTTTGGGCTATTCCAAGCTGGCCATTCTGGCGGGAGTCTGCGAGATGTTCGCCAGGTCTTTTATGGGATTTGTGATGGTCCCGGCTCTGGGATATATCGCGGTGTGCTTTGCCAGCCCGGCGGCCTGGGTGGCGGCGGACCTTTTCCTGGTTCCGGCTTATCTGCATGTGATGAAGGATTTGGAGAAGCTTTTTGGAAAAGAAGAGGAAATGAAAGAAGTTTCTATGAAAAAAGTTCCTAAGCGTTCCTTCAGCTATTTTTTTAAAAAGAGGACTTGGAAAACCTCGTAAACTGTGGTATACTGAGCACACTAAGCATAAAAGCAGAGTTCAGGAAATCGTGGTGACAATGGGGTCACACCTGGTTTTCAGGTGTGATTTTTTCTTTTGCCAGGAGTATTTTGTGGTTTTCCGGCTTCGCATTCGTCCGGAAGCTGGGCCTGAGCAGCTGCTGAAGAATTACAAAATGAGGAGAGAAGAGTTATGAAAATGAGTGCGAAGAAAGTCATGAGCCTGGCTCTGGCCGGACTGCTGTCCGTATCTTTGATGGCCTGCTCCGGTTCCGGAAGCGCTGCGGAGACCCAGGCGGAGGCAGAGGCCGCCGGAGATACCCAGGCGGCGGCAGAGGGTGAGGATTCCGGTGAGAAGAAGGTTTTGAGAGTCGCTATGGAGTGCGCTTACGCTCCCTACAACTGGACCCAGCCCGATGATTCCAATGGAGCTGTTCCTATTTCCGAGAGCAATGAGTACGCTTACGGCTATGATGTAATGATGGCCAAAAAGATTTGTGAAGAATTAAACTATGATCTTGAAATCGTTCGCCTGGACTGGGATTCCCTGATCCCCGCCCTGCAGTCCGACCAGGTAGACTGCGTCATCGCAGGCCAGTCCATTACCTCTGAGCGCCTTCAGGCAGTGGACTTCAGCGAGCCCTACTACTATGCGTCCATCGTAACCCTGACCAAGAAGGACAGCCCCTATGCCAATGCAAAGAGCGTGGCGGATTTAAAGGGAGCTACCTGTACTTCCCAGCAGAGTACCATCTGGTATGATGTGTGCCTGCCTCAGATTGAGGATGCCAACATCCTGTCTGCTACTGCCAGCGCTCCGGATATGCTGATGTCCCTGGAAGCGGACAAGTGTGACATCGTAGTAACCGACCAGCCCACCGGAAAGGGAGCCCTGGTGGCTTATCCGGACTTTGTTATGCTGGAGTTCGGCGGCGGCGAGGATGATTTCCAGGTAAGCGATGAGGAGATCAACATCGGAATTTCCATGAAGAAGGGAAATACGGAGCTGAAGGAAGCCATCGACAGCGTTCTGTCCACCATGACGCCGGATGATTTTTCCGCTATGATGGATGAGGCGATCGCAGCACAGCCCCTTTCCAACTAATTTTTGCGGGGGGCGCAGGCCGGATATAGGCACTGCGCCCTTCAGTGTGTCAGGTAAGTGAGGAGAGAAAAATATGCCAACAGATTTTTTCGGCAGAGTAGCGGAGGTATTTAACCGCTATGGTATGTCCATGCTTCAGGGCGCCGGCCTGAGTATGGTGATCGCTCTGGTGGGAACGGCAGTGGGATGCCTGATCGGTTTTGCCGTAGGCATTGTCCAGACCATTCCTTCCCAGAAAGGAGATAATCCGGTAAAGCGCCTGGTATTGTGGGTGATTAAGGCGATTTTGAACGTGTATGTGGAAGTATTCCGCGGTACGCCCATGATGGCTCAGGCCATGTTCATTTACTTTGGTCTCTTCCCTCTTCTGGGAATTAACATGTCCATGCGGGGGACGGCCTATTTTATCCTTTCCATCAATACAGGAGCCTATATGGCAGAGACAGTCCGGGGCGGCATTTTGTCGATTGATCCGGGACAGACGGAGGGAGCCAAGTCTATCGGCATGACTCATGTGCAGACTATGCTTTATGTCATCCTTCCCCAGGCTCTGCGCAATATTATGCCGCAGATCGGCAACAATCTGATTATCAACATTAAGGACAGCTGCGTCCTTTCTGTAATCGGCATTGCGGAGCTCCTTTACAAAACCAAGGCGGCTGCCGGCGCTCTGTATATGAATTTTGAGGCCTATACCATTGCCATGATCATGTATTTCATCATGACCTTTACCTGCTCCAGGATTCTGCGGCTGCTGGAAGACCGGATGGACGGACAGGACAATTACGATCTGGCCACGACGGATACGCTGGCCTTCACCAGCGGGCTGTACCGTTATTCCGAGGATAAAAAGGAGGATAAAGAATAATGGGAGAGACAATTCTGCAAATCCGCCATCTGAGCAAAGCCTTCGGAAGCAATCTGGTTTTGAAGGACATTGATTTTTCTGTCAGTACTGGAGATGTGACCTGTATTATCGGGGCTTCCGGCTCCGGAAAATCTACCCTGCTTCGGTGCCTGAATATTCTGGAAACGCCAACTACCGGAGAGATTCTCTACCACGGAACGAATATTGTGGGGGGAAAGGTAAACGCTCCGGCTTACCGGGCTAAGGTGGGCATGGTATTTCAGAGTTTTAACTTGTTCAACAATATGAACGTGCTGGAAAACTGTATGATCGGACAGGTGAAGGTATTAAAGAAGAACAAGGAAGATGCCAAGAAGAACGCCATGCAGTATCTGGAGAAGGTAGGTATGGCCCCCTATATCAACGCGAAGCCCAGACAGCTGTCCGGCGGCCAGAAGCAGCGGGTGGCTATCGCCAGGGCCCTGGCTATGGAGCCGGAGCTGCTGCTGTTCGATGAGCCCACTTCCGCCCTGGATCCCCAGATGGTAGGAGAGGTGCTGGAGGTTATGCGCAACCTGGCGAAAGAGGGTCTGACCATGATTATCGTAACCCATGAGATGGCCTTTGCCAGAGACGTGTCCAGCCATGTGGTTTTTATGGCAGGAGGCGTCATTGCGGAAGAAGGAACTCCACGGGAGATCTTTGAAAATCCCCAGAATCAGCTGACCAGAGAATTCCTGGGGCGGTTTATGAGAGGATAGAAACGATAGAAAAAGAGCCTTTCAGGCAGGAAAAACCTGCCCGGAAGGCTTTTTGTTTAGCGCCTGTAGTTTAAGCGGTCTGCTCAGCCGTCACCCGGTGTGCCGCTGCTTCCAGCTGATACCAGGCCGAAGCCAGGGGAATGAGGCAGAACAGGGAGGCTTTTACGTCAAACGCCAGGGAGAGGAGAAGGGCCGCTGCCGCACCGCAGTGGAAGAAGAGAAGGGTTCCTCCGAAGAAAGAGAATTTCTCCCGGAAGGACTCGTCATGGTTGAGCCATACTTCCGCAGCGGCAGAGGAAAACTGGCGCAGATTATTGGTGGAAAAAATGGTAGCGCAGGTAAATCCCCTGGGAGCCTTGAAGCTGCACCACTGGAAGGCTGTGGCAAAGAACAGCGGATAAAGAGCCAGGAAGGGCTCTGTGGTCAGAGGGATCAAGGGGGAGATGAGAACGGCAGCGGAGCTGATGGCAAGGCTCAGTTCCTGCAGCCGCACTCTGGTATGCCTGGGGAGCCAGGTACAGAGAACGATGGCACTTACATATATGGCCAGGGCGCCAACGCGCACCAGCAGATGGAGAGGGTCCCGGCCGATGATCAGAGTAACAATGGAGATCAGATTGGAAGTCTGCGCCGAGGGAAAATTTCCGCCCCTGGATAAAATACCGTATGTGCCCAGATAACCTCCAATCAGCGCCATGTTAAAATGGATCCTGGTGGCCTGCTTCTCTTCAATGCTCATGGATTTTCAAACTCCTTCTTACTCCGTAAAACGCTTAGAATCCCCTTTACTATAGCATAGAGTTTTAATATAATAAAATACATATAATATATGGAGTATCATATAAAAAAGGTATCATAAAAGGAGGAATGGTGAATGGATATCAAGGCGCTGCGGTATTTTCTGGAGGTGGCCAGGGAGGGAAATATTACCAGAGCAGCAAAAAAGCTCTGCATTGCCCAGCCTCCTTTGAGCCGTCAGCTCCAAAAGCTGGAGGAGGAGCTGGGGGTCCAGCTTCTGATCCGGGGAAAGCGCCGGATCGAGCTGACGGAGGAAGGGAAATTTTTAAAGCAGCAGGCCGAGGAGATCATTGCGCTGGTGGAGCGGACGGAATATCAGCTTGGCATGATCAAGAGCAGTACCTATGGAAGTATCTCCATCGCGGTGACGGAGTCCTGCGGAGCCGGGGTAATGTGCGCGCTGATTCAGCGCTTCCATGAAAAATACCCCAATATCCGGTTCCATATTCTGGCGGGAAGCGGCGATGAGGTCAATCAGCGGATGGAGCAGAATCAGGCGGATATCGGCATTATGCGGGAACCTTTTGACATGGAAAAATACGACAGGGAATTTTTGAAGAGCGAGCCCTGGATTGCAGTTATGGGGAAGGGATCACCTCTGGCAAAAGAGAAGGGCAAGAACATCCCACTTGCCATGCTCAGCAGTGAGGCGCTGATGATCCCTTCCCGCATTCCTCTCCAGGAGGAGATCAACAGCTGGTTCAACGATATGGCCAGGGAACGGAACATTTTCTGCATCTACAATTCTCCGGCAGCAGTGATCCCTCTGGTGAAAAACGGGGCGGCGGTCGCGATCTGTCCGGAATCGGTGAAGAGCTTTACCGGGGGACGAAGGCTGGTCTATAAGCGGATCGTGGAACCGAAAAAGGATTCCAGTATTTATCTGATCAAAAAGCGCCGCCAGATGATGCCTCTGGCGGCGCAGCTGTTCTGGGAATTTGCCAGGAAATACCGGGCAGGAGGAGAACAGACGTATCCTTCCGGTCCGCTCCGGCTATGAGGCCCCCGGACAGCCGCCGGAGGGCCTGTGTTTTTTTGCCTCCTCTTCCGGATTAAATGGATAGAGGTCCTGGTAGGATTCCAACTGGGCCTCATCCTGAGGAAGGGAGGGGATCAGGCCGGTGCAGTCCGTGGCAGAACAGGCCTGGATGTCGATGTCAAATTCATCCCCGGTTTTTTTCAAGGGTTTCACCTCCTTCGAGTATGCTCTCAAAGGATAGTGTGTCCCGTTTCTTACGTGATCGGACTGGGGGATTTTTCAAATTCTGTCAAATTCCCGCCGCCTTGAACGGTCAGAATTTCAGAGCAGCCCCGATGAATCCGGCAAAGAGAGGATGGGGCCTGTTGGGCCGGGATTTCAATTCCGGATGGGCCTGGGTGCCGATAAACCAGGGATGGGAGGGGATCTCGATCATCTCCACGATCCGTCCATCGGGGGACAGGCCGGAAAGCTTCATGCCGTTGTCCGTCAGGATCTGGCGGTAGTCGTTGTTGACCTCATAGCGGTGGCGGTGGCGCTCGTGGATGGTCTCCTGTCCGTAAAGCTGATAGGCCTTGGAGTCACGGGACAGGACACAGGGGTAGGAGCCAAGGCGGAGGGTACCGCCGATATCCTCCACGCCGTTCTGGTCGGGCATCAGATGGATGACCGGATCCGGGGTAGCGGGGTTCAGCTCTACACTGTGGGCCTCAGGAAGGCCGGCCACGTGGCGGGCAAACTCCACGATGGAAAGCTGCATGCCAAGGCAAAGGCCGAGGAAGGGGATGTTGTGCTCTCTGGCATACTGGATGGCAGTGATTTTTCCGTCAATTCCCCGGTCGCCAAAGCCTCCGGGAACCAGGATGCCGGATACGTCGCCCAAAAGCTGGCCGGCATTTTCCGGGGTTACGGTTTCAGAGTCAATCCACTTGATGTGTACCTGAGCATGGTTGGCTACGCCGCCGTGCTTTAAAGCTTCCACAACGGAGATGTAGGCATCGTGGAGCTGGATATATTTTCCTACCAGAGCTACGGTTACCTCATACTGGGGATGCTTCCAGGCGTCGATCATGGCGCGCCAGTCTGCCAGGTCAGGCTCCGGGCAGGGAAGATCGAGGCACTCGCAGGCAGCCTGGGCCAGATGCTCTTCCTCCATTACCAGGGGAACCTCGTAGAGCACCTCTACATCCAGGTTCTGGAGTACATGGGATTCAGGCACATTGCAGAAGCGGGAGATTTTGGCCCGGATGCTGTGGTCCAGGGGATGTTCGCTGCGGCATACCAGGATATCCGGCTGGATGCCCATGCCCTGAAGATCCTTGACGCTGGCCTGCGTGGGTTTGGTCTTCAGTTCTCCGGAGGCCTTCAGATAGGGGATCAGGGTTACATGGATGATGCAGGTGTTGCCGGGACCGGCCTGATGCTGGAACTGGCGGATAGCCTCCAGGAACGGCTGGCTTTCAATATCGCCTACGGTGCCTCCCACCTCAATGATGGCGATCTCCGTCTCGTCCGTGCTGAAGTTGCGGTGAAAGCGGCTCTTGATTTCATCGGTAATGTGGGGAATTACCTGAACGGTGCCTCCGCCGAAATCGCCCCGGCGCTCTTTGTGAAGGACGGTCCAGTAGACCTTGCCGGTGGTGACATTGGAATTTTTGGTCAGACTTTCATCGATGAAGCGCTCGTAGTGGCCAAGATCCAGGTCTGTTTCAGCGCCGTCGTCGGTCACGAATACCTCTCCGTGCTGAACCGGATTCATGGTACCCGGGTCGATGTTGATATAGGGGTCAAATTTCTGCATGGTAACCTTGTAGCCCCGGGCTTTCAGCAGACGGCCCAGAGAAGCGGCAGTGATGCCTTTTCCCAGTCCGGATACGACGCCGCCGGTGACAAACACATACTTTACTGGCATAGTGGAACCTCCTTTTTCTTTTGGCAGAATGTGTAACGGTTGGGGATAAATAATAACTTGGTAACAGCCTCGTTTTCACATCGGATGTTCGGAACAGTTACATAACTTGTACATTATACAACCCAGGGAAGGAGAAATCCAGTATTTTTTCAGAAACTTTTAATTTAGTCGGATGCTCTCCCGGTATCGGGAAGGAGAAAGACCGGTAACGTTCTTAAAGGCCCGGTTGAAATGGGCGGCATCCTGGTAGCCGACGGCGAGGGCAATGTCCAGCAGTTTAAGCGAAGGATTTTCCATCAGTTCCTTTGCTTTCTGAATCCGCACCTGGAGAATATAGTCCCGCACGGTGATATTCATCTGCTTTTTGAAGAGAAAACTGAAATAGTTTGGATGGAGACGGAACCGGGAGGCAATGTCTGCCAGCATAAGCGATTCGGAGTAATGCTGATCGATATAAGCCCGGGCCTTTTTTACAATATAAGCATCATTTTTTGCCTGCTGGATTTTTAACTGCTCTACATAAAGAGAGAGTACCTGGGAAAATTTCTTTTTCAGCTGACTTAAATGGGGCAGGTTTTTAATTTGCGCAGACAGATCATTGTCCGACAGCTTAAAATGAGCTACGATCGGAATCAGACTGCTGTTCTGCTGCATTAGGGTATACAGAAAATCAGAAAAGATTCGGCGCAAATCCTCCCGGCTGAAAACAGTGGGAGATAATCCTCTGAAAATCCGGTCAATAATGCCCTCTAAATCTTCCTCTTTTAAAGCCAGAATGGAGGTTTGAAGTTCTTTCAGGAGAGAGTCCAACTGTTCGTGGGTGAGAATCGCTCCGCTGCTTTCGACATCAAAATACTCTCCGTTTTTGGCAGGAGATGGGATGGATAAATGGTTCAGGCTCAGGGTAGAACTGCTGTCCACAAACTGGGGCAGAAGGGAGTGAATCATGGACACAAATGTATGAATCGCTACTGGTTTTAGAAGATAATCATAAGCGCCCATTTTTAAAGCACTTCGGATATAGGAATAATCGTCATATCCGCTCAGCATAATTACAAAACTGGGGATATTTCCGCTGTGGATCAGCTCCAGAAGACGCAGCCCGTCCAACTGGGGCATTTTAATATCAGAAATAATCAGGTGATAGTAGTGTTCGGTCAGCAATGTTAAGGCCTGAAAACCATCGAAGGCCCGATCAATCTGAAATATCTCCGGGAAAGATTCCTCAATAATCTTTTTGAGCCCGTCTACGATATTTGGATCATCGTCAATTAATAGCACCTGATACATATTTATACCTCCTGGTGAAAGGGATTCCACGGAAAATGAAGAGTGATTGTAGTGCCGGTTCCATATTTGCTCTGAATCTGCGCATGGTATTCGGAGCCATAATTTAAGAGAATTCTTTTGCAGACATTGCGCAGACCAATGCTGTCGCTGCTGGGGCTGGCGATATTTTGCATCAGCTCCTGAAGCTGCTTTTCGGTCATGCCGCAGCCATCATCGGAAACCTGAATAAACAATCCGGCCTCTGTGCGGTACCCCAGGATTTCGATGTTCAGAATCTGATCGCTTTTGTATATTCCGTGGATGACGGCGTTTTCTACCAGAGGCTGAAGAACCAGCTTTAAAATGCGGCAGTCCAAAAGATCGTCATCGATGCAGATCTTGGCAGAGATTCTGTCTCCATAGTGATAGGAAAGAATGGACAGATAGATATTCAACTGGTGCAGTTCTTCCCTCAGAGAAACTTCTTTTGTGATGTTGCGCAGGCCGAATTGAAGATTCTGTCCCAGCAGCTCCGCCATGGAAGCCACATCGTAATCTTGGTGAGCGTAGGCTTTCATATGCATAATTTCCAATGTATTGTACAGATAGTGAGGATTGATTTGGGTGCGCAGAAGTTGAAGCTCCGTTTCCTGCTGCTGCTGTTGCTTTAAAAGAACTTCCTGAATTAAGAAACGGATTCTCTCCGCCATCTGGTTAAAGGAGCCGAAGAGGGTAGAAAGTTCCAGGGGAAGTCCTTCCGGAGAAACGCTGACGCCCTGGTCCGGCTCAAAACGGTTGCAGGCATCTATTAGCCGGTCCAATGCGCTTAAAATTTTTTTCATAATGCGAATCATCAGAAATACGATCAGTCCCAAAAGAATTCCGATGATTAAAGTATAGAAAAACTGAATGGAGCTGACATTGCCCAGAATATCTGACATAGGTGTCTGAAGAATCAGACAGTATCCGTTGGCATGTGAGATAGTATTATATACATACCCCTTTCCTTTGTCCAATAAAAGCTTTCTGCCCTGGAAATCAGGAAAAGGACTTCCGGGAATCAGAGAAGAGGGAGGTGGGTTATTCATGGTGCTGTAAAGGAGCTGTCCGTTTTTTAAAAGCGCGTATTTCTGATTGGGGGCTTGCCGGATCTGATCGAAGCGGTGGTCCAGATAATCGGTATTCGTTCCGGCCACACAGTATCCGACAATTTTAATCGTGTTTAAATCAACAACACCTCTTGCAACGCAGAGTGCCCGGCAATCAGCCTGATTATAACCCGAGCCCGAAAATTCATTGGCAGGAATCAGCAGAGTGGATCCTGTTTTATATTGGGAGAGTTCCTGGTACCAGGCAGGAGTATCATCGCTGCGAAACACAATGCGGTATCCTTCCTTGCGGGAGGACACCACTCCGTTTTGTTCCAGGTCATACAGTGCGATGAAGCTGACAGAATCAGAGGATAAACTGGACTGGGCATGGGTGTTGAAATAGGAATAAAAGCGGTAGTTTTTTAAAATAGGGCCCTCTCTTAATGTCCGGCATAAATAAGAATCATTGTTCTGGGTATAAAGCTGGGCAGGGAAAAAAGTGGCGTTTTCCAGATCTCCAATCATGCTTTCAGCTGTGCTGAGAAGCTGTTCTCCTACCTGATAATACCGATTGGTGGCAGTATTGTAGCTCTGATACGTGTTAAAAGAAATCAAGTACAGCAAAAATGCCAGTGTGAGAAAAATCTGGAGCCCGGCAATTGCGAAAAGTCCTTTTTTAATAGAAAAATTTTTGATCACAAAATCCTCCTGATGGCGCTGAAAAGTTGTGTATTTTTGTTAAAAATATCATACCTAAAGAAGATAATCAAGTATAAATACACAATAATCTTTGAAAATGGCAAGTGATATTGGAATATGGTATTTATTCCGGCTTCAGAAAAAGCTATAGTAAAAATACCAAAAATACACGAAACCCTGAGAGGAAGGAGAAGATTTATGAAAAGAAGATTTGCGGCACTGATGATGGGAACAGCACTGGCGGCGGCAGCTCTTTGGGGATGCTCCGGCGGTACGTCTTCGACAGAGGGAACGGAAGGCGGACAAACTGAGGCAGCGGCAGACAGTTCTTCAGGAGGGAAAGTGGAAATCGAACTGTTTCACCAAAAGCCGGAAAATGTGGAACTTTACAATACGCTGGTCAACAAGTTTATGGAAGAAAATCAGGATATCCAGGTCAACATTACATTGGCGGAATCGACTACTACAACCATTATTTCCCGGGTAGCCGCCGGAAATATTCCGGAGCTTGTATCGGTGTATCCCTGGAATGCTTCCTATCAGGATATGTTCCGGGAAGGAATTTTCCAGGATCTGACAGATCAGGAATTTATGAAGCGTGTGAATCCTTCTGTGCTGGAACGCTGTGAGGTGGACGGAAAACAGTATGCTCTTCCGCTGACCACCAATTCCTACGGACTTTATTATAATGTGGATATTTTTGAAGAGCTGGGTCTTACGATTCCGGAAACCATGGATGAAATGTGGGCAGTATGCGATCAACTGGTAGAAGCAGGCATTCAGCCCTTCTCCTTCCCGGATAAAGAGGCGGTGCGAATTAACCAGTTCTTTGACCGTATGCTGATTGGCTGCGTGGACCATGATTTTTATACCAAGTGCGATCAGCTGGTGGCAGGAGAATACAAGATTACGGAAGATGAAAATATCCGTAAATATGCGGAAACGATTCTAAAATTAAGAGAATATGGAAATCCGGACTCCCTGGGATATGATGATGAGCCCGCATACGAGGAATTTACCAGCGGAAAGTCCGCAATGTATATTGATGGCTCCTGGGCAGTTACCACTTTTGAAACAATGAATCCGGATTTGAACTTTACCTGTACGGCGATTCCGGTTATTACATCAGATGACTTCTGGACCTGCGGCACCGTGGATACAGCCTATTCCATTTCTGCTGATTGTACGGAAGAAGAGAAGGAAGCGTGCATTCGCTTCTTGGATTTCCTGGTGAGAGAGGATATTGCACAGGAATTCAGCGATGGGGATAAGAATCCAACTCTGGTTCAGGGCGTTAACTATAATGTTCCACAGCTTCAGGAGATCAATGATTACATTGACGAAGGTAAGTTTGGTCCTTCTCTGGCCAGCATCTGGACTCAGGATTTGAGAAACAGCCTTGTGGTATCGGTACAGGCGCTGATTCTGGATAAAGATGTGGATACTTTCCTGGAGGAATTTCAGGGGCTGGTTGAAGAGTACTACACTCCTCAGGAATAAAAGATGATTGATTTACCGTAATAGGAGGCAGGCAATGAGAAACAGAAAAAATCGGGATCGGAACATTACTCATTTTATCTATGTTCTGCCAAATTTGCTTATGTATTCCTTGCTGTCCATCGTGCCCATCGTACTGGGACTGTACTACAGTTTTACAGATTGGAACGGGATTGGAAAGAATTATGATTTTGTCGGCTTTCATAATTATATTAAAATTTTAAAAGACAGCCGGTTCCGAAAAGCAGTTCTATTTAATGTGCGCTATGCGGCGATGCTGATCGTATGTGTGCTGCTGATTTCTGTGATTCTTGCCCTTTTGCTGAATACCAGGATCAAAGGCCAGGGATTTTTCAGGGCGGTATACTTTTTCCCTGCATGTGTCAGCATGCTGACAATTGGCTTAATTTTCAACTACATTTTCTTTCAGGGTCTCCCCAGTATCGGGGAGGCTCTGGGGATTGAGGCTCTTCAAAAAAATATTTTATCGGGAAGAAAGACAGCAATCTATGGCATCTTGGTAACGAATGTCTGGAAAAGTGTAGCAATTCCTACGGTATTGGTGCTGTCCGCTCTGCAGACCATACCAGGGGAGATTATGGAGGCAGCTACGGTAGACGGGGCAAATGGGAGACAGAAATTCTTTTATATTACACTGCGTTATATTCTCCCGATTTTGAGCATAATTTTTGTTCTGGTCCTGAAGGAAGGACTGATGATCTACGACTATATTATGGCAATGACATCCGGAGGACCGGCAGGGGCAACGGAGAGCATTACACTTTCTATTTACCGGATCGGCTTTGAGGATATGAAATTTGGCTATGCAATTTCTCAGGCGATGATTGTAGCAGTGATTATTGCGGTTATTTCCATTATTCAGATTCATTTCACAGACAAGAAAAAGATTTATGATTGAGGAGGCGCGGAAAACTTGAAAAGAAGAAAAATAATTCATGGCTTAACTTACGCCGCTCTTCTGGTAGGATTCCTCCTGATTGTATTTCCTTTTTACTTGACGGTGGTATCCTCTTTAAAAGATATGAGCGATATTTTCAGCAATTTCTTCGGCCTGCCTAAAAAAGTTGTGTTTACTAACTTTACATACTGCAGAAGCCGGATTATTTTATCGCACTGAAAAATTCGGCGATTATCACAGGGGTATCCGTTGTTGCAATGGTCCTGTTTCTGCCTATGTGCTCTTATGCAATTTCCAGAAGACGATTCAATTCCCGATTTTATGCGTTCTTGTATTTCTTTATGGTTGCCGGTATTTTTGTACCCTTTCAGGTAAAAATGCTGCCAATGGTAAAATTGATGAGCCAACTGGGACTGCTGAATCGTGTGGGGGCAATTATGCTTTATATTGCGAATTCCACCTGTGAGGGAGTATTCCTGATGGTGGGATATCTGGCCTCTATGCCGACGGATTTGGAGGAAGCTGCCTATATAGACGGGGCCAGCACAAACCAGGTTTTTTACCGGATTGTGCGTCCGATTATGAAGCCGATTATTTCTACGGTGGTTATTAAAAATTCTCTTTGGATCTGGAACGACTATTTTATGCCGTCTCTGGTGCTGAATCAATCTAATTTGAACCGGACGCTGACTTTGTACCAGTATTCGTTCCGGACGGAAAACTCCACTAATTTTACGATTGTATTTGCAGTTATGCTGCTGTCAATTCTCCCGATCTTCATTGTGTACTGTCTGTTCCAAAAGCGGATTGTAGCGGGAATGATGGAGGGAGCAGTGAAAGGATAGGACAAATGGCTTTTTTGCAGGTAAATCTGTATTCCAAGACTTTGAATATGGATACAAAAATTTGGGTAATTATGCCGCAGACGATGCAGGGAATTGGTCTGCCGGGGAGCGAGGGGCAGGAAGAATATTCCGTTCTCTGGCTTCTTCATGGAAGGAGCGATGACTGCAGTATCTGGATGCGGCGGACTTCAATCGAGCGGTATGCGGCGCCTCTGGGGTTGATGGTCGTAATGCCGGAGGTCAGCTACAGCCGATATATGAATATGGCGTATGGTCCAAGGTACTATGATTATGTGGCTGAAGAGCTGCCGGAATTTTGCGGACAGCTGTTTCCGAAAATGAGCAGAAAACGGCAGAAGAATTACATTGCAGGACTGTCTATGGGCGGAGGGGGAGCGATGTGGATCGGATTGCATAATCCGGATAAGTTTGGAACGATCTGCATGCTTTCTACCGGCGGTGTGGTTCCTCTTGAAGGACTTTGGAGACAGAAGAGTGGATCAGACCAGTCCTACCGAAAGTGCAATGAGGATGTTTATGGGGTGTCGGATTCGGATTCTTTGAAGGGAACGGAATATGATATTTTAAAGCTGATTCAGGATACGGCGAAGCGGGAAACGGTTCTTCCCAGGGTTTATCATGCAATGGGGACAGAAGATATCCGCTACCCGGTCGCGATGAAAATCAAAGAAACATTTCAACAGATTCCCGGAAATCCCTATCAGTATGAGTACCATGAGGGGCCAGGCAGTCATGAGTGGATTTTTTGGGATCATTGGATCGAAGAGTTTCTTAAAACTCTCCCTCTGAAAGGAGGACAAGGAAATGGCGTTAGTTCTTAACCAGTTTTATTCGGAGGCTCTTACGGAATGCAATTCTATGATGGCAGTGGTCCCGTTGGAGAAACATCCGGGAAAACAATATCCGGTACTGTGGCTTCTTGCGCCGGCCGGTATGGATCACACTGCCTGGCAGCGCCATACCGATGTGGAAGGAATGGCAGAACGTCTGGGAATAATAGTAGTTATGCCGGACATGAAATTGAGCTATGGAGTGGACATGGTTCATGGGTTTGCCTACGGCCAAATGCTTACGGAGGAGCTGCCGAAGATGGTGGGAGACTATTTCCCGGCAGATCTGAGCAGACAAATGATTGCCGGTACTATGGAAGGAGGATATGGCGCTTTTTATGCTGCCCTGAGAAAACCCGGGCAATATCGTTTTGCTGCCTGCTACAGCTGCGGCTCACTGACAGATGAAATATTTGAAGGGCGTGAACAAAAGCAAATTGAACATGCATTTGGCACGCGGGAATTTCGAGAAACGTCCGCGAACAGGTATGACCTGAAGGGTCGGCTGAAGGATTGTTCGGGCGAGCAGTCCTTTTCGCTGATGTATTCGAAGAAGGACCGGTTTGCCGGATCTGCCGAACAATTGGCAGAAGCAATGAAAGGATTTCCTCATTGTAAAATTGTAAAAAGTGAGGCAGACAGGCCTCTCGGCTGGAATGATTGGAAATTGCAGCTGGAAAAAGATCTGAAAGAGAATATGGGGAAGGAATAAACGGGGAGGCGGGAGGACAGGATATCCATATGCAGTAAAGAAATTTTT
>ERZ1643246.2335-NODE-2335-length-18340-cov-7.697457_pt1 | contig 18340 bp, 15 predicted proteins | sample MGYA00579265_ERZ1643246 | MGnify/ENA primary metagenome ERZ1643246 (study PRJEB29033, sample SAMEA4952261) | chicken gut metagenome | biome: Broiler Chicken; feature: Gastrointestinal Tract; material: Caecum | place: Ireland | collected 2018 | study: Broiler...
AGCAAACTGTTCCTGCTCAGCCGATGAAAACTCCATGACAAGGTAGCGGGGGACAGAAAGTTATTTGATATAGCGCAACTAGGAGATTGACGGGATTCAGGAGGTCAAGGCATAGTATGGGAAATGCTGTATGATTCAGTGCTTTCATACATCTTTAGCAAATGTCCGGAAATTTTTGGGAATAAAAGCGAAACATGAAAGTAAAGAACATGTAAACGGAATATGAATTTTTTTTGAAGGCTGAAAAAACCCGCCGGATAGGATTTGACAAACAGGAAAGCAGTCACTATAATTGAGAAGGTATTGACGGAAAGGGGGCAGATTTTGTATGATCCGCATTTTTAAAACCGAAGACGGAGTGATGCATGAAAAGACGGATATGCAGCCGGGATGCTGGATTGCGCTTACCAATCCCACCGCTTCTGAGGTGATGGATGTGGCGGACGCCTGCCAGATTGACCCGGATCACATCAAGGCCCCTCTGGATGAGGAGGAACGGTCCCGTATTGAGGTGGAGGACAATTACACCCTGGTATTGGTGGATATTCCTTCTATTGAAGAACGAAACGGCAAGGACTGGTTTGTTACCATCCCCATGGGCATCATCACCACAAATGATGTGCTGATCACGGTCTGCCTGGAGGACACGCCGGTGCTTTCCTCTTTTATGGACGGCAGGGTCCGGGATTTTCATACCTTTATGAAGACCCGATTTATTCTTCAGATCCTGTACCGGAACGCGACCCAGTATCTGCAGTACCTGCGGATCATTGACAAGAAGAGCGAGGTGGTGGAGCGCAAGCTTCATCAGTCTCAGAAGAATGAGGAGTTAATCGAGCTTCTGGAGCTGGAGAAGTCGCTGGTGTATTTTACTACTTCCTTAAAATCAAACGAGGTGGTGTTGGAAAAGCTTCTGCGCACTGAGCGGGTGAAAAAATATCCGGAGGATACAGACCTTCTGGAAGACGTTATTATCGAGAATAAGCAGGCAATTGAGATGGCCAACATTTACAGCGGGATTTTAAGCGGGACCATGGATGCCTTCGCTTCCATTATTTCCAACAATGTAAATGCGGTTATGAAATTTCTGGCTACCGTCACCATTGTAATGTCCATTCCCACTATGGTGGCCAGCTTCTATGGAATGAACGTGAACTCCAAGGGAATGCCTTTTGCGGACAGTCCGTTCGGATTTCTGATCGTTCTGGGCCTTGCGATTCTGCTGTCCCTGGTTGTGGCGTATATTTTTAATAAAAAGGACCTATTCTAATTTAAAAAGGATGATAGAATGAGATTTTTCCAAAAACTGGAACGAAAGTTCGGGCGGTATGCCATTCATAACCTGATGTACTATATTATTGTGCTGTATCTCATCGGCCTGGGAATTGTCTATCTGGCTCCCGGTTTTTATACCATGTACCTGAGTCTGGATGCAGCCATGATCCTGAGAGGCCAGATCTGGAGGATTTTCACCTTCATCATCTATCCGCCTACTACCAGTTTATTCTTTGCGGTTTTCGTATTTCTTCTGTATTATTCCCTGGGAAGGTCCCTGGAACGGGTCTGGGGAGCTTTCCGCTTTAACGTATATATCCTGATGGGTATCCTGTTCCATGTGGCAGCAGCCCTGGTGCTCTATCTGGTGTTTCATGAGAGAGTGCTGCTGACGACCACTTACCTGAATGCTTCCGTATTTTTCGCTTACGCGGTCAGCTTCCCCGATGACACCTTCTTTATCTATTTTGTGCTTCCGGTGAAGGCGAAATGGCTGGCGGCTTTTGAGGGCTTTTTCTACGTGCTGATGTTCTTTACCGGCGGCGTCAGGACCAAGGTGGAAATCGGAATGACGATGGCCAACTTCCTGATCTTTTTCCTGATGACCAGAAATTACCGGAGGATCAGTCCAAGGGAAATAAAGCGCAGGAGGGATTTTCAGGTTCAGATGCGTCCCGTCAGCCGGGCGCGGCATACCTGTGCCGTATGCGGAAGGACGGATGAGGACAGTCCGGGAATGGAGTTTCGCTACTGCTCCAAGTGCGAGGGCAATTACGAATACTGCATGGACCACCTTTACACGCACAAACATGTTAAAAAATCGGATTTGGAGCAGACGCCCCAAAATACCGATTCTCAAAGATAAAGACAACTGTTCAGGACAGATGAACATTCACAGGAATGGAGGAAGAGAATGAAGAAGACAAAAATTATTTGTACCATGGGTCCCAACACCAATGACAAGAATGTTATGAGAGAGCTTGTCAAAAACGGCATGGATGTGGCCCGGTTTAATTTTTCCCATGGAGATTACGAAGAGCATCTGGGGCGTCTGGAGATTCTGCGGGAGGTGCGTAAGGAACTGGATATTCCGGTGGCTGCTCTGCTGGATACCAAGGGACCGGAGATCCGTACGGGACTTTTAAAGGATGGAAAGAAGGTTTCCTTAAAGGAAGGACAGACCTTTACCCTGACTACCAGGGATGTGGTGGGGGATGACACCATTACCCATATCAATTACAGCGGACTGAATGAGGATGTGGCTGCGGGCAATAAGATTCTCATTGACGACGGCCTGATCGAGCTGGATGTTGTGGAAGTTAAGGGTACGGATATTGTCTGTAAAGTCGTAAACGGCGGCGAGCTGGGCGAGAAGAAGGGGGTCAATGTGCCCAACGTGAAGATTAAGCTTCCGGCTCTTACGGATAAGGATAAGGAGGATATCCTCTTCGGAATCCGTCAGGGATTTGATTTTATCGCAGCCTCCTTCGTTCGGACTGCGGACTGCATCCGGGAGATCAAGGAGATTCTGGAGGAGCACGGCTCCAACATGAGAGTCATTGCCAAGATTGAGAATGCAGAAGGAATCGACAACCTGGACGAGATCATTGAGGTCAGTGACGGCATCATGGTGGCCAGGGGTGATATGGGTGTGGAAATCCCGCCGGAGAAGGTCCCCTATATTCAGAAGACCATTATCCGCAAGTGCAATGAGGCATGCAAGACGGTTATTACTGCTACCCAGATGCTGGATTCCATGATCCGCAATCCCCGTCCCACCAGAGCAGAGGTAACGGATGTGGCCAACGCGGTGTATGACGGCACCGATGCAGTGATGCTTTCCGGAGAGACCGCTATGGGCAAATATCCGGTAGAGGCCCTGAAGATGATGGCCACTATCGTGGAGGATTCCGAGTCCCATCTGGATTATGCGGCTTACCGTCTGCGCAAGGTTTCCGAGAGCAATACAAAGAACGTTTCCAACGCTGTATGCTTCGCGTCCGTATCTACGGCCCATGACCTGGATGCGGCAGCGATCATTGCGCCCAGCATCAGCGGCTTTACCACCCGCATGCTTTCCAAGTGGAGACCCAGCGCCACTATTATCGGCATGTCTCCCAGTATGACCACCGTCCGCCAGATGCAGCTGCAGTGGGGCGTTACTCCGGTATGGTCCAGAAGAGCGGATACCACCGATGAGCTGATCGAAAGCTCTGCGGAGGAGCTGAAAAAGCGCGGTCTGGTTCACATTGGAGACACCACGGTGATCACTGCCGGTGTGGTGACATACGCCAGACGCCATGAGGCGGCCACAGAGACCAATATTATGCGGGTTATGACCATCGAGTAATGGCAGCGATTCACGCCGCAGTGAACTGCTGCGAATAATTTAAGAATAACTGGACAAGGGAGTCCGCCATGGAGTACAATGGTGCCGTAGGCGCCGGAGGTGCTCCGGCGGACTTTTTGCATGCGTTCCGGACATGAGGGCATGATGTCAAGGCGGACCTGGAGGGCAGAGGAGCCTTGTCCGACCACGAAGAAAGGATGAAAAGGATTTATGGAGAAGAAACCATTTGTTACCCTAAAGCAGCTGAAAGAGATCGAGAAGACCTATCCTACTCCCTATCATCTGTATGACGAGAAGGGGATCAGGGAAAATGCGAAAAGGCTGAGGGAGGCGTTTTCCTGGAACAAAGGATTTAAGGAGTATTTTGCCGTAAAGGCGACGCCCAATCCCTTTATTCTGAAAATTTTGAAGGAGTGCGGCTGCGGTACGGACTGCTCTTCCCTGACGGAGCTGATGATGTCAAAAGCCTGCGGCTTTTCCGGCTCCGATGTGATGTTTTCTTCCAACGATACGCCGCCGGAGGAGTTTGCCTATGCGAATGAAATGGGCGCTATCATCAATCTGGACGATTTTACCCACATTCAGTGTCTGGAGGAAACCCTTGGCTATATTCCGGAGACCATCAGCTGCCGCTATAATCCGGGCGGGGTTTTCAAGATCAGCAATGATATTATGGACAATCCCGGAGATGCCAAATACGGCATGACCACGGAGCAGATCTTTGAAGCGTTTCAGATTTTAAAGAGCAAGGGGGCAAAGCGTTTCGGCATCCACGCCTTTTTGGCCAGCAATACCGTGACCAACGACTACTATCCCCTTTTGGCCAGAAAGCTTTTTGAGCTGGCAGTGAAGCTGAAGGAGGAGACAGGGGCTCACATCGCCTTTATCAATCTTTCCGGAGGAGTGGGAATTCCCTACCGCCCGGACCAGGAACCAAATGATATCGGCGTGATCGGCGAGGGCGTGCGCAAGGTCTATGAAGAGGTCCTGGTTCCTGCCGGAATGGGAGATGTGGCTCTGTGTACGGAGCTGGGACGGTTTATGCTGGCTCCCTACGGCTGCCTGGTGACAAAAGCGATTCACGAAAAGCATATTTATAAGGAATACATCGGCGTGGACGCCTGCGCAGTGAACCTGATGCGTCCGGCTATGTATGGGGCTTACCACCATATCACGGTGATGGGAAAGGAAAACTGGCCCTGTGACCATAAATATGACGTAGTGGGCTCCCTGTGCGAGAACAATGACAAGTTTGCCATTGACCGCATGCTTCCCAAGATCGATATGGGGGATTTCCTGGTAATACACGATACAGGTGCCCACGGCTTTTCCATGGGATATAACTACAATGGAAAGCTGCGTTCCGCGGAGCTCCTTCTGAAGGAGGATGGTTCCGTGGAGATGATCCGCCGGGCGGAAACGCCGGCCGACTATTTCGCAACCTTTGATTTCTGCGGGCTGTTTAAGGATTACCGTTAGAGGAGGAGAACAATGGCAAAAGTTGGTTTTATCGGAATGGGAAACATGGGTTCTGCCATATTGGAAGGACTGCTGAAGATTTATCCGAAGGAGGAGCTGGTCTTTACGGCGGCTCACAGAGAGAAGATGGAGGAGGTGAGCGCCCGCACCGGCGTTCCCCATGGAAGCTCCAACGCAGACTGTGCGTCCAGATGCAAATACCTGATCCTGGCGGTAAAGCCTCAGTATTTTGAGACTGTATTTCAGGAGATCGAGGGAGTTCTCAGCCAGGAGCAGGTGATCATTTCTCTGGCTCCCGGCATTACCATCCGCTCTCTGAAGGACCGGCTGGGCCATGACAAGCGGTTTGCCAGGGCTATGCCCAACACGCCGGCCATGCTGGGCGAGGGGATGACAGGGCTGGCTTATGAGAAAGACAGCCTGACCTTGCAGGAGGAGCAGGAGCTGAAGAACATTTTTGAGGCCTGCGGCAAGGTCGCGGTGGTGGAAGAACGGCTGATGAACGCAGTAGGATGTGTCAGCGGCAGTTCGCCGGCCTTTATCTACATGATGATCGAAGCTTTGGCAGACGGCGGTGTAAAATACGGCCTTCCAAGGAGCACTGCCTGCCAGATGGCGGCCCAGGCAGTTCTGGGGAGCGCCAAGATGGTCCTGGAGACCGGGAAGCACCCGGAACAGCTGAAGGACGAGGTGTGCTCACCGGGAGGAACCACCATTCAGGGAGTGTCGGCCCTGGAGGAGATGGGATTCAGGAGCGCTCTTATTAAGGCCTGCGATGCCTGCTATGAAAAGAGCACACAAATTAAGTAAAAAAGGAGCTGGAAACGCGTATGAACGGCAATCAGGAAAAAAAGGACGATCAGAGTCAGGAGCAGCTTCCGGTGGTCCGTCTGGACCGGCAGCTGAAGTATCAGGGAAATATTTTAAAAATTTACGAGGATGTGGTCCTGGCCAACGGACATAAGGCTCATTGGGATTTTATTCACCATGACGGAGCAGCGGCAGTTCTGCCGGTGGCGGACGATGGGAGGATTCTCATGGTCCGCCAGTACCGCAATGCCCTGGACCGGTTTACTCTGGAAATTCCGGCGGGAAAGCTGGATGACCCGGCGGAGCCGAAGATCCAGTGTGCTTTCCGGGAACTGGAGGAGGAAACCGGTTTTCGGGCAGAACATCTGGAATATCTGATGAGCCTGAATACCACGGTCGCCTTCTGCGATGAGGCCATCGATATTTTTGTAGCGCATCATTTGATCCCGTCCAGACAGCATCTGGATGAGGATGAAGTGATCAATGTGGAGCCCTGGGATTTGAAGGACCTGGAAGAGATGATCTACAAGGGCGAGATCACCGATGGAAAGACCATCGCGGCGATCATGGCATACGCTAGAAAGTACCGGTCGGTGGATAAAAGAGACCAGGAGCTGGACATCTGTTCATAATCCCTTTCCCGGAAGCATAGAGTGTTTTAAAAGGGCTTAAAAGGTCGTGGCTGCTTTTGCAGGTGAAAAGATGGAGGTATCAGGACTGGCTGGCTTTCAGCTTTGGGCTGGGCGTTCTGCTTGGAACGGCTGCGGTCCGCTTTTTTGGGTGGCCGGTGGTGCTTGAGCAGGCGCGTCAGACGGGGCGGGCAAATATTCCGGGAGGCTGGGAGGCGCTGGCGCTCTTTGGCAGGGTATTTCGGTGCCGCCTGCTCCAGGTGACAGCCGGATGGCTGATGGGAATGACCGTATGCAGTATTCCGCTGTTCTGTCTGGTCTCGGCCTATGGGGGATTGTCAGCAGCGGTGGCTCTTTCGCTGCTGACAGCCCGAAAGGGAATTTTGGGCCTTCCGGCATTTCTGGCGAGCCTGTTTCCCCAATGGCTGATCTACGGGGTGGTCTGGTGGCTTTTGGCTTCCTGGGCAGGAGGGGAACAAAAACGGGCGCGTCTGGGGGCGTTTCTCCTCCTGATCCTTTTTACAGCCTGTGGAGCCGGGGCTGAAATCCTTATAAATCCGATATTTTCCGCCTGGATCTTTTAAAATTTTTTTTGTGAGATTTACAAGATATTGATGGGATGGATTTTCCTTCTTTCAATATCTTGTATTTTTATGTTAATCAGTAAAAAATACCCATAAAAGTGGGAAAAATCTGTTTGATTTTATCGAAAAATGCGGCTATAATGGTAGTCAGCCACTTGAAAGGCGGCATTTTGGGAATACGGAAGAAATAAGGGATAAAGAGTTATGACGGCGGAAATAAAAGGTTTTGTGGAGTATCTGGAAAAGGTAAAAGAGGCCTCCAATAATACGGTGATTTCATACCACAGGGATTTGAATCAGATGGCTTCCTTTTTGGAGAGCAAGGGGATTACAGAAGTGGGAAAGGTGACGAAAACGAGCCTGAATTCCTACATTCTGGAGCTGGAAAAAGAAGGAAAAGCCGCGGCCACCATTTCCAGGGAGATGGCTTCCATCAAGGCCTTTTTTCATTATGCCTTCCGCCAGGGAATGATTCGCAGGGACCCCTCTGAATTTATGAAGGCGCCCAAGGTGGAGAAGAAGGCACCGGTGATCCTGACGCTGGATGAGGTGAATGCTCTTCTGGAACAGCCTGGCGGAGACAGTCCCAAGGAAAAGCGGGATAAGGCCATGCTGGAGCTTTTATATGCCACAGGGATCCGGGTTTCGGAGCTGATCGGACTGAAACTGGAGGACCTGAACCTGAAGGTGGGATATATTGTCTGCCGGGACCGGAATAAGGAACGGATGGTGCCTTTTGGCAAGCATGTAAAAGAAGCATTGACCGATTATCTGGAGAGGGCCAGGGGAGAGCTGTTAAAGGGGGGAGAGTCCCCGTGGCTTTTTACCAACTGCAGCGGCAAGCCTATGAGCCGCCAGGGCTTCTGGAAATTGATCAAATACTATGGAGAGAAGGCCGGCATTAAGAGCGATATCACGCCTCATACGCTGCGCCATTCCTTTGCGGCCCATCTGGTTTTAAGCGGCGCCGACATCCGGGCGGTCCAGGCCATGCTGGGCCATTCCGACGCGGCTACCACACAGATTTATGCCAGCTACCGGGAGAAGCTGGTCCGGTAAAGTTGGAGATTTTGAAGTTTTAAGCTGCCTTTTTCTGGAGGAGAAGGCAGCTTTTTTCAGGGAACCAAGGGTTTGTTTCAGAAGGGACAGAAAGCGTTACAATATCGTAAGAAAATCGCTATTGACGTATTTTACCAAACTGTTTACTCTTAGGGTAAGAGGACCAGGATGAAGCGTGTGACAGGGAGGACTTGCCGGAGAGAAAGGGGAATGCGTATGAGCGGACGGATGCACAGATGGCGACTGCGAAAGGTGTTTGGGGCCGTTGCCCTGGCGGCGGTTTTCTTTATGCTGCAGGGATATGCGGGGAGGACGGTCCAGGCGGCGGATGTCAGGCGGATCAGCCGCATTTCTCTGAAATTTGAGACGGATATACAGCCGGGGATGAATTTCGGCGATGAGACCATTGAGATTTCTGCTTCCAGTGAACGGTACTATGTGGATGATTACCAGATCATGAATTCAGGCTTTATCTGGGAAAACCGGATGACGCCCAGGATCCAGGTGACGGTCATGCCGGCGGACGGATGGTATTTCGGTTCCATAGGCCGGGATGAGATCACTTTAAAGGGCGGCGGGGCGGTTTACGCTAAGTCCCGGTGGGGAGCGGGGGATGCGCTGCTGATCGAGCTGACCCTTGAACCCTTAAACCGCTATATGGAGCCTTTAAGCGGCCTGAGACTGGAGCCGGATGGGGCGGCTTACTGGGATCCCGTTTCCAATGCAGGCAGCTATGAGCTGAGAGTTTACCGGGACGGACGCGTGTTCGGCAACGCCGTGACCGTGCGGTCGGAGCGGTACAGCTGCTGGGAGAAACTGATCACGCCGGGGAACTATGCGGTGGAAGTCCGGCCGGTGAACCAGGCAGATCCGGAAATAAAGGGGGACTGGGTCCGCTCAGGAGAACTCCAGGTAGATCCCGCTATGGCAGCGGGATTCCAGGGGCGTCCGGTGACGGAGGCGGACGGTCAGGTGATCCAGGCTGTCTGGAGACAGGAAGCAGACGGACGCTGGTGGTATGACCGGGGAGACGGAACCTATCCGGCAGACTGCTGGGAGGAGATCCAGGGAAAGTGGTATTGTTTCGACTCGGAAGGGTACATGAAAACCGGGTGGTTTCTCTGGGAGGACCGGTGGTATTACTGTACGGAGAAAGGTTATATGCTGAGCAACTGCATCACGGAGGACGGCTATTGGCTGGGGGCGGATGGAGCGATGATCGTACAGTAGTTTTCCCGCCGCCCCGAACCGTTACATAAATTTTTACAGAGGTGATAACAGTGTTGAAAGAGGAAGAAGCGTTTTTAAAGGCCCTGGATGTGGCCTATTCCTATCAACTGGCGAAAAAAATGGAGAAGCCTAGGACCAATCCGGTTCTGGGCTTTCGTACGGCCGGTTCGGAGGCGGAGTTTGAGACAGGCGAGATGCTGGCCCGTGAGATGAGAAACATCGGCCTTTCGGATGTGGTCAAGGACCAGGTAGAAGTGGATGTGTGGGACTTCCATCACGCGGTCCTCTCGTTTCAGGACCGGCAGGGAAGAGAGCGCAGATTCCAGCTGGGAGCTTATCAGACTCAGTTTGATACCAGGGGACCGAAAACCTATTCTGTGGTTTACGCGGGAAAGGGGACGGCACGGGATTATGAGGGGCTGGATGTCAGGGGCAAGCTGGTGCTGGTGGACATCAATCAGAGGGATGAGTGGTGGATTAATTTTCCGGTTTATCAGGCAAAGCGGAAAGGAGCGGCTGCTCTGATCGCAGTTCAGGACCAGGGGTACGGAGAGGTGGACGATGAGGCGCTTAATGCCCAGGATATTGCGGGACCGGCAGATGCGCCTGCATTTTCTATCTCCAGAGCGGATGCACAGGTGCTGAAGGAGGAGATGGAAGAGGGGGAAATTTCCGTTTCCTTTGATGCCAGCTCCCGGGTGAGGGAGAAAGGCCAGTCCTATAATATTGTGGGCCGGATTCCCGGAAGAAATACCAGCAAGAGTATTCTGCTGTCAGCCCATTATGATTCCTATTTTTCCGGATTCCAGGACGATAACACAGCAGTGTCCATGATGTTTGGAATCGCCAGGGCGTTGGTAAAGAGCGGATATGAGCCAAAATATAATCTGATCTTCTGCGCCATGGCGGCGGAGGAATGGGGAGTGATCAATTCCAAGTACGATTGGTCTACCGGAGCTTATGAAGAGATTTTTACCGCCAGACCCCAGTGGAGGGGACAGGTGATCGCAGATTTGAATTTTGAGCTGCCTGCCTTTGCACATGGGAAAAAGGACGGAGTGCGCTGCACCTACGAATATGAAGCTTTTTTGAAAGACTTCGCCTCCGGTATTTCACCGGATGAGACGGTTTATCCGGAAGGAATTGAGGTCTTGTGTCCCATTGAGACCTGGTCCGATGATTTTTCCATGGCCATCGGAGGAATCCCGTCCATGGTGAATGATTTTGCTTCAGGGGAATTTATGGAAACCCACTATCACTCTCAATTTGACAATGAGGAATTCTACGATGAGGGAGTCTACCGTTTCCACCATGAATTTTACGGCCGCCTGGTCCTGGCTTTGGACCGCCTGGTAGTGGTTCCCCTGGATTTTTCCAGACTCTTCCGGGCTGTGGGGGACAGCGAAGATGGCCGTCTGTGGAAGAGGGCAAATGCAGATGGAAGGGAACTTCTGGCAGAGGCTGCAAAAGGGGAGGCATTGGGACGGGACCTCTATAACCGGATCTGCGAGATTAATCTCCGGTACGGGAAAATGCTGGAGGAAGGCCGGCAGGAGGAGGCGGACCGCCTCTTTGCGGCCTGTGAGCCTCTTCAGGAGAAGCTGCTCTATGCTTTTTACAAAGAGCAGGATTATTTTGTGCGGCTGAACTGGCATGATGAGGTGCTGTTTCCCCAGCAGGCAGTGAAACGCAATCTGGAGGCCGTTTACCAGGCCCTGGACTGCCTGAAGGAAGGCAAAGTACGGCAGTGCCTGGAGCATGTTTACAGCATCGACAACAACCGCTATGCATTTGAGTTTGACCGGGAGGTATTTGATTACTTTACCCGGTATGTGCTGGAGCAGCCGGCAGACCGTCTGAAATGGGGAGCAGGCCGGATCGTGCACCACGAAAATCTGTTCCGCCTGGTGGAAGAACTGAAGCGCCGGGCTGAGGGCGGGGAAGACCGCAAAAATGAGGCGCAAATCCAGGAGCTGAGCGCTGTGGCCCAAAATCAGGCTGCATGTTACCGGGACGATTTGCGTTACATGACAGAAGCAACAAAAAAAATCGGGCTGCTTTTAGAGGAGTGCCGCGAAACAGCCCGGAGTGAGGAGATAGGGGCCGATGGAAAGTGACAGATTATACCGGGTCCGCCGGGAGGACCTGCCCAGATTGGAGGAACTTTTAACCCAGTGTTTTGCCAGGGACCCGCTGTACTGCAAGCTGATCCCGGATGAAGAGACGAGAAAGCGCCTGCTTCCGGAGCTGTTCCAGTGTGATCTGACGGAGTTTTATGAAACCTGTGAGATTTTCTCCGACAGCCCGGATATGAATTCCCTTCTGGTGGTTTCTGACGGTACGGAGAGCTTTGACCCGCTGAAACGGTATCTGACCGAAGCCTGGGCGCAGATCCAGACGGACCAGTACCTGATTCGGGAGGACCTTTCCCTGAAAACCTTGTGGAATTTCGTTTTGGGAAGGGATTACCTGAATTCCAGGTGGACCAGCCAGCTTCATCAGACCAGGCGGATCCACATTATTTATCTGGCGGTCCTTCCGGCTATGCAGCATCATGGCCTGACGCATATCCTGATGAGCCAGGTGATCCAATATGCCCAGGAACACGGACTGATGCTTTCTCTGGAAACGCACAACCCCCACAATGTACCCATGTACGAGCACTACGGTTTTAAGATTTTCGGGGTGCTGGAGAAGCATTTTGGGCTGAAGCAGTATTGTATGGTAAGGGAAATCTAGTCTTCTTTTTGAGGTTATAGTATCAGCTGTAGTGAGCTGAAATATAACCTCAATTCATATATTCAATTCCAAACTATTATACAGTCATAATGAAAAAAATCCCCGAAACAGTTGAAATCCCCCTGTAAATAAGTTATGATTGAAAGAAGCTGTACTTTGCACTTGTATTATAACTCAAAAGAATAATAAACGAGGGAGATTATGAAAATGGAATATAATGTAACCCTGATTCCGGGGGATGGAATTGGTCCGGAAATCGTGAGAGAGGCTGTGAAGGTGCTGAACAAGGTGGCAGAGGTTTACGGCCACAGCTTTCAGTACAAAAAGATCCTGATGGGAGGCTGCTCCATTGATGAATATGGGGTTCCCTTAACGGATGAAGCTCTTGAAACGGCTAAAAGCGCCGATGCGGTCCTTCTGGGAGCTGTAGGGGGAAACGTGGGCAATTCCCGCTGGTACGACATTGCCCCCAATCTCCGTCCGGAGGCAGGGCTGCTGAAGATCCGCAAAGAACTGGGATTATTTGCGAATATGCGTCCGGCTTATCTTTACAAAGAGCTGGCAGGGGCCTGCCCGCTGAAGGATGAGATTATCGGTGATGGATTTGACCTTCTGATCATGCGTGAGCTGACCGGAGGAATCTATTTCGGAAAGCGCTGGACGGAGAAGGTGGACGGGGTGACCACCGCCACAGATACCCTGACCTACAGCGAGAATGAGATTCGCCGGGTAGCGGTCCGGGCTTTTGACATCGCCATGAAGCGCAGAAAGAAGGTAACCAGCGTGGACAAGGCGAATGTGCTGGATTCTTCCCGCCTCTGGAGAAAGGTAGTGGAGGAGGTAGCCAGGGATTATCCCGAGGTGGAGCTTTCCCATATGCTGGTAGACAACTGCGCCATGCAGCTTGTGATGAATCCGGGGCAGTTTGATGTGATCTTGACAGAGAACATGTTCGGCGACATTCTCTCCGATGAGGCCAGCATGATTACAGGTTCTATCGGGATGCTCTCTTCCGCCAGCTTAAATGAATCCAAGTTCGGCCTTTATGAGCCAAGCCATGGTTCAGCCCCGGATATTGCGGGGAAGGATCTGGCAAATCCCATTGCCACCATTCTCTCGGCGGCGATGATGCTGCGCTATTCCTTTGACCTGGACCAGGAGGCCGATGCAGTAGAGGCTGCCGTGCAGCAGGTATTGAGAGAAGGATACCGCACAGTGGATATTATGTCTGAAGGATGCACCCGCATCGGGACGGCGGAAATGGGAGATAAGATTGCGGAGCGGATTGTGAAGCAGATGTAAAAGAAGCTGGAAAAATACGGAGGCCCAAACAGCGCAGGAGCAGGTCGGGGCCATTTTGAACAAATAGACAGGAGGAATTGAAATGAAGAGTGATGCAGTTAAAACCGGTATGCAGCAGGCACCGCACAGGTCCCTTTTTAATGCTCTGGGAATGACACAGGAGGAGATGAAGAAGCCCCTGGTAGGAATCGTCAGTTCCTATAATGAGATTGTGCCGGGTCATATGAACCTGGATAAAATTGTGGAAGCCGTTAAGCTGGGCGTAGCCATGGCCGGAGGAACTCCGGTGGTATTTCCTGCGATTGCAGTCTGCGACGGCATTGCCATGGGACATATCGGTATGAAATATTCCCTGGTAACCAGAGATCTGATCGCCGACTCTACGGAATGCATGGCGATTGCGCATCAGTTTGACGCCCTGGTGATGGTGCCCAACTGCGACAAAAATGTGCCGGGGCTGTTGATGGCAGCAGCCAGAATCAATGTTCCGACTGTATTTGTAAGCGGCGGCCCTATGCTGGCCGGTCATGTGAAAGGACATAAGACCAGCCTTTCCAGTATGTTTGAGGCTGTGGGCTCCTACGCAGCCGGCACCATGTCCTTGGAGGATGTGGAGGAGTTTGAGGCAAAGGCATGTCCCACCTGCGGTTCCTGCTCCGGTATGTACACTGCCAACAGCATGAACTGCCTGACCGAGGTCCTGGGAATGGGACTCAAGGGCAACGGAACGATTCCTGCCGTATACTCCGAGCGCATCAAGCTGGCAAAGCATGCGGGCATGCAGGTAATGGAGATGTACCGAAAAAATATCCGCCCCAGAGATATTATGACAAAGGAAGCCTTTATCAATGCCCTGACCATGGATATGGCCCTGGGCTGTTCCACCAACAGCATGCTTCATCTTCCCGCGATTGCCCATGAGGCAGGGGTGGAGCTGAATGTGGATATTGCCAATGAAATCAGTGCCAGAACCCCCAATCTCTGTCACCTGGCACCGGCTGGCCCCACTTATATTGAAGACCTGAACGAGGCCGGCGGAATCTATGCGGTGATGAACGAGATCAGCAAGAAGGGACTGTTGAATCTGGACTGCATGACCGTCACCGGAAAGACGGTGGGCGAGAATATCAAGAACTGTGTCAACTTAAACCCGGAGGTGATCCGGCCCATCGACAATCCTTACAGCCAGACCGGCGGAATCGCCATCCTCAGAGGAAACCTGGCTCCCGATTCTGCTGTGGTAAAGCGCGCTGCCGTAGCGCCTGAGATGTTAAAGCACGAAGGGCCGGCCAGAGTCTTTAACTGCGAGGAAGACGCCATCGCTGCGATCAAGGGCGGAAAGATTGTGGCAGGAGATGTGGTGGTGATCCGCTACGAGGGACCAAAAGGAGGTCCCGGCATGAGAGAGATGTTAAATCCCACTTCCGCTATTGCTGGTATGGGACTGGGCTCTACCGTAGCGCTGATCACCGACGGAAGATTTTCCGGAGCATCCAGAGGCGCTTCCATCGGCCATGTTTCACCGGAAGCACAGGTGGGCGGACCCATTGCCCTGGTGGAAGAGGGAGATCTTATTTCCATCGATATTGACAATCACAAGCTGGAGCTGAAAGTCTCCGATGAAGAGCTGGCAGCCAGAAAGGCCAAATGGCAGGCGCCCACTCCTCAGGTGACCACCGGCTATCTGGCACGGTACGCTTCCCTGGTGACCAGCGCAGACCGGGGCGCAGTGCTGGAAGTGAAGTAGAGGACGGAAGTATTTAAGAAAAAGGAGTGCATACTACATGTCAAAAATAACAGGAGCAGAAATTGTGATCCAGTGCCTGAGAGAGCAGGGCGTTGATACGGTGTTCGGCTATCCGGGCGGTGCGATTTTAAATATATATGATGCCCTTTATAAGCATCAGGATGAAATTACCCATATTCTGACTTCCCACGAGCAGGGGGCCGCTCACGCGGCGGACGGTTACGCCAGGTCCACCGGAAAGGTGGGCGTGTGCCTAGCCACTTCCGGCCCCGGCGCTACCAACCTGGTAACGGGAATCGCCACAGCCTACATGGACTCCGTGCCGGTGGTTGCCATCACCTGCAATGTGGGGACCAAGCTTCTGGGGAAGGACAGCTTCCAGGAGATTGACATTACGGGTGTTACCATGCCCATTACCAAGTACAACTTTATCGTCAAGGATGTGAACAGGCTGGCCCAGGTGATGCGCAGAGCGTTTACCATCGCCCAGACCGGCCGGCCGGGCCCTGTTCTGATCGATATTACCAAGGATGTGACAGAAGCTCAGTGTGACTATGAGTACCAGGCTCCTGCTGAGATCGTGCGCCAGACGGATACCATCACCGAGGAGGATATGGACCGGGCACTGGAGATGATCCGCAATGCCAGAAAGCCCTTTATCTTTGTGGGAGGCGGAGCGGTGATCGCCGGAGCCTCCGATGAGCTGAAGGCATTTGCCCACAAGATTCAGGCACCGGTGGCGGACAGCCTGATGGGAAAAGGAGCCTTTGACGGCAAGGACGAGCTGTACACCGGTATGGTTGGAATGCATGGAACCAAGACCTCCAACTTCGGCATCACCGAGTGCGACCTGCTGATTGTAGTGGGAGCCCGTTTCTCCGACCGTGTGATTGGCAATGCTTCCAAGTTTGCCAAGAACGCCAGGATTATCCAGATCGATGTGGACCGGGCGGAGATTAACAAGAATATCCGGGTAGCCGCCAGCATTGTGGGGGATGCCAAGACGATTCTGCGCAAGCTGAATGCCCGCCTGGACCCGGTCAATCATGATGAGTGGATTGCCCATATTGAACGGATGAAGGATATGTATCCTCTGCGCTATGACAAGCGCCTTCTCACAGGGCCTTATATCATCCAGACGATTGATGAGCTGACACCGGACGATGCCATCATTGTCACCGAGGTGGGACAGCACCAGATGTGGGCGGCCCAGTATTACAACTTCCGCAGCCCCAGAACCTTTATCACCTCCGGCGGCCTGGGCACCATGGGATTCGGACTTGGTGCATCCATCGGCACGAAGTTGGGAAATCCGGACCGGGTGGTGGTAAACATTGCGGGAGACGGCTGTTTCCGCATGAACATGAACGAGATCGCCACAGCGGCCCGCTACAAGATCCACATCATTGAGGTGATCATCAACAACCATGTGCTGGGAATGGTGCGCCAGTGGCAGACACTGTTCTATGGAAAACGCTACTCTCAGACGGTTTTAAATGACAATGTGGATTATGTAAAGCTCAGCGAGGCCATGGGAGCAACTGCTTACCGTGTGACGCAAAAAGAAGAATTCGCGAAAATTTTCCAGGAAGCGATGGGGAAAGAGGGACCGGTCGTGATCGACTGCCAGATCGGATGTGATGACAAAGTATTCCCCATGGTGTCCCCCGGAGCGCCAATTGCAGATGCATTTGACGATACAGACTTGAAAATTCAGTAAAAATGGGGTATGATTGGATTTAATACCTGAAAACACATGCCTGCGATAATCTGTTAAAGCATGAAACTGTTCATTTATGGAACTGCACTGGATTTTCAAGAAAGCTTACGGGCTTCTCTATATTGGAACAGAAGCGGTGACAGGAGAGCTTCCCTTCATGCAGGTCTTTTAAGATAGGTATTGCCTGCATAGGAGGGAAGCTTTCTGCATATGTAGTAATGCAGAAGGAGTGTTGTGCCCAGACAGATGCATGGTCAAGAAAAAGGAGGAGAGCAAGATGAGCAGAGTTTACAACTTTTCAGCAGGTCCGGCTACGCTGCCGGAGGAGGTCCTGCAGGAAGCAGCCCAGGAGATGCTGGATTACAAGGGGACGGGAATGTCCGTTATGGAGATGAGCCATCGGTCAAAGGCCTTCCAGTCTATTATTGATACGGCGGAAGCGGATTTGAGGGACTTGCTGGGGATTCCGGAAAACTACAAGGTACTGTTTTTGCAGGGCGGTGCCTCTCAGCAGTTTGCCATGGTTCCCATGAACCTGATGAAACACAAGGTGGCGGATTACATTGTGACCGGCCAGTGGGCTAAGAAGGCATTCTCCGAGGCGAAGCTTTATGGAACGGCCAATGCAGTGGCCTCCAGTGCTGACAAGACCTTCAGTTACATACCGGACTGTTCCGACCTTCCCATTGATGAGGATGCGGACTATGTATATATCTGCGAGAATAATACCATCTACGGAACCAAGTTCTGGAAGCTGCCCAACACCAAGGGGAAAATCTTGGTGGCGGACCAGTCCTCCTGCTTCCTCTCCGAGCCTGTGGATGTGACGAAATACGGCCTGATTTTTGCGGGAGCACAGAAGAATGTGGGACCTGCAGGAACTGTGATCGTCATTATCCGGGAGGACCTGATCCGTGAGGATGTGCTGGAGGGAACGCCTACCATGCTGCGCTACAAGACTCACGCGGATGCTGGTTCCCTGTATAATACACCTCCTACCTATGGCATTTATATCTGCGGAAAGGTATTCCAGTGGCTGAAGAGAAGAGGCGGCCTTGCAGCCATGAAGGAGTACAACGAAAAGAAGGCAAAAATCCTCTACGATTTCCTGGACCAGAGCAAGCTGTTTAAGGGAACGGTGGTGAAGGAAGACCGGTCTTTGATGAACGTTCCCTTTGTCACCGGAAACGAAGAACTGGATGCCCAGTTTGTGAAGGAGGCTAAGGAGGCAGGATTTGAGAACCTGAAGGGCCACCGGACCGTAGGCGGCATGCGGGCCAGCATCTACAACGCCATGCCGATGGAAGGCGTGGAGAAGCTGGTTGCCTTTATGGATGCGTTTGAAAAGAAAAACGGGAAATAGGAGACCAGCTATGAAAAGTCAAGTATAAATTAGCAAAATATTTCTTTTCGATT
>ERZ1643246.2337-NODE-2337-length-18331-cov-7.473900_pt1 | contig 18331 bp, 18 predicted proteins | sample MGYA00579265_ERZ1643246 | MGnify/ENA primary metagenome ERZ1643246 (study PRJEB29033, sample SAMEA4952261) | chicken gut metagenome | biome: Broiler Chicken; feature: Gastrointestinal Tract; material: Caecum | place: Ireland | collected 2018 | study: Broiler...
TATGGACATTTAGCTCAGCTGGAAGAGCATCCGCTTGACGTGCGGAAGGTCGGCGGTTCGAACCCGTCAATGTCCACCATACGAAACCGTCCCATAAGGGACGGTTTTTTTTACTGCTTTTACTTGTTTTTACTAACATTATCAGCAATAATATTTCAAATACAGAAGCTGTAAATAACTGGCAATACTGCTGTATTTTATTGTATTCTATCGTATTGTGTGCAATAAATGTGGAATGAATGTGGAAACAATCGATGGAAATGCCCCGAAAATGGCTCAAAAACGAATGGCAAAATTCATAAACTTTCGAATATAGTTTTGTGAATTATGCGCTAATAGTTTTGAGACTGTAAAACCAAAAAATTATAAAACCTCTTTGTCGGAAGGAGCATAGAGACGCTTTCCGGTAGCAATGGCATCATTAAGATCAAAGTGGTCGTAGATGTTGGCTGTCGTTCTGATGTCCGCATGTCCCATTAAGGCCTGAGCCTCTCTCAACGAAATCCCTCGCCGTCGTAAATCCGTACAATAGGTGTGCCGGAGATAATGGGGCGTAATGTCCTGATCAAGAACATGCGTAAGCACCTTGCCATGTGGGGAGGTTTCGGCTCCCAGCGCAATGTCCCATCGGCGTTGAACGCTCGCCCACATCCTGCGTACCTGTGTTTGACTCAACATTCTTCCGTTTCTGTTATAGATGATCAAATGATTATCATCTTCACGACGAATTTTCTTACGCTCTTTTAATAGCTGCAAAAAATCTGGCGGGATGGGTACATATCTAATACCGCTCTCGGTTTTTGTTGATTTAACCTTAGGAGTGTCCCCATCATACTCAATGGCCTTGTTGATAGTTAAAATTCCAGTCTCAAAATCTATGTCCTTCCATCTAAGGGGAATGGTTTCTCCTCGTCTTAGACCACATCGCAGCATGAAAAGAATCCATACTTTTCCTTTGTGAAATTCAATCGCTTTGTATAAAGCCGCACGTTCTACCTCTGTAATGGATCTGCGCGGTTTTTCCGTTCCTTTTGGTAGAAAAAGTTGTCTGGCTGGTGTGTGGTTAATGACGCGATCTAATTCAGCGCGTAGGAACATTTGGTTAATAACGCCTCTGATTTTTTGGAGTTGAGAATTGGATTTGCCAACTTGCGTATTGAGAAATTGCTGAAGATGATAACTTCTCACGCTATCAATTTTCATATAACCAATCGCAGGAAGAATATGCAAACGCAGAATAGCATCTATATTCTTTTGCTGTTTCACACCGATGAGAGGTTTTTTATATGTATAGTACCAAGTCCATGCCCATTGCTCAACGGTTTGCTGATTTTCAACGGCATTGACGCCTGCATCAATAAGCTGTTCATACTTTTTGCATTTGGCAAGAAAATCCCGCCTGTTGTTTGATTTGATATCTTTACGAATCGGCTTTCCGTCCCTGTAGCCAATAGTAAAAGATTTGCGGTACTTATATTTTGGCATAATCTAACACCTTGTACGATAGAGTTGTGTATTTGGTATACTTATGATACTATACAAACGAGGGGATTGCTATGAAAATGATCCGACCAGCTTCTGATTTACAAAATGATTTTACGGATATCTCAAAGATTGTTCATGAAACCGCTCAGCCTATTTTCTTAACCCCAAATGGGAAGGTAGACATGGTTGTCTTGAACATGGAAGCCTATGAAAATCTACAATCTGACAGCGAAGTATACTGTAAGCTCCAACAGGTAGAGCAAGAAGCGTTATGTAACGGTCGGCACCATTCCTCCGAAGAGGTTCTTGCAGCGATGAAGAATGCTATTGGATGGGGATAGGCAAGAAAGATCCGGTTACATGGATATTGCAAATGCAATGCAATATTTTCTAAATGAGAAAGGGGCGCGGTTACATGGCAGGTATCAACATGAGCATTCGAATTGATTCTGAATTGAAAGAGCAAGCAGAAGCCATACTGAATCAACTTGGATTGACGCTGACCGGTTCCATAAATATGTTTTTGAGCCAAATTGTGCGAGACAAAGCGATTCCGTTATCATTGTCCCTCGGTTCCGAACAATCTTTATATGCGGATCTGCTGAATGCCAAGGTCAATAGGGAACAGGGTGTGCAAGGAATATCAGCCGCAGAAGTTTTGACTAAGATGGATCGCGTGATTGATAGGGTGGAATCCGGTGGCTAAGCATCTTCTCGGTTTTCTCTCTTAAATTGAAGAAACACCTGGAAAATATGCGGACGACAAAACGGATAACATGGCAGCGGCTGCTTCTGGAACTGAAAGGCGGTCGCTGCTTTTATCTTTGAATATAGAAATGAGAGGAGAGTGCTCTTAATACCGAATTTAAACCTATCGGTTTTACAAAAAGAAAAGTACTGAATTTCATTTGAAATCAGTACTTTTCTTGAAAAATCTAAACCCTATAATGTTTCTCATTCGGATACAAGAGTGATAACTATGTACTGTGCATTGGAAGGTGTTAGAAACCGTGAGAGTAATGATGAACGTATTACATCAGATGAACAGCTCATTCTCTTTCCGATCTGAGCAAACCTTTTTCAGTGCCAAACCAACGGCGGATAGCATTACGGGATTTACTCTACGGGCAGCATGCGGGCATACACTGATGCATCGCATACAAGAGATACATACCTTTTCATCTACCTTTTTCGGGTTTTCTGGGTTAATTGCCTGGACAGGGCATTCATGGACGCATACACCGCATTTTGTACATTCCTTTGTCGGCTTTGGAACCATACCAGCTCCACCGGATTTTTTATAAGGTCGATTTCCAGGGATGGACGGCTCTGCTGTATTGCCTGAAGATAGCTTATCCTGAATCTGCTTGGCAAACGCGGAAAGCTGCTGTGCATCTTGTGTATCAGGCCTGTTGGCAGCAAACTGACGAGCAATAGAGTGTTCCGCGATGGCGGCAACAGCTGCAATCACCTGGAATCCAGCCTGTTTGGCAGCATCTTCTAGTTCGACCAACGTATCTTCGTAGGCCCGATTTCCATAGACACAAACCAAGATGGCCCGGGCACCATGACCGGTTATGCTGCCCAAGCGGTCAATTGCAACAGCAGGCACGCGGCCACCGAAAGAGGGGACGGAAATAACTGCAACATCGTCCGATGTCAGTTGGACAGTTCGAAAATCCTGTTTGCTGTCGGTGAGAGCAATGGGAGTCACTTCGCCTTTCAGCGTATTTGTCAAAAGTGCGGATACCTTTTGTGTTCCACCGGTGGGGCTGAACACGATGTTATAGAGTTTCATAAAAAATCTCCTTTTTATTTCTCAAGCGCGCCAGGAAATGATGTAGTGTACGTTTTCAGGAAGTTTTACATCCTCCTGCGACATGGATTCAAAGTTTCCGGTGAGCCTATGCTCCATAACTGTTTGGTGGAAGTGGGACAGGGCAATGCCAAGATCCACACGCTTGATCAATTCTTCCCCTTCAGACAGTCCCGGCTTATAGGTTACATAGAAATGGTAGCTGTTCCCATCTTTGCGAACACGCCAAGGCTGTGCATTTTTTGCAGAGGGGGCCAGCCGCACCATTTCCAGCGGGATGGCGTAGTCACCGGCCATGTTTTCGGTAAGCGGTGTGATAAAATCCTGCTGAAAGAACAGGCTCTCCCACGCCTTTCGTGAGGATGATTTCATGGTGGAGCGCATGAGTGTTTCCGTCAAACTGCGTCTGGCTGCCGGATATCCCACTGGAGAGATGGCCGGAAATAACTCTTCTTTGGGGATGTTCATGGCATTGGAAAAGCTGTCTCGGTTAAAGGTTGCTGCCAGCCACACAGTCCCCAGCCCCATATGGGTGGCATACAAAATCAGATTTTCAAATTCATAACCGGCAGCCACTGGAGCCAATTCCACATTGGGGATAGAAACACCCAGAAATGTACTTGCCCCTTTAATTACACCATAAGTCCTCAGCTTTTCACCGTCCCCACGCAGCTTCTTCTCAATGATGTACTTATGTACAGGAATGCCAAACGGGTTATCCAGCCACGATATGCAATCCAGCAGTGCTTCTCGATCCTGAGTCGAAAGCGTCCGCTCCTGGTAAGTGCGTACACTATGCCGTTTTTGAATCGTTTCTACAATAGGAATCGATAGTTTCATATTCTGATCCTCCATTACAGCTGGATGATTACTTTACCGTTAAGAGGTCCCTTTGCCACCAACAGACGAGCATAGACAGAATCTCCCGGCTGGAAGTCTACCACCTTTTTGCCGACTTTCTCGATCACTCCGGAGCATTCGTTGCCTAATGTAAGAGGCATGGCGTAGTCCTGGATCAATTTAATGCCTCCTGTTAGGATCAGAAGCTCTACAGGATTGACCGCAGCTGCTTTTACCCGGATAAGCACCTCGGAATCGGAGGGTTCAGGTTGTGCGATCTCACACAAAACAGTATCTATGTTTTTGGAATAGTTTTTGATTTGAACTGCTTTCATACAGGACCTCTTTCTGCAAGAAATTTATTTTCATTGGATTTCTCTTGCTTTTTTCAGAGAAAACCAATAACATAGGAGATGTAATAGATGATATTACATCATGTGCAGTGTAGCACTCCTGAGATGTAATGTCAAGAGTTACATCAAATGCAAAAAGAGAAAACCTTGTTGCTCGAAAGGATATAGAAGATCTATGCAAATAAGTATGAAATGCTCCATTGCGGTTCATTGCTTGATATTCATTCATGAAGCAAAGGGAATTGCAAAGGTAACCAGTAATCTTCTGGCTGAAAGTACCGGCTGCAATCCTGTTGTAATCCGGAATATTCTCAGTGCCTTGAAAAAAGCCGGACTCATCACTGTGCCCCGGGGAACGGGTGGTGCAGAACTGTGTCAAGATCCATCTAAAATTACGTTGTATCAAGTCTATACTGCATTGGAGCCGGACGGAATGGCATCCCTGATAGGAATACATCCTTGTCAGGGACGTCCGTGTCCGGTAGCACAAAATATCCGCAAAGTATTGGAGAAACCTTACCATCAAATTGAAGATGCCATTAAGGAAACGATGGAGAGTGTTACTTTGGAATCTATGATTGATGATTTTCACGGGCTCCTATAACAACGGGACTTATGAAGTACAATCCCTATAAAATGACCAGAACCGCTGTTTTCAACATATGAAAACAGCGGTTTTTTGTGATGTGCAGTGCATGGTAGCAGATGAACTCACTTTACTTAAAATCAGTGTCAGTACCACGGTAATGGCTCGGGGAGAAGCCATATGTTTTTTTGAATAATTTAGAGAATGCCAAGGAATCGTCAAATCCCATGGAATTTGCTATGACGGCAACGGGCAGTTCTGTCGTGTGCAGCAGCTGACATGCCTTCTGGAGCTTTAGGTTCAATAGGTATTGCTTAGGGGATACATGGTACTTTTCGTGGAAGACGCGGGTTAAGTAGTTGGGATGGACACCAAAGTTGTGAGCAACATCTTTGAGCCTGAGTTTTTCTGAATAATTCACGTCCAGATAAAACTTTACTTCATCGGCCACAGAGCTTTTGCCCCAGTTCCGTTCGTCAAAACCGGCATCTCGAAACAATTCCCCCAGCACCTGTAACAGCAAGCCATTCCCTTTGAAATACCGCTCTGTGGCGGTTCCTTCCAACTTGAGGATCTGGGCAATGAGTGTGCGGTATTTTCCTGTATCTAGGCCATGCACAAGATAAGGCTCTGGCGATGAGCCCATCAGTTGATAGGTATACATTTGAGAGTTGATTCCAAGGAAACTGATCCATGTATAGCACCACGGATCGTCCCGGTCAGCGACATAGTAAGAAATTTTTCCAGAAGGGATCAAGAACGCATCTCCCGCTCCAAGATGAAACGTATGTCCGTCGATTTCCAACGCCCCTTTTCCGGACAGAATGAAGTGAATCAGCTGGTAGGATCGGTAGAGTGGGCCGTAGTGATGCCCTGGCTGGCAGGCTTCATACCCGGCACTGTACAGCGACAGGTCTGAGATCTGTTTTTGCTGTAAAGTGTGGCGGGTTTCTTTGTATTCAATCATAAAGCAAGTATATCACAAAAGGTTTGTTTTTTCCATATTTTAATGCTGTATTTCCATAGTAGAATCTGTTTCACTATGGTTTAATAAAGATACAGAAAGCGACGAAAGAAACACATAGAAACGGGGGATTGCCTTTGTATATTTCCAAAACACAGCACTGGCATATGGAGCCGCCCTGGGGACTTCTCAATGATCCGAACGGTTTGATTTGGTATAAAGGGAATTACCATGTCTATTTTCAGTGGAACCGCTTTGCCAAAGATCACTCCAGCAAGGCGTGGGGATGGTGCGTCTCACCGGATCTTGTGCATTGGAGGTTTCGGGGCAGTGCTCTTGTGCCGGATCAACCTTATGATGCCCAAGGCGTCTACTCTGGAAGCGCAATGGAAGTGGACGGACGGTTGTGCCTGTACTATACCGGAAACGTCAAGCAAAATGGGCATCGAATCAGCAGCCAGTGTTTGGCTGTCAGTGAAGATGGACTGCATTTTCAAAAACATGGGCCAATTCTCGCCACACCCTCTGGCTACACCCAACATTTTCGCGATCCGAAGGTATCCTACGGATCAGATGGTGGATACAGGATGGTGCTGGGAGCGCAGCAGGACAGCGGCTTTGGAGCAGTGCCGCTATTTACGTCACTCGATGGCTTGCAATGGACGTATTCGCATACTGTGGGTACTTCTCAGAAATATCAGATGATCGAGTGTCCTGACCTTTTTCTCATAGATGGGGCGGAGGTGCTGCTCTATTGCCCCCAGTACCGAGATAATGCTCTCGATGCTGCACTGAGCTCCTTTTCAGTGTACAAAGTGCTGGAACATGTACCTGACACGGAGTGGAGTCCAATCGATTTGGACGGTGGATGGTGTTTGTTGGATGATGGCTTTGATTTCTATGCTCCACAGACTTTCCTTACGCCAGATGGGCGCCGCATCCTTCTGGGGTGGATGTCCCGGATGGAAGGTGACGAAGAGGTTCGTTTTGCTGCCCGGGAACCCCGTATTCACTGCTTGACTATGCCAAGGGAGCTTTTTCTGCGAAATAATCAGCTCTGTCAGCGACCTGTACGGGAACTGCAACAGTTATCTGGTATTCCGGTGGAACCGGAACATCAAGCGGATGGTTATCTCTACTGCCCAACGACCCGGGCCTTCCGATTTACGCTGAACAACCAGCTTCCCTGTGGAGACTTAAGTTTGAAGCTCAACGATGGGGAATGGGGCTTTCATTATGATGCTTCCGCCCAGCAAGTCGAGGTGCGTCGTCGTCGCTGGACAGACGCCGGAGAAGATGTACGCAGCATCTCTCTTGCCCAACTCACCGGACTAGATCTTTGGTGCGACCAATCCAGCGTTGAGCTTTTTGTCAATGACGGCGAATACGTTTTCTCAGCTCGTATCGATCCCTCTGCGCTGTCCCCATCGCTGCTTGTAACGGGTATGCCTCGGAAAACCTCGGCACAGCTTACACTGTTGCCGGAAAATTTATATCAACATTTACCGAAAGAGGAGGAAAAACCATGACAGAAAAAGAAATTGCGCAAGCGCTTATTCCCATGGTTGGTGGCAAGGAGAATATCGTCTCCGTGATGCACTGTGCCACCAGACTTCGCATCGTCGTACACGACAAGGATAAAATCCAGGTCAAGAACGTGGAAAACTTGGATGAGGCGAAGGGGTCTTTTTTCAACGCGGGACAGTATCAGATTATCTTTGGTACGGGGCTGGTCAACCGGGTATATGAGGCGGTCATGGAGGAGCTAAATATGCTGCCTGAAGTCACTGTGGAGGATCAGCCCGCCAAACCAGTGACCGGAAACCGCTTTCAGCGAGCCATCCGTATGTTCTCCGACGTATTTGTTCCTATCATTCCGGTACTGGTTGCTACCGGACTTTTCATGGGCTGCAGTTGCTGCTCTTCGCTCAGGTTTTGACGGACACCGCTTTCGCTTTCCTGCCTGCCCTGATCTGCTGGTCCACCTTCAAAAACTTTGGTGGAAGCCCGGTTATTGGCATCGTGCTAGGTCTGATGCTGGTCAGTAACAGCCTTCCCTCAGCCTATGATGTAGGTTCTGGCGCTGCTGAGCCTTTGATGTTCTTGGCATCATTCCAGTAGCCGGTTATCAAGGTTCCGTAACTTTACGGCGGCAGTGGAGCAGGATTCTTTCGGTGCAGTTCGGGCCCAGATGGGCTTGGGAGACAGCAGTTTTTGCTGGATGCTTGATCACGGCGAGGCATTTGAAACACCCGAGGCCCTGCTGACATATAGCAGCCAAGGGCTCGATGGGATGAGCCGCAATTTCCATCAAGTTCTTCGCTCCCATCTGCTTCCTCCGAGATGGCGTGGCGTTCCTCGGCCAGTGTTGCTGAACTCCTGGGAGGCCATGTATTACGACGTGAGTTTGCAAAAGATCGAGACCCAAGCCCGTCTTGCCAAGAAGCTGGGCATAGAGCTGTTCGTGTTGGATGACGGCTGGTTCCGCAAAGGAAACGACAGTCGCTCCTCCATGGGAGACTGGATCTGCAATCAGGCCAAGCTGCCCGGGGGAATTGAGACTGCAGCTGATCTGGTTCACGGACTGGGATTGCAGTTCGGGATCTGGTTTGAGCCAGAAGCCGTCAGCAGAGACAGTCATCTCTTCCGGGCTCATCCCGATTGGATTTTGCATTTGCCGGATATTGACCCACGGGAAGGTCGGCACGAATACCTGTTGGATTTGGGAAGGGAAGAGGTACGCTGTTACCTGTTGGATATTTTGCACCGCTACTTGGGTACCGGAAAAATTGACTACATCAAGTGGGATATGAACCGACCCATGACCGATGCAGCGTCGGCAGTGCTGCCGGCTGACCGTCAAGCAGAAGTGCCTCACCGCTATATTCTAGGGCTTTATTCCATTCTGCGGGAAATCACCACCGCCTACCCAAACGTGCTGTTTGAGGGGTGTTCCAGCGGGGGAGCCCGGCTGGATGCTGGTGTACTGTCCTACTTTGCCCAGAACTGGACCAGCGATAACACCGATGCTCGAGATCGCACGGTTATTCAAAGCGGGTTCAGTCTACTTTATCCTCCGGAGGTGTTGGGGGCTCATGTGAGTATTACCCCCAATCATCAGACAGGTCGCACGACGCCGCTGGATACACGGTTCGCTGTAGCGCAGCTTTTCAACCTGGGATATGAGCTGGATTTAACCCGCTGTACCCACGAAGAGCAGCATGTCATCGCTGAGCAGATAGCTTTGGCTAAGGCCCAGAGAGATTGGGTCCAAACCGGTACTTTCTATCGACACCCGGTCTCACGTCACGGTGATCGAATGTGGTCTGTGGTCAGTGGCGACCAACGCCGGTGCCTAGCTGTGGTATTCCGAACCCTCTACGATCCGCTGGGGGAGCAGGCAGTTTTTCGGTTTTGTGGTCTGGACACTACTTTGGATTATCGGGACATGGAGAATGGAACGGTATATGGAGGCGATGAGCTGATGGCGCTGGGATTGACAATCCCTTCCCATAAGCAAGATTTCGCTGTATACTGTATTCATCTGCAAGCAGAGTAAGGAGGCAGTCTCCATGTCCATCAAACTAATCATAAGCGATTTGGACGGCACTTTGTTGGGGGCAGACAGCCGTGTTGCGCCCCAAACTGCCGCTGCACTGGACCGGGCAAACCGAGCGGGGATACGACTGCTCGTCGCTACCGGCCGTAGTTGGGGTTCGGCATCCCCTTTGATGAAACAGGCCGGAGTTGTATGCGATTTCGTATTGCTCAACGGTGCGGAATGTCGTACCTCGAAGGGGGCGCTGTTGTGTGCACGGCCTCTACTGCTGCGTGATGCCCGCCATGCGGTGGACATTCTTTATCAGCATCAGCTTGGGTTTGAAATGAACACTGACCGAGGGGATTTCTCCACGGACACTGTATTGTGCGATACAGCAGTCCCCATGCCACAGTTGACGATCTTTTGGAGTGATGCTCCTCAGGTACGAAAAATCTTTGCATTTTCTCAAGATACTGTGACGTTGGAGCGGGCCAGAAAGGATCTGTCCTGCTTGCCCAATGTCACCGTGACGGCCTCTGCTCCATGGAATCTGGAAATCACAGCATACGAAGCGAAGAAAGGGAATATGGCTTTGTGGGCTGTGGAGCAGTATGGCTTGAAACCTGATGAAGCATTGGTGTTTGGAGATGGCTATAACGATGAAAATCTATTCCAATCCTTTACACACACGCGTGCAATGGGGAATGCGGTGACTTTTCTAAAGGAGATAGCTGAAAAGGTCATCGAACCCAATGCTCAGAATGGTGTTGCACGGGAAATTGAACGATTACTCAGTGATTGAGCGTTTTCTTATGAAAAAACAGCAGATCAGAAAAAATAAGAACCGGCTCTCCGATTTGGAGAGTCGGTTCTTATTATGTGGTTGGCTGTCAGGTATGGATAGGAAAACATCTGTCTGTGTATGAATTCTTCAGCAAATAAATTTGTTTTTTAGATCTTTTCCTTTTAAGGCTTCAGCGGTCCATAGAAATAAGAGGCAGTTGCCCCACCATCAATGAGGAAGTCCGCACCAGTAATGAAGGCACCTTTATTGCTCATCAGCAGTTCCGCCACATTGGCCACCTCATCCGCAGTACCAGGGCGTCCGGCAGGGCATTTGGCAAACATATTCTTGTAAAAGTCTCCACGAGGACCATTAAATTCGTCGATGGCAAGGGGCGTGACGATGATACCAGGGGAGATGGAGTTGATCCGGGCACGTTTTATACCCCATTTGACGGACTCTGCCATGACACGTTTTTCATTGCAGCGCTTGGCAAGCTGGTAGGCATGCAGGGTGTCCTGGATATTCTCCGGCTGAAGCAGCGGCAATTTCAGAAGTTCCTCGGTGGACGTGCAAGCCAGCTGCTCATCTTCCTCCGGGGTAAGCTGCTTCATCCGATGACCGGACTGACTGGAAATGGTTACACCCACGCCGCCGGGGGCGATCACTTTACCTACTTCCTCCAGCAGAACGGCAGTTCCGTACAGATCTACCTTCAAAATCTCTTCGATAGGGGCCTGGCTGGGAGAGACACCGGCGGCATTCACCAGCATAGTGATGTCGCCGTACTTCTGCGCCTCGGAGATAATGTTCTGAATAGATGCCCGGTTGGAGAGATCCATTTCCGCCGGCACCACATCAAACCCAGCATCGTTCATGGTCTTGGCAATGGCCTGAGCGTTCTCTGGCTTTTTGTCCCCGATCATGATTTTCATTCCGTATCCCATTCGGCGTGCAATAGCCATGCCAATCTGGCCTGCGCCGGTCAATATCATTACATTTTTCATAGTAATCTCCTTTGATTGGTCTGTTTTTATTATAAAAATTCCCATGGGTTCCATCAATTTGAGTTTCCACTGCATTTGATAAGTTTAGCTTATATGAAAAAGCTGCCCTCGCAGAACGAGAGCAGCCATAAAACGAACAAGTATCTATTCAAACTTTCTTTTCAAAATATCCGCAAACTCCTCCACGTAATAACCAGAGTTGTCCTTTTTCCAGAACAGACAGTAGTTGCGGGTAATCTGTTCCTCTCCGCGACAAAGGGGAACGCGGCGGATAGAAGCGCCAAAGGTCATAGCCGGACCGCTGCCTTCCACAGGTAAAAAGCCCTGTCCGCTGATGACCTTCATGCGCGCCTCTTCCAGATTTTCCGCATAGAGGATTTCACTCTGAATTCCAATAATGGTCTGGTAGAACTCTTTTTCAGTGGCTTGCTGTTCTTTGGACGCCACTAAGATACAGGGAATGTTTTTGAGTTCCTGCACCGTAACAGAAGAAAGTTCTGCCACAGGGTTTCGGGTTGCCAATTCGATATACATTTTGTCGGTGGCTAAAATCAAATTGACATATTCATCAGAAAAAGCGCGGCGCTGATCGTTGAGTACCAAATCTGCACCGCCGGTGCGCAATAAGTCAAACAATTCTTCATGATTTCCATGCAACAGTTGAAGATCAACACGAGGATATTTTTCGGAAAATTCCTCCAGTGCCTGATGGACCTCCGGGCTGTTATGGCTGCGCAGGTATCCGATTTTTAGAATCGCTTCATCTCCACGGGCAATCTTAGCCGCTTCGCTGCACATCTGCTCATAGTCCGCAATCAATATCAGGCTCTTTTTATAAAAGTGTTCCCCCGCAGGAGTCAACACAAATTTTCGATTATGTCGTTCAAGCAAAGAAAAGCCCAGTTCCTGTTCCAATGCCTTGATTTGCTGGGAGATGGCAGATTGGGAAATATGGCATTCTTCCGCAGCTTCTGAAAAACTGTTATTTCGTACAACGGATTGAAAATATCGAATTTGGCGGAGCAAGGGAGCACCTCCATTCTTCAAAATATATGATAATTATATCATATAAATTTGCACTGTTTCAAAATGAAGATGGATTATCATGTTTTTCGTTTTTTAGTATCAAATTGTGGGCTATATTGAGGTCGCAGACTGACCGAGAATTTTTTTAAGTGTATTCGTAAATACGCCACAGCAGAAAATGCCGGATGAAAGCAAAAAGACGAGTGTTCTTACAGCATTTCAAATACTATAATAACACTCGTCTTGGTGCGGATGGGGGGACTTGAACCCCCACGTCCTTGCGAACACTAGCACCTGAAGCTAGCGCGTCTGCCATTCCGCCACATCCGCATATTTGGTTTTGGGTTTGAAGGTGGTGCGAGTGACGGGACTTGAACCCGTACGTCGATTGACACACGCCCCTCAAACGTGCCTGTCTACCAGTTCCAGCACACTCGCATTCTCTTTTGCGTCGTGTCGCATCACTGTCAGCGACGTATAACATTATAGCAAAATAAAGTGGTTTTGTCAATATATTTTGTCGAATCGTTTTGACTGGATTTGCTCAGTTTTTTTACATGCAATATACAAAGAGGTAAAAGTACTTTTTTTACATCATTTCTAACGTTTTATAACCGTTTTTGCTCCAATTCATTTGCTATTTGGCGCTCTCTGAACCGACTGTTTCCGTGTCTCCGAGCGCCACTGTGGCGGAAAATGTGGTTAAAGCAACATGACAGAGGAAAGCCTTATAGCAGTTCTTCTCTGTTTATGTCAAATGCTTGTCGCACAATGTTAAATGCATAGATACAGAAGAAACACGGAAATGCCGATTCTGACGCAGAATTTTCAGTCCAACTTTCTTTTGTTACATCAGCGGTGCAAACAGACGGAGGATATCCTGAAACAGGTGCACCAAGAAATTGCTGCGGTAGCTTTCCTCCAGAATGGGGCGGCAGGCCTGTAAGATGGTGAGAAAATCCTGCTTGATGTCCCGGATAGCAGGACTGCCGAATAGGAGCGCTCCACACTCAAAGTGGAGATACAGACTGCGGAAATTCAAATTGGTGGTGCCTACGGTGGCGACCCGGTCATCACATACAAAGGTCTTTGCGTGAATAAAGCCCTTTTCATATTCATAAACTCGGACCCCCGCACGGACCAGATCACGATAGTAGGAGCGAGTGGTCATATGGATGGCCCACTTGTCCCAGCGGTAGGGTGTAATGATTCGCACATCCACACCGCGTTTTGCCGCCAGTGTTAAGGCGGATACCATACTGTCATCCACAATGAGATAGGGCGTGTTGATGTAAACATAGTCCTGGGCCTGATTGAGAATCTGAAGATAAACGTGCTCGCCTACATTTTCTGTGTCCAGAGGACTGTCGGCGTAGGGTTGCACAAATCCTTTCCCAGAAACGGTGCAGGGCTGTTCTGACCAGGGATAATAGGTCTGAATATCCTCCTGCTGCCCGGTATAGATCTGCCACATCTCCAGAAACATGATGGTAAAACTCCACGCAGCCTTGCCTTCTACCAGAATTCCCGCATCCTTCCAGTGTCCGTGTTTTTCGATGGCGTTGATATACTCATCGGCCAGGTTGATCCCGCCGGTATAGGCAACTTTCCCATCAATGGAAATAATTTTCCGTTGGTCCCGGTTGTTCTGCTTGGCGGTTAGGAAGGGACGGAAAGGGTTGAAGAGCACGCATTCAATGCCAAATTCTCTAAGCTGCTGGGGATAGTTTTGCGGCAAAAGGAAAAAACAGCCGATATCGTCATAAATTAGGCGTACCTTTACGCCTTGGGAGGCCTTCTCTTTCAGAATTGAAAGGATGGAGTCCCACATGCGTCCCTCCTGCACAATAAAGAACTCCAGAAAGATGTAATGCTCCGCCTGCTCCAAAGCAGGCAGCAGGGCTTCCAGAAGTCTTTCGCCGGGGGAAAAGTAATGCACCGAGGTGTGATCGTAAATGGGAAAGCCGGCGGTGTCCTGAAGGTAGCGCACCTGAGGGAACAGCTCTCCTACGCATTCTCTGGCCGCATCATATCCGGTTCCGGGTAGGGCGAACTGCGCCGCGTTTTCTGCCTCTACGGTGCGAACCTTTTTTGCCAGACTGCGGGTGGGCCCCTGAAAATGGAACATGAGATAGAGCAGTCCGCCAAACAGCGGAAAGACCAGAATCAGAAAGACCCAAGCTGTTTTGTAGGCAGCCTTATCGCGTTTGGACACAATGTGCAGCGCTGTTAAAAAGCTCAGGATCGTCAGTACCGCGTTGAGAGTTTGGGAAATCCGCCCGCTCTGGACCAGCAGATGGATCAGAAAGGCGGCCTGAGCGACCAGCAGCAAGATGACCAGAATCCGCCGGCGAAATAATTGCCGAAACCATTTCCGATTCATACATGGTTCTCCTTTCCTTTTAAAAAGAGGGACTGCCCTATGGACAGTCCCTCATGAAAGATCATTGCAGTTTTTTAATGCTGATGCTTGATCAAGCCGAAGGCTTTAGACAGTTCCATCACGATGATTGGAATCAGGGAAAGTCCAAGTCCAAGCAGATAGGTTTTCCCAGGAAGAATAACCAGCCCAAAAGCAATCCGCACCGGTGTAAACAGGACGAGGGAAATCAGGAGAAAAGAGACAAGGCAGGCCCAGTTCAACTTGTGGTTGGAGAAGAGACCGATTTTGAACAGGGAATGATCCGAGCGCATATTATACGCTTGGATAACTTGGGACAGGGACAGGACCATAAAGGCGAGGGTCTGGCCGCCGGATAGAGAGCCCACAGCGTTTTCTCCCATGACAAAGGCAATCAGGGATAGTGCGGCAAACATAGCGCCCTGAAGGACGACCCGAATACCAAGGCCATGGGCAAAGATCCCTTCATCTTTGGGGCGGGGTTTCTGCTCCATGATGTCTGGCTCCACTGCCTCCATACCCAGCGCAATGGCGGGCATGCTGTCGGTCACCAGATTGATCCACAGAAGCTGCATGGACAGCAGCGGCGTTTTGTGCCAGAGCAGCATGGCGGTAAATACCGTGATGACCTCGCCAATGTTTGTACCCAGTAGGAACCCAACCACCTTACGGATGTTGGCATAGATGCCACGTCCTTCCCGGACGGCATCCACAATGGTGGAGAAGTTGTCGTCGGTCAGGGTCACGTCCGCCGCACCCTTAGCCACATCTGTGCCGGTGATGCCCATAGCACATCCGATATCAGCAGCCTTGAGAGCAGGTGCGTCATTGACGCCGTCACCAGTCATGGAGACCACCTGTCCCTTGCGCTGCCAGGCTTTTACGATGCGGATTTTATTTTCCGGAGAGACACGGGCGTAGACGGAGATATGCTCTACCTCTTGGTCAAGCTGCCCGTCTGTCATGGCATCCAGTTCACTGCCGGTGATGGCCTTGTCTCCGGGCTGCAGGATGCCCAAATCTTTGGCAATGGCTACGGCGGTCACCACATGGTCGCCGGTAATCAACACCGGCTTAATGCCGGCCTTACGGCAGACATCTACTGCGGTTTTCACCTCCGGTCGGGGCGGATCGATCATGCCAACCAGCCCCATGAGGGTCAAGCCGCATTCCAGATTGTCCGAAGAGGGATTTTCGGGCAGGGCGTCGATCTCCTTATAGGCAATAGCCAAAACCCGCAGGGCGTCGGAGCTCATTTGTTCCACCTGATGCCGGGCTGCCTCTAAGTCACCCGCAACGCAGCGGGAGACCATCATATCAAAGGCCCCCTTGACGATGACAATATATTTTCCATCGATCTGGTGGACTGTGGTCATCAACTTGCGGTCTGAGTCGAAAGGAAGTTCAGCCAGACGGGGATACTGTTTGTCCAAAGCGTTCTTTGGCATTCCGTTTTTGTGGGCGGCAAGGACAATGGCGGTTTCGGTAGGGTCGCCAATGTGCTGTTCCTGCCCATCGTGAAAGGTCACGGTGCCGTCGCAGCATAGGCTGGCATACCGAAGTAATTTGCACACCGCATCAGAGTTTTGTGTGCCGATGTCTTCAGGGACGTCCTGCCCATCCACATAGGCTTTTACCAGCGTCATGCGGTTCTGGGTCAGGGTACCGGTCTTGTCCGAGCAGATAACAGAGGCGCTACCAAGCGTCTCTACGGCGGGCAGACGGCGGATCAAAGCATTTTTCTTGACCATCCGCTGTACGCCGATGGAGAGGACTACGGTAACAATAGTGGGCAGGCCCTCCGGGATTGCGGAAACTGCCAGAGAGACGGCGGTCATAAAGATTTCCAGCGGCGGAATACCGTTGGCAAGACCCACCACGAAAATAATGGCGCAGGCAACCAAAGCCAGGATGCCAAGATATTTGCCCAGCTGGGCCAGCTTTTTCTGCAAGGGTGTCTGGCTGTCGTTCTCGCTGTCCAGCAGGTTGGCGATCCGTCCCATTTCTGTGTTCATGCCGGTGGCGGTTACTACTGCCATAGCAGTTCCGTATGTGACAGAGCAGCCGGAAAATACCATGTTGCTGCGATCTCCCAGTGGAGCATTTTCCGCCACCACCGCCGCAGCATCTTTCTCGGAGGGAACGGACTCGCCGGTCAAGGCGGATTCTTCGCACTTCAAGCTGACACTGCGGAGGAGGCGGGCATCTGCCGGAATGAAGTCGCCGGGAACCAGCTGTGACGCGTCAATCACAGTTTCCTGACCGTCGCGGATGACCCTTGCGTGAGGAGCGGATAGGTTTTTCAGCGCATCCAATGCCTTTTCCGCCTTACTCTCCTGCATGACACCCATAATGGCGTTGAGAACCACAATCAGCAAAATGAGCACCGGCTCAAAAAACTCCTTTGGTTCGCCTTCCACGCAGGCAATGGCAAAGGAGACAGCCGCGGCTGCCAGCAGAATCAAGATCATGACGTCTTTGAATTGCGCCAAGAATCGCTGAAAAGCTGACTTTTTCTTCTTTTCTTTCAGCTTGTTTTCTCCAAATTGTGCCAGTTTTTTCTGTACCTGCTGCGTGTTCAGGCCGCTGGACGAATTGGAATCCAGCGCCTGTATGGCTTCAGTAGGTGAAAGCTGATGAAATGTCAAGTGAAAATCCTCCTTATCTGTCTTATGTGAGAAGTATTGTAATCTCCAAAACAGAACATTGCATTGGGCAAAGCTCTGCTTTCGTTACACTTTTCCTCAGTTGCATTGTTAGTGTTACCTTTTGCGACAAAACCAGTCGTTTGTCCCATAATTTTAGGGAAACAATTCTTGACAAAGATTCGCTTTCTAAGAACGAAGCGGATTCCGACCCGGAAGTGAAGCGTATTACGATTCAGCTAAATAACCGGCTGATTGAAAAAGGGCTGCACAGAACAAATTGGGACACAAAGACAGTTTTGTCCAAAGATGAACGGTCGAATTTTGTTGAGAATATTCTGGCGATATGATATACTTGCTACTATATAAGGGAGTAGTCAGCACTTTGGTGTGGTGATACCAACATACTGGAACTTTCCTGGTATTATCTTAAATGACGAGACTTATCTGTTTGGGCAGGTAAGTCTCTTTTTTTACCTGCGAACGCAACTTCTGTGGGAGGTAAACATATGGGAATCGGAGAACTCATAGCTATTTCCATCGGTGTCTCCATGGACGCCTTTGCCATTGCGATCTGCAAAGGTCTTTCTGTGGAGCGGGTGGAGCCTAAACACTTGCTGTCTGCGGGGCTTTGGTTTGGAGGTTCGCAGGCAGTCATGCCGCTGGTGGGATATGTCTTGGGCAGCGGTTTCCAATCTGCGATCGAAAGCCTGGATCACTGGATCTCCTTTGTCCTCTTGACGGCGATTGGAATTCATATGCTCCAAGAGTCTCGGGAGCCTGTCAGAAAAATGGAAGCCTCCTTCGCTCCTCGAGTCATGCTCCCTCTGGAGTGATATAATAAAACCGCACACCTAAGGGAAGAAAGGACGGACAGGAAATG